>Ga0302325_10007496_pt1 | contig 24195 bp, 22 predicted proteins | sample Palsa_T0_2_FD_201948 | JGI IMG/M metagenome (GOLD analysis project Ga0302325, IMG submission 201948) | Peat permafrost microbial communities from Stordalen Mire near Abisko, Sweden - Palsa_T0_2 | ecosystem: Environmental > Terrestrial > Soil > Palsa > Peat permafrost | place: Sweden: Abisko... | reverse complement strand
CGATGGCATGCACAAACACCGTGAAAACACCCATATCGTTTAGTTAAGAACAGAATGGGTGATTTAACGGGTCGTCCGTAGCTGTAAATGAAGCCCTTAGTAAAAGGGGCTATCCCTAATCAAAAATGCCGGCAGGGACTGGCGAATTCAGCTAACGAAACAACTCAACAACCATATCAACCATGATGAAGATTTTAAAGGCCGCCACAAGCGCGGCCGGGAAGGGGCTTTCACAAGGAACCGGCTATTGCCATTCAATTATTTGATAGTCAGCATAATGAAGATGGGTAAGAGTGGTCTCCAACGGGAGATGGACAGCTTTTATAAAGAGACGGAAGACTCGGATTTTAGTATCCGGCGGGTGACGAAGAGCGCCTTCACGCAGGCACGGAAGTTCCTTTCACCGGAGGCCTTCCTGGAGTTGAGCGATGTGGTAGTGAAGAGCTTCTATGAGAACGCCCCGTTCCTGGGTTATAAAAATCATCGGATACTGGCTGTTGATGGCGGTTTTTTGAATCTGCCGGATCATCCAAGCATCCGGGAAGAGTTCGGAAGACGGTCCTTTGGCCGGGGAACAAAAAAGGACGTGCCCAAAAGCATGGCGCTACTGTCACTGCTGTATGATCCGGCTAATTATATGACCCTGGATGTGCAAAAGGGGCATGGAGATGGCAGTGAACTCCAACTATTGCTGGGTCATTTACCCAAGGTAGACGAAGGCGATATCTTGCTACTGGATCGGGGTTATCCGAGCAGGTATTTGTTTTCAATCCTGGCGTCGTTAGGTATTCACTTTGTCGTTCGCATGAAGCACAACTGGGTGCCGGTAAAGAAATTCATGAAAAGCCGTAAGCAGGACATCGTCGTGACGATGGAAGTGCCCGACGGTGATTACGAGCGTTACCGGCAGCAGTATCCCGGCATGCAAAAACAAATCAAATGCAGGCTGGTCAAGGTTCTCGATGAGCAGGGCAACCTGCAGGTATTATGTACGTCCCTGCTGGATTCCGCCAAATATAAAATAGCAGACCTCGCAGATCTTTATAAGCTCCGATGGGGCATTGAGGAAGGGTATAAAATGTATAAAGCACGGGTGCAGGTAGAGGCTTTTAGCGGAAAGACAGCCACAGCTGTTAAACAGGATATCTATGCGAAGATCATGATGATGAACTTATGCGCGGCCCTCGCCTTTCCTATAGAAGAGAAGGTAGTCCAAAGAATATCGGGAAGCAAAGAAAAACAAAGACGTAAAATACAGACGAAAGATCAATCGAACCTTCGCCTACTGGACAACAAAAGTCAACTTGATCGCGATGTTTATTAAGAAGAGAATCAAGGCTGCGATTGCCGTCTTCGATAAACAGGTCGAGGCCAACACCGAGGCCGACCGGCCAGGTAGAAGGAGCCCTCGAAAGAAAAAGCAACCCCGATTGTATCACATGAATTACAAGGACTTATGAAATACCGTCTTTTAACTTAACGACATGGGTGATTTCACGGTTTTTCGGACCGGGACGGGATACTACCTTCCCTTGCTATTTACAAAGCATACCGAAGAACCCTCCCAAAACAGATAAAACCGCCCCTATTTCCGTCTATATCCTGATCTCCGCGGTCGGATTCCTGGTATCGATCTTTTGCGTCTATTACTATCTCCATTCCATACAAGGCAATGTCGCCGAACAGGTCGGTCAACAGGTCTTTTACCTGATCCTCATTCTTTTTGGCATCTCGGCCAGCGCCATCGTTTTCGGGGTCATGAATTCCGTAGGCACACTAAGGGGGGAATATTCCGGTACAAAATATTATCTGACTGGCCCCGCCGTCGGCGTCGTGCTCGTCGTAGTCGGCGGATTCTGGCTTCCACATAGCGCGGGTAAGGGCACACTCTCCATCCGGGTGATGAATGAAAAAAAACTCCCCGTTACCAGCGGCAAGGTCGTCCTCTATGTGTCGCAATACACCCGTGAACAATTGATCGACAATACCGGCCTGGCCGTTTTCTCGGATATTAATCCGGAGGAACTGCACGATGAGATAAAGCTGGATATCAGCAGCGATGGTTATACAAGACAGACACTCGACACGCTGCTCAAAAACCCCGGCGCCATCCAGATCACCCTCACGGAAGCAAAACGCATCCATATTGCCGGAAGAGTCACCGATCCGGACGAGGTGCCGATCCCCGACGTGGTGATCATGGTGGACGGTACCCGGTTCACCGGCAAATCGATAACGGACGGCTCTTATTCCATTGATATTACGGATTATTCCATAGGAGATGTTATCGACCTGGTCTCCTCCAATAAGGCCTACAAGGACAAGACAAAAAGCCTGAAGATAGACCGGCAGGATATGAGTAACACCGATTTCGTTCTTCAAAAACTGCCACATTGAACCCCGATCAGCTAAAAGCCTCGTTCCTTGTCCTGATAGCCCTGGGCTGGCTGCACACTGCCACTTATGGCCAGGGCATCCTCGTGTTCAAAGGCACCGTCAAATGTATGGCAGCCGATGACGAACGGTCTACCCGGGGAGCAAAGAACGTCATCGTCGTCCCGGGTTTTATGCCGCAGAAGTCCGGGATGACGGCAGAGCAGGGGTATTTTGAAGTGAACACCGGGCTACCGCTGGAAAAACTCCAGGACAAATACGTGGAGCTCTATTTTGTTTCCAGCTGCAAGCCCTGCGAAAAAAAAGCCAGCATATTCGTTTCGGCGGACCAGGTGCGGACGGTCCTGCGGCCCAATGGCACGAGCCTTTCTTATATTACCGTTCCTACTATTCGGATGAATGCAGGTTGCAAGCAAACCGAACTCGACCCGCTGCAATCCGATGAGCTCCTTACAAAAATAGAAGGCAGACCCGGGGAGGACCTTGCCAGGGTCTCGTCGCTGAACGTCGTGACGGCTCCGCCGGCCCTCCTGAATTTTATTACGACGGGAATCGCCCTCCCGGGGGTCGCCGGCGCCGGTTTCTTCCCCGTCGCTACCGGGCGGGCCCTGCCGGGACCGATCCAGGGCTATGGTAAATTCCTGTGGGCATCTGCCATGGTGCTTAGCGCCAATGCCGGCTTTAATTTTTCACCCGGCCGCGACCGGTCCGAGGCGGTATTCTGGAACCCGTCCGCACTGGCAGGGCAGGAATCAGGCATTTCGCTCTCCACCAATTTCAAGAACAACGGAAAACTCTTCGTCTTCAAACGACTCAACGACCGGTTTACCCTTGGGGCAGGCGCGATCTATACCCGGCAGCAGGAATATCGCCCCACCGTTTATCCCGGCCTTCCCGGCAACGACACAGTCCCAAGTTTGCGGAACCTGCAGGAATATGCGGCTTTCGTCACCGCCGCCTACAAACTAAACGCAAGGTTGAGCATGGGCCTGACCGTGAAGTCCATGTGGCAGCGGTTCAACATGCCCGTGTCATTGCTGATCAGCGAAACACCGGATTTTACGCAATACAATGATACGACGGTCAAGAGACAGCGCTTCGATGCGGACCTGTCGGTCAGCTATGCCATCACTGCGGCCCTCAAGGCCGGCGTCAACTTGATGAACCTGACCGGTACACACTTGTATGCGGGCCCCTTCGCTCCCCAGCAACAGGATATCCCTTACCGGCAGCTGCGTTCACTGGGAGCGGGTCTTTGCTATGGCTGGAAACAATTCAATTTCGGCACCGATGCCCTGTTTACGAGCGACGGTCTTTACGATCTAACCCTTGGAGCCAATTGGATCCCCTTCAATAATGCCCTGGCCTCGGCCGGTTTTGCCTGCAAGCAAAAAAGCTATACGCTCGGGTTCAAATGGAAACAATTCCGCATCAGTTACATCGATGACAACGGACTAATGGCCAGCGATAAAAATCCCGGCAGATCCAAATTCCTCAATGGCCGCATCTACAGCGGGGCGATGTTCAATTTTTAAGCGCGCGCCGTCGCCCGCGTCTTCCGCAGATTTATTTTTTTGATTTTAGTCGTTGCCTACCTTTGCAACAGTCCTCCTTACTTTCTAACCTTCCCGATTAAGCGATCACTTTTTGTTTTCCGGTAATTGCGCTCAATTACGAACTGGGCTGCATTGCCTTAATGCTACCTTATGCGCCACAATAAAGATATTCTTTGGAAAGGCCTGCTTGAGTGGGTCTTCGATGACCTCCTACGGTTCATTTTTCCGGATGCGGACAAAGTATTCGATTTGAAAAAGGGCTTCTCTTTTCTTGACGACGTTTTTGGACAACTATGTCCGGGTTGAGAACCCGGAAAATAATCGTATTTTTAGGAACGAAATTGATCACATAACCGGTAAAAAGAATTTTATGGATATTTTTCAACAAGTTGAAGAGATGAAGCGGGAGGAGGGCAGGGAAGAAGGCCTAAAAGAAGGACAGGAAAAGAGCGTCAGGATCCTTCTGGCGAATACAGAATTCTCGCCGGAGAAGATCGCGTCACTGGTGGAAGTCCCCCTTACCCTTGTCAAAAAAATCCAAAGGGAGACGCGGTCCAAAAAGAAGGAAACGCAATCCAAATAGCATCGTGACGCCCCAACGTTGAATATCACCGAATCGTACGATATCATCATAGTCGGCCTGGGAGCCAACGGCAGCTCCGCCCTCTATCACCTTTCCCGCACCGGCAAAAAAGTCCTCGGCATCGACCGATTCCACCCACCTCATCATAAAGGCTCATCCCATGGCGAAAGCCGCATCATCCGCCAGGCCTATCACGAAAACCCTCTCTACGTCCCGCTGGTCAAAGCCGCATACCCCTTATGGGAAGAACTGGCAGCCATCGCCGGCCGGCCACTTTTTTTAAAGACCGGCGGCCTCCTTCTTGGCGACGAAGAGGCGGCAGTCGTCAAAGGCGCGAGAGAGAGCGCCGAAACGCACGGCATCCCGTATGAACGGCTCGATGCCATCCAGATCCAAAAACGCTTTCCCGCCTTCCGTCCCACACCCGGCACGGTCGGCGTACTCGAAAAAGAAGCCGGTATCTTGTTTCCCGAAGCATGTATCACGGCCTTCCTAGACGCAGCGGCAAACAACGGCGCGACAATACAAACGAACGAACAAGTCCTCCGCATCACGCCCACGCAATACGGCATCGAAGTCACCACAAACAAATCAACTTACCGGGCCGAAAAAGGGATCGTTTCCGCTGGCGCCTGGCTCGGCGGCCTCATGCCGGAGCTACAACTTCCCTTAACAGTAAAACGACAGGTGCTATTCTGGTTCGACAATGCCAACCCGGCCTGGCGCGGATATTTCCAACCCGCCAACATGCCCATCTTCATATGGGAATACCTCCGCGGCAAAATGTTCTATGGCTTCCCCGACCTGGGCAGTGGAACAAAGCTCGCCTGGCATCACGGCGGCCGGGCCATCGACCCGGATCAACTCAAAAACGACACAACCGAACAGGAGATCGCCGAAATAAAAGCCCTGGCCGCCGCGCACATGACTATCGAGCCGGTCTTTCGACACGCGGCCGTATGCATGTACACCAATACGCCCGATGAGGATTTTATCATCGACCTGCATCCCGATCATCCCAATATCATCATCGCCAGCCCCTGCTCAGGACATGGGTTCAAATTCAGCAGCCTGACGGGTAAGCTCCTCGGCGACCTCGCACAAAAAGGCCACACGGAATTTGACCTGTCACCATTCGCTATCCGCCGTCCGGCCCTCGATACTTGAAAAACCAGCCCGATCCCGTACCTTTCTGCCGCCAAATACTGCATTATGCCGCATCGTCTCACTGTCCTTCTCCTGCTAATGGTTTTCCTCCGCGCCTCCGCCCAAACCGCTAACCCGAAAACAGCGGAACAACAAACGGCCCAACAGATCATTGAAAAATACCTGGACTTCCTCGGTGGCCAAAAACGCCTGAAGGCCATACATTCCAGGATCGACGAAGGAACATACAACTATGGCGGCATCGAATTCCCGTTCATTTCCTACGCCAAGGCCCCCGATTGCTACAAATACACCGTATCCTTTAAAGGCAAGTATTTCACGCAGGCCTTTGACGGCGACGAAGGCTGGAAGATCGACGTCTTCAAGAATGAGAAAGAAAAGACGATCCTCCATGGGCGGGCCGCGCAGGCTATGGCCAATGAGGCGGATGTACACCTGGAAACCCCGTTTATCAACTACCGGAAAAAGGGCTACCGGGCGACAGTAATGGGAGTGGATACGATCAACCAACATCTCTGCTACCGGATCAGTCTGCAAAACGCCTCTGACACGGCAATGTATGATTTCGACCAGTCGACCGGCGGGCTCCTGAAAAAGACAGCCATCTCAAAAAACACCGAACTGAACAACGCCATACTCGACACCTACTTCAGTGACTATACGGAAGTGCAGGGTATAAATATTCCCTTCAAAATAGTGCATACAATCAAGGACCAGGTCATCCTGACGGTCACGGTAAAAAAATGCGACCTGAACCAGTCCATCCCGGGCGATATCTTTAATGCCGCCGCCAACCCGTCTCCGGCCGGCATGCCGGCATCCACATGGTAATGAACCAGGCCTCGGGGCTTTATCATGAAGACCTCGCGCGGCTCCGGACTCCTTCTTACGCCAACTACTTTTTTGGTTTTATAACCGCATTATACGCCGAATACAACGCTTCCTGCAACACCTCCTTCGAAACGGAATTCAATTCAAACGTCGTCGCGCCCTTTTCTCCCCATTTATTGGGGACAGGATAGATAGCCGCGGGATCGATCTCGCAGAAAACCCGCTGCTCGGCGGGCGTCAGAAAAACATTGGCGGTGTTGTTGTCGGCTAGATAAGTCGTGAACATTCTTTTCCCCGTCACCTTAAAACCCGTTCGGTTAAAGTGCGGGGTGGTCTCTACGCCCGGGAAGGAAAGGGCGATTGCCGCAAAACTGTCCCCTGTGATCAAACATTAATACTTTGTATAAAGATAATAATATCCGCCGGTACCGCTGGTATTGGGTGAATAAAGCGTGAATTGAGTGGCCGTCAGCGAACGGATATAGAAGGTATCCGAACTAAAGCTCAGAATTTCATACGACAGGTTTGCCGTGACGAAAGTGGAGTCATTTAAGAACCGATAGGTGGCGGAATCAGTATTGGGATACCATTGCTCCTGGTCGGTGACCGTATTGAAGCCCTTGGTGTAGTAAACACCCACCAGGTTGTTGCTGCCCAGGAATTGGATCGAATCTGGATAATTCAGGTGCACATCGAGGGTATCGATATTCCCCGGTGTCGTCGCATCGATGAAGAGCGAGTCCGCCCAATTGCCCTTGATGGCGTTCGGGTAGTTGGCGGCCTGGGAATTGGACGAATTGTTGCTTTTCTTACAGGATAGGCAAAAAATGGTAAGAATTAGCGTCGTGATAGATAAGGATAGGGCAAAACGATGCTTCATCGAGATGGTTTTTTCAAAAACGATCGCGGTTTTCATTTATTGTCATCGGATCAATTCCGCCTCATCGGATCAATTCCACCGTGCCGGTCGCCCGTACGGGTTTTCCTGTAAGGAGGTCTTCATAGTCAATTTCCCAAACGTATGTCCCGATAGGTTGCGGCTGTCCCCTGAACGTCCCGTCCCAGCCGGCGCCGCTATTGGCAGCCGTAAATACCTGCTGCCCGGATCGGTTAAAAACGTTAAAACCAATAGGGGTTATCTGGAGCGAAGCGGGAATGCGGAAAATGGTATTGCTACCCGCAGCAGGCGTAAAGGCATTGGGCATATGCAGCGGCGTATATACTACTACCGTGATTTTTCCGGCGGCCGCACAGCCTTTATCTGAGCTGACGGCCAACTGATACGTCGTAGTGTACACCGGATCGGCAACAGGATCAGCAATGGAAGGATCATTCAAACGGGTGACCGGCGTCCACTGATAACTGACAATGTTCCCCGTAAGCGAAGGATCGAGCTGCACGCTGCTGCCCCGCGTTATCACCGTATCGGCACTCAGGGTCACGGTAGGGGTCGGATTGACCTTCATGACAATGGTATCCTGGGAGGATACAGGCGCAGTACAATACAAGCTGCTCGTCAGGACGCAGCTGACCTGGTCCCCGTTGGCCAGGCCCATGGTGATAAAGGTATTCATAAGGCCTTCGCCCGCTTGCTGGCCATTGACCTGCCATTGAAAGGACGCCGAATCCCCGCCGTTTAACACGGGGCTCGCCGTGAAAGTGACGCTGTCGCCAGAGCAAATGGTCGTAGCCGATGCCACAACACCCAGGGAAGACGGCAATTCATGCACCTGCATCACGATGGTGTCGGACAAGGCCGTTTTATTAAGGGCGCAATGGGATTGAGTGGAAAGCAGGCAAACGACCATATCTCCATTTGCCCAGTGATCATAGTTAAAGACGGGGCTATCCGGGCCGACGGTCAGCCCATTGACCTGCCATTGATAGGTCGGTGATAAGCCCGCATTGACGGGAAGGGCCGTAAACTGGACCAGCTGTTCCGGACAAATGCTGCCCGCCGAATCGCTGATGCTGACCGAGACGGTATCCAGGATCGCATTCCGGATCACGATCAGGTTGGAAACAAGCGGGGCGGTCACCGTACAGGGGGCACCGCCATTGCTGAGGATGCAATAGACGATATCCCCGCTCACCATGTTATTATTCAAATACTGGTCACTGTTGGTTCCGACGTTTTGCCCGTTCACCACCCATTGGAAATCCGGGTAGAGCGCCTGGCCGCCGGCAAAGGCCTCGAAGCCGACCGGGTCTCCGGGGCAAACCGGGTTCTCGGACGCGGTGATCTTGATGGATGGAGTGCCCGGAACCGGGTCATACCAGTTCAGCGCGTATAGAACGCCCCGCAGGTTATCGAAGCAGAAATTGATGACATCTTCATCCGGCGGTCCCCATGGATCGTAACTTGGGGATGCCTGTAAATATGGATAAAGGATCTTTGAAGCGATCGTGCCGCTCGGGATGTTCAAGGCATACAGGTAGTCGTTAACACAAGTCGAAGTGTCCGGATCGGCTGCCAGGAAGATGTATTTGCCCCCCTGCTCGTCGATCGTATAGGTGTCGAGATCGATCGCTGCGCGTACGTTTGCCCCGGCACCGGAAACGGAAAGCGGCGGCAGATTGGCGATCACATTTACCTTTCCCGTGGCAAGCGTGACCGAATCGAACTGGGCAACGGATGTTGTAACGACTTCATTGATCCCATACAGGTGACCAGTGACATTGTCAAATTTCAGATCGATCAGGTTGGGGTTAGTGACCGTATTATAAATGATATTCCCGCTGGCCGCATCGATCACCACGAGGGCAGAACCTGACTGGAGGATATACCAATGATCTTTTGTGTCGAATGTGCTTTTGATGTAGGTAGAAAATAGCGACGATGGCAGCGGCGCGATGGGATGGACGATCCCAGTCGCCGGTTCGATCCAACAAAAACCCACTGCCGCTAAGCCATATAAAGTATTGGTCCCATTGTCATATTGCAAGCCCGAAACGCCACCGATAGGATCAAAAATGATTGCCCCCGAAACGGCATTGATGGTATACAACTTGGAAACCCCATTTGTGTCCTGTTCTCCCTGGAAAAAATAACGCTGGTGATTCTGATCATAGGTGGCGCCTATTTGCGGCAAGTATTCGCCGGGGATGGAGTCTATCCGGTTCAGCAAGACGTTCTGATAATTGAGGGTAGAAAACCATACGTTTTGCGCTTCCAACCGGTAAGCAGTACAGGTCAGAAGGAAAAGAGTGAAGAGGAGGGGCTGAAGTCCTTTTCGCGCAAGCATATTTCAAAGGTACAGCAACAAAGGAGCGCTCATTTGCTAACGCCTTGTCAATTAACACCTACAGGAATTTTTCAAAAAACATGACGTACCTATTGCTTCGTACGAAAATTTTCCTACATTTAGAACATGAAAGCCGAAGAACCACAGGACAAGAAGGCCGAACCTACAAAAGCGGAGCTCGAAATACTACAGGTCATTTGGGAGCACGGCCCTTGCACAGTCCGTTTTGTAAATGACAAGCTGAACGAACAGCGCGACGTCAACTATACTTCGACGCTGAAACTCATGCAGATCATGGCCGACAAAGGCAGTCTGGTGCGCGATGAGCGCCAGATGAAGCACATCTATCAGGTGGCCGAGGAAGAGCAAAAAACCAAAAGCCAGCTATTGGATAAGTTTGTCGATGCTGTCTACCAGGGTTCGGCCGGCAAACTGGTCATGCAGCTGCTTGGCAACAAAAAGGCTTCTACAGCGGACATCGCCGCGATAAAAAAGATCCTCGATAAACTGGATAAGCAATAATTTATTCACGCTAAGACTTACAGCTATGATGCCCTTATTTATGAACATTAGTATGTCCGATCAACTGACCGGCGCGTTGTGCAATACTCTGCTGCATTCGCTCTGGCAGGGCATCATACTGGCCGCCATAGCCGGGCTCATCGTTATTGGTACCCGCAAAGCCAGCTCGGCCCTCCGGTATAACCTGCTGATAGCCGCACTGATGCTTTTTGCCGTAGCGGTCTCCGCTACATTTGTAAACCAATACCTAAAAGGAAGTGCCTTTTCACCAGCACAACCTGCGACCTACCAGGTCCATGGATTTAATATAAAGGCCTCCGCCAACCCGGGCCCGCAGTCTGCGCCGCAGCCAGACTTCACCAGGGGGATCGAAGCGTACCTCAGCGGCCACCACAATACCGTCGTATTGGTTTGGTTCCTGATCATCTGTGCCCGCAGCATGCAATTGGGCGTTGGCTTATATGCCACCTATCGGCTAAGACGTGTCCGCGTATTTGCCGTGAGTGATCGCTGGCGCGACCGGGTGCAGCAGCTGGCCGGGGGATTGGCAATTAAACAAACCATAGACCTGCTCGAGTCTGGCCTGGCGAGGACCCCGATGGTGATCGGCCATCTTAAACCATTGGTCCTGGTGCCGATTGGACTACTGACCGCACTTTCCACGGAGGAAGTAGAAGCCATCCTGATCCACGAACTGGCACACATCAAGCGCCGCGATTACCTGGTAAACATGCTGCAAAGCCTGCTGGAGATCATCTTCTTCTTCAACCCTGCCGTATTGTGGATCTCCAAACTCATCAAAACCGAACGCGAGAATTGTTGCGACGACCTGGCGGTGGCCCAAGATCACAGTAAGGTTAATTATATCCGCGCACTGGTTTCATGTGAGGAATACAAATCGTCCGTACCGCCATTTGCCATGGCCTTCCCTGGCGGTAAGAACACCCTCTTGCATAGGGTAAAACGATTGGTCGGAAATCGCAACCATTCGCTCAACCTGTTCGAAAAAACAATGCTGGCTGTATGTCTGGTCGGCGCCGGTCTCTTTGTGATGGCATTTTCATCCGTACATCATCCCCAGCCCCAGCATATCCAGGCCGCATCGCAGATCCAGCCCGCGTCGACGCCACCCGCGTCAACCCAGCCCGCGCACGTGCAACCCACATCGACGCAATCCGCATTGACGCAATCCACATCGACGCAATCCGCATCGATACCACCCGCTCCCGCACAAGCCGCCCCCATACAACTCGCACTCACGCGGCCCACACCCGCCCAGCACAAACAAGACTCGCTACATAAAGACACCGCTATAAACCCCCAACCATCCGAGTCGGCCGCAACTGCCCCCGCGAGGCGCGGCCCGACCCATCCCGATCTAGGTGATACCCTGGTCAAGTATCACATTATACCCTTCAAAACCGATATGACGGCCAGACTAAACGGCGCCGAATTGGTGATCAATGATGTAAAGCAGCCTGAGGCAGTGCGCGCGCTGGTCTTTTCCAAGTTCCTAAACGAGACGGCTCATTCCGTCGATATCGACTATGAATATAAAGGCGTGCAGGATACCGCAAATGCCTATGTTGACCCTTACGCCAATACCGGTTATAACGATCGTCCCTATCGATCAGGCTACAGCAGATATGCTGATCAGCAGGCAAGATATAAGAGCGATGAAGCGAAGATCAAGATCGATCTGATAAAAGAGGGCCTGGTCAGCGACACCAACCATATTCACTTCACCATCAACGATAAGGAATTTATCCTGAACGGGGTGCCGCAAAGTCCTGAAATTTTCCAACGGTACAAAAGCAGATATAACTCGAACAATGGCTCCGGCTGGAGCTGGACGCACGGCACCGAAAGGTAAGCGCGACTAAAACCCAACACGATGAACCTGAAATTAACGGCTATTATAGCCGCCTGGCTATCGCTTGCCTGTACCGTGTCACAGGCCCAAACCGATTCGTCCGGCAGGAAAAGGGATACCATCCCGCGGCAGGATACCCTTCACCCAAAAACGTTGAAAGCGGTAATCATAACCGCGCACCGGCCGCCAATCGAACAACTCATAGACCGGACCGTGGTTAATGCGGAGTCCTTGCCAGGAAAAGATGGTGCCACCCTGATGGACCTGCTCGAAAGATCGCCAGGGGTGACGGTAGAGCAAAACAAGATCCAGCTGCAAGGCAAGGACGGCGTAACCGTTTATATTGACGATAAGCCAACCTATCTTTCGGGCGACGACCTGGCGAATTACCTGCGTTCGTTGCCGGCATCTACCGTCGACCGCATCGAACTGATGCCCAACCCGCCTGCTAAATACGATGCCGCGGGCTCCGGCGGCGTGATCAATATCCGCCTCAAACACACCCGGGAAAAAGGGTTTAACGGTAACCTGGACGGGAACTACATCCAGGGCAAATACACCCGTAGCAATAATGGCCTGAACCTCAACCTCCGGCAAAATAAATGGAACGTGGCCGCAACGGTCGGGTATGTCCTGAATAACAACTACAACGACATCACCCTGGGCCGGTATTTCGATCCCGCCGTCATAAATGATATTGCTCCCGTATTTACGCAAAACTCCTATGTCAAACGACATTTCGACAATTACAGCAGCCGGATCAGTGCCGACTATTACCTGACGGATAAAACCACGGTGGGTATGATATTCTCGGGCCTCTTTACGCAGGGCCATACCCTGACCGCCAATAAAAGTGACCTGAGCAGTCAACAAAATCAATTGGACTCGACCATTTTGGCCAATAATACCGAGCGCCGCCAGTTCAAGAACGGCACGGCCAACCTCAATTACCGGCATGATTACGACAAGAAGGGCAGCAGTCTATCGGCGGACCTCGACTACGTTGTATATCGCACCCAGCTTGACCAGACATTCGCCAATCAAAGCTTTTATCCGGATGGCACGCTCTACGATCAAACCCTGCAAACAGGGAACCTTCCGGCGCACATCGATATCTATTCTGCAAAGACCGACTATACCCGCGTGCTCGCCAACGGTCTTCGGCTGGGTACGGGCGCCAAAACCAGCTATACCAAAACAAACAACATCGCCGACTATTTTGATGTGGAGAACGGCCTGTCGACACCCGACTATGACGAAACCAATCATTTTCTCTACAGCGAGAATATCAATGCCGTCTATGTCAACGGCGCGAAGGAATTTAAGCGGCTTTCGCTGCAAGCCGGTCTGCGGTTCGAGAACACGAATGCCTACGGCCATCAACTGGGCAATGCCGAAAAACCCGACTCCTCCTTCAACCGCGGCTATAACAGCCTTTTCCCGACCTTTTATGCGCAATACAAATTGGACAGCGCAAGCAGGCAAACCATCGGGTTTAACATCGGCCGGCGGATAGACCGTCCGAACTACAACTCCTTAAACCCTTTCTTATCGCCCCTGGACAAGTTTACTTACAATGTCGGGAATCCTTACTTGCTTCCTGCCTATTCGATAAATTACCAGCTGTACTATACATGGAAACGCATTACGGGTACGCTTTACTATAACTATACCTACGACCGGGAAGACGGCCTGGTGCAGATCATTAACGGCATTTATTACAGCAGGCCGGGCAATATCGGCAATAGCTATGACCGAGGTATCGAGCTGAACGCCGACCTTGATCCCACAAAATGGTTCAGTATCCACCTTTATTCGCGTTACAGAATACTGCACACCGTCACCAATTTCTATACCGGCCCGTTAAACACCACCGGCGAACAGCTTGTGCTGCGCCCGACCCTGACGTTTACACCCGGCGGTGGATGGACACTACAGGCATGGGGCGGTTATCAGAGTCGTTTTACCAACGAGCAGTTTATCGATGCGCCGCGAGGTTCGCTCAATTTCGATTTTGAGAAAAAGCTTTCGGCCGGTTGGACCATCGAGCTGGACACGTACGACGTTTTGCACACCCAAAACAATACCTGGCAGATCGGCTACCTGGAAGGTGCAACCGCCAATTACCACAGTGTGAATGATTCGCGGAATGTACAACTGATCCTTACTTATCGCTTCGGCAAGACGATAAAAGACCAGCGACATCACAATGCCAATGGTGCGCAAAATGAAATGAACAGGGTCGGGAATTAGCATCGGGGTCATCTTCCAGAACTACTTGGCTTTCAACTCTATTTTTCCTTCGGTGAAACCTGTTATTTCGTATCTGTCGCCTATCTTCTTGTTTAATTCGTCGAGAAACGCGCTGGAGTTGCCTTTGTGCGTAATAGTATAGGTGGCGGCGCCCGACGAAAATGTTTTTTCCATTGATTTAAAGGATGAAATGCCGGAAAGTAGGTTCCCGAATGCTGTGAATGAATTGAAATTGGCATTCTTTAGGTCCACTTCCGTATAGTTCTCACCATTGGGATTAGTATTGCCTGCGAATTTACCGTCTGCGGTTATGTCAAGCGAATCCTTCATTTTGGTCAGGAATTGTACCGCCTGAACAATTCCGTCTTCCATGACGGCGGCTACTGCCGGATCGCTATTATCTGCGCTGATGAATCCCAATACGGAAGTGCTGTGGTCAGCTCGCGATTGTACATGAAAGTCCCTGGACACAATAATATCCCTGGTTTCAGGATTGATCATCTTTAAAATGAAGCCAATCTTCACCATTTTACTCTTGGAACCGACCCCCATAACTTTCACACCCTTGTCTTTCACGCTGTATTCTATTAATTCGCCCGTTACCACGATTTGTGCACCCAGTTGCTTTCCGGCCTTGGGAGCGTTTTTACCGCTATATGCACCGTTCCCTGCATCTATCTCTGTGGTCAGGTCCTTGTTGTCGGCCAGGCTTTCCAATACCCTGTAACAATTAACACCTTGCAAAGCGTTAGTAAGCATGGTAGAGAGGTTGGCGCCAAGAGTCGGAGGCGCGCCGGCTACTGCCGGATTAGTATTGCCAATTTTGCTTCCACCCAAAAGCAGCGAGGCGAGCGTTGGTCCACCAGCGCTGCCGGCGACGGGTTTAGTATCGGTTGTACTTGAATTCTGTGGTGCGCTCGTCGTCACCGTAAAACGAGAAACACTCAGACGGGCCCTTTTATCAAGGGGCATTCCGGAACATTGCTGTTTCACTTGTTCCATAGTCACTTTTTCATCTTTTTGAGCTATGGCGGAATATCCATTGCAAAAGAGCAATAAGCCGAAAATGAGCTTTTTCATGAGAAAAAATTGTGTGCCGTTATGGAATCAATTACGCATTCATGGATTCTTCTTATGATATTGAAGCAAGACGAAAATACCTGTCTCGAGCAACGTTGGAAGGACAGGCCAGGAGTTCAACGCCCGATAGGCGTTGTTGAGTGGAAATCATAGGGCGCAGAAGTTCGAGTTCAAAGAGGATTTGCCCTTTTGCCTCAGAAAATTATGAAATTCAGGAAATGATTCGTCTTTCGATAAGTAACCGGCATCGTTTGACAAGTAACTGGGCTGTTTTATGAGTGACCGGTTCTCGCAAATTGATTTTTCTCCACGCAGACATACCTTGCTTTCTTCCTAAACATACCCCCGTGATCCACCCAGACGAAACCGCTGACAAGCGGTCCCGTCGAAGGATAAACGAAAATCGGCTTTTTCACTAAAACACCCCGCCTTCACAATCCCGCGCCTCTCACGCGATTTGACGGCGAAAAATAACCAAACCGCCTCCTTCTAAAAAAAAGGGGCATGCACGCCTACACGGAAAATACACACGACTATCCTCGGATTTGACACGCTTGTCCATTCAGCCGACCCAAACCTGCACGAGCCACGACCCACGCATTAAAACAAGATTAAAATGGCCATTGCACAATCCAAAAACTTTGCGTTATTTCGAGATGCAGTCCCTACCTGCTCAGCAATCCTCTCCCGCCGAAAAGTGTATCGCAAAAGAATAAGACCTCATCTTGCCGGCTCGCGCAGGGTAGGGTAGTAGCCAAATCACGCTGCATGGAAAACAAACTACTAACAATTGCTTGCCTCCTTCTACTCGCCCTGGCGCCCACCGCCTGCTGGAAGAAAAGCACAAGTTCTACCAACCGTTTACCGGCGCTCACTACGAGCGGCCTGAATACCATGGGATGCCTGGTCAACGGACAATTATTTGTACCGCAAGAACCCGCGGCCGTTCCTTATCCCTTTTATTCGGCTACGCTCACCCATGATCCTGCCGATAACCTGAACATGGGTTGGAAGGACGAAAAGAACTCCTGTGACCAAAGTTCGATCGGGATTCGATTAGATAGCGTGAAACTAACGCAGGGGACGACCTATAAACTGACGCAGCAGGTTGACACATCCAACGCCGCAGCGAATGTTGGCCAGTGGGCGGAATACTTGGATATCACTTCCTGTTCTCAGTTCATTTTTTCACCGTATTACACAACCGCAGCAGTAACCGGACAGGTCACGATCACCTACTACAACCCAACGCTGGGTGTCGTGTCGGGTACGTTCTGGTTCGACGCGATCGACGCCGGCGGAGACACCGTCCACGTGCGCGAAGGCCGGTTCGACATGAGCACTAACTAACAATATACATATCCTGCAAGACTTCGCCATGGAATTTACCAACCTCGCTGCTTACAATGGGACAAACCTGGCCGACAGCTTCCGCAAAGGTTTAGCGTCGCCCAGGTGCACAATCCCTTTCCGAATTCCGGGTCGAAGTCGCCGGGAGGATAGGGGTTGCCTATCATTCCAGCAAAACTGCCAACATGGCAACAAAAGAAATAATTATTTAGTTATGCGATTATATGCTAAAGGATTGTTATTGGCGCTCCTTTTTTCCTGTAAGAATATTTAGTAAAGCACATATTCGCCAATTACCACAGTGTGAATGATTCGCGGAATGTACAACTGATCCTTACTTATCGCTTCGGCAAGACGATAAAAGACCAGCGACATCACAATGCCAATGGTGCGCAAAATAAAATGAACAGGGTAGGGGATTAATTTCCTTTTTCGGTTTTTTTTTATTTTATTGTGGGATAAACTTGCCATAAAATGGAAAACAACCAAGATGATTCTCTTCTCCAGATGCACCTGGATTATGACGGCGGCCATATCCTCACCGAGACCGTCCGCTGGTCCCGCTTCCTCGCTATCGTAGGTATCGTAGGGCTCTCGATCTGCCTGCTGGCCTTCGCGCTGGCGGGTACGGCCGTCCTTGCGGCATTGTCCAAATTAGCACCCGGACTCGACACACTCGCAGGTTTGGGCAGCGCCATTGTCATTGCCGCTCTCCTTGTGATATTTGCGGTCTTTGTCTATGTGGTGTATATGCTCTATCGGTTTTCGGTATTGACGCGCAAGGCGATCGATCAACAGGACCAGACCATCCTCGCCGAAGGCATGAAGTGCCTAAAGCTATACTTCGTCATCAGCGGGATATTTGCGATCCTGGGCCTGCTGGGCAACCTCTTAACTATTACTAAACTATTTAATTCTTAAACCTCATGGAAGACCAACAAACCCCTCCGGTAACCAATCAATTGGAAAATTTTTTCAATATTTCATTCGACGAAGCCACACGGACGCAGATCAAGCAGGCGGCCGTATGGGCAAAAGTTATCACGCTTTGTGCCTTTGTCGGCTACGCCGTCGTGCTGGTCGTGGCGATCTTCGGCCAGTCGGCCTATTCCCCTGATACGGAAGGCCTTGGCGGTTACGTTCATACCGGCAATATGGTCGGCGTCATACTTTCGGTAGGACTAGGTGTTTTCATCAATTATTTCCTCTATCGCTTTGCCGTGGCGACGGCTAAGGGGATGGACAACATGGACAGCATCAAGACCAATGAGGGATTCAACAGCCTGCGCCGCTATTTTAAGATCTTAGGCATTCTCATCATCATCTGCCTCTCTTTTGTAGTGCTGGGCATATTGGTCGCCATATTCGCGGGGTTGGGAAGAAGCTAGTTTATTCCTGGTTACTTTTTCCATTATTCCCTCCTTATTGGAAAGCAAACTCACGGAGTTGGGCATTATGGCCGTCGCCAATCCATCGGTCGATGAACTGGTGGGGAAGGTACAATATGCCATGTCTGCCTGATCATTTTTTTCGCTTACTTGCCCATCATTATCTATGAGTCGGAAATTACAAATGCGTGCCGGAAATGTTTTTTTTCCGCGAATTTGTTCGAGAACGATCAGGTTCTTTTATTAATGAATGCCCACAAGATAGATCCCTCAGGTTTTCTTCAACTGCCGTAATCGCCACTGGTACGATTGCCAGAAATGCCGTTGGGTCTTTGGATCGAGGCAGGAGGCATTAGGATAGATCGTCCGGATCACCTCATCAAAGCCCTTCAAATTATCGATACAGGCGATTAAAATATCGACGACACGGGCGCAGGTAAATTTAACGTGGGTGATGGTAAATGCCATAGGTGTTTTAACCCATTTCGTTTAGTTGATGACAAAATGGGTGGTTTCACGGTGTCTGGAGGTTGGCTAATCATCGACTATCGCGTACCTTGATAAGGAAAGTTAGATTTATGGCTATCGCACATCTTTTTGTTTTGATGCTCGAGAACAGGTCGTTCGACCATGTCTTCGGCTTCAGCCCTATCAGTGGCGCGGATGCTCTTACCGGTCAGCCTACCACTATTGCCAGGCCCGATCCCGCTGTCAACATCAACATGGATACCCAGTCCAAAAAGGCATTCCCCGTGCACAATGGCGCCGATTTTTCCTTCAAGGGGCTTGACCTGGACCCAGGGCATGAATTCCCCGATGTACAGCAGCAACTCACTGGTCCCAATCTAGGCTTTGTGGACAATTATGCCAGCCACAAAGCAGCCAATCCCGGCCGGGTCATGGACTGCTTCTCTCCGACGCAGTTGCCGGTGCTGAACCAGCTGGCGGCTGAGTTCGCGATCTGCGACCACTGGCATTCCAGCCTGCCGGGCCCTACGTGGCCCAACCGTTTCTTCATGATGGCCGCTACCTCCGGCGGGCTCACCAAAAGCCCAACCACCGGCGATATTATCAAGGCAACTGCCCTCAAGGGCTACGATTTTGAGCACGGTAATATTTTCGATGCATTGGACAAAAAAGGCATCTCCTGGTGCATCGTGGAAGGAGATGATTTCCCTGTGAGTTTCGCGCTGAAAGGTATGGATGCCAACGACGCAAAAGGCCGGTTTGTATCCATGGGAGATTTCGGGGCAAAATTGGCCAAGCCGGGCTTTAACGAACAATTCATCTTTATTGAGCCCAAGTATGGATCCCATAAATTCGATGTCACTGGGCCGGGTGATTTTAGCGGCGGCAATTCCATGCACCCGCTCGACGATGTACGCAAGGGGGAGCTATTGGTCAAGGAAGTCTACGAGGCCATTCGCGCAGTTCCCGCCGTCTGGGAAAATTCCGCATTGCTAATCGTTTTCGACGAGCATGGCGGATTTTATGATCATATCACGCCGCCCCCTACCACGCCGCCCGGCGACGATCCGATCAACGCCGCATCGAGCCAAACTCCTTTTGGCTTTGACCAGCTGGGCGTCCGCGTACCGGCCATCATCGTCTCTCCCTTGATCCCCAAAGGGCTGATCGATCATGCCCTCTACGACCATACGTCGGCCCTCGCGACACTGGAAAGGCAGCATAGCATGGATCCGCTTACGCACCGGGACGAGAAGGCGGAAGATTTTCTGCACCTGTTCTCACTGGCCGAGGCCCGGACCGATACGCCGGCCACGCTGGTCAATCCGGCAGCTTCCGCCGCAGCCGAAGCGCTTGTCGCGAATCCGCCCGATACGGCGGAATCGCTAAAAGGCGAACTGGCAGAATTGGAGACGATACCGGTACCTGAAGGAACGGCCCATGTGGTGGAAGAGCAGCCTTTGTCCGGCCCACAGGTCGGCTTTGCTTATGTAGGGCTCATGCGGGCGTTGAGTCAGGCTTCAACGGAAGATGAAAAGGAAGCCTGGAAAAAGGAATTTTCGGAGATTGACACACCTAGGGATGCGGCGCGTTTTATGACCAGGGCGAAACTGAAGGTTGGATTCGGTGAGTATGTCCCATTAAAATCCTAAATAAATTAGCATATCCTTTATTTCGTATATTTATTCTCGCGGTGAGCCGCCGCAGGGATTTGCCATATGATCGTTTCGTCAATCCACCAGTAACTTAACACCAATTCAATATGAGAAACGGCAGGCCCCTTCTTGTTCTATTTCTTCTTGCGCTTTTGTTGCCGGTCCTCTGTCTTGCCCAGGCAGATGAAAAAGACGTCATGGTGCGTATGCGGGACGGCATACAACTGGCAACGGATATTTATTTTCCTCCCGGTTTCGATAAGGCAAAACAGCAACTGCCCGTTATTCTGCACCGGACCCCTTATAACAAGGAATCTGCCGGTTATGTAAAAGACGCCGACTTTTTTTGCAGGAACGGCTATATCGTTATTTTCCAGGATTGCAGGGGGCGCTATCATTCAGGAGGCATTTTTGGCAAATATTTAAATGAGCCGGAAGACAGTTATGATGCCGTCGAATGGGCGGCAAAACAATCCTGGTGCAATGGGAAAGTGGGAATGAGGGGGAGATCTTACATGGCGCACGTGCAGGCTGATGCGGCTAAATTAAATCCTCCGCATTTAATTACCATTGTCTGCAACGTCGGAGGTTTATCCAATGGCTGGACGCACTCTGTGCTCAATCATGGCGCCTTTGCATTAAAGCAGCTGACATGGGCTTTTTCTATGATACCGCAGGAATCGAATGATACTTTGATAAAACAGCTGTTCGATCGTGAAAAAGTGGGCGATTGGTTCCAGGCGCTGCCGTTGAAAAAAGGGAATAGCCCATTGTCTTGCTCCCCGGATTTTGAGAACTACATATTGGAAATGTGGACCCATGGCGATTATGATAGTTATTGGAAACAGATGGGTATCAACTGGGTGGAATATTACGGTCAAACTGCGGACATTCCCATGATGCACACCAGTGGCTGGTATGATAATTATATCCAATCTGCAACCGACAATTACCAGGGCCTGTCTAAAATTAAGAAGTCGCCCATTAAATTGATGATCGGGCCCTGGATGCACGGTACGATGGAACAAAGTTTTTCGGGGGATGTGGATTTTGGCGAAGCATCGACCATGAAAGATTTTTATTTGCAGTGGCACCTGGATTGGTACGACCATTTTTTAAAAGGAAAGGAAAACCGGATCTCGACATGGCCAAACGTAAGGTTATTTGTTATGGGAACGGGCGATGGACATAAAGATAAGAACGGAAGGCTTTTTCATGGCGGATATTGGTTGGATGCAACTGATTGGCCTTTACAACAGACCCGATATGTAAAATATTATTTTCATGATGATAATTCACTCTCTGTAGAGCCTCCTCCTTCAAACGAAAAAAGCATTACTTATACTTTTGACCCGGACCATCCAGTGCCGACTATAGGCAGCGCTTCGGCTTCATTGGAGCCGCTCGCGGCGGCAGGTGCTTTTGACCAAAGAGAAAAAGAATACAAAGGCGACCCCTTACATGGTTTTTATGGGTCGAGACCACCCTATCTTCCACTAAAAGCACGCAAAGACATCGTTGTTTACCAGACCCCCTTTTTAGAAAAGAACCTGACGATAATCGGCCCTATAAGAGTGGTCATGCACATTTCGTCCGATTGTCTCGATACGGACTTCACGGCTAAACTGGTGGATGTTTATCCGCCTTCCAAAGATTACCCCTCCGGTTATGAGATGAATATCACGGACGGAATTCTCAGGGCCAGGTATCGTAACTCGCCGGAAAAACAGGAGTTTATGGAGAAAGGGAAAGTTTATGAAATTACGATCGAGCCTAACAGCACGGCCAATGTTTTCAAAAAGGGTCATCGGCTCAGGGTCGATATTTCGAGTAGTAATTTTCCACAATACGATGTTAATTCGAACACCGGGGAGCCTTTAGGGAAAAACATCCGGAGCGTAAAAGCCAACAATACGATTTTTCACGATAGCGTAAGGCCCTCATATATTATTTTACCAATGATCGAAGATTAAAGCGACTATTTTCAAGTAACGGGGGCTGGTCTATTTTATTCGGTGGGGGTGTTTTGGGGCTTTTTCCCAGCGCCTTCGGCGCTGCGGTTTTTGCATTTGTCCGCTCCTTTACACTCCAAATGCAAAAACCCCTCAACTAAGTTGAGGGGCCTTCGTGCCCAAGATAGGATTCGAACCTACACACCCTTTCGGACGCTGCGACCTGAACACAGTGCGTCTACCAATTTCGCCACTTGGGCATTTTAATTGTTCAGGGGTGCAAATATATGCAAAGATCAGGTTGCACCCAAAAAAGCAGCAATTTTTCTTGACAAAGCGCTGATCCGCAGGCCTTGGGCAAAGAGCGGGTTCGGCTAGTGCGCCGCCTCGGCTTCCGCCTCGGCGGCTGCCTCAGTATTGCGCCCCTTCCAGCCGATCAGCAGCACACCCGCAATCACCAATACCGTCCCGATCACCTGCTCGATGAAGATCTTGTCACCCAGAAAAAAATGCGCCTGTAAGATCGTAGACACGGGCCCGACACTAGTCACGATCGCCGCATTATTGGCGCCGATCCGTTTCATCCCTGCCGACAACATATACGACGGGATCACCGTCGCCACCGTCGCCAACAAAAACCCATAGCCCCAAAGGGTTCCGCTGCCCGGTCCCACCGGTGCCAGAGACGACCCGGTCACCGCCTGCCGGATAATATAATGCATAAGCACTGCCGTAGTTGCTGAGATCATACTATACGTAGTGAACTTCGCGGCGCCCACGATAGGCACTACCTTTCCTGTACCCGACAAATAGAAGGCATAGCTGATCGCACAAAGAAAGATCAAAAAGCTCCCCCAGTAAAAATTCGGATTGCCTGTGTCGATTTTCAACTCCCCAAAATACGCGATGCCGATACCAGTATAGGTCAGCGCCAACGCCCCAAATTGTGCCCGGCTGATCTTCTGCCGGAAAAAAACGCTATTGATGAGCACACTAAAACTGGGATACAGGAACAGGATAAGCCGCTCCAGCCCGGCGGAGATATACTGGAGTCCGATGAAGTCAAAAAAACTACTAAGATAGTAACCCAACAGTCCCAACGCCACCACCCACACCCATTGACGCGGCCGCATCCGCACATTGCCCGATTTCCTGCCGCTCCAAAGCGCGATCAGCAGATAGAAGGGTAGGGCCAGCAGCATCCGCAACATCAGCAGGGTCAGCCCGTCCGTGTGGGTATCCCGGAAAGCCAGCTTTACCAAAATGGCCTTGGTGGAGAAGATGATGGCCCCCGTAAAGGAGATCAGGAAGCCTTGTAATACCGTTTTTTTCATAAAATCAAGCATACGCGCCCAAGTCCCGGCAGGGGCGTCGGGGCGCCAGGCTACACAGCTACATTAAAATCCCTCAGCGCATCATTCAAGCTCGTCTTCAGGTCCGTACTCGGCTTCCGCTGCCCGATGATCAGCGCACAACTCACATTGTACTCACCAGCGGGGAATTTCTTCAGATAGCTGCCCGGGATGACGACACTCCGCGCGGGTACCCTGCCCTTGTATTCCACGGGCGCCGGACCGCTCACGTCTATGATCTTGGTCGATTGCGTGAGCACGACATTGGCGCCCAGCACCGCCTCCGACTCCACGATGACGCCTTCGACGACGATGCTACGGCTGCCCAGGAAGGCGCCGTCTTCGATGATCACCGGTGCCGCCTGCAAAGGCTCCAACACCCCGCCAATACCCACGCCACCGCTTAGGTGTACACCCTTGCCGATCTGCGCACAGCTGCCTACCGTAGCCCAGGTGTCCACCATAGTACCCTCATCCACATAGGCGCCGATATTCACATAGCTCGGCATCATCACCACATTACGCG
>Ga0302325_10007495_pt1 | contig 24200 bp, 22 predicted proteins | sample Palsa_T0_2_FD_201948 | JGI IMG/M metagenome (GOLD analysis project Ga0302325, IMG submission 201948) | Peat permafrost microbial communities from Stordalen Mire near Abisko, Sweden - Palsa_T0_2 | ecosystem: Environmental > Terrestrial > Soil > Palsa > Peat permafrost | place: Sweden: Abisko... | reverse complement strand
GAGCCCGCCGGTCGCCGCTACCTTGGGCGTGGACGGGCTGGTCAACAACGCCTATGCGCCGCGCGCGGCCTACCAGCCGGTTAACATCCAGCTCGGCCAGCTGATCAGCACCCTGCCGCTGCAGCGGCAGTTCGCCTACAGCGTGCTCAGGCAGCAGCCGATGCGGGTGGTCGGCGACATCGCCCACGACTCGGTGAAGATCTTCGCCCTGACCAGGAACACCGACGAGGGCGACACCCCGATCTGGCGTTGGCAGTTCCAGACCGGCTATCCCTACTACCCCCCCGGCATCACTCATTACGGCCCGAGCAGTGCCAGCAATGTCTTCGCCAAGGCGGGCGGCGGTGGATACGCGCGGGTGAACCTGACCGCGGCCACCGCGCTGCGGGACTATCAGCTGCACGGCGGGTACACGCCGGGACCGGTGTTCCTGCTCGGGCTGCTGGCCGGCCTGGCCGGGATCTTCACCTACCGCCGGCGCCGCGATCCGGGCGATCTTGGGTCCGGACAGGCGCGGGGCCTGGCCCTGGCCTGCCTGCTGGTCACCGGTTCGGGGGTCGCCGTGCTGCTCGGCGCGGACCTGTACGAGTTCTCCTGGCGTTACCAGCTGCCCGCGCTGATCACGCTGCCCATCGCGGGCGCTCTCGGCGCGACCGCGGTCGTCAGGTACGTACGCGCCCGGCGGCCGGACGCTGGAGCGCGGCCGGTCCCCGCCGCTCGCGTCGGCGAGCTGGCGAGAGCCGGATCCGAGCAGGTGCAGTAGCCGATGCCGACCGCGCCTGACGGGGCGGACGCGCCTGACGGGGCGGACGCGCCTGACGGGGCGGACATCCGCACGCTCACGTCCGGAGTCGTCTACGAGGATCACTGGATGCGGCTGCGGCTGGACGAGATCGAACGGCGCGACGGTTCCCGCGGCACGTACGCGTTCGTCGAAAAGCCCGACTACGCGGTTGTCATCCCGGCCGAGAACGACGGCTTCCACCTCGTCGAGGAATTCCGCTACCCGATCGGCCGGCGCACCTGGTCGTTCCCGCAGGGCGGCTTCCCGCACGGGCAGACAGGCCAGCCAGAAGAACTCGCCCGGCTGGAACTGCTGCAGGAAACCGGGTGGCGGGCCCAGAACCTGGTCAAGCTTGGGTTCTTGAACGGCGCGCACGGCTCCAGCAGCCAGGGGGGACATTTCTTCCTGGCGACCGGACTGGAGGCGGGCGCGCCGGAACGAGAGCACGAAGAGCAGGACATGCGCCAGGAGTGGGTGCCGAGGACCAGGTTCGAGGAAATGATCACCGAGGGCGCTATCACCGACGACTCCACCGTCGCCGCCTATGCCCTGCTCCTGCTCAGGGAGCGCGCTATTTACACCCGTAACGCGCGCGACTAAGCCGCCGACTCGCTGCCCTCGGGTGCGAACCGCGGTCCCGGCTCGCGCACCGTTCCCGCCGTATCCGGCGTCTCCGCAGGTCAGGGCGATCTGATCCCGTTACCCGATGGAACTAGTGAGAGCCAGTTCTATTTAGGTGGCATTTGGTAAATATTTGGCATCTGTCAACCTTCGGGAGGCTTGTTACGTCACTCTTAATGTGTCGTAGAAAAAAACGACAGCTTCGTCAGCGAGTTGCCGGGCCCGGCTGTGGGGGGACCTGGCTGACATGGGAGAAAAATCTTGCGTAGATACTTCATTGCCGCGGTCGCGGCTGCGATGCTGCTGCCGCTGGCCGCCACGGCGGCTCAGGCTCAGGGGACGGGCGGGGAACTGCCGCCGGCGGGCGTGGTGTCGGCCGTGCCTGTCAGCAACACGCCGCATCTGAAGACCACAGAAGACGACCCGACCGAGCAGATCCGCCAGCTGGTGCAGTGCGGCGGCACGATGTACGCGGTGGGCACCTTCACCACCATCATCCGGGAGAGCAGCACCTACACCCGCTATAACATCTTCAGCTTCAGCGCGACCGCGCCGTACACGGTCACCAGCTGGGCTCCCGATGTCGTCGGCACCTATGGCACCACCTCCGATACCAGTGCCACCCTCAACACAATCGGGTTCGCCAACGGCAACTGCCAGGACGCCTACATCGGCGGCAAGTTCACCTCGGTAAACGGCACCACCGTGCAGAACATCGCCGAGATCGACACCACCACAGGCAACGTGGTCGCCGCGTTCGCCAGCAAGGCCTCGGGCGCGGTGCAGACCATCCTCGGCGTGGGCAACCACCTGCTGGTCGGCGGCCTGTTCACCGGGATCAACGGCGATACCGCGGACCCGTACATGGCCAGCCTGAGCCCGGCCACCGGCAAGAGCGACGGGTTCCTGCACCTGAGCATCTCCGGCAACTACAACTACCCGGGTGTCTCGTCCAACCCGACCCAGGTCTACAACCAGCAGCTCAGCCACGGCGGCACGCTGGACCTGGTCGAGGGCGACTTCACCTCGGTCGGCGGGGTGCAGCGGGAGCAGATCTTCATGCTGAACGTGGGCGGCACGTCGGCCACGGTCACCGGCTGGACCTCACCGGAGTTCGACGGCAGCAGCTCGGCGTATCCGTATGAGTGCGCCACGGTCGAGCCGTTCTACATCCAGGCCGCGGCCTGGTCGCCGGATGACTCGACGGTCTACATCGGCACCACCGGCTATCACCCGAACGGCTACCCGGTCGGGGAAACCCCGCGCACCGGGCTGTGCGACGCCGCGGCGGCCTTCCCCGCCACCCAGACGTCCGTGCTGCACGAGTGGGTGAACTACACCGGCTGCGACTCGCTGTACTCCGCGGCCGCGGACGCCAACGCCGTTTACTTCGCCGGGCACGAGCGGTTCTCCATGAACCCGAACGACTGCGACGCCTTGGGCCCCGACGGCTACAACGCGCCGGGCATGGAGGGGCTTGACCCGGCCAACGGCAACCTGTACACCAGCGCGGACGGCACCGTGGGCTATTACAGCCGCGACCGCGGTCTTGGCGCCGATGACGAGCTCGTGACCAGCGCCGGGCTCTGGATCGCCAGCGACAACCTCGACGGCAGCCAGATGTGCGGCGGGGTGGAAAACCTATCCGGGATCTGCTTCCTGCCCTACAGCTAGACATTTTCTGAACGAGGCCGCGTTTCCGCTCATGGCCAGGAAAGGCGGCCTCGCAATGCGCGTTAGCTCCAGGGGCTCCGGGCGGCCTAGAGGCCGGGGGTGACCAGCAGCGGGGCGAACAGGTCGCCGTGGCTGGACACCCGGTCTAGGACGGCGTCGGCGGTGAAGAACAGGTCGGCGCGGTGGCGGCAGGCCTGGACTTCATCCCAGCTGACCGGGGTGGAGACGGTCGGTTGCGAGCGGGCGCGCAGCGAGTAGGGGGCGACGGTGGTCTTGGAGCCATTGTTCTGGCTCCAGTCGATGAGGACCTTGCCGGTGCGCAGCACCTTGGTCATCCGGGAGACTACGCGGCCGGGCTGGTCCCGTTCGAGGCGCTCGGCGAACGCCCTGGCCTGCTCGCTGGCCTCATCGGAGGTCACGCCGGAGATCGGGGCGTAGAGCTGCAGGCCCTTGCCGCCCGAGGTCTTGGCCAGCGGGGCGAAGCCCGCGGCCTCGAGCAGCGGGCGCAGGTCCGCGGCGACCCGGCAGCAGTCCACGATGTCGGCGGGCTCCCCCGGATCCAGGTCGAAGACCAGTAGGTCGGGCCGGCGGACGTCGGGCATCCGCCACATCGGGGTGTGCAGCTCAAGGCCGGCCAGGTTAGCCGCCCAGATCAGCGCGGGCAGGTCTTCGACCAGCAGGTAGGTCACCATGGTGCCGCGGGCCCGGGCCCGGGCCCGGGAACTGGCCGAGCTGACCGCCGCGGTCTGGATCCAGTCCGGGCGGTGCGCGGTGACGTGCTTCTGGAAGAAGGCCTGGCCGTCGACGCCCTCGGGATAGCGCTTGAGGGTCAGCGGGCGCCCCGCGATATGCGGGAGCAGCACCGGCGCCACCCGCTGGTAGTAGTCCAGGACCTCGGCCTTGGTAAACCCGGTGTCCGGGTACAGCACCTTGCCGAGGTTCGTCAGCGTCAGCGTCCGGCCGTCCACCTGCACGGGGACCTTGGTGTCAGGGCTCACGGAGCTCATGGTTCCCGAATCACTGTCGCCGGATCGATGTCGTCGCGCAGGCCCTTGTACACCGGGGCGCGCATCCGGCCCGCCCGGGTCCACCGGTCGAAGGTCACCTCGATCACCAGCCGAGGCTCGACCCACACGGCCGGGCGGGCGTACTCAGGCGGGACCGGCCCGTCGAACGGAGAGTCGGCGCGTCGCAGCGGCCTGAGCTTGTCCCCCAGCAGGCGCAGCGTCTCGACGGTGAACCCGGTCCCCACGTGGCCCGCGTAGATCAGCCCGGACTCGTCGTGCACCCCGATGAGCAGCGAGCCGACCTGGCCGGTCCGGTTGCCCTGGCCGGGCTTGTACCCGGCGACGACCGCCTCCTGGCGCCGGACGTTCTTGATCTTCCGCCAGTGATCCGCGCGTATCCCCGGCGCGTACACCGAATCCAGCCGCTTGGCGACCACGCCTTCCATGTGGTGCTCACGGGAAACACCCTGCACGGCGGAGAAGTCCTCGCCGGGGAACGACGGCGGGGTCTGCCAGTACGGGCCGGTCAGCACCAGCTCGTCAAGCAGCGCGCGGCGGTCGGCGTACGGCAGCTCGAACAGCGGCCTGCCATCTAGCTGCAGCAGGTCGAAGATCAGGTACGTGACCGGGGTCCGGCCGGCCAGCATGGCGGCCTGCGCGGCCGAGGTGACGTGCATCCGCGGCTGCAGCGCCTCGAACTCCGGCCAGCCCTCGTCGCCGAACACCACGATCTCCCCGTCGAGTAGCAGCTGCTTATGGGGGGTGGCCGGACCCAGGCCGGCCAACTCGGGGTAGGCCACGGTGATGTCGCGTTCGGTGCGGGACATCAGCCGCACCTGGCCGCGCTCGATATAGGCCAGCGCCCGGACGCCGTCCCATTTCATCTCCAGCGCCCAGTTCTCCTGGTCGCGGGGCCTCGGTCCGGTCACAGCGAGCATCGGACGCACCCCGGCGGGCAGCGGCTGGCGCTCCCGGTGGATCATCCACTGATTTCCCCGCGTCTGGAACAGCGCGAAGCCCCCGGTGACCCGGCGCCCGTGCAGCCGGACCTTGACCTCACGGTCGGCCCACTTCAGCGTCTCGTACCGGCCGTGGTCCCAGATGGTGACGCGGCCGGCGCCGTACTCGCCGCGGGGGATCTCGCCCTCGAAGCCGCCGTACTCCAGCGGGTGATCCTCGGTGTGCACGGCCAGGTGATTGACGGCCGGGTCGTCGGGCACTCCCTTCGGCAACGCCCAGGACACCAGCACCCCGTCGCGCTCGAGCCGGAAATCCCAGTGCAGCCGACGGGCGTGATGCTCCTGGATCACGAACGTCCCGCCGTCGTGCTGCTGCCCCGATTCGGCCTGCGGGTTCTGCGCCGGGACCGGCTCGGGGGTCCGGGCCGGATCCCGCTTGTCCCGGTAAACCCGCAGCTTGTCCACGACCTCCTGTGTACCCGGTTAAGCGGGCCGGGAACGGGAACGCCGGTCCGTTCCGGTCAGTCGTCGTCATCATCGTGGGCGTTCTGAGCGGTGCCGCGGAGGATGACCTGGCCTTGCTGGCCGCCGGCGCCGGCCCTTTCCGCGGTGATCTCCATGACCCTGAACGATCCCAGATCGGCGGCGGTCCACATCGTGAACGTGCCATTGCCGGAGAACGTGCCCCCCGCGATGAGGTCTGGGTGCCCGGGGCGGCTGTCCGGGCCGGCATACCAGCACTCGAAGAACTCACCCCGGCCGAGCTTCGGAAGGTCCTTCGCCGTGAGCTGGATCTCATAGCCGCCCGCGACGTCGCGGGCGGTGGCCGTGGCCGATCCGACCTGCCCAGGTGAGGGCGTCAGGACGTAGGACGCCGCTACCGCCGGCGCGGCGAAGGCAAAGATCTGCACGCCGACGAAGGCCGCCGCCGTGACCGCCGCGGCCGCCGCCGCGGTGAACAGCGGCATAAAACGATTGCCCCAGTGCAGATGCCACCACCGGCTGGCCTTACCCTGAGCCTGCTCCGGGCGGCCAGCCGCCATGATGGCGTACTGGACGGCGGCGACCGTGCGGGCCTGCAGGTCGGCGGGCGGCGCGGCGGCCGGCGCGGCGATTCGCAGGCTGCGGGCCACTGGCTCGAATTCGGCTACGGTGGCCTGGCACGCCTCGCAGGAGCCGAGATGGGCTTCGAAGGCCTGGGCGTCAACCGGGTCCAGCGCACCAAGGACCCAGCCCGCGACGTCGGGGTGCTCAAGGGCGTGGTTCACGTCATAGGGCATTGAAACCTCGCTCGGCGAGCGCGACGCGCATGGCTCGAATGCCATGGAACATCCGGGTCTTGACGGTACCAAGTGGCAGCCCGAGCCGCTCGGCGATCTGGGACTGGGTGAGCCCCTCGTCCTGGGCCAGCTGAATCACCTGGGCGTGGCCCGAGCCCAGGGACTCCAGGGCCTCCCGGACGATCATGCTGTCGATTATCTGGTCGACCGTGTCGGGCTGAGGCGGCATATCGACGTCCTCGACGGGAAGCAGCGGACGAGACGACGGCCGCTTGCGGACGTCGGCGGCCACGCTGCGGGCGATCACATACAGGTACGTCTGGACGCTGGCTTTCTCAGGGTCGAAGTTCCCCGCTGTTCGCCATAGCCTCACGAACGTCTCCTGAACCATCTCGTCGGCCAGTCCGTTGTTGCCCAGCCTTTGCACTCCGAAGCGGTACAGCCGCCTTTCGTACCTCCGGTAGAGCTCGGCCATCGGGACACCAGTGTCTCCAGCGGCAATCCGGGCAACAAGGTCCGCCTCCTCGGCAGCGAGCCGATCCGCAGCGCCGGATACCGACACCGTCAGTTCCCCCCAACGAGGTTCTTACGATCCCTGTCGGTCAAACGGTTCACGTCGATCTCGAATTTTTTCCGAAACGAGACCAGCTTGGACATCTCGGTCATCGACCAGTCGCCACGAGATGACGACATGTCACCGACCATGTCCAGTATGCACATTAAGCCCGGAACGGGGGAGTTCTTCGGAGGGCGGTAGCTGACCTGAAACTCAGGTGAACCGTGCGAGACCGAGGCGGTCGCGCCCCTACAGTGGTCTGCGTGACGGAAACCTGGCAGGTGGAACCATCGGGGCCGCTGCGCGGCGACATCGACGTGCGCGGCTCGAAGAACGCCGTCACCAAGCACATGGTCGCCGCGATGCTGGGCGACGGGCCGAGCACGATCACCAACGCCCCTGAGGTCGGCGACGTCGACATCACCGCGGCGATGCTGGAGTCCATCGGGTATGAGGTGGGCCGTTCCGGGGCCGAGATCACGATCGCCCCGGGAAACGCGGTCGAGCCGCGGGTGCCTGAGGCGTTCACCGGGCTGAACCGGATCCCGATCCTGATGCTCGGACCGCTGCTGCACCGGACCGGCGAGGCGTTCGTGCCGCTGGTCGGCGGCGACCCGATCGGGCGGCGGCCGGTCGACTTCCACGTGGCCGCGCTGCGGGCGCTCGGCGCCGAGGTCGAGATGGGACCGGCCGGGATCACCGCGCGGGCCTCCCGGCTGTACGGGGCGCGGATCGACCTGCCCTACCCGAGCGTGGGCGCGACCGAGACGGTGCTGCTTTCCGCGGTGCGGGCCGAGGGCATGACGGTGCTGCGGAACGCGGCCACCGAACCGGAGGTGGTCGAGCTCGCGCTGTTCCTGCAGCGGATGGGTGCGCAGATCGAACTCAGCCCGGACCGGCGGATCGTCATCGAAGGGGTGCCGCGGCTGCGCGGCGCCTCGGCCCGGCTGGCCGGCGACCGGCTCGAGGCGTTCTCCTACCTGGTGGCCGGGCTGATCACCCGGGGCGAGGTCCGGGTGCACGGCTGCCCGCAGGACCGGCTGGTCACGGCGATCACCACGCTGGCCCGGATGGGCGCCCGGGTCGACATCACCGACGAGTGGATCACCGCGTCGGCGCCGGACGGGTTGCGGCCGGCCGCGGTGCACACCGACACCCACCCCGGGTTCATGACCGACTGGCAGCAGCCGCTGATGGTGCTGTTCACCCAGGCCGACGGGATGTCCGTGCTGCACGAGACGGTGTTCGAGAACCGGCTGGTGTACGTGCCCGCGCTGCAGAAGATGGGCTGTGAGATCGAGGTGTTCGCGGCCTGCCTGGGCGGCCCCGCGTGCCGTTTCCACGACACCAACGCGGTGCACTCGGCCGTGATCAGGGGCGTGTCCAAGCTGCAGGGCGCGGACGTCACCATGCCGGACGTGCGCGCCGGGTTCTCCGCCGTGCTGGCCGCCTCCGTGGCCGACCGGCCTTCTGTGCTGCGCGGCATCCACCACATCGAGCGCGGGTACCACCGCCCGTTCGAGCAGTTCGCCTCGCTCGGCCTGACCATCAGGCGCGGCTGAGCCCCGGAGCCGGGCGTTCCCGCGAATCGCGGCTACCGCCTGATGCCGACGACGAGGTCCTGGCCGTGGGGCGCGGTGGCCGGCGTGGCGGCCTGGCCACTCCACGGCCCGAGGTAAAAGCCGCTCACGTCCAGGCCGTTGCTGGCGTACAGGTCCCGTACGTACTTCTCCTCATATCCGACGGCCAATTCGGGGCAGGCCATGCCCTCCTCGAACAGCCACTGCGGGCCCTCGTGGTAGGCGAAGTTGTAGATGCCGTTCCCGCCCTGCATCGACTTCGTGGTCTCGTCGTTGATGATCAGAAACGTGGCCGCCAGCCGGCCGCCCGGCCGGAGGACCCGGCTGATCTCGGTGACGTAGCGTTCCACGTCGGCGGTGAGCATGTGGGTGAAGACCGAGAACAGGCATACGACGTCGAAGCTGGCGTCGTTGTAAGGCAGCACATACTCGGCGGCTTTGACGGTCCCGCCCGGGTTGTATTCGGCGTTGAAGATATTGGCGTGGGTAAACCGAAAATGCGGATACCCGGGCGTGATCTTGGTCGAGCACCAGCGCACGCCGCGCTCGACGATTTCGAGCCCGTCATAGCAGCCGGGCGGGGTGATCAGCCTGGTCAGCGGAACGGCGAGCCGCCCGATTCCCGAGCCGATATCGAGCATGGTGCTGTCGGCCTGCAGGCCCGCGTAGCTGGCCAGCATCTGGACGAGGCTCTGGCCGCTCTTAATGTAGTCGTACCCTGTGTATCCGGTAAAGCGCTCGGCGTAAGGTGGCACCATGGCGTCGTGGTCACCCCGGAACCGCTCCATCAGGTCCACGGGCGCAAAGTACGCGCGGCGTAGTGCCCAGCGAAGCTGGCGCGGCATGGCAGGCAGCAAAGTGCTGGTAAAGAAACGCTGTTGGAGTAGCCAACCCTGCAGGTCGAGGAATGACCGCTGGATACGCGACGACCCGCCGTGATTACTCACCGTTTCCGATTCAGCCATAGGTTTGCTCCCGTGATCTCCGGTAAACACGGGCAACACAGTAGCGGATTAGGACGCCTCATTTATTCGGCTTATTCAAACACCGCGAGGTGAATTTTTACGGATGGGCTTCACCCGCGGTCGGCGTGTTTCTTTGAGCCACCGGAAGAGGCGTTCTGGGCGGCGGTTAAGTAAACGGGGCGAGGGTGTGGCGGATCTGGGCGAGGGTGCGGGGGACCCGGTCGCCGGGGCGCGGTGGCCGCTGGGACTCGCGAGGGCTGGTTAGGCTGGGGGGATGACGACGGCGTTCGTGCTCGGCGGCGGGGGGCTGCTCGGCGCGCACGAGGTCGGCATGCTGCAGGCGCTGGCGGAGGCCGGCATCCGGCCCGACCTCATCGTGGGCACCTCGATCGGCGCGATCAACGGCGCGCTGGTGGCGGCGGACCCGCCCGGCGCGGCGGTCCGGCTCCGGCAGATGTGGGAAGGCGACGAGCTGCGGCTGGCCTTCAGCGAGAGACTGTGGGGCCGGGCGGTGCGGCTGCTGCGTTCGGGGACCCACCTGCACTCGCTGGAGCGGCTGAGCCGGCTGCTGGCGAGCGTCCTGCCCGGGGAGGACTTCGCCGACCTCAAGCTGCCCTTCCAGTGCGTGGCGGCCAGCATCGAGAACGCGACCGCGCGCTGGTTTGCCAGCGGGCCGGTGGTACCCGCGGTGATGGCCTCGTGCGCGGTGCCCGGGCTGCTGCCGCCGGTCGAGATCGGCGGGCAGCACTACTTCGACGGCGGCCTGGTCGACTCGATCCCGGTCGGGCGGGCCGTGGCCCTGGGCGCCAGCACCGTCTACGTGCTGCAGGTGGGCCGGATCGAAAGTCCACTGTCCGTTCCGACCCGGCCTTGGCAGGTGGGGCTGGTGGCGTTCGAGATTGCCAGGCGGCACCGGTTCCACGAGGACATGTCGTCACTGCCAGGCGACGTGACGGTGCATGTGCTGCCGACCGGCGGCGACCGGCTGCAGCCGGGACTTGCGCAGTTCCGGTACCGGGACAAGGCCGGGGTGGGGCAGAGCATCGAGCGCGCGCACATCGCGTCGGCGAGCTATCTCACCGCGCTGGCCAGGTTAGCGGGTTTTTAGAGGGCGTTTAGGGGGCTTTTAGGGATGAGCCCGGCCAGCGCGGGGGCGAGCTGTTCCAGCTGGTCGACGCCGTCCGCGAAGTCGGTGCCGGTCGGCATGACCATCACGTGGTCCGCGCCGGCCGCCAGGTGCTCGCGCACCTTGGCCGCGATCCTGGCCGCGTCGCCGTACCCGACGATCGCGTCCACCAGCCGGTCGCTCACCCCGGTGATGTCCCGCTCCGAGTAGCCCAGCCGCGCTACGGTGGCCGCGTACGTGCCCGGCTGACCGAGCCGGCCGGCCACCGTCTGCCGCGCGGTCGCCTTGGCCCGGCCGGCGTCGGCGTCCGCGACGACGGCCAGCCCGACCACCAGGAGCTTGTCCGGTCCGAGTAGCTGCCTGGCCTGGGCGGTAAGCTCGGGCGGCGCCATGGCGGGCATCGCCCCGTCGGCGATCTCGCCGGACAGCGCGAGCATCTTCGGGCCGTTCGCGCCGATGATCTTCGGATAGGCCACATCGGGGGCAGGCAGCTGCGTCGGGGCGGTCATCTGGTCCAGGTAGCCGCGCATCGTGGCCACCGGGCGGCCGAATTCCCGGCCCACGCTGGCCGCCTGGTGCGGATAGCCGACACCCAGCCCGAGCACGAACCGGTCGGGAAAGGCCTGGGCAAGCAGCGCGGCCGCGCCGTGCGCGGTCTGCGGTGCCCGGGCCCAGATGTTGGCGATGGACGTGCCGAACACCATCCTCTCGGTGGCCGCGAGCAGCACGGCCAGCTGCACGAGGGCGTCCTTGCCGCCGACGGCCTCGTTGGTCCACACGGCGCGGCAACCGGCGCGTTCGAGCCGGCGAACCGCCTCGCGCTGTTGATCGGCGGATGAGGCGCTAGTGCGAGAAAACGGCAGGAAAACGCCGGCCGGCCCCAGCGCACGGCGGGCCGTCTCGACGACGGTCGCGGTCCCCATGAGATCCTCTCCTAGCCGTTGAAGTAGTGGCCTTCTGACTCCGTCTCCCCAGTTGGCAAACGGAACGATGTTCCGTATGCTGGTTAGCGGAACAAGGCTCCGTTTGTTCAGGATGCCAGAACAGGCAGCCAGAACCAAGCCGCATCGCAAACTCGGGTGGAAAAGGACGAAGGTACCCATGCCGCAAGTAACCAGGCCTCGTTTCGGGATCGCGACCGCCCCGATGAACGTCGACTACCACGACATCCTGCGGGTCTGGCGCGAGGCGGACACCATCCCTGAGATCGAGCACGCGTGGCTGTTCGATCACCTCATGCCGATCGGCGGCGACCCGGACGGACCGATCTACGAAGGCTGGACACTGCTCTCGGCGCTCGCCGCGCAGACCCAGCGACTGCGCCTCGGCCTGCTCGTGACCAGCAACCGCTTCCGGCCGCCCGCGATGCTGGCCAAGATCGCCACGACCGTCGATATCGTCTCAGGCGGACGGCTCGACTTCGGTATCGGCGCAGGCTCCCGCCCCAGCCACCCGCTGGCTCGGCGCGAGTATGCAGCACACGGCCTGCCGTACGACGACTTTGCCCACTCCGTGGCGAGCCTCGCCGAGGCGTGCACGGTGATCCGGCGGTTGTGGACTTCAGCCGAACCGTTCGACTTCGATGGCACCTACGTCCACCTCACCGGAGCGTTCGGCAACCCCAAACCCGTCCAGCGCCCCCACCCGCCGATCCTGATCGGCGGCCGGTCGGCCGCCCTGCTGCGCGTGGTCGCCGAGCACGCCGACCTATGGAACATCCCTGGCGGCGACATCGACGACGTCATCGCTCGCAGCGCACTGCTGGACCGCTACTGCACCGAGATCGGCCGCGACCCCGCCTCGGTCACCCGCTCGATCCACCTGCAGGTCTCCTACGACCAGCCCGGCACCACCCGGGACGCGATCGGCGAAGCGATCGAGGCCGGCTTCGGGCACGTCGTGCTTGGACTGCCCGCGCCCTACCCCGCCAACGTCGCACGGTGGGTGACCGACGAGCTCATCACCACGTCGGCCTAGCGATTCTTGGTCACTAGTACCCAGCCGACACACGCTCATCGGAGCTGGCCGAGCAGTCCGTGCAGCGACTCGGCGACCGGGGCAGAGTGGGTCAGCGGCGCGAGGTGGTGGCTCATCCGTTCTGCTACCGGCCAGCTGAGTTACCGTGCTCTGGCCGCCTGGTCCTGATATGCCTCGCTCAGCTGCAGGTAGGCAGCGGGTGCATCGGGCCACCTCGGCGGCGGCGGGTGTACTTCCTCGAACATGGCCAGCGGCAGCGGGGGCAGCCGGCCGTGAAGTGCCGCCGCGCAGCCGGATCCGGGATCAGCTCGGCCATGGCCCCAGCAGCGGCCCCGCCCCGCCATGCCCGATGAGGATCGCGGGCTGCCCAGATGCGCCGCGGACTATGAACGAGCAGCAGCCGGGCAGCCATGCCCCTATTGGTATCAGCCGCGCAGCACTGGTCAGCGGGCGGGCGAGATGAACTCGGGCTGGTCGAGCAGTCGCAGCCAGGTGCCGTCGGGCTGCCTGCGGGCTACCTGCGCCCGGGCGCCCGCGCCGTCTTTGGGCGGGGTGGCCGTGAGTGCGATATCGCCGCTGATCAGGGTCGGCAGCGGCGGCTCCTGCTCGAAGTGCGGCGCGTTCGCGAGAACCTTTTCCCACAGCGCGCGAATGGCATCGCGGCCGGCCGTCTGGCTGCCCGGCGGGTAGGCCATGACGGCGTTTTCTTCGTAGAGCGCGGCGATGCCGGCCGCATCACCCGCGTTGGCGCGCTCGACGAACAATCGGGTGAGGTCTTCCGGCTTCAGGGCTCTGTCGTTGTCCGGCACAGGGATCCTTCCAGTTAGCGAGTTGGAACACTTTCAACCCTGGCCGGCCTCGGGTCATAAGTCCAACAGATGGTTCTGCTTACAACTAGAATCTATGGATATGGAAATGAGGCAGCTGGAGTACTTCATCGCGGTGGCCGAGGAAGCGAACTTCACCCGCGCGGCGCAGCGCGTGCATATCAGCCAGTCGGGGGTCAGCGCCCAGATCCGGCAGCTCGAGCAGGATCTCGGCGCAACCCTGATCGACCGGTCAGGCCGGACGGCCATACTGACGGCCGCGGGAGCGGCGGCGCTGCCGCATGCCCGCGCCGTACTCGCATCCGCCGGTGCCGTCCGGCAGGCCGTGGACGCCGTGAACGGGCTGATCCGCGGCCGGCTCGTGGTCGGCATGGTCACCGCGTGCACCGTCACTCCGCTGTTCAATGCCCTCGCCGCGTTCCACCGCGCCCACCCCGGCGTCGAGATCACCCTGATCGAGGACGACTCCGACCGGCTCACCGAACGCGTCCGGGCCGGCGAGGCGGACCTGGCCCTCATCGGAGCGTCCGGCGCCCCGCCCCCAGGGCTAGGCGCGCTGCCGATCATCAGCGAACGGCTCGTAGCGGCCCTGCCGCCCGGCCACCCCCTGACCGGGCGGCAGCGGGTCACCCTGGCGGACATCGCCGCGTACCCGATCGTGTGCATGCCCGCGGGGACAGGGATCCGGACCGTGCTCGACCAGGCCTGCACAGCCCAGGGCATACAGCCGGACATTGCGCTGCAAGCCAGCGCGCCGGGCGCCGTCGCCGATCTCGCCATCCGCGGGCTCGGCATCGCCATCCTGTCGGCGTCCATGGCCGCCAGCCACGGCGCCCAGCTGAAGACCCTGGTCATCGACGATATCCAGACACCCGCGGTGCTGGCCCTGATCTGGACCGCGACAGAGAACCCCGCTCTCCGCGAACTCCTGCACCACAGCCGCCAGGCCTTCGCCAACCCACCGGACCCGCCAGGCGCCGCCGCAGGGCCGGGCCGGTAGAGGGGCGATGTCCCGCGGTAGGCTGCGCGTGCTCGAGGAGGCCATGCAGCTTCGCGGCTCCCTGCTGCGCCCTCATGCGCCGCTCAGGAAGGCAGGGATGATGTGAAGTTCGGGCTGGCTTACAACACGGCGTACTACGGCGCCGATCCCGATCTGATGGCCGCGGTGGCGCGGCACGCCGAGGAGTGCGGTTTCCAGTCCTTCTACCTGCCCGAGCACATCGTGCTGTATCCGGGAGCGAAGGCGGGCCCGATGTCGTTCCCGCCGGATCTGGCGGTCGCCGACCCGCTGGAATGCCTGGCGTATGTCGCGGCGGTGACCAGCGAGCTGCTGCTCGGCACGGCGGTGCTGCTGCTGCCGTACCACCATCCGGTCGTGCTGGCCAAGCGGCTCGCGACGATCGACCTGCTGTCCCGGGGCCGGATGAGCCTGCTGACGGTCGGCCTGGGCACGCTGCCGGGCGAGGCCGCCGCGGCCGGTGTCGACTTCGGAACCCGGGGCCGGCGAGCCGACGAGGCCATCGAGGTGCTCCGGCTGCTGTGGGGCGGGGAAGCGGCCGGCGTCAGCTTCGGGGGCGAGTTCTTCTCCCTCACCGGAGCCTGCAGCTTCCCCAAGCCGCATGACGGGCGCATCCTGCCGATCCATGTCGGCGGATCGAGCCTGGCTGCTGCTCGGCGGGCGGGCCGTCGTGGCGACGGCTACTTCCCCGGTGGCAGGCTGACGCTGGAGCAGCGCGACGAGCAGATCGCCGTGATGCGGGCAGAAGCAGCCGCAGCCGGACGCGATCCCGCGGCGCTCGAGTACACCCGCTGGGGACAGATCGACATGACGGCCGATGAAGTGCAGGCCCGGGCCCGCCAGGGCGTCACCCGGCTGGTCGTCAGCCCCGGCTCGACGGAACTAGCGGGAATGCAGTCCGAGATATCGTCATTTGCCCGCCGCCTGGGGCTAGGCTGAACCGCAGCCGGATCGCCAGAGTGAGGCTCAGCGGCGGCGTAGACCGTCGACGATGACCGAGACCAGCGTGCGCGCCCGGGCGTCCCACTCCGTCGCGGGTAGCCGCGACAACGCACCGAGCAACAGGATCACATCGGTAGCGTCGATCTCATCGCGCACCTCGCCTGCGGCCTTGCCCCGGTCGAGCAGTTTCGTAAGAGCCTCATCGAGTCGGCCGTGGTTGCCGGCGTACAGGTCCTGCCACGCCGACGCCTCGATCGCCGCCATGACCCCGCGCTTGACCCGCGCGTACTCGATCAGCCGGTCCAGCCACCGGGTCAGCGCGTCCAGCGGCGGGTGCTCGGCGAGCAGTGCAGGCACGGCGTCGACCAGCTCGCCCATCTCCTGCCGGTAGACCTCGGCTAGCAGATGCTCGCGGGTCGGGAAGTGCCGGTAGAGCGTGCCCTGCCCGACTTCCGCGGCCTTTGCGACCAGGTGAAGCTTGAGGTCCTCGACCGCGCCGTTGGATTCACTCAGCGCCGTGCGGGCGGCGCCGACGATGCGCTCACGGTTGGCGACCGCGTCCGAGCGTTGCGCACGAGCGGGCACACACCCCCCTTTCGGCCGAACGGAGCGAACGGACAATTGTCCGGTAAAGTGGACGGCGGTAACCGGACAACTGTCAGCTTAGAGCAGGAGGCACCTCGATGGGCGGAGTCAACGGCAAGGTCGTCGCCATCACCGGAGCGAGCAGCGGCATCGGGGAGGCGACCGGGCTGGAGCTCGCTGCAAGGGGAGCGACGGTGGTGCTCGGCGCCCGCCGCACCGGCCGGCTCAAGGCACTAGCCGAACGAATCCGCGCCTCGGGCGGCCGCGCGGAGGTCGTGCCCGTGGATGTCACCCGGCGCGCGGACCTCGAGCAACTGGTCTGCACGGCCGTCGAGCGGTTCGAGCGCCTTGACGTCCTGGTGAGTAACGCCGGGATCGCCCGGACCGGCCTGATGGCCGAGCTTGACGTCGACAGCTGGGACGCAATGATCGACGTCAACCTGCGCAGCGTGCTGCATGGGATCGCAGCCGCGCTGCCGGTGTTCCGCCGCCAGGGGCACGGGCATTTCGTGACCACCGTGTCGACCTCGGGTCTGAAGATCGTCCCGACCCAGGCGGTCTATGCCGGCACCAAGAACGCGGTCCGCACGATACTGGAAGCGCTACGCCAGGAGTCCACCGACGGCGTCCTGCGCACAACCTCGATCTCGCCCGGCTATGTGCGTACCGAACTCGCCGACTACATCGACGATCCCGACATCCGCGAACAGGCGCAGCGCAGAATGACAGCGCTCGGCATAAGCCCCGACGCCGTGGCGCGTGCCATCGCATTCGCGATCGAGCAGCCCGACGACGTCGAGATCGGCGACATCACCATCCGCCCCACTTTCCAAAACTGACAACGGCCAGGCCCAGCGCGTGGTCAGGAGCGGCGCGGAACATCCGGCCCGGCACTAGCGCCTACCTCCAGCGCCGGCCGGGCTCGACAAACTTGCTCCCGACGTGCCCTGCAGCGTCGATCGGGCTCGTGGCCGTTCGTGTAGGGGGTAGAGGGCCGGGCTGAGACCGGCGTGGCCGGAGGAGGAGAGGAGCGTTATGCCTGAATTGATGGCGCTGCTCGGTGGCCTGGGGATTCCTGAGTCGCCGCGGTGGCATGAGGGCAGGCTGTGGTTCTGCAACTGGATCGACCGGCAGGTCATGGCGGTTGACATGGACGGCAAGGCGGAGGTCATGCTCACCCGCGACCCGGCCAGCCACTCGATGGGGTACTGCATCGACTGGCTGCCCGACGGCAGGCTGCTGACGACGGGCGACAAGATCCGGCGCCAGGAGGCTGACGGGTCGATGGCCGTCCACGCCGAGCAGCGGGCGAACGAGATCGTCGTGGACGCACGCGGCAACGCCTACGTCAACGGCGCGGACTTCGACTTCGTCGCCGGTGCGCCGCCCAAGCCGGGCTACATCAAGCTCGTCACGCCGGACGGGCAACTGCGCCAGGTCGCCAACGACATCCAGTTTCCCAACGGCATGGTCATCACTCCGGACGGCCGGACGCTGATCATCTCCGAGTCGTTCGCGGGCCGACTCACCGCATTCGACATCGACGGCGATGGCGGGCTGTCGGGGCGGCGGGTATTCGCCGGGGGACTAGGGCCGGACGGCATCTGCATGGACGCCGAAGGCGCTGTGTGGGTGTCCACAGGCGGGTTCTCGATCGCCCGGGTCGCCGAGGGCGGCAAGGTCCTGCAACGCGTCGAACTCGAAGAGAACCGGGCGCCGTTCGCGCTGATGCTCGGCGGCCCGGACCGGCGGATCCTGTTCATCTGCACCGCCGAGTGGCACACGGCCGACGGCGCCCCCGCCAACCTCGAACGCCTAGCCACAGGTCCGCGCACAGGGGGGATCCTCGCCCTGCCGGTCGAGGTGCCCGGCACCGGCCGGCCGTGATAGAGAGGCTGGTGCGCTATTCACCGGACCTGCCGTCGGCGAGATGGGGCTGTCAGGCGGCGCGGCGGTGCAGCAGCCAGATCGTGGCGCCAAGCGCGGCGGCGGTGAGGGCCACGAAGATGCCGGCCTCGATGAACTGGAAGGTCCAGAACCGGTCGGCGGGCTGGTAGGTGACGACGTTGCCGTTGATGCTCAGCACCAGGTCGCCGATGCGGCCCGTTGCCTGCGGCACGAAGCCGATGCCTTCACCGCATACTTGCGTGCAGTTCACCGTGGTGGTCAGCGGCGCCAGGAAGTGGTCGCGGAAAACGAACTCGACCACAAGCCGGATGGCCAGCCACGGGATGAACGCGGCAACCATGGCCGGGATGCTGCGCCGCAGCAGCAGCCCGGCCAGCACGGCGAACCCGAACGCAGACAGGATGTAGGCGGTGAGGACCAGGCCCTCGAAGTCGTAGATGTTGTGCTGAAGATGCCCGGTGAGCCGGTCCATGGGCGCGCGGTACCAGGTGATCACCCCGGTCATGGCCGCGCCGAGGACGATGAGCCCGCCGGTGACCAGGGCCAGCTTGACGGCCAGCCACCGGGCCCGGGGAACGGTCTGGCTCCAGGCCAGTCGCCAGGTGCCGTATTCGAGTTCCCGGGCGATCAGCGACCCGCCGACGAGGACCCCGATCAGCCCGGGGACGATCAGGACCACGGACCAGAACGCGATGTTGACCTCGGAGCCGAACCTGTTCGTGAAGGCCTGGATCGCTGCCGGGCAGGCGGTCCCCTGGCTGCGGGCCAGGCACGCGGTCAGGGCGTCGTGGCCGAACGCCGTGCGCATCGAGGTGCCGAGCAGGATCGCGTAGACCGCGAGTGCGGCCAGTACCGCCAGGCAGGCTATGGCCTGGCCGCGGTGCTGCCGCCAGCTGACCCAGATCATCGTGTTACCGCCTTGGTGTTCGGCCCGGGCCGCGCTGCGGCCTGGGCGGTATCGTCTCGTGCCGCCGACTTGGACGGGCGCTGCAGGTAGGCCATGACGAGCTGTTCGAAGCCCACCGGGTCGGCCTGCCATCCAGGGCGTTCCTGCACCGCCCGCCGGCCGGGATCGGCGCGGACCAGCACGCTGGAGTGCCGGTCGCTGTCGGTGCGGTGGACGGGGAGCCCGGGAAGCTCAGCGTCCGTGGTGGCGCGGGGGACGGTGAGCAGCCGGTGCGCGGCGATCAGGTTGTCAGCCGGGCCAGCGAGCTGGACATGGCCGCCGGTGAGGACGATCAGCCAGTCGCAGAACCGTTCAAGCTCCGAGACCACGTGCGAGGCGATGATGACGGTCAGGCCGGTGCCGGCCGCCGCGGCCATCACTTCGCGCATGAACTCCAGCCGGGCGACCGGATCCAGGCTGGAGACCGGCTCGTCGAGCACGAGCAGCGGCGCGCGCTTGGCCAGCGCCATGGTCAGCGAGACCTGGGCCCGCTGCCCGCCGGACAGGCTCTTGACCTTGCGCTTGAGCGGGATGTCCAGCGCGTCCGTCCGCGCTAGGGCCAGCTTCTGGTCCCAGCTGGGGTTCATCGCCCGGCCCAGGTGGAACATGTCCCCGACGCTGAAGTCGCGGTACAGCGGATGGTCCTGGGCGACGTAGCCGACCTGCGCCAGCCTGGCCGCCATGGGCGCGTGGGAGGTCTCGCCGAAGACCGACAGCTGCCCTTCGGTGGGCTGGAGCAGACCGATGATCATTTCCAGCAGGGTGGTCTTGCCCGCGCCGTTCGGGCCGACCAGTCCGGCTATCACCCCGGCTGGCACCTCAAGGGTGCAGTTGCGCAGCCCCCACACCCGTCCGTAGCGCCTGCCCAGTCGGTCGGTCCGCAGTGCCGGGATGTTGCCGCCGGTGTCGTTCTGAGTCATCGTCAGACCTTCTCTTTCTTCATGTCCTGGCGGGCTACGGCGATCAGCGCCGTGACCGCCTCCTCATCGAGCCCGGCCTCTTCGACGGCGCGGAGCCATTCCTCCAGCGACGCGCGCAGGACCTGCTGCTCCTCTGGCAGGGCCGTGGACGAGGTGGCGGTGATGAACGTGCCCTGGCCCGGCCGGCCGCCGGCCAGCCCTTCGTGCTCGAGCTGCCGGTAGGCCTTGACGACCGTGTTGGGGTTGATGGCCAGGTCGGCGGCCACGTCCTTGACCGTCGGCAGCCGGTCCCCTTCCTCCAGGTAGCCCAGCAGCAGCGACTGCCGCACCTGGTGGACGAGCTGCAGGTAGGGCGGGACGCCCGAGGACCCGTCGAGCCGGAACCGGAACATCAGCCTTCTTCCATCATGACATTATCCTATGATGTTGGTATAACGGTAGAAGTCTCGTGCAGCGCTGTCAAGCAGGTAGCGAGGGCGTCAGCCGGACGCGCCGACGACTACCGAAGCGCGCAGGCGGCTACGTGAGCGCGTGCGTCGCCGTGCTTATTACGGAAGGTGTTACCCGGGTCGTTTCGCTGCCAGAGCCTGTGCCCGCTTGCGCTCAGCGTGTTCAAACGCGGGTTCCATGGCATCAATGTCTGCCTGCTGCAGTCCGTGCCTGGCCGCGACGGCCCGCCAGCGTCCCACCACACTGGTGACCTGCCTCAGCGCATCGGTCGCTACCCCGGCATTCAGGCGAAAGTAGTCGGCGACGTCCATCAGGGTATCGATGCTCGCATGCGTGTCGGAGAAGTCGATCGCGGTACTGAGTTCCTTCGGGCCGGGCTCTGGATTGGGGTTCAGGTCGAATGCTGGTGATAGCGCCCAGGAATCACCCCGCTCGTGCAAGAACCCGTGATTCCGGAGGTGGTCATCGGTGTTGGATATAAGGATCGAGAAGGCTATCCGCCGCCAGAGCTGGCGTAGATCCGCAGTCGCGGCAGCGGAACGTTCCTCGATCACGCTTGCGATCTCCAGGTAACTGCGCTGGTCGCCGTCGCTAGCCTCAAGCATTGTCATCGCGCTGGCGTACCCGATACGGGTGGCCCCCTGGCGGTCAAAACGGTCCACGACGAGCACGTTGCGGTCGCCGACGCGGATCAGCTGGGAATCCGGAACCTTGATCCCGGCGTCGCGTCCCAGGTCGAGCGCCACCTTTTCCCATCCCATGACATTCCAGGTGTCTGAGCTCGCACTTGGGAACTTGGCAATGGCGACGCGGCCAGCACCATCTACGACATGCGCTTTCGGACGCGCGCCGCCCAATGAGCTGCCTGCCCGCAGCAAGCGTTTGAGATCTTCATAGCCAGCGCTGTCCGATTCAGCGCGCTCAGCGATCTCCAGCAGCCTCGGAAGGTCCGTCAAGGCGGGCACTCCCGAGTCCTCGGCAGCAAGGAAAGGCCCCTCCTCGCCGAATCGGAAGCGCATCGCTCCCTGACGCAGATCGTCGCGCACACCGAGTAGAACGTCCACCTCGCTCATCGAGCGCGGGGCCGTTCCGGCGAGCTTAGCGCGGGCGATTTCGGCTCGCCTGATCAGCGTGCGACCCCAGCGGTCCGGTGCACAGTCGGTGAACGCCCCGAACAGTGCACGGCCGAGAGGTGTCTGCAGAGCGCCGGTAACCATAGGAAGCGCAGGGTCCAGCGCATAAGCCCCCGGGTCGGCTAGGTATCTGTCGTCGTAGACGAAGCTCGCCGACTCGACCCCGCGGCGGCGGTGGGGGTAAAGCCGACCCGCGAGCAGGTTCCTATCGCTAACCGCGACATAGACGGAAATCTCGCCGCTCATGACGCTTGCCCGGTCCTGGGCGGGCGCACTCGCTCGGGCAGTGTCTCCTGCGATCGGAGCCGACCCCAATCAGTCGCATAAGGATCAAGCGCCGCTACCAGCGTGTCAAGCACGCCCAGCGCCCGGGCGACCCGCAGTAGGTTTTCCATGCTGGCACCTGCGCCGTTCTCGAGTCTCATGACGGTGTAGCGCGAAATGCCGGCTCGATCAGCGACCTGGGCGACGGTAAGCTGCCGCAGCTTCCGCCATGTCGCTAGCTGCTCGCCGATACGCCGCTGGGCACTAGCTACTGCCGCTGGGGTCTTCGTAGTCGCCATGAATCCCCTAAGGTCGCTCCTGTGCAACTTAAAGCATCTTTACACTAGCTCGGCTCACCTTATGAGCCTGCCTCCTGCGCTGCCGCCGCAGCAGTGTAAACCTGCTGACCCTCGCCCGCGCGCACAGCCAGGACGACGGCAGAGCTTGACATAAGACAATCTTATGCAACTTTAAAGATCATAGTATTGTAGATCTGCGACTTTATCGGCCAGTGTCGTGGCCTCAGAGCCATGATGGGCCGGGCTTGGCCGGGACGGGCGGAGCGGCGCGAAGGGCGTGGAGCCTGGCCAGCCAGCCAGCCAGCGATTCCAGCGGCGCCCTGCCGGGCGCGAGCACCGGCCGAGACCTGCGCCGTGCCGAGCCCGGCCGCCGCGGCTTCGGCGCAGCCGAGCAGCACCCCAGCCGTGCCGGAGTGCAGGTCAGGCTGCTTCGCTGCCGTGATCGGCGGCCGTCCAGTCCAGCGAGTCGGCGGCCGTCCAGTCCAGCGTGACAGCGGCCGTCCAGGACTGCTGCAGCGAGCCGAGCGGCTTGCCGGTGAACGGCTCGAAATACTCGGCGAAGTACCCGGCCGCGGCGAGCTGGCCGAGTGAATCGCGGCGGAGCTCGTCCGCGCGATCGGAGTAGCCGAGCAGGCGCAGCGAGCGCCACAGCAGCCAGTTGATGATCGGCCAGACCGGGCCACGCCAGTAGTTGTGCGGCTCGAACGCCGGCTCGGCCGGGCTCGTGCTCGGCAGCAGGCGCCATCGCAGCCGCGGGTCGCCGCAGAAGTCCCCAGAGTCCAGCAACCGCATCTGGGCCTCGCGCTGGCCGGCCTCCGGGGTCGCCGCGAACAGCGGTGCGAAACCCGCGAACGTCCGGAGCCGGATCTGCTCCTCGTTGCGGACGTCGTAGTCGAGGCAGAGACCGGATTCAGTGTCGAAGCAGCCCGCCAGCCCCTCGCGGCCGCGGTCCCGCCAGCGGGCCAGCTGCCCGCGGTCCCCGTCGCTGGCCCCGGCCACGCCGGCCAGGTCCAGCAGCGCGGTGTTCGCCGCGATCAGGACGGCGCTGAAGAACATGTCCTTGATCAGGAACGGGTACCGGCGGTGGATCTCCGCGTCGTCGTACCGGTATTTTCTCAGCAGGCCGACCAGCCACAGGTACCGGTCGTAGTCCCAGTTGGTGGGCCGCTGCGACGGATCTGGAACCTGCCTGGTGTCCAGGCGGGTGTACGGGCGGGGCTTGGCTACCTCGATCCGCGCCAGCGCGTGGTCCCAGCGCGGGGAGTTGTCCGTGCCCTCCCATGGGTGGTAGGTAGTGACCAGTCCCGATGCCTCGGGGTCGCGCTGGGTGGCGAGGTAGCGATGCCATTTGACCAGCCGCGGGTAGAGCGCCTGCAGACGCGCGCGGATCTCCGGCCGCTGTGGTTCCGGCGTCAGCTGCCAGATCCGCTGCAGCGCCAGGGCATGCACCGGCGGCTGGCAGATCCCGGTCGTCAGTACCGGGCGCGCTGGCGCCGCCGGCGCGATGGCGCAGTCCCACCGCTCCGGCCCGGGAAAGTAAGGCTGGTCCGGCCCCGCCCGGAACACGATGTGCGGCACCATGCCCGTCGACCACTGCGCCGCGAACAGCCCCTCGAGCTCCGCCATGGCCCGCCGGACGTCCAGGTGCGCCCATCCGATGGCGTTGAAAGCGCTGTCCCAGCTCCACTGGTGCGGGTACAGATGCGGTGACGCCTTCGTCCAGCCGCCCGCGTCGTTGCCGCGGAGCACCTCAGCTGCGCGCTCCCGCAGCAGGGCTGGGGTGCCAACGGTCACGCTCACAGCGAGTCTTCTCCTGACACCCGGGCCTGGTTACCAGAAGACTAACGCTTTCTGCCGACTTGTGCAGGCTGCGCACCCTTACGTCCGCGAGCTAGCTCGCCGGCGGTCACGGGCCATTGCGTTCGCGCTGGAGGTAGCCGGCCGTCATCCCGCCGTCGATCAGCAGCGTGGTCCCGGTGATGAACCCGGCCTCGCCGCTGGCGTAGAACACCGCCGCGGCGGCCACGTCGCTGGCCTGGCCGACCCGGCCGATCGGCGGCACCGGCCACTCGCCGCCGCTTTCGTCCCGGTCTTGCTCGCCGGGCGGGGCCATGTGCCGCATCCCGGGCCAGATGTCGCCCGGGCACAGCACGTTAGACCGCACGCCGTGCCGGCCGCCGTCCAGCGCGAGCATCTTTCCCAGCATGACCACGGCGGCCTTGGTCACCGAGTACAGGCCGGTGGCCTGCTCGCCCCAGATTCCCGCGTCGGAGGCGACGTGGATCATGCAGCCGCGGCGCCGGGCCAGGTACGGGTAGGCCTGCTGCGCGTACAGCAGATAGCCCCGGACGTTGAGATTCATCACCCGGTCATAGTCGG
>Ga0302325_10007493_pt1 | contig 24202 bp, 21 predicted proteins | sample Palsa_T0_2_FD_201948 | JGI IMG/M metagenome (GOLD analysis project Ga0302325, IMG submission 201948) | Peat permafrost microbial communities from Stordalen Mire near Abisko, Sweden - Palsa_T0_2 | ecosystem: Environmental > Terrestrial > Soil > Palsa > Peat permafrost | place: Sweden: Abisko... | reverse complement strand
GCTTCGACTTCGGCGTTGGCATCCTGCTCCGCGCGGTCGGGCGCACCCAGGCGGAGAAGCGCGCGGTGATCCACACGATCGGCCCGGTCTGGGACGGCAACGAGGTCTGGCTGATCGTCGCCGGCGGGGCGACCTTTGCCGCCTTTCCGGGCTGGTATGCCAGTCTCTTCTCCGGCTTCTACCTGGCGTTGTTCCTGATCCTGATCGCACTGATCATCCGGGGCGTCTCGTTCGAGTTCTGGGGCAAGGACGACTCACCGCGCTGGCGGGCGACGTGGGAGTGGGCGGCGAGCATCGGCAGCTTCCTCGCGGCGCTGCTGTGGGGTGTCGGCTGGGCCGACATCGTCCACGGCGTGCCGATGAACGCCCAACACAACGTCACCGCGACGATCTTCGGCCTGCTGCATCCGTACGCGCTGCTCGGAGGACTCGTCACCTTGTCGTTGTTCACCGCCCACGGCGCGATCTTCCTGACCCTGCGCACGCGCGATGAGCTCGTCGACCGCGCACGCGGGATCGCCCGCCGGGTCGCGCCCGTGTCGGTCGCGCTGATGGCGATCTTCCTGATCTGGACCGCGGCCAACCAGACCGGCGGCGCGAAGGCCTCAGCGACCGTCGTCTCGGTACTCGCGGTGATCTGCGCAGCCGCCGCAACCGTCTCGATCACCCGCGAATGGGACGGGCGTGCGTTCGGCTTCAGCGCCGGTGCGATCGCACTGCTGTTCGTGAGCCTGTTCTGCGGACTGTTTCCCGACGCGCTCCCGTCGACAACGAGCCACGCGTTCAACCTGACGCTCGTGGCTTCGTCCTCGTCGCATTACACGCTGACCGTGATGACCGTGGTGGCGGTCGTGTTCGTGCCGATCGTGCTCGCCTACACCGCCTGGACCTACTGGGTGTTCCGCTTCCGGATCGGGGCGTCGGACTTCGAAGGCACCGGGAAGCCGACCCCGGTCGCGGTGCTCGCGAACAAGTTCGGCGGCGGATCGGGCGGCAAGGACGCCCCCGAGAAACCCGGGCCGTCGGGCGCGGTCTGATCGGTGCCCGCGCGGGTGCGCCAACCCCGCCGGGATGATGTCCTGACGTCGCGCCGGGACGCGACGCGCACTGGCCGCCGGCTGCTGGGCGAGACCCGCGCGGGCCGCAGGCAGCTGTGGCTTGCCGGCGCGCTCGGGCTCGCGAGCGCCGCCACGATCGTCGCCCAGGCGGCGCTGCTGGCGCGCCTGATCACCGGTGCCGCTGTCCATCGCCAGACGATCGGACAGCTGTCGTTCCCGCTGGCGGCACTCGCCGGCGTCATCGCGATCCGCGCTCTGCTCGCCGGTGGCTTCGAGGTCTCGGGTCGAATCGGAGCGACAGCGGTGATGTCGGAGCTACGCGGTCGTCTGGCCGAGCATCTGCTGGTCCGCTCACCGGTGAGCCGCGAGGGCGAGCGGACGGGTGAGCTGGCCGCCGCGGTCGTGCAGGGCGTCGACTCGCTCGAAGCGTACTTCGCGGGCTATCTACCGCAGCTCGTGCTCGCTACGGCGGTCCCGCTCGCTGTGCTCGTCTGGGTTGTGCCGCTCGACCCGATCGCCGCGGGTGTGCTTGCGGTCAGCATCCCGTTGCTGGTCGTGTTCATGATCCTGATCGGCAGGGGGGCTCAGACCCAGGCTCGCTCGCGCTGGCGCTCGCTCGCGTTGCTGAGTGGACACTTCCTCGATGTCATCCGCGGTCTGGAGACGCTGCGGGTCTACCGGCGCGAAGCCGCGCAGGCCGAAACGATCGAGCTGATCGGCGAGCGCTACCGCTCAGAGACGATGGGCACGCTGCGGATCGCGTTCCTCTCGGCGCTCGTGCTCGAGCTGTGCGCGATGATCGGCACCGCGTTCGTCGCGGCGACGATCGGGATCCAGCTCGACGGGGGCCACCTCACGCTGCAGGCCGGGCTGACCGTGCTGCTGCTCTGCCCCGAGCTGTACGGACCGCTCCGCGCGGTTGGCCAGCAGTTCCACGCCAGCGCGGACGGGCTTGTCGCCGCCGAGCGGATCCTCGCTGTGCTTGACGAGCCCGCCAAGCTCGAGGGGCCAGTCTCGCTCGCCGGGCGGCCGACGCCGCGGCCTCGTTCCTCACGGCTCCCGGACCCGGGCACCCGGGCGCTGCGATTCGAAGCCGTGTCGTTTGCCTACCCCGACCGCCCATTGCGTGTGCTCGACAACTTCGACCTCGTGCTCGAGCCGGGACGCTCGACCGCGCTTGTCGGGCGTAGCGGCGTCGGCAAGAGCACGGTGGCGGCGCTCGCGCTGCGGCTCATGGATCCGACCGCCGGCCGCATCACCTGCGGCGCCGTAGACGTGCGTGGACTGCACCCGGACGAGTGGCGGCGCCACGTCGCATGGGTACCGCAGCGCGCCCGCCTGTTCGCGGGCACGATCGCCGACAACATTGCGCTCGGCGCGCCGACCAAGTCGCGCGCGGCGATCCGCGCCGCGGCCAGCGAGGCGGGCCTCGACGAGCTGCTCGCGCGACTGCCCGATGGGCTCCGGACGCGGGTCGGCGAAGGTGGCCGTGGGCTGTCCGCCGGGCAGGCGCAGCGGATCGCACTGGGGCGGGCGTTCCTGCGCGACGCATCGCTGGTGGTTCTCGACGAGCCGACCGCCCACCTTGACCCCGAGACCGCCACAGCGATCGGAGAAGCGATCGAGCGGCTCGCGGCCAGGCGCACGACGCTCTTGATCGCCCACGACAGAAAGCTCGTCACCCACGCCGACCGGATCGTCGAGATCAGCCAGGGACACGAGGTCGCTCCGGATCTGCCCCCGACCGCAGGCGTAGCGGTGGCGGCATGACCAGCGCCGACGTCGCCCCGGCCGCTGGGGCGAGGCCCAGCGTCTGGCGCTGCCTCCTGGGTGCCGCTCGCGCCGGGCGCACCGAGAGTCGCCGGCTCCTGCTCTCCGTCCTGCTCGGGTGGGGGGCGGTGCTCGCCGGTGGTGGACTCCTGATCACCTCCGGCTACCTGATCTCCCGCGCCGCGCAGCGTCCTGAGATCCTCGAGCTGTCCGTCGTGATCGTCCTGGTACGCGGGTTTGCGATCGCGCGAGCGGTATCTCGCTATGGCGAGCGTCTCGCTTCCCACGACGCCGCTTTGCTGTTGCTCGGACGGCTGCGCTCGAGCTTCTACCGACGGCTGGCGCCGTTGGTCCCCGGCGACCTCGGCGGGCCCGGCTCGGGCGATCTGCTGTCACGCTTCGTCGGCGATGTCGACGTGCTCCAAGACCTGTATCTGCGGGCGCTCGCACCGCCCGTGGTCGCCGCGCTGACGATTGCCGCCGCTGGGATCGCCGCCTGGCTGCTGCTGCCTGCCGCTGCACTCGCGCTGGTCGCGTGCCTGCTCGTCGCCGCCTTGGTGGTGCCGGCGCTCGCGGCATCGCTCGCGGCATCCGCAGGCAGGCGCCAGGCGCACGCCCGCGCTGCGCTCACCAACGAGGTCGTTGAAACGATCGACGGCGCGGCCGAGCTCGCGGTCGCTGGACGCGGCGACGAGCGGATCGCGCGCCTCCGCGCAGCAGACTCCCACCTCGCCCAGCTCGCACGCCGCGATGCGTTCGCCGCCGGCACGGCGACGATGCTCGGGTCGCTGTGCGCAGGGCTCGCGGTCACCGCGGTCCTGCTGGCCGGAATACACGCCGTCGACAGCGGGACGCTCGCCGGTGTGCTGCTCGCCGCGCTCACGTTCCTCGCGCTGGCGGCGTTCGAGGGCGTCTCACCGCTACCGGCGGCCGCCCGGCGACTACGAGCGTGCGCCGAGGCCGCCTACCGACTCGAAGAGGTATGCGACCGACAGCCTTCCATCATCGATCCAGCCGCGCGCCTGCCTCTCCCCGCGACTGGGGATCTCCTGCTCGACGACGTTCACGTGCGCTACGGACCCGGCGAATCCTGGGTGCTGGATGGGATCGACCTGCGCATAACGCCCGGTCAGCGGATCGCGCTGCTCGGCCCAAGCGGCGCCGGCAAGACCACGCTCGCCCACTTGCTGGTTCGCTTCCGCGACCCAGACTCAGGGCGGGTCAGCATCGGCGGCGTCGACCTGCGGCAGGTCGCGCAGGACGATGTCCGGCGCGCTGTGGTGCTCGCCGCCCAGGACGCGCACGTATTCAACACGAGCGTGCGCGAGAACATCCAGCTCGCGCGGCGAACGGCGGACGATGCGGAGATCTGGCGCGTGCTCGAAGCGGCAGGCATCGCCGCCTGGACGCGCGCTCTGCCGAACGGCATCGACACCGTCGTCGGCGAGAACGGCGGCCTGGTCTCCGGCGGCCAGCGCCAGCGAATCGCGCTCGCACGAGCACTGCTCGCCGACGCACGGTTTCTCGTGCTGGACGAGCCGACCGCCCACCTCGATGAAGACACCGCCCAGCAGGTGATGCACGACATCGTCACCCGGACCGGCGACCGCGGCGTGCTGGTGATCACGCACAGCCACATCGGGCTCGAGGAGTTCGACGAGGTGCTCCGGCTACGACACGGACGCATCGAGCCCGTGCTCCAGGCGTAGCGGGCCCGTGCCACTAGTGGGCGTTCCCGGAAATACGCTCCGGGTTTGTTGAAGGAGTCATAACAATGGCGGCGAATCCTGTCGGTAGTGGCCAGCAAGTACCGGATCGAACTGAGCGAGGTCGAGGAGCGTGAGCTGCGTCGACGTGCGGGGCAGTACACCCGCTCGCACCGCGAAGTACTGCGCGCCAAGATCGTGCTGCTGGCCAGCGAGGGGCACTCCAACGCGGAGATCGCCCGGCGACTTGACTGCACCGAAAAGTCGGTCGGTAAGTGGCGACGACGATATTGCGAGGAAGGCATCCCGGGCTTGGATGAGAAGCCGCGGCCGGGTCGTCCACGGTCGTTTTCCCCCCCCTCAGGTCGCCGAGATCAAGGCGCTGGCGTGCGAGCTTCCGGCCGAGTCGGGTCGGCCGCTGTCGCGGTGGTCGGCGGCTGAGCTGGCCCAGCAGGCGGTGACCCGCGGGATCGTGTGCTCGATCTCCGGTCAGACGGTGTGGCGGTATCTGGCTGAGGACGCGATCCGTCCGTGGGCATGGCGCTCGTGGATCTTCCCGCGCGACCCGAACTTCGCTGAGAAGGCCGGCCGGGTGCTCGATCTCTATGAGCGCCGCTGGCAAGGCAAACGGCTGCACCCGGGGGACTACGTGATCTCCGCCGATGAGAAGAGCCAGCTCCAAGCGCTGCTCGGCCGCCACCAGCTCGTCGCGCCTGGCCCCGGCAGGCCCGGGCTCAGAGAGTTTGAGTACACACGCTTGGGGACGATGGCCTACCTCGCCGCGCTTGACGTCCACGACCCCAAGCGCGGCCTGTTCGGACGATGCGAGGCCAAAACCGGGATCAAACCGTTCGGCCGGCTGGTTGAGCAAGTCATGACAACCCAGCCCTACGCATCCGCGCAGCGGGTGTTCTGGATCGTCGACAATGGCTCCAGCCATGCCGGTCAGCGTTCGATCGACCGCCTCCAAGACGCCTGGCCCAACCTCGTGCTCGTCCACCTCCCCGTGCATGCCTCGTGGCTGAACCAGATCGAGATCTACTTCTCGATCCTGCAACGCAAAGCACTGACCCCGCGCCACTTCGCCAGCCTGGCCGAACTCGACCAACGGATCATGAGCTTCCAGACCGACTGGCAGCGAGACGCCGCCCCGATCGACTGGCGCTACACCCGCCGCGACCTCAACCGACTCCTTGACCGCATCAGCCACCACGACCAACTCCCCAATGCGGCCTAACCGTACTTCCGGGGACCTCCACTAGGCCCCGGGAGGGGTCTGCGGGTGCTTGGGGAGCAGGCGGTGGCCGTCCACGACGGCAGCGGCAAGGTCGATGAGTTTGCGGTTGGATGTGCGTGACTCATCCCGGAGCATTCGGAAGGCGCTGTCCTCGTTGATGGCGTGGCGTTCCATCAGGATGCCTTTAGCGCGCTCTGTGACCGCACGGCGTCCAAACGCGCCTTCGAGGTCGTGATATTCCGCGAAGCGGCGCAGGACGATGTCGATGGAGCTCTGCCAGTCCTCGACGTCGTCGTCGGTGATGTGGGCGAACACGCCCCGTTTGGATGCTTCTTTGAGGAACCCGGGGTCCGGAGCATGCAGGAGAACGATGACCGGGCACGCGGCCTCGCGGACGATCCTGTCGATCAGCCCGAGTGCGTGCTCTGAGCTCTCGCCAAGCCCGACCAGGGCGACATCGGGCCGTTCCCGCGCTGTGACCGGGCCGACATCCTCGACATCGATCTCTCTCGCGATCACCTCGTGCCCGAGCGCGACGACGATTGGAGCTACCAACGCGAGACGGTCTTTGCGCTCGTTGGCGATCAGGACTCGCAGGTGCTCGGTCTTGCGACCGGGACTCGGCGACTGAGGAGCGTTTTGGACGTCGTGCGGGCTCAAACGAGAAACGAAAATGCTACGCCGCGATAGTCGGGCCAACGGCGCACCGCGAGGCTAACGACCACGATCGCGTAGTTTTTACGGACCTCGTCAGAAGACGAGAGCGGCGAAAGGTCTCGGCGCTCAGACGGCGAGCAGACCGCGTTGTAACGCGTAGCGAACCAGTTCAGCGCGAGTCGACATCCCGAGCTTGCGATGCAGCCGCGCGCGATGGGTCTCAACCGTACGACGTGAGAGATGTAGCTTGCCCCCGATCTCGGCGCTCGTGTGTCCGAGCGCAATCAGGCGCAGAACCTCGGCCTCTCGCGCTGTCAGTTCGTCATCGGTCATCGCTCGTCTGAGCGATTCGAGGCTCGCCGTGACCCGCGGGCTCACGTACTGTTCGCCGCGGGCGGCTGCTCGTACCGCTCGGTTCAGCTCAGGGTCGGCGAAGTCCTTGAGGACGAATCCAATCGCTCCGGCGTCAAGCGCGTGCTGGGCAAACTCGGGGCTGTCTTCCATCGTGAGCACGATGATCTCAGTGCTGGGAACCTCTTCGCGCAGCCGTCTGATCGTCTCGATGCTCGACCCGTCGGGCATACCTAGGTCAAGCACCAGGACGTGAGGTCGGTGACCGTGCACGTGGCGCGTCACCGTTTTCAGATCTCCTGCTTCGGCAACCACCTTGACGCCCTCCTCGCCGTCAAGCAGCAAGCGCAAGCTGCGGCGCGCGAGCGCGTGGTCATCGGCCAGCACGACACGGATCGGCTCCTGCGCTGACGGACCCGCAGATGTCATGGATGCAGCGGGTGCGAGCTGTAGATGAGACGCGATGACTCAGACCGTTTGGGTGGACTCCGGGTTGGTGGCGGCGGGCACGTCATTTCGCTGCAGTGATCGGGACCGTCGCGCTGACTGATCCGGGGGACCCGGGTGTCAGGGCCGCGAGATGGGGGGCGAGGTATCTCGCCGCGATTTTCGGGGGGTGGTCATCGTGCTCAAGGGTCAGCAGCTCTGAGGGCGCACCACGACCGCCGGTCGACTGGCCTCGCAGGTAGCGCGGCCTGCCCCCGGTCAGCAGCACACCTTCGAGCACCGGGTCGAACTTCTGGGGCTCGACCGACGCGCCGGCGAGCGCGGCGATACAGCGAGCGGCTGTGTCGGCCATCTGCGCCGCGACGCCACCATGCTTGACCGGGAAGTCAGTCGCGTCGCCGGCGGCCCAAACATTCTTGACCCCGCTGATCGCCGCGTACGCATCGATCGGGATGAACCCGCCGCTGTCAGACGGCAACCCGATGATCGCTGGGCCGCGGAGCTCGGGCAGGGCGACGATTCGGTCAGCCTTCAGCAAGCGGCCGCTGGGATCAATCCGGATCGTCTTGGCCTCTGGCACTTCGCAATACGCCGAGGTGACAACCTCGATCTTCCGCTCGGCCAGCAGGCGCGACAACGCGAGGCTGACATCGGTTCCGAAGCTCGCCAGCGGACTCTGCTCGGGCGTCAGCACCGTCACCGACAGATCTGTCTGCATGTCCCAGGCGCGCTCTGAAGCCATCAGCGCCAATTCATAAGCGGGTAGCGGCCACGGCATCGGCGAGGAAACGACGAACGCCAGGCTGTGCGCGTAGCCTCCCTCGATGTCCTGCACCAAGCCATGCAGAAGCTCGTCCATGTGAGCGTCATCGACGTTGGTCGCATGGTCATAGCGCTTGTGCACGGTGGCTCCGAGACAGATCAAAAGCGCGTCGTAGGAGAGCTCCGCGCCGCTGCCGGTACGGACTTGTTGATTGGTCACGTCCACCTGGGCGAGCGCATCCTGCACCAGCGTCGCGTCCGCGGCTTCGGCCAGCGCGGCCAGGGGGTAGTGCTGGGCCCATCCCGACGAGAACGGTTCGGCGACCGACATCGGGCGATAGACAAACTCGTCGGTCGGGGCCAGGATCGAGAGAGCAACACGATCGCCCGCGAACTCGCGGAGCGCGAACGCCGCCTCCAGACCCGCCACTCCGCCACCCGCGATCAGGACCTCCAACCGATCGGTGCGGTCGCGAGCAACGGCGATGTTTTGCAGATCAGTCATTCTCTTGCTCCTTCGGTGTCATGGCTCTTGACGAGCGTTAGATGTCACGTCGCGAGCTCACGACGGGGCGCTCACTAAAAGCACGCACGACTGGACTCCGCTGGCGAGTTTTCGCGTGATCATCATCTCGATCATCACGCCGACCGCGGCCGAAAGCTGGAGCCGATACAGCACGGCCCGCCGAGGATTGAGGCGGTCCCAGAACCGAGCTTACACCGCCCCCACGCCCGACCCACCACGCGTCGAGTCGTTGGCCCGGGCTGAGGTCCGCGCTGCCGGCCTTGACGCGAACCTCGGCGCAGAATCCCGCGCTTCGTCTGGCGCCGTAACTTTTGGACTGCCGAGCGCTTCGCACCGGTCGGTCATGCAGTTCGAGGCACGATGCACCATAATCTGGCGGTGATGGCAATTGTTGCCTCGGAGACGGCGAGGGAGTGCCGGCCCCCACCGGCCTCGCTCGTCCGCACCGCTCGCGCTCTGACCAGGGCTTCTCCGCGGAACTGACATTTGAAGCTCTCTGCGAAGGTTCCGCCGTGCGAGACTAGTTCGGTCGGGCAGCTCGCTCCGACGAGGCCGAGGCATGTCCAGGAGGTAGCGATGAAGACCGGGACGACAGACAAAACGGTCGAAGAGGCGGTGAGACGCGAACTTGAATGGGATCCCAAGGTGAGCGCCGATCACCTCGGCGTCACGGCCAAGGACGGCGCGATCGTACTCATGGGGGCTGTCTCGTCAAACGCGGAGAGGCTGGCTGCAGTTAAGGCTGCCGAGCGCGTGTATGGAGTGCGAACGGTTGCCGACGAGACCACGGTCGAGCTGCCGCAGGCGAACGTCGCAGGCGACGCAGAGATCGCCGAGACGATCGCGCGGCAGCTCCAATGGAACACGGTCGTTCCCGATTCCGTACAGGCCGAAGTCCGAAATGGTTTCGTGACCCTGCGCGGCACGGTCGAGTGGAGCTACCAGCGGGACGAGGCGGAGCGCCCGATTCACCTCGTCCGCGGTATCTATCTCGTCACGAATCTGATCACGGTCGAGCCTCGCGCTGAGCTCGCGGCGGAGGACCTCGAGCAACGGGTCCACGACGCGATCGGCAGGATGGCGGATCTCGATGCGCGATCGATTGGAGTCGCGGCCAGCGATGGCACGGTGCACCTCCAGGGGTCTGTCCACTCGTTGGCTGATAGGCGGATCGCCGAATACGCCGCGGCGTCAGCTCCTGGCGTCAGGGACGTCAAAAACGACATTGTCGTGACGCCGTAGACGGGTGCGAATCGATACGAGAGAGAGTGGATGAGCTTTCGTGATCAGGGCGGCGTGGCGGCTGACGGAGGGTTATTCCAGCGGCCGTAGGGGGCGATCAGCGCGTCGGCCTGGCTGGGTCCCCAGGTGCCCGGCTGGTAGGGCAGCGCCCGGTGGTGGCTCACCAGGACAGGGTCGACCACGGCCCAAGCGGCCTCGACCGAATCCTCCCGGGTGAACAGCGCGCCGTCGCCGGCCATGGCGTCTTCAAGGAGCCGCTCGTAGGGCGCCTCTTGGTCGCGTTGGGTGTCGAGCAGGAGCAGCTCACGCTGGTCCCCGACAAACTCCTCGCCGGCGCGCTTGACCCGAGCGGCTAATGCGATCGCGGAATCCGGGGCGAGCCGGAACCGGAGGTAGTTCGATGGGCCGGTCGCCGGCCAGGAGTCGGCGAACAGTTGCTGCGGGGGCCGCTTGAGCTCGACCAGAATCTCAGTCACGGTCTCGGGCAGACACTTGCCGGAGCGCAGATACCATGGAACCCCCGCCCAGCGCCACGAGTCGATGAAGACCCGCAGGGCGCAAAACGTCTCCACGTCGGAGTCCTTGGCCACATCGGGCTCGTCGAGGTAGCCGACGAACTGGCCACGCACGACGTCCTCGGCGGCCAGTGGCTGCATCGCTCGGAAGACGTCGAGCTTCTCGCTGTGCAGGGCTGCGAAGCCACTGTAGGTCGGTGCCTCCATCGCGAGCAGCGCGACCACCTGAAACAGGTGGTTCTGGATCACATCACGCAGGCAGCCAGCAGTCTCGTAGAACGCGCCGCGGCCCTGCACGCCGAACTTCTCCGCCAGCGTGATCTGGACGCCGGCGATGTAGTTGCGGTTCCAGATCGGCTCGAGGAACGAGTTGGCGAAGCGGAAGTAGAGGAGGTTCATGATCTCCTCCTTGCCGAGGAAGTGATCGATGCGGAAGATCGAATCCTCTGAAAACACCGACCGTGCAACACGGTTGAGCTCGGTCGCCGAGGCAAGGTCGCGTCCGAACGGTTTCTCAACGATCACCCGTGCGCCGCCTTCCAGGCCCGCGTCACCCAGTCCCTTGATCACGGTCCCGAAAAGCGATGGAGGGATCGCTAGGTAGTAAGCAGGACGCTTCGCGTCGCGGAGTGCGCCCTGCAGTGCCGTAAACGTGCTCGGATCGTTGTAGTCACCGTCGACGTACCTCAGCAGGGCGATCAGTCGGTCCAACGCCGCCCCATCGCCGACCGCACCGACCTCCTGCGCAATGCTGTCGCGGACCCGCGCGTGAAGGTGCTGCAGGTCGCTCTGTGAGTACGCGACGCCAATCACCGGAACCGCCAGTGCGCCGCGCTTCACCATCGCATACAGAGCGGGGAAGATCTTCTTATACGCCAGGTCGCCGGTCGCGCCGAACAACACCAGCGCATCAGACCGTTCAGCGCCATGGTTCGCGTTGCTCATCACTCGGGCTCCTGACATCGTAGGTCAGCGCGAACACCGGCGGGTGTCGCACACGCACCCGGCCGAGTAGCTAAAGCCGGAACCAGCCGAACTCGCCGAGGGTCGAGGCGAAGTTGACACAAATCGTACTCGAGGCAGCGCCCTGAAATGAGCGAAGGGAGGCCACGGTCGGCCTCCCTTCGCGTGTTGAGCGCCAGCGCACAGCTGGCCGATCAGGACTCGTCACCGGCGGTCCGTGTCCGTTCCTGCGCCCGCTCGTCGGCGGCGCGCTCGATGAAACTGAGCAGTTCGGGTGAGATTCGGTCGAGCTTGCGGTGGTCATACCAACTCGTCGCCGCGACCGCGACGATCGCCCAGAACAGGAGTTCGAGCGCGATCACGACCAGCGAGTGGGTCAGCCCGGCGTCGCCGCGAGCGTCGAAGTACAGGATCGCCCGGGTTCCGAGCAGCGCCTGACGGAGGGGTTCCACGTGCGCGACCACTCCGAAGATTCCGGGCAGCGCCTGGATCGGCACGGTTCCACCCGAGGATGCCAGCGACAGGTAGACGAGCAGGATGATCGCCAGCATCTGGCCGATCGCGCCGAACGCCGCAAACAGCGCCAGGGTGCCGGTCGCGACCATCAGCGAGGTGAGCGCCAGCAGCGCCCACAGGAGGATCACGCTCGGCGCCTGCATGCCGAGCAGCCCGACCGCGATCACCAGCAGGACCCCGGTCAGCACCGGCGCCGCGACCGCCGCGATCGCCCACTTCGTAAAGAACGTCTGGCGGCGGTCGATCGCGACCGGCCGGCGCTGGGTCCAGCGCGCGCCGATCTCGCTGGTCGCGTACCCGAGTGCGGAGTCGACGGAGGTGTTGATCAGCGTGCCTCCGAGGAAGCCGGCCATGATCGTCAGCAGCGCGATGTAGAACGCCGACAGACCGAGCGCAGTGTGGTTGGGCAGCGGCCGGTAGGAGGCGGTCGCGAGCGTCAGCGGATCCGACAGCTGGTGCGCCAGCACCGGGTTGTGCTTGGACTCAGGGCTCGCCAGCGACGTCAGCTGGCTGCCGACCTTGGGCGAGATCCTCTCGAGCGCAGGCGTCAGCACTCCGGTCGCAAGGCTGACCCCGAGCGACCCCAACCGCAGGTTCTGCTCAACGGTGACGGTCGCTTCCGCGGGCGGTGCGCTGCCCGGGGTGCTGACGCCGGCGATCTGCAGCGCCGAGCGAGTCAGCGTCGCCGGGAGCACGAGCGTCGCGTACGCGCCGCCCCGGTCCATCGTCGCGTTTGCCTGTGCCTGGGTGACCGTCTCGAGCTTCAGCCGGTCGCTGACCGCCGAGGTGCCTTTCAGGGCGTTGGTGACGCTGGCCCCGATGTCGATCCGCTTGGCGTGGACGGTCGCGCCCTGATCGGCGTCGACGATCATCACCGGCAGGCCGTGCAGATGACCCGACGGGTTGACGACCGAGCCGATGTAGATCACCGATATCAGTGCGATGAACACCGTGGTGAGGACCATCGGGACCAGCCACATCGCCGGGATCTGCAGCAGCTGGCGGGCGCGGGCGCCGCCCGCGTGGTCGTCGGATTCTGAGCTCACAGGTTTCTCCGAACCCTGGCCTCCAGCTTCTGCATGCGCCAGTACAGATCGGTCTCAACCGTCCGCACTGACGACATGAGCCGGGCGGCGGTCTGTGGTGTCTCGATCATCAGCGGCCGCGAACTCTATGTCTGTGGCGGGCCGGTGTGAAGCACCCGCGCCTCGTCGCGTGTCGCGCTGACGTCCGGCACGGCGGATGCCGCTACCGAGGTGTGGCTGGGGGTTCTGTGTGGCGCGATTGATTGAGAACGGCGGCGAATCGTTGGGCGAAGGTATGGGCGTCGCCTGGCCAGCGAGCCGACACGTAGTTGCCGTCTACGACGACGTGCGACGGGCGGCTGTCGGCGGGGCGGTCGCGGTGGAGCCCGTCGTTCTTGATGCGGGCGTCCGGGTCGGCCGGGTTGACGTCGACGAAGTCCTCAGGCCTCGCTAGGGCTCGTGTGACCTCGGACTGCACCGACATATAGCCGGCCGGATGGCCCGCGGGGTCGGGGTATGTGCGGTAATAGCCGGGCTCCCAGAAGCGCACGACACGGCCGATGGAGGCAGCGAGGCGCTCCTGGCGCCAGGTCAGAGACGTGGTCTGGCGGCCGTGCAGCACCGAGCGACCGGTGTCGGGATCGACGGCGCGGGCGGCGAGCAGCACGCCATGGCAGATCGCGGCGACGGGCAAATCGCGCCGGAACGCCTCCACGACCACGGCTTGGAGAACGGGGCTCTCCAGGTAGGCGCGCATTCCGCGGGCGCGGTGACCACCAGGCAGAAGCAGCCCATCCACAGTGTCGAGGTCAATGGCGTCCCAGCGCGTCGGGGAGATGAACTCCGGCGCGCCAGTCAGTTGGGCGTATGCCGCGCGGCCAGCGCTGTCGGCTCGGAGGACACGCCCGAACGCGACGAGGCGCCGCAGCCCAGCGACAAAGCCCCAGGGATCGAGTCCCTCGCCAGTGATCATGCGATCGTCAGCGTCGGCCGGAGCGCCGTCAGGGGTGGCGAACCGGACGGTGTGGCCAGCAGCCACGAGTACCTTCCAGCTCACGGCGACCTCAGTGGGATCGAAGTCCCGCGCCGGAAGGAGAACGAGGACGACGCGCATCGTTTCCATTGTTTCGAGATGACCAGGGTTGCTCAGGCGGTGAGCTCGGTCGTCAAACCGTCAGGAGCGCTGCCGTGAGCGTCGTGCGCGCCCACGCCGCCCATTGGCGCTCGTTCCACGTACCCTCGAGTACGAGCGAGCGGTAGGTCTCGGGATGGCCGATCGCGAAGATCGCCGCGGCAGCCTGCTCGACGGAGAGGTCGTCGCGGAGCGCCGCGCGTTGCTCGAGCAGGGCGGCGGCAATCTCGTAGTTGCGTAGCCGCTGGGTCGCGCGGGTGCGCTCGAGTGTGGCGGCTTCTGGGTCGACTGCCGCTGCCTCGCGGATCATCCTGAAAATGGGGGCGGTGCGCGGTAGCGCGCCTCGCCAGAACTCCACGAGCTGTTCGATGATCTTGTGTGGGTCGGGTTCTTGTTCGGCCTGCTTGCGCATGAACTCGGGCACCGGCACCGGTGAGCGCTCGCCGGCGGCGGCGTAGTCGAGCACACGTGAGAGCAGCTCTCGCTTGGAGCCGACGGAGTTGTAGATCGTCTGGACCGCGACTCCCGCCTCGGCGGCGATCTGGACGATCGAGGTTGCGTGGTAGCCGTGCTTGAGAAACAGCTCGGTGGCCGCCTGGACGATCACACGCTGGGTTTCCTGCGCCGCGATCTGCTGCCTGGTCTTGACAGACGCCATCGCTGTAGAATAACGTGCGAGCCATTGGAATGTGATTCCAGTAACCGATCGGAGGGTTCGGATGACTGCGGAGCAGTTCAAGGCGATCACGCTCGAAGGGTTCGAGCGGATGTTCAACAACGGCGAGCTTGACCAGGTCGATCAGGCGATCGCGCCCGACGCGATCGATCACCAGGAGCCGGCGGGCACCGACTTCAGGTCTCACCTCAAGGAGGTGATCAGCGTTCTCCGGACCGCGTTTCCGGATTTGCGCTTCGAGGTGCACGAGACCCTCGCCGATGGCGAGATCGTCGCGTGCCGCTCGACGATGACCGGCACGCATCAGGGTCCTCTGAACATCGGGCCCATGGCAGCTCTGCCGATCACCGGTGCGCGGGTCGCGGTTTCGCATATGCACTTCTTCCGCTACGACCATGCAGGTCGCGTGACCGACTTGTGGCACACGTGGGACACGCTGCTGCTCGCGCGTCAGCTCGGCGCGCCCGCGCCAGACCTTCGCGTCGGCGTCGCTGTCGGCAACGAGGGATGAGGCGGGTGAGAAACCATGTCTAGGATCGTGGTGCTCGGCGGTGGTGTGTGCGGGCTGGCAAGCGCCCTGATGCTCGCACGCGACGGCCACGAGGTCGTGGTGTTGGAAGCCGATGCGTCTCGCGTACCGGAATCGCCCGATGAGGCGTGGGACAGCTGGGAGCGCGACGGCGTGACGCAGTTCGGGATGGCCCACTTCCTCCATTCCGGCGGCCGGGCGGTGCTCGACAGTGACCGGACCGCAAACAGCTCCTGCAATTGCTCAGCGAGGCCCCGGCTCACCGGCTCGTCAACTGCTGACAGGCCAGCGCCGTCAAACGCGGGGCCCGCCTATCCCTTGGTGGCGAGCTGCGCGAGCTGAGTCATCGAGGCGCTGATGATGCGGCGTTGGCTGTCAAGGCGGTGCGCCTCGGCGTCGGGGATCTCGACGTCGATGGTGATCCGGGTGCCTTCGCCGGCGGGCTCGAGGCGCCATTCGAAGCGGAGGTCGGAGACGAGGCAGGAGACGGTCACGCGGTGCTCGTCTTGGTGGGTGTCGAGCAGCTGGGCCATCGGGAAGTCGCGGTAACCGTCCGGGTACATGGTGTACTCGCCGTCGCTCTTGACGTCGACGGTCTCGATTCCGGCCCACCAGTCGGGAAAGCGGGATGGGTCGTAGAGAAGCTTCCAGACGTCCTCGGGCGGCGCGGCCGAGGTCGTGGTGTCATGAAACGACGGCACTGAGCCCTCCTTGGTTGATCGCTTGTAACTGCGCTCGGGCTCGCTCGAGCTCGCGCTCCGGTTCGACGAGGCCGACTACGGGCCGGCCGAGGTCGGCGAGCACGGTCGTGATGCTCTCCGCGCGCACGGTGCGCTCGAGCATGCGTTCCCAGCTGGCGATCGACTCCTCCAGTCGCCGCTCGGCCTCGGCGGGCTCCCCGTTTGCGACCGCGATCACGCCCTGCACGCATGCGAGCCTCGCCACCAGCGCTTCGGGGAAGTCGCTCGGGCGGACCGGTTCGAGCACTGTCGCGCGGATCTGCTCGGCGGCTCGCTCGAGCTGTCCGCTGCGCGCAAGCGCTTCTGCCAGCGCCAGGCGCGTCCGTGGGCGGCTGATCGGCGCTCCGGCGACGAGCGACGCGGCCAGCAGGGTCGCGGCAAGCGGGTGATCGCCCTCTGCAAGCGCGATCAGGCCGCGGTCGTGGCTTGCCATTGCCAGCAGCTCCGGCTGCGCGAGCTGCTCCGCGAGCGCCTGTTCGGCCGTGGCCGCGGCACGCGCCTGGACGAGCTGGCCGGCGCTTGAGAGCACGAACGATTTCTCGGCCAGCAGATGGATCTCGAGGCTCTGCAGTCCCTGCCCGGCGACCGCGGCCGTGCCGCGATCGAGGAACTCCAGCGCTCGTCCGTGCTCGCCGGCCGCGGTCGCGGCGCTGGCGGCGTTCGCCCAGCACCCGTATGCCAGATCCGGTCGACCGGCGTTGGCGATTGCCTCCCCGGCGGCGATCGACGGCCCGTAGGACTCGATGAACCGGCCACGGCGCATCAGCGCGAGCGCGCGAGCGTGACCGGCGTCGTAGGTGCGCAGCAGGTCTCCCGCGGTCTCGTCGGCGCTGAGCACCGCCAGCAGTCGCTCCGCTTCCTCGACGCTACCGGCGACCGCCTCGGCCCACGCCCATGCGGCGAGCGCTTCGCTCCGCTCCGCTCCGGCCGGCTGTTCGCTGAGGTTGAGCAGCTCGATCGCGGCTTTCGCGCTGTCGAGTACGACGCGGGGGACGCAGATCGGGCCATGGTAGGCGCGTGCGCGACGCAGCCACGCCCGCGCGCGCTCCAGCGGCTCTGCTTCCGCAAGCAGGCTCGTGGCCCGTTCGAACGCCACCTCCGCCTGGTCCCGCCGTACCCGCCACGCCTCGAGCTCGCCGAGCTCGAGCCACAGGTCGGCCCGACCGGGGGCGATCGTGAGCGCCTCCTCGAGATAGCGGACCGCCTGCTCGAGCGCGGCGAGTACCCGTGCGTCGGCGGCGGCGCGGACGAGCTGCGGGACCGCTTCGGAGTCGGCACCTGCGAGCCGGAGGTGGCGGGCGGCCTCGGCCGGCCGCGGGACCCCGCCTGCCTGCTCGCCCGCCAGCAGGGCGCGCGCCCAGCTCTGGTGCAGCGAGCGGCGGCGTGGCTCGGCGATCTCCTCGTAGACGGCGTCGCGGAGCAGCGCGTGACGAAACCCGACGGCACCGTCGGCGATCAGCAACATGTCGCTCTGCAGCGCTTGCGCGGCGGTCTCGTCCGGGTCGCAAAGCGGGAGCTGAGCGAGCTCCACCGGTCGCACCGAGCGGGCCGCGACGGCGGCGAGCTCGATGAGCTTGCGCACGTCGCCAGACAGCGGTGTCAGGGTCGCGCGCACTGATCCTCGCAGGCTGGGAGCGACCCCGCCCACCCCGCGTTCGATCGCCCTTGCGGTCTCGACGGCGAGCAGCGCGTTGCCCTCGGCGCGCTGCACCACACGCCGCACGTCCTGGTCGGTGAGCCGCGCTGCCCGGCGGACCAGCGCGGCGACCGGAGCTTGTGCCAGCGGCCCGAGATCGACCTCGCAGCGCAGCATTCCGCGGGCGCGCAGCGCGTGCTCGAGCGTGTCGGCGGCGGCGCTGTGCGGCAGCTCACGCCGGGTGAACAGCATCATCACCGGCAGTCCCGCGATGCGTCGAGCCGCGTAGCCGGCCAGCTCGAGACTGGGGCCGTCGGCGCTGTGCGCATCCTCGAGCACGAGCAGCAGCGGCGCGTGGCGCGCGGCCCAGCCGAGCAGCGCGACGACCGCCTCGAACAGCCGCGTGCGCTGAAGGTCGGGGGCGACGGTCGTGTGCGCCGCGGTGCCGCGCGCGAACCGGACGGGGAGCTCGGCAGCTAACGCCGCCAGATCATCTGGCCAGGCGGCATCGGTCGGTGGTGCGGGGAGCGCGGGCAGCAGTTCGCGGATCAGCTCGGCCCACAGGCTCAACGGGGCCGTGCCCCCGAGGTCGAGCGCCGCGCACGCCGCCGTCTGCGCGCCGGCTGCGTTGGCGCGCGAGCGCAGCTCGGTCGCGAGTCTCGTCTTCCCGATCCCCGCTTCGCCGCGGATCACCGCTGCCGCTCCTGATCCCGCGGTGACGGCATGCCACGCGCGCTCGAGCTCGTTGCACTCGCGATCGCGGCCGAGCAGCGGCAGCGGCCCGGGAATCAGTGGCGTCCGCCCGCCGTCGGCTGGGGCGGCCGGAGTCTGGGCGCGGAGCTGTTCGATCAGCTCGCGCGTCTGGCTCGAGGGCACCACGCCGAGCTCACGACGCAGGCGCTCGGTCAGCGCCCGGTAGCTGCGCATCGCCGCCGCGCGATCGCCACTGGTGTCCAGCCGCGTGATCAGCCGCCGGTGGGCGGCCTCGTCGAACGGGTCGCGATCGACCTGACGGCGGGTCAGCTCGATCGCCTCGTGTCCTTCGTGGCGCTGCTCGGCGGCCTGCGCGAGCCGCTCCAGCACCGCGATCACGCACTCGCGGTGACGCTCGCGGGCCGTCAGCGCCCAGTCGTCCTCGAGTCCCTCGAGCAGCTCGCCGCGACAGAGCTCCAGCGCCGCGTCGGGATCGATGTCGGCGAGACGGTCGAACTCGTGAACGTCGATCCAGACTCCTTGCGCGTCGTCGAGCCCCACGCGCTCGCCGTCGACCACGAGCGCGTCCCCGAGCTGGCGGCGCAGCGCCCACAACGCGCTGCGCAAGCTCGCGCGCGCACTCTGATCCAACACGTCGGGCCAGAAGCGGCTCGCGAGCTCTCCGCGAGCCACCGAACGCGAGGCGAGCGCCAGATAGGCGAACACCGCCCACGGGCGCTGGGACGGCGATGCACTGATCGCGGTCCCGTTGAGCTCTATCTCAAGCCCCCCTAGCAGGCGTGCCCGCAGCACGACGTCAAAGCGTACTCCCCCGCTTTGACGCCGGTTTGACGGCACTGAGACGGCCCGCTGGAAGCCTCCGCGACGAAATGGCACACCAATCGACAAAGGAGAACGCCATGAGCACCATCACCACGTTCGATCTCGACCGCTTCGCCCGCGCCGCCGAGGAGCGCGACGCCGCCACGCAGCTGTCGATGTACGGGCCCGACGCGACCGTCACGATCGCCGACAAGATCTCCCAGCCGGGCGACCCGCGGGTGCTGCGCACGCGCGAGGAGATCAAGAGCTGGCTCGAGGACACCTACGGCCGCGACATGACCCACACCGTCGGCCACCGCGTCACCGACCCATCCGGCGCCGCCTACACCCAGGCGTGCCGCTACCCCGACGGCACCAACGTCCTGTGCGCGACCGTGATCAAGCTCGACGACGGTCAGATCTGCGACCAGACCATCGTCCAGGTCTGGGACGAGAACTGAGAGGACCGCATCGATGTCAACCACCACACAGACCTTCGACCAGGCCAAGCTCGACGAGTTCATGGGCCAGTTCGTCGGCGACCTCGGCGCCACGATCAGCGCCGCCCTGGTCGTGATCGGCGACAAGCTCGGGCTCTACCGCACGATGGGCAACGGCGAGCCCCTCACCGCCGAGGAGCTCGCTGCGAGCACCGATACTGACGCCAGGTACGTGCGCGAATGGCTGTCCAACCAGGCGGCCGGCGGCTACGTCAGCTACGACCCCGCCACCGACCGCTTCTTCCTGAGCCCGGAGCAGTCGCTCGCACTCGCGCAAGAGGGCAGCCCGGCGTTCGTCCCCGGCGCGTTCCAGCTCGCCACCTCGCTGATCAAGGACGAGGAGACGATCACACGGGCGTTCCAGACCGGCCGCGGAGTCGGCTGGCACGAGCACCATCACGACCTGTTCACCGGCACCGAGCGGTTCTTCCGGCCTGGGTACGCGGCGAACCTGGTCTCCTCGTGGATCCCGTCGCTCGACGGCGTGCACGCCAAGCTGCAAGCCGGCGCGCTGGTCGCCGACGTCGGCTGCGGGCACGGCGCCTCGACGATCCTGATGGCACGGGCGTACCCGCGCTCGGAGTTCGTCGGCTTCGACTACCACCAAGCGTCGATCGAGCACGCACGGACGGCAGCGACGCACGCCGAACTCGACGGTCGCGTCAGCTTCGAGGTCGCCTCCGCCAAGGGGTATCCCGGCAACGGATACGACCTCGTCACGATGTTCGACTGCCTGCACGACATGGGCGACCCAGTCGGCGCGGCCGCGCACGTACTCAGCACGCTTGGCGCCGACGGAAGCTGGATGATCGTCGAGCCCTATGCGGGCGACCAGCTCACGGACAACCTCAACCCGGTCGGCCGCGTGTTCTACGGCGCCTCGACGCTCGTCTGCACACCCGCCTCACGCGACCAGGAGGTCGGCCTCGCGCTCGGCGCCCAGGCAGGCGAGGCAAGACTGCGCGACGTCGTCATCGACGGCGGGTTCACCCGCTTGCGCCGCGCGACCGAAACACCATTCAACATCGTGCTCGAAGCCAGGCCATGAGGCGAGCCCGCTGACACAGCCCGAAGGCGTTCGCGCCCACACCACCCGGTGTGGGCCGACGCCCGCCCGACACGCCCGCGATTGCACCGATGGAGGTCGCCATGATCTGCACCCTTACTGCCCGTCGGCTGAAGCCGGGGAGCTACGACGCATTCCGATCCGCCTGGGAGCCCGGCCGGCCCCCCGAGGGCTGGACGCACATCTATCACTGCCGAGATGTCGAGGACCCCGACATGGTGCTCTCGTTCGGACTGTTCGACGGCACACTCGAAGCACTGCGCCAGGCACAGGCGCGGCTCGGCCGCGAATCGCAGCTTGACCGAGTCGGGCCGCACGTAGAGCAGGTGCTGCTCGACGGCTCGTATGAGATCGTTGAGCACCTCACGAGCTAACCGCGACGGAACTTGGCGATCGCCAGCGGCACCGCGACCGCGAGGATTGCGGCGGACCAGAGCGTCGCTCGGATGAGGAAGTACGGGGTGCTGTGGCCCAGCAGCTTGTCGGCGTCCGGCCCGAGCGTGAGCGATCGGACGGCGTCGACCATGTAGGTGAGCGGTTGGTGTTTGGCGAACACCTGCAGCCAGCCGGGCATCGTCGACACCGGCACGTACGCGCTGGAGATGAACGCGAACGGGAACACGATCATCCCCATCCCCTGCGCGGCCTGACCGTTGCCGGCGAACATCCCCAGCGTGACGAACAGCCACTCGAACACGAACCCGAAGGCGATCACCAGCCCGAACGCGGCGAGCCCGTCGAGCGCGCTGCCGTGGAGACGGAAACCGACCGCGAACGCGATCGCGGTGGTGACGCCAAGGCTCCAGGTGAGGATCGCGGTGTCGGCGATCGCGCGGCCCGCGAGCACCGAGCTGCGCGGGATCGGCAGCGATCGGAGCCTGTCGACGAAGCCCTGCTCGAGGTCCTGGGCCATCTCGACGGAGGTGCCGATCCCGGTGAACAGGACGCCGGTGGTGATGAAGCCGGGGGCGAGGTAGTCGACGAACGGGATCCCGACGCCGCGGATCGCGCCGCCGAACAGATACCGATAGATCAGGAAGAACAGCGACATCTGGATCGTGTAGAGCACGATCAGCTGCGGGGTGCGCACGAACCGCAGCAGCGCGCGGCGGGTGACCATCAGCCAGCTGGTCGCGAGCGCCGGTGCGCGATGGTTCGGCGTGGCGGCAAGGGCGGTCATGGGATGTCCTTTCCGGTGAGGGCGAGGAAGACCTCGTCGAGGTTGGGCTGGCGCAGCCCGATGTCCTCGATCTCGACGCCGGTGCTCTGTACCGAGCCCAGCGCATCGACGAGGTCCTGCCCTGTGGACTGGACCCTGAGGCTCAGTCGCCGAGACGCCTTGTCGACCTGCACCTCGCCCTGGCCGAGTCCTCGCAGCGACTGCGCGACCGGCGCCAGCTCGTCGTCGCTGCGGACGTGGACCTCGATCACGTTGGCGCCGATCCGGCGTTTGAGCTCGGCGGGGCTGCCCGTGGCGATCGTGCGGCCGTGGTCGATGATCACCAGTTGGTCGGCGAGCTGGTCAGCCTCGTCGAGGTACTGGGTGGTGAGCAGGACGTCGGTGCCCCCGGCGACGAGCTTTCTGATCGCGTCCCAGAGCTCGATCCGGGCGCGCGGATCGAGGCCGGTGGTCGGCTCGTCGAGCAGCAGCAGTCGCGGCGCCCCGACGAGGCTGGCACCGAGGTCCAGCTTTCGGCGCATCCCGCCGGAGTAGGTCCGCGCCAGCCGGTCGCCGGCCTCGGCGAGACCGAGTTGGTCAAGCACGGAGCGGGCGCTGGCCTTCGCCGCGCGCCGGCTCAGTCCGAACAGCCGGGCGACCATCTCAAGGTTCTCGCGTCCGGTCATCGCCGGCTCTACGGCCGCGAACTGTCCCGCCAGCCCGATCGCGCCGCGCACCCGCTGCGGTTCGTGGCTGACGTCGTAGCCGCCGACCTTCAGCGTTCCGCCGTCCAGACGCAGCAGGGTCGCGACCGCCCGGACGAACGTCGTCTTGCCCGCGCCGTTGGGGCCGAGCACCGCCACCACCCGCCCGGTCTCGGCGACCAGATCAAGCCCATCCAGCGCCGTCGTCCTGCCGTAGCGCTTGCGCAGGCCCGAGGCCTCGATCATCGTGGTCATCCGCCGTCCTCCTCCTTGTCGTCGGTGGGGTGAAATGAGTCGAAGACCTCGCGCAGCCACTGCTCGCTCCACGTGAGCCGTCCCTCACGCAGGTCCTCGATCACGGCTCCGAGCCATGACAGCTCGGCTCCGAGCACCGCCGCGCGGTACTCCTCCTCCAGCAGGAACAACCGCGGCAGCCAGGGGTAGTCGCGGAGCTGCGACTCGGTGTCGGCGAGCTCGGCCGCGAGCCGCTGCGCACGTTCGTCGAGCTGCGCGCGCGCGTCGTCGGGGTCCAGGCCGAACACCAGCGACAGCGCGGCGATGAACTCGGGAAACTCGCTGCCGGTGGTGCGCAGCATCTCGCGCAGCCACTCGGTCGCGACCTGGCGCCCGGCGTCGGTGATCGCGTACACGACCCGCTCGGGGTAGCCCTCGACGCGGACCGTCTCGTGCACCTCGACCAGACCCAGACGCATCAGTCGCTGGATCGTCTGGTACAGGCTTGCCCGGGCACGGACGTTGACCACGCGATCCTTGCCCTGTTCCTCGATCAGCTTCTGGATCCGGTAGACGTGCTTGGGCCCCTCGAACAGCATCCAGAGCACCACCAAGCCGAGCGGAGACCGGGCGGGAGGTGGTTGTTTCGGGCTCGCCATAGACGTAGTAATACTAGATGTATTACTTCTAGTCAAGAGCTGACTAGCTGCTCCGGCAACCGGCATGGACGGAAGCACCCCCGCCTCCGGTCATGCGTAGGATCACGTTGTGACCGTCGTCAAGATCAACGCGATCACCGTGCCGCGCGATCGGTTTGCGGAGTTCGAGCGGCGCTTTGCCACTCGGGGGCGCAGGGTCGCCGCCGCGGGGGCCGGCTGCGTCGACTCACTGAGACAGGGGTCCGGGGGCGTCCTTCGGTGCGGTAGTGTCGCCAATGCGTGCCGCTGTGACCCACGACGCCTCCCAGCGCGCCGCGGCGTTGGTCGCGTCGGCGACCTCGGCGGATCTGCGTCGTGCGCGGGCACTGCTTGACGCCGATCCTCGGATTGCGTGTCACGACCTCGCGTGCGCGTGCGTCACCGGCGAGACTGACGAGGTCTCGCGCCGGCTGACGGCGCGGCCGGCGGCCGTGAGCGAGCCGACAGGCCCGAACGACTGGGAGCCGATCCTCTACGCCTGCTTCTCTCGGCTGCTGCGCGGCGACCCGAAGCGGGCGCCGGGGATCCGCGAGGTGGTGCGGCGCCTGCTCGCGGCGGGTGCCGACCCGAACGCCTCGTTCATCCATGACGGCGCGTGGCTGCAGGTCGCCCTCTACGGCGCCGCCGGGATCGCCGGCGACCCGGAGCTGACGCGGATGCTGCTCGACGCGGGCGCGGAGCCGACCGACGATCGCGACGGGTACCACGGCAACGAGGTTCTCTACCACGCATGCGAGTTCGCCGATCCGACGTGCGCGATGCTCGTGATTGACGCTGGCGCCCGGCAGGACCTCGTCGACTACGACCTCGGGCGGGCGCTCAACTTCCCCAGCCCTGA
>Ga0302325_10007491_pt1 | contig 24209 bp, 20 predicted proteins | sample Palsa_T0_2_FD_201948 | JGI IMG/M metagenome (GOLD analysis project Ga0302325, IMG submission 201948) | Peat permafrost microbial communities from Stordalen Mire near Abisko, Sweden - Palsa_T0_2 | ecosystem: Environmental > Terrestrial > Soil > Palsa > Peat permafrost | place: Sweden: Abisko... | reverse complement strand
TCCGCCATGACGAATATCTGGAACGGCCGGGTTTCCCGCTCGGCTTTAACTGGCTGGCCCGGCTGAGCCTGAAGCTTCTTGCCGGGCCGCTGAAACGTTGGGACCGGCATGCCGCCAGACAACCTGACTACCTGATCGCTAATTCGACCCACACTCAGGCCATGATCAAACGCTACTACCGTCGTGATTCGGTGGTGATCGCGCCGCCGGTTGAGACTGAACGCTTCCGGACAAGCGCCCAGCCGCCTCTCCGGCACGGCTTCGTGACAGCTGGCCGGCAGACGCCATATAAACGGTTCGACCTGGCCATTGAGGCCTGCAACGAGTTAAAAATACCGCTGCTGGTCATTGGCGACGGCCCGGATCACCGGCGCCTGGAAAAGCTCGGCAGCCGCAGCACTACCTTTTTGACCAATGTCAACGATAACGAGATCGTAACGCATTTTCGGACGGCGCTAGGTTTCATCCTGCCCAACATGGACGACTTCGGCATCGTCGCCGTTGAGGCTATGGCAGCCGGCACGCCGGTGATTGCGTATAATAAAGGTGGGGCGCTGGATTACGTTGTGCCGGGTAAGACCGGTTTGTTTTTTGATAGGCAGACCGTTAAGAGCCTAGCCGGCGTATTGGAAACGGCGGCCACCAAGTCATTCGACAACCAGTCGATTATTGAGCATGCCGCCCAGTTTTCGGTATTGACTTTTACAAAAAATATGAGAAACTATATAAAGACATGTTTGGCTGAAAGGGCGTAAGAAGTACAATGTGCGGAATCGTTGGCTATATCGGCAAGAAACCCGGCGTGGACATCGTGCTCGGCGGCCTAGAGGCGCTAGAGTACCGCGGTTACGATTCGGCCGGCATTGCGGCGATTGATGAAGGCCAGAGCAAGGTTGTCAAGCAGACCGGCCGGGTCAACGGCCTGGTCCGGGCCGTGCGCGAGGCCAATATTAACGGCCAGCTGGTAATCGGCCACACCCGTTGGGCCACGCATGGCGGTGTGACTATTCAAAATGCTCATCCGCAGGCCAACAACAATCAAACCATCTTTGTGGTTCATAACGGCATTATCGAAAACTTCGCCGAAATCCGCGAAAAACTAAAGGCCGGCGGCTATCATTTCGATTCGCAAACCGACACCGAAGTGCTGCCCAACCTGATTGATTATTATCTCAAGCAGCTGCCGTCCTTTGAGGGGGCTTTTAAGGCTGCTTTGGCTGATGTGCGCGGCGCTTATTCGATTGCTGCCATCTCTAGCAAAGAACCCGGTACGCTCTACGCCGCTCGGCTGTCCAGCCCGTTGGTCATAGGTGTTGGCGACGGCGAAAACTTCTTAGCGTCTGACCCTTCAGCCATCATGGAGCACACCAAAAAAGTCATTTATCTGGAAGATTACGACGTTGCCGTCATCAAGGCCGAAAAGGTAGAGGTGCACAACCTCAAGAAAGATGAGCGTCCGGAGCCCAAGGCCGAGCTGTTGGATTTTGATAACGAGCAAGCCCTGCTTGGTGAATATCCCGACTTCACTTTGAAAGAAATTTTTGAGGGCCCGGCCACCATCAAATCGGCGACGCTGGGCCGCATGCAGCCCGAAGCCGGCAAGGTTAAACTTGGTGGCCTAGAGAGCGTGTTGCGCCAACTTAAGCACATCGACCGGATTGTGATTGTGGCCTGCGGCACGGCTAGCTATGCCGGCCTACTGGGCGAATACATCATCGAGGAACTAGCCGGCATACCGGTGGAGGTGCACATTGCCAGCGAGTTTAAGTACCGCGACCAGCCATTTTCGCGCAGCACTGTGCTGCTAGCCATTTCGCAATCCGGAGAGACAGCCGATACTATTGCCGCCCTAAAAAAAGTTGAGGATTACGGCGTGTTGCGGCTGGGCATTGTCAACGCTGTCGGCAGTACCATTGCCCGCATGACCGATGCCGGTGTTTACTGCCACGCCGGGCCGGAAAAGGCCGTGGCCAGTACTAAGGCTTTCTTGGCTCAGGTGACCGTCCTAACGCTTATCGCGGTGCATTTGGCGGAAAACCACCAAGACCTGAAAGTCCGGCTGCTAACCGAGCTCGAACGTTTACCCGATAAGGTTCAGACTGTCCTCGACCAGGCTGAGACTATCAAAAAAATTGCTGCGAAGTATGCTGGTTACCATGATTTCATGCTTATCGGCCGCAATAACGCTTTTCCATCAGCGCTAGAGGGCGCCCTCAAACTCAAGGAAATGACTTTGATTCATGCTGAGGGCTACGCCGCCGGCGAACTCAAGCATGGCCCACTGGCCATGATCGACAAAGACTTTCCGACCTTCGCTTTCGTGACTAATTCACCGTTGCTCGAAAAGACCTATAGCAACATTCAGGAAATCCGCGCCCGCGGCGGGCCGGTTGTGGCCGTAGCCACCGAAGGCAACCAGGATATCGCTAACCTGGCTGATGATGTTATCTACGTGCCGGCCACCGAGCCAGCACTGGACCCACTGCTGCACGGTAGCGTTATTCAATTATTCGCCTACTATATCGCCCTCCAGCGCGGCCTGGATGTCGACCACCCGCGTAACCTGGCCAAGTCGGTCACCGTCGAGTAGTTTGATGAAAACGATCCTTGTGACCGGTGGCGCTGGCTTCATTGGTTCACATACCGTTGTCGAATTGGCCGAGGCCGGCTACCGGCCGGTAGTTATCGACAATTTTAGCAACTCGGAACACTTCATAATTGAGCGTCTGGGCCGTTTGCTCAACAGTCCCGTAGCCTGTTACGATCAAGACTACCAAGACATTGACAAGTTACAGTCGGTTATAAAAAAAGAGCACGTTAGCGGCATAATCCATTTCGCGGCCTTCAAATCGGTCAATGAATCCGTCGAGCGGCCTCTCGAATATTATGACAACAACGTCGCCGGCCTGATACGGCTCCTAGAGGCCTGTGAACAATCGTCCGTCAAACACTTTATTTTTTCCTCCTCGTGCACAGTCTACGGCGAACCCGATAAGCTGCCAGTTAGCGAAGACAGCCCTCTAAAACCGGCCGCCTCTCCCTACGGCGCCACTAAGCAAATGGGCGAAGCCATCCTGGCCGACGCTAGCAGAGTTAGCAAACACTACAACGGGATGTCGCTGCGCTACTTCAACCCCATCGGCGCACACCACTCCTCGCTAATCGGCGAACTGCCTAAAGGGATCCCTGCCAATCTGGTACCATTCGTCACCCAAACGGCGGCCGGCCTGCACGCCAAGCTCAAGGTTTACGGCGATGACTACCCGACTCCGGACGGTACCTGTGTCCGGGATTATATCCACGTCGTCGACCTGGCCAACGCGCATGTCAAAGCCCTCGCCTACCTAGAGCGCCAAGCTCCATCCTTCTATGACTTTGTGAATGTTGGCACCGGAGCCGGTTCGAGCGTTATGGAAGTCATAAAGACTTTTGAGCGGGTCACCGGCCAGAAGCTAGCTTACGACGTTGCCCCAAGGCGCTCCGGCGACGTGGTGGCCACCTATGCATCAGTCGACAAAGCCCAGCGGCTGCTGGGCTGGCAGGCCAAAAAAACCTTGAGCGACGCCCTCATCGACGCCTGGCGTTGGCAAGAACAACAGAAGAAACCTCACTAGCACCGGCCCGCCTCCTGGCCGGGCAGAGCAGTTTACGCCATCCAGCAACAACCAATTTCGTGGCCTAATTATAGCCTAAGCCGGCCGGACAGTTGGCCGGCCGATGCTCTCATAATAGAATCCCTGTTTCTTCATGGTCTCCGGCCGGTACAAGTTACGGCCGTCGAATATTGCCGGGTCTCGCAATTTCTTAGCCATCAGGCCAAAATCGGGTTCACGGAACTCTGGCCACTCGGTCACGATTAGCAGTGCGTCGGCATCTTCCAAGGCCGCATACGAACCGGTCGCTAACGCTAGACCGGACTTAGTTTTATAGTGTTGCCTTACGTTATCCATGGCTTCGGGATCATAGGCCTGTACCCGGGCTCCAGCTGCCAGCAAGTCATCAATCAAGTACAACGACGGCGCCTCGCGGATGTCATCGGTCTCCGGCTTATACGCCAAGCCCCAAAGAGCAAAGGTTTTGCCTTCCAAGCGGCCGTCATAGTGCTTTTTAAGCCGTTCGAACAGCAGCCGTTTTTGCTGCTCGTTAACTTCGATCAAGGCATCGATAGTCCTGAACTTATAATCATAATCGGCGGCCGTCCTCTGGAGCGCCTGGACGTCTTTGGGGAAGCAACTGCCGCCATAGCCGATTCCCGGGAACAAAAACCGTTGGCCGATGCGCGGGTCAGAACCGATACCCAGCCGCACGTCGTCAACGTCGGCGCCAACCAAGTTACACAGGTTGGCAATCTCATTCATAAAGCTGATCTTGGCGGCCAGGAAAGAATTAGCCGCGTACTTGGTTATCTCGGCCGACCGTTCATCCATCGTCAAGATTGGCGCGCCTTGGCCGGTGAAAGATTGGTACAGCGCTTGCAGCCGCATACGGGCCTTCTCGGAGCTGCTGCCAATGACAATCCGGTCAGGCTGCATGAAATCTTTGACGGCGCTGCCTTCGCGCAGGAATTCGGGATTTGAGACTACATCGAACTTAGCCGATGTGTTTTTAGCGATGGCCGCCCGGACTTTTTCGGCCGTACCGACCGGCACCGTACTTTTATTGACGATAACCGCATAATTCTTGAGAAGCGGGCCCAATTGTTCGGCCACTTGTAGGACATATGACAGATCGGCCGAACCATCCTCGTTCGGCGGTGTCGGCAACGCTAGAAAAATCACTTCGGCACCGGCGATGCCTGCCGCCAAATCGGTAGTGAAGCTCAGCCTCCCCTGTTCATTATTACGCTGCAATAATTCTTCCAGTCCCGGTTCATAAATCGGTGACTCGCCTCGTTGCATGCGGGCCACTTTGGCTTCGTCTATATCAATACAGGCCACGTCATTGCCGGCCTCGGCAAAACACGTGCCCGTCACCAAGCCGACATAGCCGGTACCGATTACTGTGATTTTCACAGATTAAACTCCGGGGTCATTTTTCTCCAAGCGTTTGCTTACGTCACCGACTCTTTGGGACAAGTCTTTGCGGGTTACCAACAGGCCGTGCGGTGTGTTAACTACCGCGACATTATCAAGACCGATTACTGCTATTGGCTTATCCTCTTCAGAGTAAATAAATGAATTTTTAACTTCTTCGGTCTCAATGTTGGTGCCCTTTAAGTAGTTTCCCTGGCCATCACTAGTAACCGCTTTGGACAAATCATTAAATGAACCCAGATCCATCCAATCAAAAGTTGCCGGCACCACTAATAGATCAGGCACTTTTTCAATCAGGGCGTAATCGATAGCCTCGGGTTTGAAGGCTAGATAAGTTGTTTCGTAATCTTCCTGTGGAGCCGTCAGCAACTTCTGGTAGTGGCCGGCAAGCTCCGGTGCATATTGTTCCATGCTGGCCAAAAAGGTAGCTAGCGAGCCCAAAAAATAACCACAGTTCCAGAGGTAGTTCCCGCTTTTCAGATACGATTTAGCGGTCTGGTAATCCGGTTTTTCTTTGAAAGATTTGACATTATAGGTTAAGGTTTGTCCTTCGAGCAACCCGCCTTTTTCAATATAGCCAAAGCCGGTGGCCGGCCGGTCGGGTTCAACACCGACTAGAACGATCCGGTTTGCCTTGATGGCCACACGCTCAGCTAAATGAAAACTATGAACAAAACCCTCATTGTCACGTATGTAGTGGTCGGCATGGATAAAGGCGATGGTCTCTTGTTGATCATGGCCCTTACTAATACAGGATAAGGCCGCAACTATACAGTTAGCCGTCCCCCGGCGCCCCGGTTCAACAATAAAAGCTTCCTGTGGTAAATCAGGCAATTGCTGGCGGACGTGTTCAATGTGACTATGATCAGAAACTACATAAATGGTATCGGTAAGTTTCCGGGACCTATCATAGGTCTGCTGCAACAAAGATCGGCCGTCACCGTTGATTTTAAGCAGATGCTTAGGGTAGTCTGGCGTCGATAACGGCCACAGCCTTGTTCCGGATCCCCCGGCTATAATCACGATAATCATCATTTAATAGTACCAGATACGGATTGGCCTGGCATCAGCTACAATAGAGGCATGTCGTTTGGTGCTATCTTCAAAGCTTATGACGTCCGTGGCAAGGTCGGTAGCGAGTTGACTCCCGATGTCGCTAAACTGATTGGGCAGGCGTTTGGGCAATGGCTTCCTAACCAAGGTGCGGTTGCAGTCGGTCGGGACATGCGGCCGGATTCTCAGGAGCTAGCGGCCGCCTTGATAGAGGGTCTGCGTACACAAGGACGCGATGTTTGGGACATCGGCGAAGTTACTAGTGATATGATCTACTTCGTAACCGGCGCCAATCGTCTGGCCGGCGGAGTTATGATCACGGCCAGTCACAACCCCGGCGAATATAACGGCATCAAATTTTGCCGTGAAGAAGCTAAACCCGTCGGTGAAGAAACCGGTCTGACAGAGGTCCGTGACCTGGCACTAAAAGGCGAGTTCACGGACACGGCAGAAAAAGGCACAATAATTGAAAAGGATGCTGTCGAGGACTGGATAACACACGTCTTATCTTTCATAGACACCAAGAAACTGAAGCCTTTGAAAGTAGCCGTCGATGCCGGCAATGGCATGGCCGGCAAAATCGTTCCGGAGCTCGAGCCTTATCTGCCATTTGAATTTATCGAATTATATTTCGAATTGGATGGCACCTTCCCGAACCACATTGCTAACCCCTTGGAGCCAAAAAATCTGGTCGATGTCCAGGCCGCTATCAAGGAGCACGGGGCAGACGCCGGCGTCGCTTTTGACGGTGATGGGGATAGGGCAGTGCTACTCGATGAAAATGGTGTCCTACTTAGCGGCACAGTCCTCACGGCCATACTCGCCGAGTACTTCTTGAATCTACACCCGGGCAAGACAGTTCTGCACAACGCGATCTGCGGACGCGCTGCCGTCGAAGCTATTAAATCATCCGGCGGTAAAGCCGTCCGGACGCGCGTCGGCCATTCCTTCATCAAAGATGAGATGCGCAACCATAACGCTATCTTCGCCGGTGAGCACAGCGGCCATTATTATTTCAAGGATAATTACATGGCCGATAGCGGCCTGATCGCCGCCATCATCGGCCTGTACATACTAGGTCTAAGCGGCAAGAAATTATCCGAGCTAGCCGCACCCTACCGTAAGGCTTACATACAGATTCCGGAAACCAATTTCGAAGTCGAGGACAAGGACGCCATGCTTAAGAAAATCGCAGCCCAGTTCCCTGATGATGAGACAGATTGGTTGGATGGCCTGACCGTGCAGTTCCAAAACGCCTGGTTCAACGTCCGTCCCAGCAACACCGAAGCCCTACTGCGTCTCAACGCCGAAGCTAAGAGTCAAGCCGAACTTGATAGTCTGGTAGCAAAAATAACCAGGCTTATAACATCTTAAAACTGTTATACTAATAACCATATGAAAATCGTCGTTACTGGTGGCGCCGGCTTCATCGGGTCGAACTTCGTCCATTATCTGATAAAAAAATATCCTGACTACAAAATCACGGTGGTTGATGCCTTGACTTACGCTGGTGACCGGGGGCGGTTAGCTGCTGTTGAGGATAGGATTAATTTTGTTCAGGCTGACATTTGTGATTACGACAAAATGGTCGAACTGCTATCTGGTGTAGACACTGTGGCCCATTTCGCCGCTTATTCGCACGTTGACCGTTCCATTGCCGACCCCGGCCCGTTTTTGCAGACCAACATCCTAGGTACCGATTCACTAGCTCGGGCAGCTATTAAACAAGGGGTCAAAAGATTCCACCATGTCTCAACTGATGAAGTATTTGGCAGCCTAGAAATAGGCAGTCCAGAAAAATTTAACGAACAAACGCCTTACGACCCTAGAAGCCCATACTCTGCATCCAAGGCCTCCAGTGACCACATTGTTAGAGCCTACGGCGAAACTTATGGTTTGCCTTTTACAATTACTAACTGTTCAAACAACTATGGACCTTGGGATTCGCCGGGTCGTGTCATTGCTGTCTTTGCCACTAATGCCATCAATGACCAGCCGCTGCCGATTTATGGTAATGGCCAGGCCATTCGTGATTACTTATTTGTAGAAGACCACTGCAGTGCAATTGATTTAGCTATTCATAAAGGCCAGCTTGGGGAAACTTACTGTGTGGGTGGGGGTGCCCAGCGTAATGGGGTCCAGATCGCTGAAACGGTCTTAAATATTTTAAATAAACCAAAGGAATTGCTGCAGTTCGTAGATGACCGGCCGGGCCATGACATGCGATACGATATCGATAATTCTTATATTCAGGAGCAGCTAGGTTGGCAACCAAGCGTAACCTTTGAAGAAGGTATTACCAAGACTATTGACTGGTACAAAAGTAATAGTGCTTGGTGGCAAGCCTATAAAGAGCGCTTTGACTTGATGCGTGAAAGCGGTATGTATAACGTTAAGTCTAAGCAAACGGTAACTACTAATGGCTGATCAGCTGGCCGTCCGCGAGACTGAGCTACCTGGTATGTTCGTGGTCGACCTGGTACTGCACGGCGACCAGCGCGGCTGGTTCAAAGAAAATTATCAACGCGCCAAAATGGAGGCACTAGGTCTGCCGCATTTCGAGGCAGTTCAGAATAACTTTTCGTATAATGCCGAGCGCGGCGTGACCCGCGGCTTGCACGCTGAGCCGTGGGAAAAGTTCATCTCCCTGGCCAATGGCCGGGTGTTCGGTGCCTGGGTCGACCTGCGTCAGGGCGGTACTTTCGGCAAGGTCTTTACCATGGAGATCACGCCGGACAAGGCCGTCTTCGTGCCGCGGGGCATTGCCAACGCTTATCAGACACTCGACGAGAACGTTACCTACACCTACTTGGTGAATGCCCACTGGTCGCCTGAAGCCAAATACGCCTCGGTCAATTTGTTCGACCCGGCGCTTAATATCCAGTGGCCGATTGCCGAGCCAGACGCCATCGTGTCCGACAAGGACAGAGCCAACCCTTTATTGAAGGACGTAACACCGATGGAGTTTTAGCTATGGATGATGCCTCAATTTTTATCGTCGGCGCTAACGGCCAGCTAGGTACGGCTCTGAAACGCCAGTACCCCGGCGCCCAGAGCGCCGATATTGGCAAGCTGGACATTACCAAAGCCGACTCGGTGGCGGCGTATGACTGGAGTAAGGTCAAGCTCATCCTCAACGCCGCGGCCTACACTAACGTCGACGGTGCCGAGTCGGCCGAAGGCCGGGTAGCCGCCTGGAGCGTGAACGCCGTGGCCGTCGGCAACTTGGTCCGGGCAGCCCTCGAGCACGATCTGACGTTGGTGCACATTTCAACCGATTACGTTTTTGACGGTACGCAGGCACCGCATACCGAAGACGAACCATTCAGCCCGCTCAGCGTTTACGGTCAGAGCAAAGCCGCCGGTGACATTGCGGTCGGTTTGCTACCCAAGCACTACCTGCTAAGAACCAGCTGGGTGATCGGCGAGGGCAAGAATTTCGTGCGGACTATGTTGGAGCTAGGCCAGAAAGGTGTTAACCCAAGCGTAGTCGCCGACCAGATTGGCCGCCTGACGTTCACCAGCGAGTTGGTGCGGGCCATCGACCACCTTCTCACCAAGCAGGCCGCCTTCGGCACCTACAATGTCTCCGGCGGCGGCGAGCCGGCTAGTTGGGCCGACATCACCCGGGCTATTTTTGAAGCGGCCGGTTTTGATCTCGAGGTTACCGACACTACAACCGCCGAATATTACCGCGGCAAAGACGGTATCGCACCGCGTCCTTTGCAGAGCACGTTCGACCTGTCCAAAATCGAATCGACCGGTTTTGTACTAAGGGATTGGCGCGAGGATCTGCAAACATATGTAAAGAAGGAGCAAGCATGAAAGGCATCATCCTAGCCGGAGGCAGCGGCACCCGGCTCTACCCCATCACCAAGGGCATTTCCAAGCAGATCATGCCGATTTACGACAAGCCGATGATCTACTATCCGCTCAGTATATTGTTGCAATCCGGCATCCGCGACATCCTGATCATCACCACGCCCGACGACCAGGCCCAATTCCAGCGTTTGCTGGGCGACGGCGCGGATCTTGGTATTAATTTGCAGTACGCCGCCCAACCGTCGCCCGACGGCCTGGCCCAGGCCTTTATTATCGGCGAGGAATTTATCGGTAACGACAAGGTCGCGTTGATTCTGGGCGACAATATTTTCTATGGCGAAGCCTTTGGTGCCAGCCTGCAGGCCTGCTCGGATCCCGACGGCGGCGTCGTTTTTGCCTACGAAGTCTCCGACCCGGAACGCTACGGCGTGGTCGAGTTCGATGCCGACCATAAGGCCGTTTCCATCGAGGAGAAACCGGCCGAGCCAAAGTCCAACTTCGCCGTTGTTGGCCTTTATTTCTATGATAACGACGTCGTGGAGATCGCCAAGAACATTCAGCCTAGCGACCGCGGCGAACTGGAAATCACCACCGTCAACGAAGAGTACCTGAAGCGTGGCAAGCTCAAAGTCCAGACCATGAGCCGCGGCTCGGCCTGGCTCGACACCGGCACCTTCGAATCGATGAACGACGCCAGCGAGTACATCCGCGTCATCGAGAAACGCACCGGCATCAAGATCGGCTGCATCGAGGAGATGGCTTACCGACAGGGTTTCATCAGCAAGGAACAACTCGAAGTCATTGCCGAACCGCTGCATAAATCCGGCTATGGTAAATACCTGTCTAACCTCCAATAACCAACGACCGGTTGGTCAAATACTTTCCTGTTTGGGCGGATTTCTTGCTACTATTGTACGTGAATATTTGTACCCTTTAACGCGCGAATAGGTAGAGATGAAAAAACCGTCCGTCAAGCACATTGCCATTGCTACGCCTACATATAATGAAGCCGGGAACATCAAAAAACTCATTTTGGGTATTGAGAAAGTATGTAAAGAGCTTGACGATTTGTCGTTCACTTTGTTTGTGATTGATGACAATTCGCCGGACGGTACGGCTCAGATCGCGCGGACGGCCGCCAAGCAGCTGCGCGCCAAGAACTTTAAGGTCCGGGTCCTGGTGCGCCAGGCCAAAGAAGGCGTCGGCAAAGCTTACGTCTACGGCTTTCACGAGATTTTAAAGCAGGACTTCGACTATTTAATCCAAATCGACGCCGACCTGTCGCACCATCCGAAATACATCAAGGACCTTATCGCCCAGGCACGCTTGGGCAAGGATTTTGTGTCCGGTTCGCGCTACATGCCGGACGGCGGTATCGCCGACTGGGGCCTGCATCGCCGGATTTTGAGCCGGGGCGCCAATGTCTACACCCGGCTGTTTCTGGACAGCCGGATCACCGACTACACCAACGGTCTGAACATGTTCAGCACGGCTCTGCTCAAAGAAATCGACATTGACACCCTCAGCTCGGCCGGCTATGGTTTCTTTATCGAGCTTAAGCACAAGACTCTGCCACTAGCCCGGCATTATTCCCAAATCCCGATTATCCTGACTGACCGGGTTCACGGCAAATCAAAGATTCCCAAAAACACCATCTTCATCAATCTGTTGCTGGTGCCGCGGCTGCGCTTCAAGGGTAGGTAGAGAATTCAGGCGCCGGGAAAATCATCACGCCCCCGTTCTTCAGGTATTTTTGTTCGCGATCGATGAATGTCTGCCGGAAGAACCAGGGCAAAATCAACAGGTAATCAGGCTTGGCTTTGCGCATTTCGGCTTCGGAATAAATCGGGATGTCAGTACCGATGGTGTGGCGGCCCCACTTGACCTCCTGCTTCTCGGCGATACCGTCGATCAGTGTGTGGTCCAGCCCGAACATTTGTAGCAGAGTGTTGCCCTTGGTGCTGGCACCATAACCCCAGACAGATTTGCCATCGGCTTTGGCCTGTTTAATAAAGTCGGCAGTCTGCTTCTTCAAGTCCAGGATCTTTTGGTAAAAGTCGATATAGACTTGCTTGGTATTAAAACCATTGCGCTCTTCCCATTGCAACAGTGACTCGACCCTAATCTTGCAAATGTCGCGGTCCGCCGGTGTCAGGTAATTGTCCGGCGCACCTTGCTTCTGGAGATACAGGCGGATTGAGCCGCCGTTGACGTTGTTCAGCTCAACGTCTTTGATCACGAAGCCGACGCGGTCGGTCATCCACTTCAGTGCGGTCAGGTTGTAATAACAAAGGTGCTCGTGGCAGATTACGCCCAGCTCGGTTTGCATGATGTTAGCCGGTGTGTAAGAGACTTGTAGGGTGAACAGCCCGTCGTCGGCTAGAATGTTGTGAGCGTCCTTTAGGAACTCCTCAGGATTAGGCACGTCGTAGAAACAAGCCGCGCAGCTGATGCGGGCAGCTTGCTTGAAGCCGGCCTTCCGAAAGGCCTTCGCCGAAAAGTAGTCTTGGATGTTGACGTCGGTATTGTCCTTGGCTTCCGGATAATCCGACGGGTCGATGCCGACGCGGGTGTACTTGGTCTTGTCGACGGTTGAAAGCAAATAGCCATCGTTGGAGGCAATGTCGAGATAGACAGCTTTCTTGGCAGGTTCGGGAACCGATTGGGAAGTTTTGGCAGCCAGGTCGGCCAGAGCCTCGCGCATCGCCGGGTTTACCGCGCTGCGGTAATAGTACATGCTGCCCCACATTAGTGAAGCGTCAGGCTGTTTAGTTAATTGCACTGCTTTGCTGACCGGGTCGAAACCAAGCGCCATTTCGCATGGAGGACCTTTAGGTTTTTCGCCTTTTTTTAGAAAGTCAGAGACGTATAACTTGCCGACACTAAAGAGGGGCTCTAGCTTCGCCCCCGACACTACACTCTTCTTGTATTCTGTCATTAGGAACTATACTAGCAGATTATAATTGGCTGGCAAAAAACTTACAGTATCAATAAAGACTAGACAATCCCCGTTATGTCGCGGGCTTCTTCCTCTACATCTGTTGATTTACTAGCAAAAACCAGACGTGAATACAACGTAAAGTTCCACACCATGCCTACTAAAATAGCGGTGACCTTGGCTAGGTTTAAGGACGCTCTCGCTCTCAACGTAGCGGTATTAAGCACGTGTACATGGTGTACTAATAGATTAGTATAGATTGGCTTGGTTAGATAGATAATTATCGTTTGCAAGACAACGACGCTTAGGCCGGTAACAAGGAAAAATTTCATGAAGTTTCTAAAGTTTGTGCCCTTATGATATTTAAAGACTATAAAGTGGTTCAGGAAGTAAGATATGGTAATACCGATACTCACCGAAATGGTATTAGCTGCCCAGATCGGAAAATGAGCAACAAAAACTAACGTATTAAGGATGGTGAGGTCAACAAGACTATTAAAGGAGCCGATGCATAGAAACCTGATTTTCTTGTATTCCCAGAGTCTTTTAATCATAATAAGCTTCGACTATTATAGTACAAAAGCAGGAGATATGAAGATGGTTATTGCTATACTTACCTATAGCAAAGTGTTCTTTTACTAAAGTATGTATCGTAACAAAACTGTCACGCTCTGCCTGCCTTGCCGTAACGAGGGTCGCCACATTAGGGGAGTTCTTAAAAGCGTTCCTGCCCTTGTGGATGAGATCATTGTCATTAGTAATAATTCAAAAGACAATACTGTTTCAGTAGCCAAAAAAATAGGTGGAAGGGTTAAAGTCATTGAAGATAACCGCACCATTGACGGTATCGGTTATGGCTTTGCCCATATGAGTGGTATTGCTGCTGCCAAGGGTCAAATTATCGTAGGTGCTGATGGTGATGCTACGTATCCCCTAGAAGACCTGGGTAAAATTATTGACTACCTGCTAGCACATAAACTTGACTTTATCTCCTGTAGCCGTTACCCGTTACAGGATGGCACAAAAATCGCTCTCAAGCTCCGGGTAGGTGTTAGTCTGCTTAATTGGGAGATCCGTCTGTTATACGGTATTAAACTAAATGATACACTCTCCGGTATGTGGGTCTTCAAAAAGTCTGCCCGCAATGAGCTGCACCTAACAATGGGCGAATGGAATCTAAGCCCACAAATTAAGCTCAATGCTGCCAGCAATCCCAATGTCGCATTTGGGGAATACTCGATAAAGCAGCATGAGCGTCTGGGCAGCACAAAACAGAGTTACTTTAAGACAGGTTTCTCTCACGCCTATTGGATATTGAAGAACAGCCTTCGGAAACAACCATGGAAAAACTAGCTTTGCCCAAGACTTCATGGATGAAACTCGCTAATAACTGGTACTTAGGTTATAAAAAACTCTTTGACCAGCTACCTACAAAGCATAAAAACTCTATGGCACGCTATGGGCTGTTACTCATACCGGCAGTCATGTATGCCGTGCGTGCCTGGCAGTACATTTCTAATCCCCAGTTCTACGCCGAAGACGGTGCTGTCTGGCTGTCTAGTGCCTACAATCACGGATTCCGGTCGTTAGTAAGTCCGGATAATGGTTTTGCACACAGCAGCGAGCGGCTATTTGCTTTTGTAGTTAGTCATATTTCACTTAGTCTAGCCCCTTTACTCTTCGATCTCACCGGTTTTGTAATATTCCTGGTCATGTGTTGGTATCTATTCTCAGAACGGGTCCACATTTTAACTACCAATTACCAAAAGTTATTCATGGCTTTTAGCCTAGGTTTAATTGCTAACTTTAGTGAGTTTTATTTCAATTTCTCAAATGCCATATTTTTATTGGGTATTGTTGGACTATGTGTATATATAGCAGATCCTCCCAGCCACAAGATTATTGGCATCTTTGAGAAACTCCTGTTTATACTTGTTTGTTTAACGTTACCGTTTGCATGGTTCTTTCTGCTGATAGTATTACTCGATTACCTTTGGCGAAAGAAAAAGGCCGTTTTTTATCTCCTGGCTAGTGTTTTTGGTAGCCTGGTACAATTAGCTATTCATGAGTTTGGCCACTATCACCGGTCTGGTATACCTTTGTCTACTTTGCTATTCTCACGCTACACACTTCTAGAAGTCTATAACCAAATTATTACTCCATCCTTGCGGTTTGCGCGATTTGATCTTTCGCCGACAATACCATTTAAAGAATTACTTGCCGTTTTATTGTTTAGTGTACTGCTGCTAAGTTTTTCAGCCATTATAGTTATTAAGCACGGTACTCGAAATCTTAAGTACTTGATTATCTTTTTAGTACTTTTTACCGTTGCCTCTTTAGATGGACCGCTGGTTGGAGGAGGTCTTTCGCCAAGCAATATCCTTAAATTCATGGATACTGCACAGTTTGGCAATCGTTACTTTTTCTATGGCATACTTGGTCTACTGATTGTCTTTGCAGTTAGTTCAAGCATTTATATCAAACGTCAAGCGCAGTATGCTTTCCTAAGTCTATTTATTGTCTTTGGGCTAATAGCTTCACTAGATACAAACTCTTTCAAAATAAATAAGGAGTTCGTAAATGATTCTCCGCTCTACTCACAAGGTCTTCATAAACTGGCCGCTTCAAAACCGGGAACCGTTATAACCATTCCTGAGAATCCTAGCGGCTGGGTTATCACCTTGCGCGCGAAATAGGCCTTAGCCAAAGGTAATGTAGTGGTATTTGGCAGCACCTAGAGCCAATGATAAGACAACTAAAATAACTATCAGGCAGCTTGTCCTTCTATATAGTCCGTGATCAAGTGCTTCTTTAGGTCTTAGCCCAAGCTTGGTAGCTAGCAAGCTTAGACCAAACAGCAGAGGTGCGGCCAGCGGGATAAAGTAACGCCCTTGGATACCGCCAATAACTGTTCCGCCAACACTTGTCAGCGTAATATAAAACGTCGTAAACATTAGAAGCACACATATGGCAATGGCAGCCAAGAAAGCCGTGATGGTAGTTTTCGCTTTTTTCTTATCGACATCGTCAGCAATCAACAAAGCAAGTAACATAGCCACAAAACTAGCTACAATACTGGCGCCTGGGATCTGTACGTAGTTGAAGCCGAGTAGACCGAAAAACTGATTGAACATCGAGTTGTCATTTAACATTAAGGTTCTGAAGATGGTGGCTATATACGAAACTGGATGTCTAATAAGGAAATGCTCCTGGCTAGTTGGATTAATCGTACTCCAGACTGGACCAGGAATAACCAGTCTTACGGCATCAGTAACGTTTCGAACCTCATAGGACCAGGCCGCGAAGAGGCTCATGCTAACGCCCAGCACCACTAACTTAGCTAAATTAGATGCTTTACGGCTAACACCAAAGCAGGTGCTTGGTATAAGTAGCGCTAAAAAGCTCAGTGCGAGATAGGTTGGTTTGAGCAACGGAATGCCAATGACTGTCAACCCAAGCAGTAGCTTTTCGGCTAGCGATAATTTGGTTTTGGAAAGCAGGCCTTTGATAACAAGTGCAACTAGCAATAAACTAGCGGCATTGGTTAGGCCATCGGCAGTGATCATGGCCGACTGGAATAGGGTCATAGGCAAAAGCGCTACAACAAAAATGATCCATTTAGCTTTATATGCACGTAAGCTCCGTAGTGCCAGCCATATAAGCAATATGCACGCAGCCAGGTTTAAGAGTCTGGCGAGATATATAATGTCTCCGATGTCTAGTTTTAAGATAGTTCCGAGCCGTAGTCCCAGTGCACTAGGTATATAGGCTAAGGGTGAATATGGCGCGGTATTAGAAAAGACGTAGGGGGTCGTTGCGGTGCCGATCTTTTGTGAGGCATAAATATGGTAACTACTTGGGTTATTTACTTGGCCCACGCCATTACTGTTCACTCGGGTGTAGGTGGTGAGATTAGAGTTCACGTGGTCAATGAGATTTAATAAGCTGTTCGGAATGTGTCCGCCATAGCCCCCGCCGTGGAATATGCCAAAAAACTCCGGCCGTATATGCCCTTGTGATACTTGATATGCCTTACCAAGCTGGGTTGTCTCGTCCGCTCCCCAAAGTAGTGGTGTACTAAGTGAAAAATAGACGCCGAAGATAACTGCAATTGCCACAAATAGGCTGGCGGCTGTTGGTTTTGGGCGTTGTAACTTTCTCACGTTCACTGCCACTCCTGTTGGTATTTGGTGTCACTATACCACATCACGCTTTTGTACTAGTTTGACATTTTATATTTACTCTGTTATTATATAATAATGCTCTTGGGCGGTTCCATCTTAACAGGCGAAGAAGCTTTGGCTTTAGACAGCCATGTTTCTTACATTGTACCCCTCCCCTACAGTTGCAATATTGGAATTGGGCCCGGCAATGAGCTTGAGCCCCGCCTGTCCGTTCTTTCTCGAATGTCCATAGATGGTGCCGTAAAAGCCTGGGAAAAACATCCCGATTCTAAAATAGTTATAGCAGGCGAAACTGATTATGATGGATTGCCGAACACGACTGATTTGATGGCAGAGCATGCCCAGCAAGTCTCTAACATAGCTGAGGAATCTATCGTAAAACTTCATACCTTACCGGATGGGCAACCCTTAAATAATACATACCTGCAAGTCGAGAGTCTGCTAAACTATCTCAGTGGTACGGATGGGAGAGTATTAGGCATTCCGCTTGGCTTTCACTTACCACGTGTTATCCAAATTGCGGGTGCTTACGAATTCGGTGCAGACTTCGTAACCGCTGAGGCGGTACATGATGCATCTGGTGTATCTGAATATGAAGTTTATTTACCTCACATAGCAGGTCTGGAAAGGTCTGAGCGCATGAAGATGCTCGTCGGCCGCTTAGACAATAAAGGCAGATTGGGTAATCTGCTCCAACGAATAACCGGCCCGAACCTTGTAGACGTTGTGGAGACTGAAGGAGGCTATAAATTGGAGCAAGGATTTACTCGTTACAAGCAGAAGGCTCTTCAACGTCATTTAGACACCGCGAAAACTGTAACTGCTCACTAAGTTTACCTGTTATAAAGTTTACAAGTTCTTAAGTTTGTCGTACAATAGTTTAGCGACGGTTGGTCTCACTAGAGATATAAACAAAAAAGCTTATAATTGACATTATGGTTATGCCCAAAAGCAAACACAAGAAGAAAGCTCCACGCATTATTTTCGGCACTGCCGTCGTACTAGTTGTTATGCTATTCGGTTATGGCTTGTGGAAGCACTACCATACATCTTCCCTGGGAGTAAACGTAGCAACTCATTCATCGCCGGCAGATAACGACTTTAATAACACCCGAAAGAGTAGTCCTACACCTGCACAAACGCTAGACAATGGACCCACAGCTAGTAGCTCTACTAAACCAAACATAAGCCTGACCGTGACTCGCGCGGGCACATTTGACGGTAGTCTAGAGGTTGGAACCCTGGTTAACGGTGCAACGACCGGAACTTGTACGCTTGATGTTTCGCAAACCGGGCAACAGACCATTACTCAATCTGAGCAGGTGGCCTTATCGAACAATAGCTATACCTGCCCGGTATTTAACGTTCCGCTGAGTCAGTTCCCAAACCAAAACGATTGGAATGTTTCGGTGACGCTTACTAGCGGCGGCGCCACCACTAACGCTTCGTGGGCAAATAATCCAGTTAATTTTTCGGCGGAAAGTAACTAATGAAACGCTTGCGTTACATTTTTCGGACGGCTTTCCTGTTCCTTATTTTGATTAGCCTGTGCGTCTCAGCGCTTTCAGCACTGGATATGTCGTCAGGCAAGAACAAAGTTTCGGCGGCGGCCACAAACTTTAACCCTGGACACATTATTGACGATAACATCTTCACGAACGGTGGTGCACTTAGTGAAGCACAGATTCAGGTGTTCCTAAATGATATGGTAGGAACCTGTTATGCGCCTGGCTCTAAATCATCAAGTCCAGCTAACGGATCCTGTATTAATCAGTACGTTGAAAACACTACGACCTTACAGAACAACTTTTCTAATCCAAACGCTTCTATACCGGGAGGCATCAGTGCCGCCCAGATAATTTACGACGCTGCTCAGCAGTACAGCATTAACCCTGAAGTTCTTCTAGTAACAATGCAAAAGGAACAGGGTTTAGTCACCGATAACTGGCCCTACTACTCCGAATTCGAGTATGCCATGGGCTACTCCTGCCCGGACACTGTAGCCGGCTGTAGTGGCAGTTACGCCGATTTTTATAAGCAGGTTGACGGTGCTGCTTGGCAGTTCCGTCACTACCTCAGCAATCCCGGTGCTTACAACTACTGGATTGGTCCGAACACCATTGATTATGCTCCCGGTTGCGGTGGCAGTACGGTAAATATCGAGAACGCAGCAACTGCTGCGCTATACATTTATACTCCCTACCAACCGGACAGCAATGTACTGAATTACACCAACCCTATCGGCTCGAGCTCGGGTCCTGGACCAGCAATCAATGATAGTTGTGCTGCTTACGGTAATCGCAATTTCTGGTGGTACTTTAACACTTGGTTCGGATCGAGTGTCGATACCAACGTTTACCTAGCAGAAGAGACTGGCACATCGACTTTTTACGTCGTCTACGACGGCCAAAAACAAGGTATACCTAGTTTAGATGTACTTGATGCCTGGGGACTCGAAGGTCTTCCAGTGTCTAGCCTGGCACCCGCTGTGTTCAATGCTATACCGACAGCCGGTACCGTGCTGGGTCGGTATGTTCAGGTTTCCCAGACGGGGCTATCGTACTTTGCCGATAATGGTAATACCTATTATGTTTCCGCCAATGATGCCGCAATGTGGAACAACTTCCCTGGTTCGTCCGGCTCAGGGATTTCTGCCACCCTTCTCAATTTCACAAACTATGAAGGCGAAATTAAACCGTATGTATCGGTTAGTGGCAATTCTACGTTTTACGCAGTCGATAACGGTACCTTGCATGCCATAACTAGTGCCTCGCTTTACAATTTATGGGCCGGCCAGAACGATCCACCGATACAGTTGTCGTCTGCCTACTTTAATACCATGCCGATATCGCAGACGAACATTAACAGTCCAGAGTTTACGCTCGGTTCCACCACCTATGTGGTGTCCGATGGTAGCATGTATTGGCTCAACAGTAATACCGCAAACCTGGTACCCAGTTCTTGGGGAGGTTTAAGTATCAACTTCCCGCTTGCCAATACGTTCACAAACCGAGGACCACTTCAATATATAGTGCAGGCGAGTGGCTCGCCATCAGTGTATTTGCTTGATACCAACGGCACTCTGCGCGGTATACCGGATTTACAAACTGCCAACGCTTTCTCGCTGAGCCCAAGCGGTAACACCAGCTACATCAGTAGCGATCTTCTAAACGCTTTTTCGATGGGAACACCTATCTCCAGCAACATTGTAACTATTGGCGGCAACTCATATGTCGTGAACAGCGCACTACAACCAATCCCCTCGGCCTTAAACGCCGCTTATAACACTCCGACCAATGGCATTACTCTCAACAGCGCCTACCTAAATATATTTCCAACCAGCAGTAACGCGACACCAATCGCTCAATCAAATACCTATCCGGGAGTCTACTATCTCGACGCCGGTAGAACACTGCCCTTTAGCAACCCGACAACGCTCGGCTTAGTGGCAGGTGGTACGGGTGTTACCTATCTTACCAATAATGCTTTGAGCCAATTCAGCGGCGGGCCTATCATGCAGAATTACATAACAAACGGCAGCGCCAATTACCTGTTGGATAATGGTAAGGCTTATACCGTTCCTTCGACTAATATCGCCAATGCTTGGAACCTAGGCCAGCCCGTAACGCTAGGCTCTGCCAGTGTCGCTAGCTTCCCGGTTACCGGTACTTTATCCCAATATGTTCAGATACCTAACGGACAAATGTGCCTCATTGATGAAGTAGCCTACTGTGCCGGCCTTGTGCCGCTGGTTACGATGTGGAATCTAAACTCGGCTACTCTTAAACCTTCTCAGCAACTTCTTAGTAGCCAAGGGTTGGCCAACATACCAATCTCTCCCTTTGTCAGTGCGCAGCCGGGTCAGCCGAATTATGGCACCGTCTATACAATGGCCGGTGGGCATCTTATCGGTATCACATCACTTAATGCTGCTCTCAACCTTGGCATTGCTAACTGGCCGGTGATACAGCTGGATACGGCCACCATAAACAGTCTTACATCAGGTCAAGTATGGCAGGGGTATCTGGCCAGTGATGGCAGTGGTAATGATTGGGTATTAGATAATGGCTCGAAGCACGTCTTGTCTTCGCAGTATCAGAGCGCTTGGATAGGCAGTAACACGCCAACCGTTCTCGGGTCAGACTATCTTTCTCTCTTACCAACTGCTCAATCTATCGGTAACGCTATTAGTGCATCCTCTACCCCCACGGTATTTGGGATAAAGAATGGTGAGCGCTATGGCTTTACCTCCCCGCAAGCCTACACTTCGTCCGGAGTAGCAACTTCAATAAATGTTAGCAACAGTCTGCTGCAAAGTGTACCTAATGGCGGCACCTGGACACCATAGTCATACTTCTTGAGTGGTTGCTACGTTAGCTTTTGGTAACATGAGATAATGTGAGCCGTAAAGGCAGATAATTAGTAAGGTGCCTAGTGAAAGAATCGAAAACGGTATCGGTGTAACATTAAACAGAAATGTACTATAGGAAAATAAGGTTATAACTTGAGCGAGTACGGCAATAGCCGCATAAATCTTTGTGGGGTAAGCGAAGGCTAAGACCACGCTAGCTATGCCGGCTGGGAAAAAGTAGCGTTCGTGCATTTCAGGTAGTAGAAATGGTACTAAGTATAATAAGAGGGTCGTACATAGTAGCATTTGTTGCCTGGAAAACATTTTGCGTTGCAGGGTCACGTAGAGAACAAATACACAAGCGGCAATAGCGACACCTATGCCCGTGTGATACAAATAGGGAAACAGGCTATTTGGAAACCACTGATAAATACTTGGGGCATTTAATGACAGGTAGCCGACGGTAACTTTTGATTGATCCGGATAGATTCTTAGCAATGAACCCAGTGATCTGCCAGCAAGCACTGGCGGCAAGGTGAGCACCAAAAAACTTCCAACGGCCCAGATGGCATCATACCAATTTATGCGTTTGAAGATCATGATAATTAGGACTGGCAAAAAGAAAATGGCCTGGAATTTGATGGAAATGGCTACACCAAACCATATCCATGCCCATTTACTATTACTACGTAATCCCGCACAAAGACTTAATAGCATCGCCGCTACATAAAATTGGTCAAATTGTCCCCACATCACACCAGTGACTAACACAGTCGGCAAGAACATGGTAGTTATAGCAGCAACTAATGCCGTGTAGCCGGCCGGCCGAAAAATTTTGACGACAAAGTACACACTAACTGCCAGGAATATATCAAACACGGCCATTAGCCCTTTGAGGGCGGTCATTTTTGCTATGGGGAGTAGGGTTAATATATAAAGAAAATAGGTATACGGTGGGCTATAGTTAGTGTAACTGTACTTAAAACTATGGATGCCGTGGGCTTTTACGAAATCATACCAGCTACTAAAGAACGTGTAGTCGCCGTTTTGGAAACCGATCAAGCTCTTGCGCACAAGCAGGGAAAGCACCAGGAGCGCCGCCAGACAACCATAGACAGCCCACTTTTGAGCATTCTCAGTGTGCAAGCCTACGGAGAGGTGCTCTCTGTTTTTCTTCTCTTTCACTGGCTTAAATATATCATGTCTGGTTACACTCTTCTAGGTTAGAATCCGTTGTCTAATATGTCGTATCTGAACCACCCTGTCCTTCGTCTGCAGTCCAGTAGTATCCGCCCAATGTCGTGCCGTTAGGGTATTTTGAGGTAAGTAGTTCCCCCGAGACAGCATCAGTGGTATCGGGAGTAGCACGAGATATTGCTGCTATTGCGGTATTGTTTGCGTTGCCTGGCGTGGGCGTACAACTCGTACTTGTGATTGACGTAAGTCCTAACCACATGGTGTTCGGTTGTCCGTCAGGATCCTGAGAACCGGTACTGACAACGTAGTAAAGTCCTGAAATTGGGCTAGACAACGGAAGCTTTACGCCCCACTGCGTAATGTCCATATAAGAAGTACTTGTTGTCTGGGTAGTTGTCTTCTTGTTGCTAGTGGTCTGTTTTGTGTTACTAGCAGCCTTTGTTGTTACCGCTGGCTTTGCTTTATGATCGTTATGATACACAGCCCAACCACCAACGCCTATAACCGCGACAACAACTATTATCAGTAAAATGCCAATTGCCCCGAAGCCTTTATTAGTCAATCTCATGGTCATGATTAGTTATGCCTGATAATCTTGATACTCGACACTGTATTCAATAAATTAGCATATTACAATAACTTTTATTTGCCAGTTTTATGGGTTACAGTTTAGCTTAATATGATAGGCAGGTGTCTTAAGTCATCCTTTGCTCCCCCATTGCTTATCATATTAGTGGTTCTTGTCGGTAATTTTATTTATTTAGGGCACATTACCAACCCTAACCCACTAAATACTCGTTCAGGTTTATCTAATAGCCAGCAAAATGGTTTCCTGCACGGCGAAAATGATGTTGATCCGAATGATGGTTTCGGGGTCCAGGCTCTCGGCAAACAGGCGGCAGAAGATATTGTCCATGGCAAGTTGCCTTGGTGGAACTACAACGAACAAGTAGGTGCTCCGCTGGCTGGGGATATGCAATCGGCCGCCTTTTTCCCTCCTACATTACTGTTGGGGTTGTCGAACGGAATGACTTATTTTCACATCGCACTTGAAATTATAGCCGGACTCTCGACTTACTATTTGCTACTTCTTCTCGGATTACGCAAGCTTAGTGCGTTCGTTGGCGGCAGCGCTTTTGCGCTCAGCGCCGTATTTGTTTGGTTCTGGTCAGCCAACACAAATCCTGTCGCTTTTCTACCGCTTCTCATACTTGGCATAGAGAGTGCCTATGAACGCGCTAAGACCAAAAGAAAAGGAGGATGGTTCGTAATAACTGCTGCTTTAGCCCTATCTATTTATGCTGGCTTCCCGGAAGTTACTTTCTTGGATGGTCTGCTGGCTGGTTTATGGGCTCTAACGCGCTTGTATGAAATGGACGCGGCTATTCGGTGGACATATATTAAAAAGATATTAGCCGGCCTGATATCTGGCTTATTACTTGCCGCGCCATTATTACTCGCCTTTGCCGATTACCTGCCATACGCTAACGTCGGCACGCATAGTGGTGGCATTACCACAAGTGTCAACGCGATTGGTATCCCTGGTCTGATCATGCCCTACATTTACGGGCCTATTCTTGGGCTAAACTCATATGATATATCTGGTAATCTGACCTATTGGTGGTCAAACG
>Ga0302325_10007489_pt1 | contig 24213 bp, 29 predicted proteins | sample Palsa_T0_2_FD_201948 | JGI IMG/M metagenome (GOLD analysis project Ga0302325, IMG submission 201948) | Peat permafrost microbial communities from Stordalen Mire near Abisko, Sweden - Palsa_T0_2 | ecosystem: Environmental > Terrestrial > Soil > Palsa > Peat permafrost | place: Sweden: Abisko... | reverse complement strand
TCGACATGGTCGCTCCTGATTGCAAGCCATAGCGTGCCCGCAGTCAGGCAGAAAATCCACTTATCGGCCTGTCCAGATTTCCGCAACCGGCTCTCATCGAGGTGCGTAAGAGGGCTCTTCAGTAGTCCTTTGAGTCTGTTACTGAGACTTTTCAGCGCCGGCGCAAGATAGTCGTTCTTGTCTATCTCACTCTGCACGCTGGCAGTGGCATATGCCGCAATTGCAGTACCCAGGTCGGAAATAAATTCAGCAGGGAAATCCAGCGTTTCAGCAGTAAGAGCGTATGTTTGTGGCTGCGTGTTTTTTTGCCTCGCAGCAATAAAGCGGAGCGAGACAACGTTTGACGACTTATATTTCCGTCGTCCCCTTCGAGCCGCGCCAGCACAACCGTAATTTTATCGTTTGGAGGTAACGGCATGCGTTTACGACGCCAGCGGACGAGCAATAGCCCGCCAACCGCAAGCAGCGCGGTTGCGGCCAACGCAGCTAAGACCTGCTGCACAATTCCGCCAAAGAAGTCAGCCATGCGGACGCTAGCTAACAGCCCCTCCACAATGCTGAACGTTATTTAGGTACATTTGCGCCATACGCGAGTGGCTCGTCGAAATTTCTACCACCTGCAGTGGAAAAAAGGTGTTGGATAGCCGCCATGCCCGTCCTCGTGCCGAGCATCCACGTCTTCGGACGCCTCAACGCTGTAAAGGCGTGGATGGCCGGGACAAGCCCGGCCATGACGGCTCTTGAGTCACGCCGCTCCCCTACAACCGCATCAACGGCCGCTTGCCCTTTTCCTCGCGCGGCACTTTTACCAGCGCCTCGCCGTTGAGCACCACCTGCCGGCCGACCTTGCACACACAGGTCAGGCGCGCGCGGGATTTTTCGGGGATTAGCTCGGCCACGGTTACAATCACCGTGACCGTGTCGCCGATCTTCACCGGCGCGCGGAAATTCAGTGTCTGCGAAATGCAGATCGCGCCGGGGCCCGGCAAGCGCGTGCCGAGCACCGCCGAGATCAGGCCCGCGGTGTAAAGGCCATGCGCGATGCGACGGCCGAACGCCGTTCGCGCCGCAAAATGCTCGGACAGGTGGATCGGATTGCGGTCGCCGGTGAGCTGCGCAAAGCCGACCACGTCGGACGACGCGATGGTCTTTTTCAGCCGCTCGGTCATGCCGACCTTGAGATCGTCGAAGAACAAGGTGCGCAGCGGCGGCAAACGGGTTGGGTGCGTCATGCTGTTGTCTAGACCGGTTGGGCACGGTCGACCTAATGGCCAAACTTAACCGGCCGGGGTGAGACCAGATCGACTTGCCTCAAAATGGTTCTCCGAACCAACAAGGACCTCAATCCGTGTTGGCGCGTTGAATGATAACCGGCCGTCCGCTGAACAGCGAAATAAGCGAAGGAATACGACATGTGGGCCTCCGATCATGTGAATAGGTTGAATTGGGGCCACCTCGCTATCCGGTCAACGAGGATTTCGCTCGTGGGGGTAAGTTGCGCATTGCTTGTGGCCTTCGGAAGTTACACATCGGTAGCGCAGAATTCGGTAGCGCAGAATTCCAATGAGTTGGCTTCGCCCACTTCGTTTTCCGGCATACAGAATACCCAAATGCGCTCGCGTGCGCTTTTCACTGAAGCCGCCAGGGTGATAATGAATCCACGCTGCGTAAATTGTCATCCGGCAGGCGATCATCCGCTCCAGGGCAATGATCAGCATATCCACGTGCCACCCGTCTCGCGCGGAGCTTTTGGCGACGGCGTACCGGGCACTCAGTGCAGCGCCTGTCACCAGGATCATAACGTCACTCTTGTGGATAAGGACAGCTACCAAAGCATTCCGGGGCGTCCCGGTTGGATGCTCGCGCCGAGGACAATGTCCTGGGAGGGAAAGTCGACGACTGAAGTTTGCGAACAGCTCAAGGATCCCGCCCGTAATAGCGACCGCAATTTGACGCAGCTTTATGAGCACTTTCTAACAAGTGACTTCGTTGGCTGGGGTTGGAATCCGGGACTTGGGCGCGATCCAGTTCCCGGCACGCAACAGCAGTTGGCCGAGTTGATCAAAGCGTGGATTGATACCGGCGCTGAATGCCCGTGAGGTAATATTCTCGGCCTCGATGACTTCTCCTTGAGCACTTCGCCTTTCTCGAACATCTCGCGTTCCGCTGCGGAGCTGCGATCCTGACCGCACTGACAATCGCGAGTTCCGGCGCTATCTTGTCGGGCCTTGGCAAAGCCGCTCGCAATGAATGCCGGGCTTCCTGACAGGAGGGCAAAGCAATGAGAATCTCGCTCGTAATTGTTGCAACGGCATTCTCAATTCTTACCGCACCAAGTGCACAAGCGCAGATGACCGTGGACCTCGCCAAAATTACCTGCCGGCAATATTTGTTTGACAACCTGATCAGTGCCAATGCTCCCATGGTTGCGGCGTGGCTCGGCGGCTATTTCAACGGCAAGCGCAACAACACCGTCATCGATATCGGTGCCTTTAGAAAGAACAAGGATGTCGTCGAGGATTATTGCCGGCTGAATCAAGATTTGACGCTCATAGACGCGGCAACAAAAGCCCTCGGGCTCGATAAGTAATGCAGCAGACCGCATCAGGTCCGGAACACGCGCACCCTGCAACCCACCCGATGGCGAACGAGCAGGTGCCCGCCGCCTATCGCTTCAAGGTCGGTGGTTTCGAATGCACGGTGGTTTCCGATGGCCCGCTTCGGCTCGGCGAAGCCACCGCGGCGCTGTTCAGGGGCCTGGCCCAGGAACGGATCGACGACGTGTTCGCCGCCAATTTCCTCGACAAGAACAATTTCGTGGTCGACCAGAATGCGCTCGTCGTCAACACCGGCGGCAAGCTCGTCTTGATCGATACCGGCATGGGATTTCGCAAGCCATACGGCCCGCGTACCGGCCACTTGCTCGCCAATCTCCGGGCCACGGGCATTGATCCCAAATCGATCGACGTGGTGGCGTTGAGCCACGCCCACCCGGACCGGACTCGTTGGCGAAGACGGCAAGCCGCACTTCCCGAACGCTCAAATCCATATCACCCAGGCCGATCTTGAGTACTGGACTGACGCAGCCAATCTGTCGGATCCGGCGCTCGGGCACTACATCGGGGCGATCCGCGACACGCTGCTGCCGTTGCGCGACCGCATCGTTTTCGTAAACGACGGCCAGGAGGTTGTGCCAGGCCTGCAAGCGCTCTCAACGCCTGGGCACACGGTCGGCCACACCAGCTTTGTGATCGACTCGCAGGGTAGCTCGATCGTCTATACCGGCGATCTCGGTCACCAGCCTGTCCTGCAAATGGAGAATCCACGCGCAGAGTTCGCCCGCGACACCGACCCGAAGCAGGGGGTCTCGTCCCGGCTGCGCATATTCGACATGGTGGCGAGCGGGAGAATTCCGATCGTCGCCTATCACTTCCCCTGGCCCGGTATCGGCCATGTCGCCAAGAACGGTGATAATTATCGCTACGTCGCCATCGAAATGCAGACGGTGCTGTAAGACCTCACGTCTCGATCTTGCTCAGCACGTCCTGCCGCCGCATGGATTGCCGGATCATTCGACAAGGCATCCGGTACTCGCAGGCGTTCAGCGTTGAAAAATCTACGATGCCTGGACCTCGAACTTGCGAAACGATACCTGACCGCCTTGGCCAAAGCGATCATCCCAGTTGCTGCGGATAAAACCTGGAGTCTTGGGATTATCGTCGGCCGTAACGCGGTCGTTGTTGAGATCGTCGAGCAAGGTAAAAAGCCCCCCGCCGATGTGCGGTCGGCGCAATTTTACGATAGGTCCGTCCATCCCATCGGGCGCACCGATCCGTCCTCGAGCCGCGATCAATTTACCGTCGATCCACCACTCGACGCGGTCGCCGGCGCGGTCGTAACGGATCTCGTAAAGGTGCCAATCCCCCATTTGTGTTGGCACTGTCTCGCCCAAGATCGAATAAGCTGGATAGGGACCGAGCTCTTTGCGCTTAAAGGTCAACCGTTCATAGAGCGGCCTGATCCGGTCGTTCGAGACGAAAAAGTCGAAAACCATCCCGGTTTCAGTATCGATCACTACGAGAGCGCCATTGGCAAGACGCGGGTCGCCGGGCTCGAGACCAAATGCATTGTGTTCGGTTCCGAAGGTGCGCACGGCCATTTCGACCCGCACCGTGAACCCCCGGCTCTCTTCGAGATCGAAAGCGGTGGTCGACAGCATCAGTGCTTTCACGTGGTTCGGATGGGAGGTCGTGAAACGCGGCAAATCGATCGTCAGCGTATTCTCAGGCGCACCCGGAGCACGCACCACCGTCGCGGGGTCCCAAAAATTGTATTCGGCCGATCGGAACTTAAACCAGCGCGGCGAAGGCCATCCACCAACACTGAAATCGTCATAGACCAGTGTCTCGCCGGGCGTCGGACGGATGACGGGCGCCATCGCGGACTGGTTCGAAGACTGAGCCAGAGCCTTGACGGCGACCGTGCTCATTCCGAGCCCAGCCAAACCCGATATCAATTTCCGGCGGGAAAGCGCGTGGTCCAAATCCTGCCTGATCAATTCTTTCACCGCGCTCCTCCAATGAATGCTCACGTTTCGATCTTGCTCAGCACATCCTGCATCTTCTGCAGCACCTCGCGGGTCTTCTCGGCGTAGAACGCGTTCACTACCTCGCTGATCGCTTGCACCTTCGGATCGAGCGGATTGATGCCGGCGCCCACCAGGCGGGCGTGCAGTTCCTTGAGCACTTCGTCTTTCTCGAACATGTCCCCTCCGGTTCCCGCGCCGCCAGTTTCCGCACCTATTGGATATGCTAACCTCGCCGGATGAAACTGGAAGACATCGAAGAAGCGATTCTGCGGCTTTCGCCAGGCGACCTCGCCAAATTCCGGCCGTGGTTCACGGAATTCGAATCCGGAATGGGCACCCCGAAAATCCCGGAAAAAACCGCCGTGAAGCTTGGCCGCATCGCCGGGCGAACCGTCGCCGAGTGGCGCAAGCTCTCGCGCGAGTCCTAGAGCGAAATCGTCTCATATTGAATGGATTGTCGCTCTAGCATATCGATTGAGCATGATCTTTTCGGAAAACCGGTGTCCACTTTTCCGGATCATGCTGTAACCGGATGGTTCCACGGCAGGAACGGCTGGAAGCCTTCGCCCATGACGGCGATCCACCTGTGGATCAGCCGCTGGAGGTCTTGTGCGAGGACCACGTCGGCACATACGTGGTGCCGTTTCTATGCCGGTGGACAAGCCCTGACTGGCGCAATATTGAAAGCAGCGAGCGCATCGAGGCCACGGTGATCGGCTGGCGGCCACGGCGCTAGCTCACTGATGATCTGAAACATTCGGTAATCCCGAGCATAAGCCTGCGAGACTGGAGACTATGGGTAAAGCACGATCGAAAGAGCTGGATTTCGTCGAACGGCAGACGAATGCGGCAAGCGCCAAGAAGGCCTTGCTGGAACGCTTCAAGGCCAAGGCCGCGGACCCCGCGAATGCGGAGGCGGCGGAAAAGCGGGCGGCCGAGGCTGCCGAACGCGCCGTGGCCAGACAAGTGCGCGAGGCGGAGAAGGCCGAACGCAAGGCCCGTGAGGCTGTCGAGGCCGCCGCAGCGGCGGCAGCAGCCGTCGTAGAGGCCGCGCGCCGGGCAAAGGAAGAGGCCGATCGCGAGTTCGCCCGCCAGGAGGCCGCCAAAGCTGACCGCGACGCCCGCTATGCCCGTCGCAAGGAAAAGGCGAGCAAAAAGGCCAGGGCCTGAGCCACGGCAGCGGTCGCGCGCCCGCCGGATTCCGCAGCGGGCGCGCATCAAGCGTCGCGGCATTTCACCTTCGTCACCACCGGGCTTAGCCGCCCGAAGAACGGCGTCGCTCCGCTCGCCATAGCCGCCCGAAGAGCGGCGTCGCTTCCGCTCGCCTATGGACCCCGGTGGTCTATGCTGAGACGCCGCATGGATTGCCGGGTCAAGCCCGGCAATGACGGAATAAAATTATTGGAGCCCCCCATGACCGAACCGAACATGGATCTGGCGCATCTCGGCCATGTCGAGACCCTGACGCCGAAGCCCGATGAATCGCTGAAGTTCTTCACCAATGTCTTCGGCATGACGGAATCCGGCCGCAACGGCGAGAGCGTCTATCTGCGCGGCTGGGACGATTACGAGCGCGCGACGCTCAAGCTCACCGCGTCGAACACCACGGGCGTCGTGCACACCGCGTTCCGCGCGCGCAGCCCGGAGGCGCTGGAGCGGCGGGTCGCTGCGCTCAAAGACACGCCGCATCATGTCGGCTGGATCGACGGCGACATCGGCCACGGCGCCGCCTATCAGTGCCGCGATCCCGACGGCCACCTGATCGAGCTTTATTACGAGACCGAGTGGTATCAGCCGCCGGCCGAGCTCAAGCCTGCGCTGAAGAACCAGGCGCAGAAATATCCGGCGCGCGGCATTTCGGTGCGGCGGCTCGATCATCTCAATTTCTTCGCCGTCGATATTCCGGGCGCGCGGCGCTTCTTTATGGAGAAACTCGGCATGCGCATGACCGAGCAGATCGTGTTCGAGAAGGGCGAGCAGGCGATCTGGCTCACCTGCACCAACAAGTCCTACGACCTCGCGATCTCGCTCGACCATTCCGGCGTGCCGGGCCGCTTCCATCATGTGACGTTTGCGGTCGACAGCCGCGAGGACGTGTTGCGCGCCGCCGACATCGCGCTCGAAAACGGCGTGTTCATCGAGACCGGCCCGCACAAGCACGCCATCCAGCAGACGTTCTTCCTCTATCTGTACGAGCCGGGCGGCAACCGCGTCGAGGTCGCCAACGCGGGCGCGCGGCTGATCCTGGCGCCGGACTGGAAGACCATCGTCTGGAACGAGGCCGAGCGGAAGAAGGGCCAGGCCTGGGGGCTAAAGACGATCGAGTCGTTCCACACCCACGGCACCCCGCCCGCGCCACGCGAGGAGGCGGCGGAGTGACTGGTCCGGCGTGTCCCGGACGAAAACTTTGTCCGCTCATTCTCGCGCAGGCGGGAATCCAGAATTCTTGCGCGGGTCCCCGCTTTCGCGGGACGAGCGGTGTCGGCGTTGCACCCCGTCACCTCGCCGTCGCATTCCGCATGCCAGCCTGATGCGCTATCATTGTCTCCGCGGCGGCCTCATCGCCGATGAAAGCGCGAGACCAAAACGGAGGCCATCACGATTGTCGGGTTGTCGATCGGTGCGTTTACGCTCCTGCATGTCGCTATCACGCTGATCGCCATCGGCAGCGGACTAGTCGCTGTCGGCGGCATGCTGGCATCGCGCCGGCTGCCCGGCACGACCGCGCTGTTTCTGTTCACCACTGTGCTGACGAGCCTGACCGGATTTCTGTTTCCGTTTCACGGCTTCACGCCTGCGATCGGTGTCGGCATCATATCGTGCGTGATCCTAGCCATTGCGCTGTTCGCCTATTACGGCAAGCACCTCACGGGGGCGTGGCGCTGGATCTATGTCATCACCGCCATAGCGTCGCTCTATCTGAATGTCTTCGTTCTGGTGGTGCAGAGCTTCGTCAAGGTGGCGGCCCTCAACGCACTGGCGCCGACCCAGAGCAACGAGCCGGCATTCGTCATCACGCAAGCCACGGTCCTGGCGATCTTTGTTCTGATCGGGATCGCCGCCGTCCTTATTTTTCGGCTGCCGGGACCGCTGGAATACAAGTAAGCGCTACCGCAACGCGCGGGCCGGGCCGGATGGCGGACGATGACAAGTGCCATCTGTTAATCCGCTCATTCCCGCGAAAGCGGGAATCCAGTCTGGGTCCCCGCTTTCGCGGGGACGAGCGGAGGTCGTAATCCGGCCACCTCAGGATGACGGTAACATTGGTGTTCGTAGCAATACGTTTCATCGCTCCTACATAGAGCCTCATGAAACACATCGGCTTCCTCTCATTCGGCCATTGGACTCCATCACCGCAATCGCAGGTGCGGACGGCGTCTGACGCGCTGCTGCAATCGATCGACCTCGCGGTCGCCGCCGAAGAACTCGGCGCCGACGGCGCTTACTTCCGGGTGCATCACTACGCCCGCCAGCTTGGTTCGCCCTTCCCGCTCCTCGCCGCCGTCGGCGCGCGGACCAAGCGGATCGAGATTGGCACCGCCGTTATCGACATGCGCTACGAGAACCCGCTGTATATGGCGGAGGACGCCGGCGCTGCCGACATCATCAGCGGCGGCCGGCTGCAGCTCGGCATCAGCCGTGGCTCGCCCGAACAGGTGATCGACGGCTGGCGCTACTTCGGTTACGCGCCGGAGGTGGGCAAGACCGACACCGACATGGCGCGCCGCCACACCGAAGTGTTTCTCGACGTGCTGCGCGGCCAGGGATTTGCGAAGCCCAATCCGCGGCCGATGTTTGCGAACCCGCCAGGCCTGTTGCGGCTCGAGCCTTACTCCGAAGGCCTGCGCGAGCGCATCTGGTGGGGCGCGGGCTCGACTGAAACCGCCGAATGGGCGGCCAAGACCGGCATGAACCTGCAAAGCTCGACGCTGGTCTATGACGAGACCGGCGAATCCCTGGCCGTCCAGCAGGCCGGCCAGATCCGCAAATACCGCGAGGCCTGGAAGGCGGCCGGGCACGCCCGCACACCGCGGGCGTCGGTGAGCCGCAGCATCTTCGCGCTGATGAATGATAGGGACCTCGCCTATTTCGGCGGCAGCGGCGAAGGCGAAGACCAGATCGGCCTCCTCGGCGACGGCCGCCGCACCGTGTTCGGCCGCAGCTACGCCGCCGAGCCGGACGTGCTAGTCGAACAGCTGAAGAAAGACGAAGCGATCGCAGAAGCCGACACGCTCCTGCTCACGGTACCGAACCAGCTCGGCGTCGATTACAACGCCCACGTCATCGAGGCGATCCTCAAGCACGTCGCGCCGGCGATGGGGTGGCGGTGAGATAACCGTCACGCCTGTCCGAGCCACGACAACAGCAGCGCGGCGATGGCGTCGCTGTTGTTTTCCATCATCATCATGTGGCCGTTGCCGACAATGCCGCGGTCCCCGAGATAGATGTACTCGGCCTTGGCGCCGTTGGCGTTGAGGAACGTGACGATCCCCTCATCGAGCGCGCGCGGATGGTCGGCGTCGGCGGTGCCAGTCAGCACCAGGATGCGGCGGCCGCTAAAGTTCGTGAAATCGCCGACCTTGAGCTGGCTGGTACGGATGTTGCGGCGCTCGTAGAGCAGGTGCGGCGGGATCGGCACCAGCGAGCTCGTATAGCGGCCGATTAACTCGCGCGGAAACTGCGTGCTGTTTTTACCGACCAGCTTGACCTCGACGAAATCGCGGTCGGAGGCGACCGGCTGCTTGAGGTTGATGGTCAGCGTCACCGAGCTCTTTACCACGACGGTATCGCCGGTCTCGCTCACGATCTCGGACACCGCCTGGATGTTGCCCGGACTGCCCAGCGCGACGCCGATCAGCCGGTCAATGTGCGCCCCGTATTTCTCGATCAGCTTCCAACCATAGGCGCCGGCCATCGAATGGGTAACCACGATCGCCGGCTGCCTGAGCGAGGCGATTACCTGGCCGATCCCGTCAACCACCATGTCGCCGGTGATTTTATCGAACGCGATATAGCCGCTGCGTCCGACCCCCGGCCAATCCGGCAGCACCACCGTGTGGCCGGCGCGCGCGAAGACGTGGGCCCAGCCCGGCCGGCCGTCGGCCGTCGACAGATAGCAAGCCCCGGTGTGGGCGCCGCCACAGATCATCACGACCGGCGGCTTGGTCGCGCCGCCAGCCGGCGACAGCACATCGAAATAGGTTGGCGGCGACTCGATCAGGCCCTGCGAGAGGATCACCGCGCTTTCTGGTGGAGCCGCAGCCGCCACGCCGCCGGACGCGACCAACGCAGTCGCTGCGGAAAGACCAAAGCCCCGTCGGGAAATCGCAAGGTGGTCCACGGCATTCCTCCCAAGATGTTGGCTTTCCGGGAACCATAACATCCCGGGAACTAGAATGAACCACGCGGTATTTGAAAGAGTCCGGGTCAACAGTACACCACTTACGTGCTGCGCTACGCCCGAGAAATGGGACAATCTCCGCTCATTCCCGCGCAGGCGGGAATCCAGATTGGGTCCCCGCTTTCGCGGGGACGAGCGGCCGTGGCAATCTATTTGCGCAAAGTGCAAACAACCGGGAATGAACGCATATGACCTCCACCGACGAAGACGCCATCCGCGAACTTGAGCTCCAATTCAACGCCGCGTGGGACCGGCACGATCCCGAAGGCATGGCAGCGTCGCTCGCCGACGACGCGCAGTTCATCACCGTCAACGGCGCCTGGACCGCGACGCGCAACGGCTTTCGCGACCTGATGGCGCGGTTGCACGGCGCCACCGGCCCGTTCCGCACCTCGACGCGGCGGACACCGGAAATGTCGGTGACATTTCTCGCACCCGACATCGCCATCCTGCATTCGCGGTTCTGGATCGACGGGGAGGTGCTGCACGACGACTTGAGCCAGAGTTCTCGCGAAAGCGTCGGCACCCGCGTGGTGCGCAAGATCGAGGGCCGCTGGCGCGTGGTCGCCACGCAGAACACCGATGTGAAGCACGGAAGAAGGCATTAGTTGGCGGCGCGACCGCACCTACTTCGGCTCGATGCCGGCCTTCACCATCACATCGGTCCAGCGCGCGAGATCGGCCGCCAGCATCGCCGCGACTTCCGCCGGCTGGCTGCCGACCGGCTTCATGCCCTGCTTGTCGAACAGCTCGATCACATCGGGCGAGGTGACGGCCCTGGCGATTTCATCGCGCAGCTTCTGCACCGTGGCGGGCGGCGTGCCGGGCGTCGCCAGGATTACGTAGTAGTTGGACACATCGGAAAAAACGCCGAAGCCGTCTTCAGTGAAGGTTTGGACGTCCGGCAATGCGGCGAGCCGGTCGCGGCCGGTGACCGCAACGCCGCTCACGGCGCCGGACTTCACCTGCGGGATCTCGATCGGCGTGGCGTCGAACATCGCGTCGATCCGGCCGCCGAGCAGATCGCTCAACGCCTCGGCCGAGCCCTTGTACGGCACGTTGACGACATTGATACCGCTGGCAAGCCGCAGTAATTCCACGCTCAGCGAGAACGAGCCGGTGGCGCCGCCGCCCGAAGCAAAGGTCAGTTTGCCCGGATTCTTTTTCGCGTAGGCGACAAGATCGCTGACATTGCGGAAGCCGAGCTCCTTGCGCGCGGTGAGGATGAACGGCCCGCGCCCGACTTCGCTCACCGCCGCGGTCTTGCGCACGTCGAACGGAAAGTCCTTGGTCGATGGCTGGGCGACCACGGTGGCGGTCGAGATGAAGAACAGGGTGTGACCGTCGGGCTCGGCGTTGAAGAGCTCGCGATAGGCCGGCTCGAACGCACCGCCAGGCTTGTTCTCGACATAGACGTTGGTGCCGAGGCTTGCCGACAGCCGCTGCGCGATCAGCCGCGCCGTTACATCGGTCCCGCCGCCCGGCGCCAGCCCGACGATCATGCGGACCGGCTTGCCGGCAAAATCCTGTGCGGCGGCCGCGTGGCCACCTGCGGACAGCGCGATCAGCGCGGACATCATCAGCGCAGTTTTGGCCGCGCCATAAACCCTCATCGAGTCCTCCCCGGATTTTTTATGCCGGCAGGGTATCGCAGATTTCGCAGCGCGCCAGATGCAAGACCGCCGCGTGACGCTGGCGGCAAACGCGCTTACATAGCGGCATGCAAGGAGCGCGAGCATGAGCCCCATCCGCGGCAGCTGCCTGTGCGGCGGCATCCAGTTCGAGATCACCGGCCCGCTGTTCGGCGCCATGAACTGCCATTGCTCGCAATGCCGCAAGCAGCACGGCGCAGCGTTTCGCAGCCGCGTCCGCATCGCTGCCGCGGACTTCCGCTGGATCGCGGGTGAAGAACTGATCAAGTTCTGGGAAAGCTGGCGCGGTTACATGCGCGGCTTTTGCAGCCTTCGCCCGTCATCAACAAGGCAGGGCCGAAGTGGAAAGTGCCGGCCGCATTTCCGGTGACCGCGCCGCAAGACGGCATCCCGCTCGCCATCCTCGACAATCCGCCCGCGCGGCCGGAATTACACTGCTTTATCGCGAGAAAAGCTCCGTGGTTCGAGATCACTGACGACTTGCCGCAATATCCGGAATATCCGCCCCCGGGTTAGGCAGCGTCGGCAGGACGCACGCGGCGGGCGATTTCGGTGCCGCTTTCCCGTTCAACAACGGCGATATCGTAATGGCTTTGCAGATCGAGCCAGAATTGCGCACTATTTCCGAAATAGCGTCCAAGCCTCACGGCCGTATCGGCAGTAATCGATCGGCGGCTGTTCAAAATATCGGTAATCCGGCCGGATGGCACACCGATGTCCAGCGCCAGACGATTGGCGCTCAATTTGCGCGCATCCAACTCACGCTTCAGAAGACGTCCCGGATGGACTGCAGGAGACATTGTTCTCATCCTTTGTGGTAGTCGACGATTTCCACCTCGTAGGCATCGCCCTTGCGAAACTCGAAACAGATGCGCCAACGGGCGTTCACTGTCATTGCCCACTGCTTCTTGCGCTCGCCCTTCAGCTTGTGGAGGCCAACGCTTTTAAGCGGACTGAGATCGCTCAATGCCTTGGCCACATTCAGCGCCAGCAGCAGGTCAATCGCTCCCTCAAAATCGAGACCCCGAAACTGGTTCGGTTGCTCGCCATCCCAGACTTTGCGGGTCACGGAGGTGCGCCACGACCGGATTATGGCATAAATATACTACGCCAAACGGTGAACTGCAACAATGGGCGCGAGCTGCGGCGAATTCCGGCTTTAGCGTGCCTCGCTTGCATCCAATACGGCTTTCCGCCGTTATCGTCGCAAGACGCCCGTCGAAGCACGCGCGGGAACGCCAACTGGAACAATGAGCACGCTCGAATTCTTCCCCAAACGTACGTTGTCGATACGGCACTACACGCTCACGCGCGACGGTGCGGAAATCGGCCAAATCGATTGCGGCGGCGTACGCCAGCCCGCGACCCTCACCGTTGGCGGCGCAAGCTACAATCCGGTCAGCGAAGGCGTGCTGCGGACGAAATTTCATCTTGACGCCGACGGCGCGCGGATTGCCGATGTTGAGCTTGCGGGCACCTTTTCCCGCCGCTTCATCGTGCATGCCGGGGTCAAAACCTGCACGCTCAAAGTGGCGTCCTGGTTTGGCCGAAGCTTCGTCCTGACAGAGAACGAGGTCGAAGTCGGGCGAATCGCGCGGACCGGATTTTTCACCGCACGCTGCTGGGCCGAGCTTCCCGACGATTTGCCGCTCTCGGTGCAGGCGTTTCTGATCTGGCTGGTGCTGATCACCTGGCGGCGGCAAGCCGTAACCGCCGGCATCGTGGCGGCCGGGGCCGCGGCAGGTGGCCAATAGCCGCCACGGCTGCACTTTCCCCTGCAAAGCGGCCTCTCCCGGCAGGCGGGAGCATTGCGGATAACGCGGGGAAGAATTTCCTCCATATGGTTGCTTCCCTAGAAGCGATCAGTAGAAATGGCCGGATGACAAAGAAAAGGCCCGTTGTCGGCGTGATCGGCAGCGCGCATCTGGTCGAGGGCAAGTTCACCGCTCAGCGGGTCGGCGAGCGGCCGCTCCGCGCGGTGGCGGAGACCGCCGGCGCGCTGCCGCTGATCTTTGCCGGCACGCCTGGGATCACCGACATCGGCGCTCTGCTAGACACCGTCGACGGCATCCTGCTGACCGGCGCCCGCGCCAACGTCCATCCGAGCCATTTCGGCGCTGAAGACCACCCGGCGCACGAGCCTTATGACCGCGGCCGCGACGCGGTGGCGCTGGAAGTGATCGCGGCCTGCGTCGCCCGAGGCATGCCGGTATTCGGTATTTGCCGCGGCTTGCAGGAGATGAATGTCGCGTTCGGGGGCACCCTGCATCCGGAGATCCGCGAACTGCCCGGCCGCATGAACCACCGCATGCCGCGGCTGCCGAACGGCGAGCCGCATCCCGATATCGAGGTGATCTTCGCCGACCGCCACGATGTGCGGCTTACGCCGGGCGGGGTGTTTGCAAAGCTCCTTGGCGCAGAAACCATCCGGGTCAATTCATTGCACGGCCAGGGCATCCTCAAGCCGGGCGAACGCGTGGTGATCGAAGGCGTCGCCGAGGACGAAACCATCGAGGCGATTCGCATCGACGACGCCCCCGGCTTTGCGCTCGGCGTGCAGTGGCATGCCGAGCACGACGCCAACAATAATCCCATCAACCGCACGCTGTTCGAAGCGTTCGGCGCCGCGCTGGTGAAGTACCAGAAGGCGCGGTGATCCTTCCTCACCTGCCCCGCTTTCGGGTCACGGATAGCCCTTGCGCGTGGCGCGCGCGCTTGGCACGCTGGCCGTTAACGGCGCTCCAGTCTCCCATACGGGACCAGAAGGGCGCGCGAGGGAGATTGGAATGTCCAAGGGCTTTCTGCCGGCCGTCGCCGGCGCTGTTTTTGTCTTATTTATCGCTCCGGCTTTCGCCGCCGACGATATCGAGACCAAGGCACAGGTCTGCGCCGCCTGTCACGGCGAAAACGGCGTACCGACCGATCCGAAAACCACGCCGATCATCTGGGGCCAGCAGTCTAACTATCTGTTCAAGGAATTGCAGAACTATCACAGCGGCGAGCGCAAAAGCCCGGTGATGCAGCCCGTGGTACACGACTTCTCGTTTGAAGATCTGCGGGCGTTGGCGAACTATTTTGCCGCAAAATCCTGGCCAGCCGGACACCCCGCCAATCCGCCGGGCACGATCCCGGAGAAAGCCGTGATGTGCCGCGCCTGCCATGGCCCGAATTTCGAGGGTGGCGCGCCGGCGCCGCGGCTCGCGGGCCTGAGCGCCGAATATCTCAATTTGGCGATGGCGAGCTTCGCCCACGACCAGCGCACCAACAACGGCGACATGCCACGCTTCATGAAAGAACTGTCTGACAGCGACCGCGATGCCATCGCGCACTATCTCGCCGGGCTCTAGTCATCAATCTTGGACAACCTGACAACATCGGGAGGACACCATGCCATTGGCATCAAAACTCGCCAGCTTTGCCGCTGTTTGCTTATGTGCAATCGCAATACCTGCTCTAAACGCACACGCGCAAGGGTTGCCGCCGCTTGCGAAGACTCTAAAGCCCAGTGAAACCGCGCTCATTCTGGTCGATTTCCAATATCCGTTCGTGAACTCGGCGGGTGCAAACTACCGCGCCGTAAAAGACGAACTTGAAAAAAAGCAGATGCTCGACCGAACCGTCGAGCTCGTCAAAAAGGCGCGCGAACTCGGCGTGTGGGTCATCCACGTCACCGAAGGCTATTCCAAGGATTACCGCGAGCTCGATGCGACCAATCCGGGCGGATTTCATCGCGGGCAGATTCTGAGACAGGCCTGGAAGACGGGAACAACCGAAACCTCTTATTATCCGCCTCTGCTTCCGAGTCCGGATGACAAAGACCTGTTCCTGCCGCCACGTATCCAGACCTCCGCATTCGGCGGCACCGGCCTAGACAAGGTCCTTCGCTCACGTGGAATAAAAAACATCGCGGTCGCGGGCTTTACCAGCGACGTGTGCGACTATGCGACCGTCACCAATGGATATGATCTCGGCTATCACGTTTACGCACTCAAGGATGCAATGGTGGGATATTTCCCGGAGCAGGCCGAGATGATGCTCAAGAATACCTATCCGATGTGGTCAAAAGTGCTCAGCAACGATGAGTTCGTTGCCATGCTGTCGGGAAACACCTGAGCGAAGACATCTCGTTTGCTTCATGACTGCAGACAGCAGCAAAACCGCTCCTGACGAGTCCCGGCGCCAGCTGGTGCTGGGACTCCTATCGTTGCCGGTCGCGATCGCCCAAGGTTCTACGGCGCGCGCCGACACCCATGCGCCGGTCGCCCATCTCACTGATCTCACGCAACCCTGGTCGTCGGTGAAATTCACGTTGCAGGACGACGACGGCAGCGACATGCCGTGTATCGTCGTCCGGCTTCCCAGCGGTGCATGGTATGCGTCCAGCCTTATCTGTCCGCACAACAAATGCACTGTGATGTACGTGACTGACCTCGATATGGCACGCGATTCATTCAACGTCGAAACCCAAACGCCGGTCCTCGCCTGCCCCTGCCATTTCAGTGTTTTCGACGTGACCGAGGGAGGCCGCGTGATCGCCGGTCCTGCCCCCCACCCGCCTCTGCAACTCCATGTGACGGTACAGGGAAACGACGTATTTGTGGGCCGTTAGCGGTCTGCATGTCTGGCAGACAAGACGACGTCCGTAGCAGAACCAGCGGGGAAAGAAGATGCGCTTAAAGATCGTCGGCTGGTTTGCGGGCACGGCGGTCATCGCCGCGGCATGCTCGCTTTTGGCTGCGGCTAGCGCGTCGGCTGACGACGACGCGGCAAATTATCCGAACCGCCCGGTGCGCTTCCTGGCTGCATCAGCGCCCGGTGGCAATCCTGACGTCGTAGCGCGCCTGCTCGCCGACAAATTGAGCAAGGCGTTCAACAGTCCTTTCATCGTCGAAGACGTACCGGGCGTCGGCGGCGTCATCGCCGCCAACGAGACCGTACAAGCGCCACCCGACGGCTATACGCTGTCGATCAACGACTCCGGCGCGCTCGCCATCAATGTCGCCATGAATCCCGACGTCAAATATACGCTGAAGGATTTCACCCCGATCACGGCGCTGGCGACACTCCCCACAGTTCTGGTGATCAAGCCGGCGGTGCCCGCCAATACACTTTCTGAATTCGTTGCGTTGGCAAAGTCCAAGCCCAATGGGCTGACTTTCGGTTCCGCCGGTATCGGATCGATCCATCAGCTCACCATGATTATTTTCGAGCAGCAGGCAGGCATCCAGTTGCTGCACGTGCCTTATCGCGGCGGCACGGGACTTGTGAACGCGCTGCTGACCGGCGAAGTCGATGCCGGCTGGTCGGGGATTTCCAACGTGCTGTCGCTGATCCAGACCGGTAAATTGCGCGCGCTATGCCTTTCCGTGCTCGAGCGCGACGTGTCGCTGCCCGACGTGCCGACTTGCGCCGAACTCGGCTACAAGAATTTCAATGTCGCGACCATGCTCAGTCTGCAATCGTCGGCCGGCGTTTCACCCATCATCGTTGCCAAGCTGCAAGGAGCCGTCGCCAAAGCCCTGCGCGAGCCGGATATGGCAGAGCGAATGAAGACGTTGGGCATCCACATGGCCGAGAATGGTACCGCAGCCTACACCAAATTCATGCAAGACGACCTTGATCGCTACACAAAGATCGTCGAAGAGTTTCACCTCCAGATAAAATAATCACAGCTCCGAGACCAGTTGGCCTGGTTCACTTTGTGAAAATGCATTCGCTCTTGCCCACCCGGCGGCCATTTACGAGAGCGGAATTTCAACAACTCAATTTCCGACGACGACGGGAGTGATGTCCTGAAACCAGCTGCGCGCCTGCACGAAGCCTGACAGTTTTGGCGATAGCGCCCGCGGGTTGAGATCGCTGACGATGAAAACGCGCACTGCGTCGGCGCTGGTAGCTTCGTGAACTTCCGCAACGAGCTTATCGCGTTCATCCTGGTCAAAGGTAGTAAATATGCGCGCTGCGAGTTCATCCACCTTCGGATTTGAGTAGCCGCCCCAGTTTGCGCCATTGGGCGCTTTGTAGATGCTCATCACAGTTTTGAGATAATTGAGCGGATCGGTGGCGCCACTGCTGAAATTGACGCCGTCGTATTGCGGATACTTCACCGCACCTTGGATATAAATCGTCAAAATCGTATTCCAGTCGAGCGTATCGAATGTCACCTTGAACCCGACCTTTTCCAGTTGCTCCTTCACCAGCTCATTCATGGGAAGCGGCTGCATCTGGCCCGAGCCCGAGGTCGAGATCGCGATCGTGATCGCACATGGATAGCACCCGGCCGCTTTCAAAAGCGCCGTCGCCTTCGCCGGATCGGTCTTGTACTCGAACGGGTGGCCGTAATCTTTCTGGCTTGGAACAAAGACGCCGTAGCTCGGCACCGCGACGCCGTTGAGCATCTCGACCATTTCGTCGCGGTCGATTGCGTAGTTCGCCGCCTGGCGCACGCGCAGGTCCATAAACGGGCCGCGGCTAAAGTTCAGGAGATAGGGCCAGGTGTGCGGATAGACATTGGTGACGATGTTCATACCGGCGGACTTGAGGCGATCGATCGCATCGGGCGACGGCGCCTCGGCCCAATCGACTTGCCCAGACAATAGCGCGGCTACGCGCGTCGACGCCTCTGGCATCGGCAACAGCACGACGCGATCTTGTTTCGGAATGCGGCTCTTATCCCAATAGTCGGCATTCTTGACGAGTTCGAGCCGTTCGTGGGGCACCACCTTGTCGAATTTGTAGGGCCCGGTGCCGGCCGGTGCTTTGGCATAGGCCTGATAGTCGTTGCCCGCCTTCGCCATCGCACACGGCGACATCATCAGCAGATACGGCAAGTTATAAGGAAACAGTGAGACTACGGTATTGGTGTAGATCGCAAATTTATGGTCGTCGATCTTTTCCAGATGTTCGATGTCGTTGCTGCGCGAACGTGCGCGGGCGAAGTTCAAGGGACTGAATGCCGGGCTTGTCTTGAGCGTCAGCCTTTCGAAGTTCCAAATCGCGGCATCGGCATTCCAATCGCAACCGTCATGGAATTTAACGGCTTCGCGCAGTTCGATGATCCATTTCTTTGGATTATTCGGATCGGGCGACCACTTTGTTGCCAGCGCCGGCCTGATGTCGGCTTCCTGATCGCTGCGCGATAAGTCCCAATCGACCAGCGCGTCATAGAGATTATAGCCGACGAAGCGAAAGCCTTCGAAACCCTGATCCGGCTGTCCGGCCCAATCAGGGATATCGCCTGCCGTCATGGCGATGCGCAATACCGACTCGGCGGCAGCCGGATTCGGCCGGAACATCAACGCGCCAAATACCACCAACAGTCCGGCCGCAGCCGATGTAAAGGTCTTGCGCCGGAGCATGACAGCACCTCTTTCGCCGTATGACGCGTGGAGCTACGGCCACCGTTGCAAGGACCGTGCCTCGGATCCTGCTTTATTCGCGGGAGCACCGCTCCGTCATGGCGCCCCCGACTCGGGCCTGCGGTGTCATTTTGTGCAGGGAGCTGCAAATACGGCCGCAAAGCGTCCGGCGCTCGCGAGGACTGCCCCGAGGTGACGGAAAATGTAGGCGGTTACGCGGTAGTCGGCGTTGGCACCTTAATTGCTCGGTTGACGGCTACGGAATCGCCGATGTGGTATTATGCGGTACGCCGGATCATGCTAGCCATTCCGATCGCGATCGGGGTGACGATTATTTGTTTTGCGCTGGTCTATTTAGCGCCTGGCGATCCGGTGCAGAACCTGCTGCCACCCGACGCCACCCAAGCCGACGTCACATACTTGAAACATGCCTATGGTCTCGATCAGCCGATACCGATCCAATATGTGAAGTGGCTGATCCGCGCGCTGTCCGGCGATTTCGGCGTTTCGATCCAGACCAATCGCCCGGTGCTGGGTGAAGTGCTGCACGCGCTGGCCAATACCTTGGTCGTCTCCGTCGGTGCCGTGCTGGTGGCGTTCCCTTTGGCGCTCGCGCTTGGAACGCTCGCAGCCTATTACATCGGCCGCGCGCCCGACCGGGTCGCCACCGGCATCGCAGTCATCGGCATCAGCGTGCCGAATTATTGGTTCGCTATCGTTCTGATCATCATCTTCGCTGTCGAGCTGCATGTTCTGCCGGCGACCGGAATGGGCTCGGAAGGTTCAGCCGGATTCAATCCGCTGCAGTGGAGCCAGCTCAAATACGCCGTGCTTCCGGTACTGGCGACGGCGCTGGTGCCGCTCGGCATCATCATGCGCAGCACCCGCGCGGCAGTCGCCGACACGTTGTCGCAGGAGTTCATCCTCACCTTGCGCGCCAAGGGGCTGAGCGGCTTCGCCGTGCTGCGCCACGCGTTGCGCAACGCGCTGCCGCAAGTTCTCACCGTCATGGGTTTGCAGTTTGGCTATCTGGTCGGTGGCTCCATCCTGATCGAGACGATCTTCACCTGGCCAGGTACGGGTTTCCTTCTCAACAAGGCGATCCTAACGCGCGACATCCCGATGCTGCAGGGCGCCATGCTGGTTCTCGCGCTGTGGTTCGTGGTCATCAATCTCGTCGTCGATCTGCTGCAGACAGCAATCGACCCGCGCATCAAACGGAGCTGATACGCGCCATGAGCGATACGACGCTGCCAATGCCGGTAGTCACGGGCGCGAGCCCGCTGACGGCGCGGGCCCGTGGCTATTGGCGCAACGTCGGCCGCCGCCTGCGCCGCGACTACGTCACGCTGTTCTTCGCATCTTTGATTGTTGTCATCGCGCTCGCTGCCATCCTGGCACCGCTCGTCGCGCCGTTCGACCCCAACGCCACGAGCATGATCAACCGGCTCAAGCCCATCGGCTACAAAAGCTTCATCCTCGGCACCGACGAGCTCGGCCGCGACATGCTCTCACGCCTGATCTTCGGCGGCCGCATTTCGCTTCTGATGGGGCTCGTTCCTGTTGGGCTCGCGACCTTGGTCGGGGGCTTCCTCGGATTGCTCGCGGGCTTTACCGGCGGCATCATCAACACCTTGATCATGCGTGTCATGGACGTGTTTTACGCGTTCCCATCGGTGCTGCTCGCGGTCGCCATCTCCGGGACCCTGGGCGGCGGCATCGCCATCAGCCTCATCGCGCTGACTTTAGTATTCATTCCACCGCTCTGCCGCGTATCGGAGACGGCGACGACGCAGATCCGCAGCCGCGATTTTGTCGAGGCGGCGCGCGCCAGCGGCGCGTCGAACCTCTCCATCATCTTCCATCATGTGCTGCGCAACGTGCTCGCGCCAGTGCTGATCTACGCATCGAGCCTGATCTCGGTGTCGATCTTGCTCGCCGCCGGGCTGTCTTTTCTCGGCTTGGGCGTCGAACCACCGACATCAGACTGGGGCTTGATGCTCTCTACCTTGCGGCAATCGATCTATGTGCAGCCCGTGATTTGCGCGCTGCCGGGGGCGGCGATCTTTGTTTGCTCGCTGTCGTTCAATCTGGTCAGCGACGGGCTGCGGCAGGCGATGGATATCAGAGCCTAAGAGGCGAATGGATGACGGCCCAGGTACTCCTGACTGCGCAATCGCCGGTAGCCGCCAAGGCAACCGCGGCCGGCGATCCGCGCGATCGTGGCGGCAAGGCGCAGCCGCTCTTGATCGTGGAAGATCTCAAAAAGCACTTTCCGATTCACGGCGGCTTGCTCAACCGCAAGATCGGCGCGATCGAAGCCGTTTACGATGTCTCGTTCTCCGTGCTCAAGGGCGAGACCTTGGGCATCGTCGGCGAGTCCGGCTGCGGCAAGTCCACGCTGGCGCGCGTTCTCATGGGCTTGATCCCTCCCGACTCCGGCTCCGTCATTTTCGACGGCGAGCTGGTCGGCGGCATACGCGGACTGTCGCTGCGCGAGCTGCGCCGCAACATGCAGATCGTGTTTCAGGACAGCGATTCCTCGCTCAATCCGCGCCTGCCGATTCAGGAATCCATTGCCTACGGTCCGCAAGTTCACGGCATTCGCCGCGCCGACGCCCGTAACCTCGCCAGGAATCTGTTGCAGCGCGTCGGTCTCGATCCCGGACTGTTCGCGTCGCGCTATCCGCATGAATTGTCCGGCGGCCAGAAGCAGCGCGTCAATATCGCACGCGCGCTGGCGCTCGATCCGCGTCTGGTCATTCTCGACGAAGCGGTCTCCGCCCTCGACAAATCGATCGCGGCCCAGGTGCTGAACCTGCTGCGGCATCTCAAACAGACCTTGAAGCTGACCTACATCTTCATCTCGCACGACTTGAACGTCGTGCGCTACGTTTCCGACCGGATGCTGGTGATGTATCTGGGCCAAGTCGTCGAGATCGGCCCGACCGACGCCATCTACCGGCAGCCGAAACATCCTTACACCAAGGCGCTGCTTGCCTCGCGACTTTCGACCGATCCGCGCAATCGCTTCGACACCCCGCCGCTTGCTGGCGATCCGCCTAATCCGGTCGATCCGCCCAGCGGCTGCCGCTTTCGCACTCGCTGCCCATTCGCCGAGGATGTTTGTGCGACGAAGCGTCCGGTGCTTGGACAATCGGCCGGTCAGACGGCTCATCTTGCCGCTTGCCATATGGGCGACGCGGCGTCCGGTCACAGCCGCTCGGCCGTAGCGCCGCTCGCTATCGAGCTTGCCGCCGGCGCAACTGTGTCCTGAGTGCGAAGCAATGCCGGAACACGCCAGCTCAGCCGAAACGCCGATCGTCGAGGTCAACGACCTCCACGTGCGGTTTGCCGATCGCGACGAGACTGTATGGGCGGTCAACGGCGTATCGTTTGCCTTGATGCCCGGCGAAGTGCTCTGCATCATCGGCGAGTCCGGTTCCGGCAAATCGGTGACGATGCGCGCCCTCATGCGCCTTTTGCCGAAGAAGCGCGCCGTCATGAACGGCCGTATCAGAATCGGCCAATACGACATGATGGCGCTCAACGAGCGGCAGCTAGCGACGGTGCGCGGCGCCGTCGCCGCCATGGTGTTTCAGGAGCCGATGACCGCGCTCGATCCGGTTTACACGATCGGCCAGCAGATCGCCGAGACAGTGATGCGCCACGACGGCTCGTCGCGCCAGGCCGCGCGGCAGCGCGCGTTGGAGATCCTGCAACTTGTTAAGGTACCTTCTCCCGAGCGCCGGCTTGATTCCTACCCGCACGAATTGTCGGGAGGGCTGCGCCAGCGCGCTCTCATCGCCATGGCATTGTCCTGCCGCCCGCGCCTCGTGCTGGCCGACGAGCCGACGACCGCGCTCGACGCATCGGTGCAAATTCAAATCCTCCTGTTATTGCGCAAGTTGCAGCAGGAGCTCGGCATGGGTCTGATCTTCGTGACCCACGATCTCGGCGTCGCGGCGCAAATCGCCGACACGGTTGCGGTCATGTATGCGGGGCGCATCGTCGAATACGGCAAAGCCGTCGATGTCCTGCTGCGGCCACGTCACCCCTACACGATAGGGCTGCTGGCTTCGATCCTGCCCGATCGCCTGAGCGAGCAAGATATCGAGGCGATACCCGGCAACCCACCCGATCTTCGCCTGATGCCCGCGGGCTGCAGCTTTGCGCCGCGCTGCAAATTCGCCCGCCCGGTCTGCGGCACGATAGTGCCGAAACCGCGGCAGGTGGGGGCGGGCCACGTTGCCAATTGCGTGCTGCTCGATGAGGTGCCACTGCGCGATGCGGCGGCACCAGCAATTCAAATGCAGTAGTTCTTTGTCACAGGAAAAACATCATGCCTTCAAATTCGAAACTGCGTATCGCTCATCTTGCTGGTCCCAATGCAACGATCCAGAACACGCCGCCGCTCGTCACTTCCAACAAAGCGCGGCAGAAGCATAATTTGCCGCTTCTGAAGAGCGCGGATGGGAGCGTGTCGAAATTCGACGCATTGCGGGCGCAGCGGTTGGCCGCGCCGGTCAAAGCTTATGTTGAGCAATTCTCGGCGCATCCGCTGGAACACGATGCGGCCGAACTATATGCGCCCGCCGACGGTTTCATCGGCACCGACGGCGCATTTTCCAAGGAACGCCGCAGCGCCAGCGACAAGCCGGTCTACGAGGTCGAACTTTCTCCGGAGGATGGGCTCTATCCGCTGCCCTATATGGCGCTGCAAGCTGACGGCCATGCCTGGGACGAAGAATGCGCTGCGCCCAATGCGCCAGCGGAGAAAGCGCGCCAGGGCTTCTTCCCCGACGGATCGCGAAGCTTTGCCGAAATCGATCGACTGTCAATCGGCGCCGACGGACGTGCCAGCATGATCTCGTCGCTGGCGGAGGTCGACTTTTATCGGCTATTGCCGCCGAGCGGTTACAAGAAAGGTCTCGCCGCCGCGCTGCGCACCGACGTAGGCGAAGGCGACATCTCACCCGAAGTGCTCGGCAAAGATTTCTTTCCCTACAAGCCGCGCCATCTCGCAACTGCGCCGCCACGTCCCGCGCTTGCCCGCGTCACCAACATCGCGCAGCGTGTCATGGCGAGCGGCAAATATGACGGTGCGATTGTCACGCAAGGTAGCCCGGCGGTAGAGGAGACCGCCTACTGGCTCAATCTTCTGATCGATACCACCGTGCCCATCTGCGGCAACGCTGCGCAGCGGCCGCAAGG
>Ga0302325_10007487_pt1 | contig 24215 bp, 21 predicted proteins | sample Palsa_T0_2_FD_201948 | JGI IMG/M metagenome (GOLD analysis project Ga0302325, IMG submission 201948) | Peat permafrost microbial communities from Stordalen Mire near Abisko, Sweden - Palsa_T0_2 | ecosystem: Environmental > Terrestrial > Soil > Palsa > Peat permafrost | place: Sweden: Abisko... | reverse complement strand
GTTGGGTCCCGAGCCTGCCGACGCCAGCGAATAGGAGATCGTGCTGACCGCCGCCCGCGGCATCGACGTGACCATCAGCGTCACGATCAGCACCGATGCCGACCCGCTCACGAGGCCGGGCACCAGCACGACCGCCAGCGCGGCCGTGGCCATCGCGTTGAAGCGCAACGTGTGCACGCGCACGCCGAGCCGGACGACGGCGATGCTGACCGCGATGTACGAGATCGCGGCCGCCGAGAACGCCAGGCCGATGCGCCCGGTCGACAGGCCGTCGTGATGCAGGCCGCCTGAGATCAGCAGCTGGCTGACGCTCGACACCGCGCCCGAGACGACCAGCGCGCCGATCGCCGCGACCACGCCCGGCCGGCGCACCGCGCTTCGCAGCGCGCGCGCCCGGCCGCCGCCACACGGGACCGGGTCGCCATAGCCGACCGACGCCGCCAGCTCAGCGGTCTCCGAGTACCCGACCGCACGGGCCAGCTCGGCCGCTTCATCGGCAGCCGCCCCGGCGCGATCACCGGGCCATCTGCCCACCGTCGTCGTCGCCGCACGCGCGCCGCCGATCGTCAACGGCACCATCACGATCGCCGCGACGATCGCGATCAGCAGGAACGGAAGGCCGGTCGCGCCGGCGCCCGCCAGGAAGCCGCCGACCGCCGGCCCGAGCATCATCCCGACCGATGCGCAGGTGACCGACGGGCCGATCCGCGAACCGCCGGACCGGATGCCGCGCTCGGCGGGGTCGCGCTCGGCCGTGTCGCGCTCGCGGGCGGCGCGCTCGGCGGTGTCGCGCTCGGCGGCGGCGCGCTCGGCGGTGTCCAGCTCGGCCAGCCACGCCACGCCCGTCGTCCACACGACCCCGTACGCGACGCCGAACAGCGCCCGTCCGACCAGCAGCAGCGCCAGCGATGGAGCCGCCTCGGCCACGCACGACACGCACAGCACGGCGCCGGCCAGCACCGTGCAACGCCGCGCGCCGAGCCGATCGGCTGCGACCCCGGCCGGCACCGAGACCGCGAGCGTCGCGAGCCCGGGCAGCGCCAGCAGCAGCCCGGTCTCGGAGGGAGACAGACCGTATTGCGACGACAGTCGCGGCAACAATGGGACGATCGCCGCCTGCGCGATACCGGCGACGAGGAACAGGCTGTAGATGGACCAGAGCAGCTTCTTGGACATGGTGTACTGAACATACGATGCGCTCGGTGCGTTGTTGCACCTGGTTTCATGACGATTTCCAGCATGAATGATCGATCCTGCGCATCGATGGCGCAACGCTCTCGCCAGCGCTATGATCAGCCCAGCTCGTCGTACGCGCGGTCGGATCGATTCCAATGATCGAAAGTGATAATCACGCGGATATCGATCTGCGTAGCCTCAGGGCACTCGTAGCCGTCGCCGACCAGGGCTCGTTCCGCGGTGCCGCCCGGGACCTCGGCTACACCCAGTCGGCCATCTCGCATCAGATCGCGACGCTGGAGCGCAGCCTTGCCACGCCCCTGTTCACCCGCCCCGGCGGTCGCGGCGCGACCGCGCTGACGCCCGCCGGCAACGCCGTCTATCGCCGTGCCCGCCGCGTGCTCGGCGAGGTGCAGACGCTCGCCGCCGACGTCCAGGCCGCGGTCACCGGCGAGCGCCAGACGCTGCGGATCGGCACCTTCCAGACGGGGACGACCGAGCTGCTGCCGCCCGCGTTGCGAACCCTGCGCGAGGAGCGCCCCGACGTCGAAGTGCAGCTGGCCGAGATCCGCACCAACGCCCAGACCTACGAACAGCTCGCCGACGGTCAGCTGGACTTCGCGCTGCTGGTCAATCCCGAGCCCGACGAGCGGATCCAGTCGATCCCGCTGCTCGACGATCCGTGGGTGATCCTCACCCGGCGTGACAGCGAGATCGCCGCCGTCGAGAACCCCACGTTCGATCTGCTCGACGGCGTCGACATCGTCGCCTGGAACCGCGGCTGGCGGACCCAGCGCGAGCTCGAGGAGGCGTGGCGCAGGCTCGCGATCGCGCCCCGGGTCGTGTTCCGGACCGACGACAGCCTCGCCCTGCAGCGACTCGTCGCGGCCGGCTACGGACATGCGTTCATGGACCGGCTCGGCGCCTCGGGCGCGGTCGAGCCGTCGCTCACCTGGCTCGAGCCTGAGGAGACCCTGATCCCGCGCAGAGTCGCCCTCTGTCTCCCGCGTCATCTTGACCCGAGCTCGTCCGCGGTCACGTTGATGGACGCGATTCGGTCGCAGTTCGGCGTCTAGTGGCGCCCTGACCACCCCCCGGCCCACAGAGAGATGAGCACGAACGAGTCCGTCCAGATGCGCGCATGTGTGCTGCGTGAGCCCGGCGCGGTCGCGACCGAGACCGTCACGCTCGCCGCGCCGAACGCCGGCGAGGTCCGCGTCCGGATCGCGGCAGCCGGCGTCTGCCATTCCGACCTGCACCTGGCCGACGGCAAGCTCGGCGACGATCGCTGGCCGATGGTGCTCGGCCACGAGGGCGCCGGCGTCGTCGACGCGGTCGGAGAGGGCGTCGACCATCTGGCGCCCGGCGATCGCGTCGTGCTGACGATGGTCGTCCCGTGCGGGCAGTGCGAGCCCTGCCGCGTCGGTCACCGCACGCTGTGCGAGCCGGCCGGCGCCCACTCGTTCGCGGGGGTGCTGGCCGACGGCAGCTCCCGTCTGACCGGCGCCGACGACCGCGGGTTGCAGCACGGTCTCAGCGTCGCCTGCTTCGCCGAGCACGCGGTCGTCGCCGAGCAGGCCGCGATTCCGATCCCCGCGAAGCTGCCCTTGTGGCAGGCCTCCCTCTTGGGCTGTGGTGCCGTGACCGGATTCGGCGCGGTCAACCACGCCGCCGGGGTCAAGATCGGCGAGCGCGTCTGCGTGGTCGGCTGCGGCGGCGTCGGGATGCAGGCGATCGCAGCCGCCCGCCTGGCCGGCGCGGCCCAGATCATCGCGGTCGACCTGCGCGCCGAGAAGCTCGACCATGCGATGCGCCGCGGCGCCACTCATACGGTGCTCGCCGGCGGCGACGACCCCGCGGCCGAGATCCGCTCGCTGTCGGGCGGGGGCGTCGACCACGCGTTCGAGGTGGTGGGCGCGCCCGCGACGATCCGGCTGGCCTGGGATGCGCTGCGCCCGGGTGGTACCGCGGTCGTCGTCGGCCTCGCCCCGGTCGGCGTCGAGGTCGGCCTGCCGGCGATCGAGTTCCTCTCCGAGAAGCGGATCGTCGGCAGCTACTACGGCTCCGCGGACCCGGCGCTGTCGCTGCGCGGCCTCGTCGACCTCGCCTCCGCCGGCCGGCTGCCGCTGGGCGACATGGTCTCGCACTTCATCGAGCTCGATCAGATCCCGGAGGCGTTCGAGCGCCTGCGCCACGGCGAGGGCGACCGTTCCGTCGTCGTCGTCGATCCCGAGCTCGCCGGCGTTCCCGACACGCAGAATCGCACCACCCGCTTGCACCGCCAGTAGAGGAGCTCGATCCATGACACACACATTCGACGGAAAGATCGGCGAGGGCTGGAGCGGCGCCGACCCAGACGGCGCCCACGTCAACGTCGTGCTCGCCGAACGCGGCACCGCGACCGCGGCGGCGCTGTTGACGACGTTCACCTCCCCGGCCCCCGGCCACGCCCCGATCCTCGTCGTCGTCGGCGAGGACAAGGACCACTACGAGCCGGTCTGGCCGCCGACGATCATGATCAACAAGGAGACCGCGCTCGAGCCTCTGCACCAGAAGATCACCTGGGGCGCGGGTCAGCTCGGGATCGCGCAGGGCGTGCTCGACGCGGTGGCCGAGGACCTGATCCCCTGCAGCGGCGAGCTGATCGTGTTCGTCGCGATCTACATCGATCCGGGCGCGGCCGACGAGACCGCGGTCCGCGTCGCCAGCCGCGCAGCGACGCTGAAGGGCGTTCGCACCGCGCGTCACGGCCGCGGCGACGCCGCGCGGGCACTCGTCGATCGCCGCGACACGGTCACGAGTCCGTTCTACTCCGGCAGCTGACGCGCGATGCGGATCACGCGGATCGAGCTCCAGCGCCTGACGCTGCCGCTCCAGCCGCCGTTCTACGCCGCCTGGGACCCCGACCCGAGGACGCGCTTTGACGCGACGATCGTCCGCGTCCACACCGACGAGGGCCTGACCGGGATCGGCTCCGGCGACACGATGGACGGCTTCGAGGCATTCGAGCATCTGTTCGTCGGCGCCGACCCCTTGAAGCTCGCCGCACACGGCCGGACGCTCGAGACGATCTCGTTTCACGCCGGCCGCTACTGGCCGGTCGAGGCGGCGCTCTGGGATCTGGCCGGCAAGGCGACGGGCGTCCCGGTCGCGACCCTGCTCGGCGGCACCGCGGACCGGATCCAGGTCTACGCGTCGCTGGGCGAGTTGCGCCCACCGCAGCAGCGCGCGCAGGACGCCGATGACCTGGTCGCGGCCGGCTTCAAGGCGGTCAAGGTCAGGATCTCGCGCGACCGGATCGCCGAGGGGATCGCGGTCGTGGCCGCGATCCGCGACGCGGTCGACGACGCGCTGGAGATCATGGTCGACCTCAACCAGTGGTGGCGGATGGCCGGCGACATCGAGGCCGGGCTGACCCCGCAGGCCGCACGACAGGTGGTCACGCGGCTGCGTGAGCACAACGTCCTGTGGGTCGAGGAACCGCTCGCCGGCGAGGACCTCGCCGGGATGCGGATGCTGCGTGAGCAGACCGGGGTGCGGATCGCCGGCGGTGAGATGGCGCGGACGTTCGACGAGCTGAAGCGTGCGCTGCGCGGCGACGCGCTCGATGTCGTGCAGCCCGATGTCGTGCTGTCGCTCGGGATCGGCGGCGCCCGCACACTGGCCGAGCTGGCGCTGCGCTCCAACCGCTGGTTCACGCCACACACCTGGACCAACGGGATCGGGCTGCTGGCCAACCTTCACGTCTGCTGCGGCGTCGGCGGCGGGCCGTTCTTGGAGTTCCCGTACGACCCGCCGGGTTGGACCCCGGCCCGCCGCGACTTCATGCTCGCCGAGCCGATCGAGGCCGACGCCGACGGTTTCGTGCGCGTGCCGGACGCACCGGGGCTCGGAATCGAGCTCGACGAGGACCGGATCAGCCAATACGAGGTGTCCCGATGACTCTGACGTTCCCGACGGAGGCGTTCATCAACGGCCGCTACGTGGCCGCCGCCGACGGACGCACGTACGAATGCGTGACCCCGCGTGATGGCAGCGTGCTCGCTTCGGTCACGCGGGGGGACACCGCCGATATCAGTCGGGCGGTCGCCGCGGCCCGCCGGGCGTTCGACGCCGGCGATTGGGCCTACGCCGACCCGGCGCAGCGTGGGCGCGTCCTGATCCGAATGTCTGAGCTGCTGTTCGAGCACGCCGAGCGCCTGGCCCAGATCGAATCACGTGACACCGGCCATCCGATCTCCGACGCCCGCAACGTCGACGTACCGGGGGCGGCTCGCTGCTTCGCCTGGTACGGGCAGGCGGTCGACAAGGTGTACGGCGAGATCGCCCCGACGGCCGGCGATGCGCTCGCGCTGATCGGCCGTGAGCCGCTTGGCGTCGTCGGCGCCGTCGTCCCGTGGAACTACCCGCTGATCATCACCGCCTGGAAGCTCGCGCCGGCGTTGGCCGCGGGCAACTCGGTCGTACTCAAGCCGGCCGAGCAGTCGCCGCTGTCGGCGCTGGCGCTCGCCGAGCTGGCCGCCGAGGCGGGGATCCCCGACGGCGTGCTGAACGTGGTCCCGGGGTTCGGCGAGGAGGCCGGCCAGGCGCTCGGTCGCCATCCCGACGTCGACAAGGTGGCGTTCACCGGCTCGGTCGAGGTCGGCCGGCTGTTCCAGCGCTACGCCGGCGAGTCCAACGGCAAGCAGGTATCGCTCGAACTCGGCGGCAAGAGCCCGCAGGTGGTGCTCGCCGACGCCGCGGACCTGCAGGCGGTGGCCGAGGCGATCGGGTGGGGCATCTTCTACAACGCCGGCCAGACCTGCCACGCCGGCTCTCGCGTCGTCGTGCACGAGGCGGTCGCTGACGAGCTGCGCGAGCGGCTACGGTCGGTCGCGGCGGGATTCGTGCCCGCCGATCCGGCGGCCGAGGACACGATCCTGGGCGCGCTGATCTCGGCCGAGCATCTGGAGAGCGTCCGCGGTCACGTCCGGCGCGCCCGTGACGACGGCGCGGCGATCGTGTACGGCGAATGGACCGGTGACGGCCACGTCGACCCGACCGCGCAGGTCGCTCCAGTCGCTCCAGTCGCCGGCGGCGCCTACATGGGCCCGATCGTGCTCGACTCCTCCGACGATCCGGCCCGCGCGATCGTCCAGGACGAGGTGTTCGGGCCGGTGCTGACGATTCAGACCGCACGTGACGTCGACCACGCGCTGCAGCTGGCCAACGACACGCGCTACGGCCTGGCCGCGGCCGTCTGGACCCGTGATGTGTCCACCGCCGGGCGGCTCGCCCGGCGTCTGCGGGCGGGCACCGTCTGGGTCAACACGTTCGACGCCTCATCGGTCGCGACCCCGTTCGGCGGCATGCGCGACTCCGGCCACGGCCGCGACCGCTCACTGCACGCACTTGATGCCTACACCCAACTGAAGACCACCTGGATATCGCTCACATGACCTCACCTCGCAGCGCCGCCAGAGCCTCCGCGGCCCGCGCCGCCCACGATCGGCCCCGCCGGGTCGCGTTCGTCGGCCTGGGCCACATGGGCTCGCACATGTGCCGCAACGTCACCACCGCAGGACACGAAGTGACGGCGTACGACCTCGATCGCCGAGCCGTGCGCGCCGCGGTCCGCACCGGCGCGCGTGGGGCCAAGTCGCTGCCCGAGTGCCTGGAAGGCGCCGAGCTGCTGATCACGAGCCTGCCCGGCCCGCCGCAGGTCCGCTTCGTGCTCTGCGGGCCGGACGGCGCGATCGCGCGGATGGATGCCGGCGCGCTCGTGATCGAGATGTCGACCAGCAGTCGGGAGGTCGGCCGCGAGGCCCTCGCCGCCGCCCGCGCCCGCCGGATCGACTTCGTCGACGCCCCCGTCGCCGGCCAGACGATCCGCGCCGAGTCCGGCACGCTGGCGATCTACGCCGGCGGCTCCAAGAAGGCGTTCGCCCGCGCGCTGCACATGCTCGAGGCGATGGGCGACCCGCAGCAGATCTTCCACCTCGGACCCAGCGGCTCGGGCTACGCCGTCAAGCTGCTGCTGAACCTGATGTGGTTCATGCACGCGATCGCGACCGCGGAGGTGCTGACGGTCGGGGTCCGCGCCGGCGTCGACCTCGAGACGCTGCACACGGCGCTGGTGCACTCCCCCGCCAATTCCGGGTTCCTCGAACGTGACGTGCGGATGGTGCTCGACCGCGGCGACTACGACGAGGGGTTCGCGATGAAGCTCGTCACCAAGGACCTCGGCCTCGCCGTCGACCTCGCCCGTGACGCGGGCGTGCCGGTCGAGATGGCCTCGCTGGTCGAACAGCTGCACCGCCGCGCGCGGCTCACCTACGGCGACGACGCGGGCGAGATGAGCGCGATCCGGCTCTACGAAGATGCCGCCGGCGTGTCGCTGCGCGCGAGCTCGGCTCGGTCGGCCGAGCCGGCGACGACGATCCCGGATTCGTAGGCGATCACCACCAGCCGCGCGCGGTCCAGGGGCGAGCCCGCGGTCCCGAGACTGTCAGGAACTGACTTCCGCTTCCTTGTCACCTTCAAGCGGAGAGATGTACATCGTCTGGATCGCGACTCGCCCCGGCCCCTCAAAGCGGTTCCAAGTGAACTTCTCGCCGCCACCAAAGAAGCCCGTTCGCAGCCCGCTGGTGTGAGCCTTCATCTTTACCGACGTATCCTTGTACACCCAACCGCCGGGTTCGACGTCGATCTCCTCACCCGGCGCGAGCTCGATAAGCATGACGTTTCCGTGACCGTGGATCCAGACAATTCCATCGTCTTTCTTGGCACGGAATTTGTCCATGAAGAAGCCTGACCCACCGAAGAGAGCGTTTCGAACGCCCTTCACCCGTTCGAACGTGAACTCAACGTTGTCACTCGCCGCGACGAACTGATGCTCGCGCACATCAATTCCGCCCCCTGCCGGAAGGTGAAGCGGAACGATCTGCCCGGGCGAGTCACGCGAGAAGGCGATCCTCCCGGACCCTACGGCCTTGGTGACAAAGAAGTCCCCGCCGGCAATCTTGCGCTTCATCGCGCCACTCAGCTTCCGCAGCTCGATTTTGACGCTTGTCTGCTTCCACAACACGGTGTGGTGCTCGAAGAACACCGACTGCTGGGAAATATCGACTTGGAGTTCGGGTACCAGCTCTCCGCGGATGTGGTACGGGACGCCTGCCCACGTTTCATCGTGGACCTGCGCTGGCAGCAGCTGTGGAGTCGCCATCGTTCCTCCGGAGCGGTCTCGGTCGCAGAGCCTGGGAAGTCAGGCGCCGAGCAACCCTAACACTCAGCCAGCACATTCCGGTGCGCGTTGGGTGCCGTGATAGCGCGACTCACCTCCGGCGACGACGCGGGCGAGATGAGCGCGATGCGGCTCTACGAGGATGCCCGCGGGATGTCGCTGCGCGCGCACTCGGCCCGGTCGGCCGAGCCGGCGACGACCATCCCGGATTCGTAGGCGATCACCACCAGCTGCGCGCGGTCCCGCGCCTCGAGCTTGGCGAACAGCCGCGCCACGTGGGTCTTGGCGGTCAGCGGCGAGAGCACCAGCCGCTCGGCGATCTCGGCGTTGGACAGACCCCGGCCGACGAGCGCCAGCACCTCGCGCTCACGTGGGGTGAGCTGCTCCAGGCGTCCGGTCAGCGCCGCGCGTTCCGGGCTCGCCCCCGCCGCGGCGCCGCCCCCGGCTCCCGCCCCGCCCCCCGCCCCGCCTCCGCCCGCCACGAATGCCTCGATCAGCCGCCGGGTCAGCCGCGGCGCCAGCAGCGCCTCGCCGCCGGCGACGATCCGCACCGCGTTCAGCAGATCGGTCGGCTCGACGTCCTTGAGCAGGAACCCCGACGCCCCGGCTCGCAGCGCCCCGAACACATATTCGTCGAGTTCGAACGTCGTCAGCACGACCACGCGGGTCTCGGACAGGTTCGGGTCAGAGGTGATCTCCGCGGTCGCGGCCAGCCCGTCGAGTACCGGCATCCGGATGTCCATCAGCACGATCTCCGGACGCAGGCGCCGCACGAGCTCCAGCCCCGCCTGCCCGTCGGCCGCCTGGCCCACCACCTCGATGTCGTCCTCGGAGTCCAGCAGCGCTTGGAAGCCGGCACGAACGAGCCCCTGGTCGTCGATCAGCACGACGGTGGTCACAGCGAGGTCGGGTCTCCAGCGATCGGCGGCACGGCCGCCGGCGCGCCGGTGATCGGCAGGGTCGCTCGGACCCGCCAGCCCCCGGTCGGGCCGCGGTCGGCGACGACCGCCCCGCCGAGCCCGACGGCACGCTCATGCATCCCCCGCAGCCCGTTGCCGGCCGCCGCCGCGGAGCCGTTGACGGGGCCGCAACCGTCGTCGGACACCTCGATCGTGACCGCCTCGGGCTCGCGTCGCACCTGCACGCTGGCGCGGGACGCCTGCGCGTGCCGCGCGACGTTGGTCAACGCCTCCTGCACGATCCGGTAGCCGGTCGACTGCACCGCCGCCGGGATGTCGGCCACCGGATCGACGTCCAGCTCCACATCGACGCCCGCGTTGCGCAGCGCCGAGGCGAGCGGTCCGAGGTCGTGCAGGCCGGCGGACGGGCCGAGCGGCGCCGCCTCGGGGTGAGTCGGGTCGGTGTCCCGCAGCACGGCGAGCGTCGCGCGCAGTTCCGCCAGCGCCTCGCCGCTGGTGCGCTTGATCTCCCGCAGCGCGTCGTGGGCCTGGCCGGGGTCGCGGTCGACGAGATGCGCGGCGACGCCCGCCTGGACGTTGATCGCGGTCATCGCGTGCGCGACCACGTCGTGGATCTCCCGGGCGATCTGCAACCGCACCTCGCCGATCTGCCGCAACGCCTGCTCGGAGGCCGCATCGGCCGTACGCTGCGCCGCTTCCCGCCGCGCCCGTAGCCAGTCGCCGGCGGCGATCGCAACCAGGCACAAACCGAGGTTGCGACCGAACGAGGAGATCGCGCCGGCGGTGCCGCCGTGATGGAAGAGCAGGACGACCACGAACACGCACGGGACGACCGCCGCGGCCATGATCAGCGACCATCTGCGGTCAGCGCGCAGCGCGCACTCGAGCAGCGCCACCATCGGGATCAGCGCGAGTGTCGACGACGGGTTCAGCTGCCACACCTCGAGCGCGACGCCGGCGGTGACGGGGAGCACCAGGACCGTGAAGCTGACGTGCCGGCGCAGCACCAGCGGCAGGCACGCGACCACCGTCGCCAGTACGCTGACGACGGTGATCGGCTTGATTGCCGGATCGCTTGAGACCGCGGCGTTGAGCACCATGATCGGCGGCAGCACGACCACCGGCCACCAATCGTTCACCAGCTCCGACTCGGCGAGGCGCCTCACGGTTCCAGCGATCATACGGTTGGGTTCACACGGTCGCCGACAACATCGGACCGGCACTGGCCGTGCTGCGGGCCTCGGCCGGGGCGATTCGCGCGTGCAGTCGGTGCAGCCACTGCGGCGACCACCAGTTGAAGCGGCCGAGCAGCCCCATCAATGATGGGACCAGCAGCGCGCGCACGATGAAGGCGTCGATCAGAACGCCGGCCACGACCGTGACGCCGATCTGCTGGATGAACGAGATCTCGCTGGTCGAGAACGCGCCGATCGCGACCGCCAGCAGGATCGCGGCGGCGCTCACGACCCGCCCGGTCGCGCCCAGCCCGCTCGCGACCGCTTCCCGATCGCCCACACCGGCATCGCGCTGCTCCTTGATCCGCCCCAGCAGGAACACGCCGTAGTCGGTCGACAGCGCGAACACGAGCGCGGCCGCGACCACGAACGAGCTCGTCTCGACGCCGCCGTCGGGCGTGTAACCGAGCAACCCGGTCAGGTTGCCGTGCTGGAAGATCACGACGACCGAGGTCAGCGCCGCGCCGACCGTCAACAGGTTCATCGCGATCGCCTTGATCGGCAGCACCACCGAATCCGTCATCAGCCACAGCACCGCGAACGTCAGCAGCGCCAGCAGCCCGAGCACGAGCGGTAGGTGCGATGCGATCGCGGCCTGCTGATCGACGAACTCGGCGGCCTGGCCCGTCACGTGGATCGGGAACGGCGCGTCGATGTCGCGGATCAGCCCGACGTCACGCTGCGCACGGCTGCCGGTCTGATCGCCGCTCAGCTGGGCCTGGATCCTCCACGTGCGCGCGCCGAGATAGGTGGGCGCGCTCGCACCGGTGATCCCCGGGAGCGCGCCGACGCGGCGGGCGACGGCCGCGACGGCGGAAGCGCTTGACCGCGGCGCCGCGATCGCGACCGTCAGCGGCTGGGTGCCGGCGCCCGGGAACTGCTGGGCGACGACGTCGGCGACGGTGCGGGAGCTCTGGGATTTGGGGATCACGCGACTGTCGTTGGCCGAGCTCCAGTGGACCGACAGCGCCGGCGCGGCCGCGGCGAGCATCAGGACCGCGGTGACGGCGGCGACGATGCCGGGGCGGCGCATGACCCGCTGCGCGAGCCGGTACCAGGCGCCGCTCGCGCCGCCGACCCGGGCGGCACGGCCCTTGGCGACCTTCGCGCCCCAGATCGTCAGCAGCGCCGGCGAGATCGTCAACGCCGCGAGCGCGGCGACGATCGCGACCACGGCGCCGGCGATCCCCATCGACTTCAGAAAGCCCTCGGGAAACAGGGTCAGCGTCGCCAGCGCGCACGCGACGGTCACGGCCGAGAAGCACACGGTCGAGCCGGCCTTGGTCACGGTCGTGCGCAGCGCCTCACGTTCCGACGCGCCGGCAGCCAGTTCCTGGCGGTAACGGGTGACGAGGAACAGCGTGTAGTCGATCGCGAGCCCGAGCCCCATCCCGATCACCAGGTTCAGCGCGTAGGTACTCAGCCCGTAGAACGAGTTGACGCCGCGTAGGACGAGGAACGTCCCGAGCACGGTCGTGATTCCCGTGACGAGCGGCATCAGCGTCGCGCGCCCGCGGAAGAAGATCAATGCCAGGATCAGCAGCAGCGGAAACGCCAGCAGCTCCGCCCGTCCGAGGTCGGTGCCGACGGTCGAGCCGATCTGCTCGCCCGCGACTGCCGAGCCGCCGACGACGACGTCATGACGGCCCTTGAACGCGGCCAGCGCGGCCTTCGCGACGTCCGCGTCAGCGGCGCTCGCCGACAACGTTCCGGTCACGAGCGCATCACGGCCGTTCGTCGAGAAGGCGGCGGGTCCAACCGTGTTCGCGATGCCGGGCACGTGCGCCAGCCGCTGACGGGTACCCGCGACCCGTGCGATCGAGGACTGGCTGTGGGGACCCTGCGGGGTGCGGACGAGCAGCACGATCCCGGGGCTCGACTCGGTCCCGGTGGCACGGGAGAGCAGGTTTGTCGCGAGCTGCGAGTCCGAGCTGCCGGGGGCGAACCCGCCCGAGCTCTTGAGCATGCCGACGACCGGCGCCCCGATCACGCCGGCGATGATCACGAACGCGAGCACGATGCCGAGCGTCCGGCGTGGATGAGAGCTGATGCGTGTGGTGAGCGATGTGAGCATGTCGCCGATTCTCCAGCCGCGCAACGATCCGCACAATCGGCCCACGGGTGTGTCTTTGGCCCGCCCGTCTACTCCCAGTGGTGTACGGCGCCGGCACCACGGGTGCTCGCGATTTGTATCGAGGGGTGATCTCGATCGCGCGCGCCCGGGCAGATCGCCGATCAACGGGCTGCTCGAACGCATCACGGCCGCGCGAGGCTCAGGCGGGGATACCCGACGTCAGCAACGCCGTCAGCGCGGCCAGCTCCGGCCCCAGCGAGCGGCGCTCGGCGAGCGGCGGTGAGAGCGCCGAAACCGAGGCGAACGTTTCGGCGAGTGAGTTCGACGGCGACTGGTCGGTCTGGGCGATCGACTGAGCGGCGATGCACGCCAAGCAGGCGAGCGCGCCAGCGGCGAAGCCGTGAACGCGCTCGTAGCGGTTGAATGCGATGAAACTCGGCGACGGCACGTCGTTCTGGCCGCGGCCGCCGAGCCCGAGCAGCGACGGAGCGCACGCGGCGCGGGCCTCCTCGGCATAGCCGTTGGCGGCCATCTGCAGGATCCCGAGGTTGGTCGCATCAAAGCGCGGCAGCGCCTCGCGATTCTCCTGCAGGCGGTGCAACTGGTGCAGCGCCAGCGCGGCGAGGTCGGCGACGGTCGCGCTCAGCGAGTCGATCACCGGCGCGGCGGTGCCGTTGTGAAATCCGCCCGTGGAGACGATGTCGACGAGCTCGTCGCCGTCGAACAGCAACGTCGGGTTGTCGGACACCGCGCCCAGCGACGTCCGCGCGGCCGCGCGGGCGTGGTCGAGCACGCGCAGCGCGTTGCCGAGCACCCGCGGGATGATCCGAAAGCTGACCGGCGGCTGCACGTGCGCACCGGTCGCGCCGGTGCCGGCCACGCCAACCGAGCGATCGAGCTGCGCGCGCAACGTGGAGAGCGCCTCGGCCTGGAACGGGTCGTCCCAGAGGTCGTCGAGTCGGGCGTCGAATATGTCCGCGGAAACGCCATAGGCCGCCGCGGCCAGGCCGAACAGCCGCTGCGCCCAGCCGATCAGATCCGACGCGCACAGCGTGGCGTCGGCCGTCAGCGCCGCCGCGCACGGCGAGCCGTTGATCAGCGACATCGACTCCTTCAGCTCCAGCTGACGCTGTGACCCGAGCGATCCGAACAGCGCGCCGAGCGCCGGGATCTCGCCCGAGCCGCCGTTGCCGTGGCGCGGAAGGTCGGGCAGCGGCCGGCCGTCGAGCATCGCCCCGACCGCCTCGGCCAGTCCCGGCGTGACGGCCGAGTGGCCCTCGATGAAGTTCGTCAGCCGCGCCAGCACGATCCCGCGCACGGCGCGCCGCGGCAGCGGCTCGCCGAACGAGACCGCGCTCTGCATCCCGCGGGCGTAGTCACGCCGCGCCGCGTTGTCCAACGGCCGGTGCGAGCCGTCGCCGGCGTGGACGTTGATCCCGTAGAACCGCCGCTCCGGGTGCGCGGAGACGAACGTCTCGAACCGCCGGCGGCGATCGCCGATCAGCGCCAGCGCCGCCGGTGCGATCGTCACGCCCTCCCCGCCCCACGCCACTCGCTGGAACGCGTCCAGGTCGATGTCGGACCTGCGCGCCAGCTGCACATTGCCGCCCGGCGTCCGTACTCGCCTCCCCGCGGAGAGCGTCGGCTGAGGACCGAAGGTCACGGGCGCTCGTCGCCGACGCCGGCGAGCACCACCCCGGCCGACGCGCAGGTCGCGAGCGCCAGGCCCAGGTCCCGCTCGGCGACGCCGGCCAGGTCCGGGTGGTCGAGGTCGAGGTCGATCGTGCCGGGCTCTGCGTCTCGGAGCCCGAGCGATGCGCGGCCGTTGGTCAACGTCGCGCCCCACAGGTCGCCGTCGGCCGCGGCCAGCAGCGCGTCGCGGGTCTGGCCCTCTCGCCGGGCGAGCGTCTCCATCTCACGCAATTCCTCGAATGGGTCGATCCGGATCTGCTCGTCGGTTCCGATCGCCAGGCGGACGCCCGCATCGCGGTAGCGCAGGCCCGGCAGCACGCCATCGCCGAGGTTGGCCTCGGTCGTCGGGCAGGTGACGACGATCGAGTCCGACCCGGCCAGCAGTTGCACGTCATGGTCGTCGACGTGGATCGCGTGGATCACGCTCGTCCGCGGACCGAGGAAGCCGGTGCGCGCCAGCAGCTCGATCGGCGAGCACCCATGCTCCTGCTGGATCTGCTCGAGCTCGCGGCGTTGCTCTGACGCGTGCACGTGGCGTACGAGGCCGTGGCGCTCGGCGTACTGCGCGATCGCCTCGAGCCACGACGCCGGCACCGCCCGAGTGCTGTGCGCGGCCACGCCGACCGACACTCCGGCGACCCCCGCCGCCCACTCGCGCAAGCCGTCGACCCGCTCCAGGAACGCTTCCGCGGAAGCGTCGCAGAATCGGACCTGGCCGGGCGCCGGCGCCAGATCGGCTCCTGCCCAGCCGGCACGGTGGTAGGCCGCCGGCAGCAGCGTGATCTCCAGCCCGGCCGCGATCGCCGCTTCGGCGAGCGCGATCGCCATCGCGTTCGGCTCCTGGTAGGGCGTCCCGTCGGGCTGGTGGTGGACGTAGTGAAATTCGCCGACGGCGCCGTATCCGGCGGCGGCCATCTGACCGTAGACGCGCTCACCGACCGCATGCATCGACGCGGGGTCGTGGGATCCGGCCAGGCGGTACATCTCGGTGCGCCAGCTCCAGAAGTCGTCGCCGGGTCTGCCGACCCGCTCGCCGATCCCGCGCAGGTCGAGCTGGAAAGCGTGCGAGTGGGCGTTGGCCATCGCCGGGATCCGTGCCCGTCGGTTCATGCAACCTCCGTATAGCTCAGGCGCGCCGCCGCCGCCTCGTCACGGACATAGACCGGGACGCCGCCGATCAGCGCGATCTGCACCGGGTTGTGGCCGAACCGGTAGGCGATCGAGTCGACCGGACCGTCGAGCACGAGCAGGTCGGCGCGCTTGCCGGCCTCGATCGAGCCGCGATCGTGGGCCAGGTCGAGCACCCAGGCGGCGTTCAGCGTCGCCATGCCGAGCGTCTCGAGCACGCCGAACCCGTAGAGCCGCGCCGCAAGCCCGATCACGATCGGGATCGAGAACACGGGCGCTGTGCCCGGGTTGGCGTCGGTCGCGAGCACGACGATCGCGCCCGCGTCGACCAGCGCCCGGCCCGGCGCCCGCTGCTCGTTGCCGAGGAACTCAGCGGCCGGCAGCAGCACGGCCGCGCACGTCGCGTTCGCCAGCGGTCCGATGTCGTCCACGTGGACCTGCGAGAGATGGTCGATCGAACGGGCGCCCGCCCGGAGCGCCACCGGAACCGACCGCATACAGGAGAGCTGCTCGCCATGGACGCGCAGCATCAGGCCCGCGGCGGCGGCCAGCGCGCCCATCCGCTCGAGCTCCTGCAACCCGAACGCGATCGACTCGACGAAGATGTCCAGCGCCGACACGGTCCCGAGCGCCAGCACCGATGGCATCATCTCCTCGACGACCACCATCCACGAGCCGGCGTCGTATCCGTCCGGGATCGAGTGGGCCAGCAGCGCCGTCGACAGCGTCGTCTGTGGCACGAGCCCGGCGAGCTCCCGGGCCAGCGCCAGCGCGCGCAGCTCGGCCTCCCGGGACAGGCCGTAGCCGGATTTGCACTCGAACGTCGTCGTCCCCGTGGCGAGCATCTCCGACGCCAGCGCGGTCGCCTGGGCCAGCACCTGCTCGTCGGTCATCGACGCCAGCGCCCGCGCCGACGACTTGATGCCGCCGCCGGAGCGCGAGATCTCCTCGTAGGGCACGCCGGTCAGCTTCTGCTCGTATTCGCCCGCCCGCCAGCCGGCGAACGGCAGATGCGTGTGGCAGTCGACGAACCCCGGAATCACCGCGCACCCGGACGCATCGATCCGCAGCTCCGCGCGGCCGTCGGGATGCAAGCCGGCGATCGCGCCATCGCGCACCGCCAGGTCCCTGGGCGCCACCGTCTGCGCGTTGAGCTCCGACGGACCTCGCAGGTGTTGCATCCGGTCACGCGGGGGGCGCAGCACCTGGGCGGCGCCCTCGATCGAGACCGAGCGCGGCTCAGATCCCACGAATGTCGGGTTCGGGGTCGAGCATCGGCAGCTTGACGCCGTGATCCCGCGCGGTCTGCAGCGCCCCCGCGTAGCCGGCGTCGGCGTGGCGCACGACGCCCATGCCCGGATCGGCGGTCAGCGTCAGGCGCACCCGCTCGGCCGCCAGCTCGGTGCCGTCGGCGACGACCACCTGGCCGGCGTGGATCGACTTGCCCATCCCGACGCCGCCGCCATGGTGGATCGAGACCCAGCTGGCGCCGCAGGCGGTCATCAGCATCGCGTTGAGCAACGGCCAGTCGGCGACTGCATCGGTGCCGTCGAGCATCGACTCGGTCTCCCGCTCGGGCGAGGCGACCGAGCCGCAGTCGAGGTGATCGCGGCCGATCACGATCGGGCCCTTGAGCTCGCCGGAGGCGACCATCTCGTTGAAGCGGGCGCCCGCCTTGTCACGCTCGCCGTAGCCGAGCCAGCAGATCCGCGCCGGCAGACCCTGGAAATGGACGCGCTCGGATGCGAGCTTGATCCAGCGGGCGATGTGCTCCTGGTCGCCGAACAGGTCGAGGATCGCCTGGTCGGTGGCATAGATGTCGGCCGGATCGCCCGACAGCGCGACCCAGCGGAACGGACCCTTGCCCTCGCAGAACAGCGGCCGGATGTAAGCGGGCACAAACCCCGGGTAGGAGAACGCATCGGTGTCACCATGCTCGAATGCGAGTCCTCGCAGCGCGTTGCCGTAGTCGAACGCCTCAGCCCCGGCGTGCTGCAGCGCACGGATCGCGGCGACGTGCGTGACGGCGCTCTCGCCGACTCGCCGCAGGTAGTCGCCGGGGTCAGCGCGCCGCAGCGCCGCCGCCTGCTCGACCGTGAGACCCACCGGGACGTACCCGTTCAACGGGTCGTGCGCCGACGTCTGATCGGTGACGATGTCGATCTCGGCGCCGCGGCGGACCAGCTCCGGCAGGATCTCGGCGGCGTTGCCGGCCAGTCCGATCGACAGGGCTCGGCGCTCGCGCTGGGCGGCGGCGAGCCGCGTCAGCGCGTCGTCGAGGTCGGCGGCACGCTCGTCCAGGTAGCCGGTCTCGATCCGGCGCTCGATCCGCTGTAGGTCGACCTCGATGCAGAGCGCCGCGCCGTCGAGCATCGTGATCGCCAGCGGCTGCGCGCCGCCCATGCCGCCGAGCCCGGCCGTCACGACCAGCCGCCCGGCGAGCGTCCCGCCGAAGCGCTTGCGCGCGGCGGCGGCGAACGTTTCATACGTACCCTGGAGGATCCCCTGGCTGCCGATGTAGATCCAGGAACCGGCCGTCATCTGGCCGTACATCATCAGTCCGGCGGCGTCGAGCTCGCGGAACTTCTCCCAGGTCGCCCACTGCGGCACCAGGTTGGAGTTGGCGAGCAGCACCCGCGGCGCGCGCTCGTGCGTCTCGAACACCGCGACCGGCTTACCGGACTGGACGAGCAGCGTCTCGTCGTCGCCGAGACGGCGCAGCTCACGCTCGATCGTGTGGTAGCTCGACCAGTTGCGCGCCGCCTTGCCGATCCCGCCGTAGACGACGAGCTCGGCCGGGTTCTCGGCGACATCGGGGTGCAGGTTGTTGCGCAGCATCCGCAGCGCGGCCTCCTGGGGCCAGCTGCGGCATTCGAGTCCGGAGGTGACGCTCATGGCGCCGCACGCTAGCCGATGCCGTCGGCGCCGGGAGCGTCAGTGAGACCGTCGGCTCAGGCGGGGTCCTGACGCACGACCACCGTTTCCGCGATCGGGATGATCTCGTCGACGGGCAGGTCTGCCCGTTGCGCGTGCTCGCGGATCGCCTCGGGGCTGGATGCCTCGTAGATGCAGACCGTGCCGACCGTGCCCGCGCCCTCGTCGAGCACATAGCTGCGGATCCAGCGGATGTCCTCGGACATCTCCTCGTCGCCGACCTGTCTCGAACGCTCGGCTGCTCGCTCCAGGTCGCCGCCCGACTTCCAGCCACTGCGGCGCAGGATCGCGTACTGGTTCATCTCATCTCCCTCAGTTCGCTGCATGACAACACCGGGGACGGTCACAGGACGCGTCCCCGGTGTCAAGCGCGACCGTTGCCGGCCGGCCGGCTCAGACGACGATCAGCCGACCAGCAATTCCACCCCCGCCGCGACGATCAGCGCCGCCCCCGCGAAGCCCATCGTCGAGGCACCGCTGCGCTGCAGCGCACGGCGCACAACGGGGATCCGCTGCGCGGCGGCGACGCTGAGCGCGACCCCGATCCCGGCCAGCAGCGCGCTGGACAAAGTCTGCTGCCCGGCCTGGACCCAGATCGAATTACTCCAACGACCGTCGATCACGCCGAACGTGATGTTGTCGATGCTGAGCGCGAACGGCAGCGCCCACACCCACCGCGTACCGGCCGCCTTCTTGGAGGCGACCGCGAGGCTGAGCCAGTACAGCCCGAGCGCGACAAGCACGGCCGTCTCGGCAACCGTCGAGACGGTGCCCGGCATCGACCAGTGCAACGCCGAGCCGAGCAGGAAGCCGGCGCCGTCGCAGACCCCAAACAGCGCCGCCAGCGGCACCCGCCAGCGTTTGCTGATGATCGGGCCGATCGCCAGGCAGGCGATCAGGCTGTCGACACCCAGTAACAGAAAGCTCATCTCATCCCTCCAGAACCCTCGGTGACATGGTCCATGTGTAGTCCGCGGTCATTCCGGCAGCGCGAACGCGAACACCGCGCTTCCCGCGCGCGCGCTGAGCATCGCGGGCAAAAAGCCCTCGACCCAGCCGCCCCAACCCGTGGGCACCACGACGTACTGTCGGCCATCGACGCTGTAGGTCGAAGGGCTCGAGTGGTGACCGCTTCCGCACTGGAACTGCCACAGCTGCTCCCCGGTCTTCGCGTTCAGCGCATTGAACTTGCCGGAGGGCTCGCCGGCGAACACGAGGTTGCCGGCCGTGGCAAGCACCGACGCGCACATCGGGAAGTCGTGACGCCAGCGCCAGGTCTCCTCGCCGGTCCTGGGGTCAAACGCGCTGATCGACCCGGCGATGTCCTCGCCGTCGACGGCGACGCCCGCGCCCCAGTACGGGATGCTCTCCTTGAACTCGCGGCGGCGCCGCGTGGCCGTCGCGCCGATGTCCTGCACCGGGGCGTAGAGCAGTTCGGTCTGGGGGCTGTAGGCCGCGTGCGTCCACTCCTTGGCGCCGGCCGGCCCGGGCCAGAAGTGGACCGGCTCCCCCTCCTTGTCGGGAAACACCTTGGGCGTCACCTTGCCATCGGCGTCGATCGTGCCCCAGTCGATGCGGTCGACGAACGGGACGACCCGGACCAGCGAGCAGTCGGTGCGATCGAGGATGAACAGGTACCCGTTCTTGTCGAAGTGCGCGGACAGCTTCTTCCCGTCGAGGTCGAACAGGATGTTCTCCATCGTCGAGTCGTAGTCCCACACATCGTGCGGGGTGTACTGGTAGTGGTCCAGGATCTTTCCCGAGTCGGGGTCGACCGCGACGACGCTGTCGGTGAACAGGTTGTCGCCTTCCCGAACCGCCCCGTCGAAGTCCGGGCACGGATTGCCGGTGTTGAAGTACAGGCGGTTGAGGTCCGGATCGAAGGTCGGTGTGATCCAGCAATTCCCGCCCCCCCGCTGCCACGCTTCACCCTCGGCGGGCCACGTCTCGCTGCCCGGCTCGCCGGGCTTGGGCACCATGTAGCAGCGCCATACCCGCTCCCCGTCCTCGAGCTTGAACGCGTCGGCGTGGCCGCGCACCCCGAACTCTCCGCCGGAGCTTCCGACGATCACCATGTCCTTGACGATCAGCGGCGCGACCGTTGCGCTCTCGCCGGCGCGTACGTCGCCGTACACCTGGTCCCAGACAACCTTGCCGGTCTCGGCGTCGAGCGCGAGCACGTGGGCGTTGAGCGTGGTGACGAACACCTTCCCCTCGGCCACCGCGCAGCCGCGGTTGACGTTGCCGCAGCACAGCGAGATGTCGTACGGCGATGCGTGCTTGTAGCGCCACAGCTCCTGCCCGGTCCTGGCGTCCAGCGCCCACACCCAGCCGTCGTAACCCGTCAGATACATGACGCCGTCGACGACGATCGGAGCGGCTTCCATCGAGTACGTGCCCGCGCCCGATTGCATCCCCACGGTTCCGGCCTGGAAGACCCACGCCGGCGTCAGGCTCTTGACGTTGTCGGCGTTGATCTGGTCGAGCAGGCTGTAGCGCTGCCCGTCGTAGCCGCCGTAGTAGGTGAGCCAGTTGTGAGGCTCGGCCTCGCGAGCCTTGAGGATGCGGTCGTAGTTGACGTTCTTGGTGACCGCTGGGGCCTTCCCGACCGTATCGCTCAGGTTCACATAGTCACTAGCGTGGCCTGCTTCGACATACGTTGCCATTGACAGCTCCTCTCTACGGTTGCGGCTGGGCCGGTCGGTCGAGCTTGGCTTCGTCGGGCGTGTCGCCTGAGACGACGATCGAGCCGGTCAATCCGCGGCCTTCGTCGTTGCCGGTCGTGGACCCATACCAGTATTGGCCGGGGCCGTCGAGCTCGAGGGTCGCGGTGCCGTGCGAGCTGTTCACCATCCAGATGAACTGGGAGTGACCGTTGCTCGGGAAGACCGCGCAATGCGTGTTCTTGTCGTCGTTGTAGAGGTCGAGGTCGAGCGTGCCGCCATGGGGCATGATCAGGATCCCAGGATCGAAGACGAGCTCGTCCTCGTTGATTCGGATCGTGGCGTGCATGCGACCGTCGGATCCCTCCTCCGCGTGCCCGACGTTGCCGCTGCCCAACACGCGGCCAATCGTCGTCCCATTCTGCTTGGCCAAGCCCGGCTCATCGCCGACACGCGTCACCTTCTCGCCGGTTCCGCTCACGGGGTGCCTCTCCTCTCATCCGGGAACAAACGGGTAAGGCGGTCACCGTAACACCGCGGCGGTGGCGCATGCCGAGCCCCAGCCGATTCATGTAAGGCCCGTTACAGACCGAAAAGCGGATGGTGCGGCGACCCTCGGCTCGGCTGTGCGCTGCATTGCACGGCAAACGACCGAAGCGAACCTGACACGGACGGATTGACGACGGCATACGCCGCCGCGAAACGGTCCAATGCGGGCGAAGTCGACGCAGAGCACACATCTGGGCCCACGGTGGCCATGTCAGCCCAAGACGATCGCATCCGCGCCCGGCACCCGGAGATGATCGAGCGCGGTCCCGCCGGCCTCCCGCAGCGCCAGCGTGCTGACGAGCGCCTCATACCGGCCCCCGGCGAGCCCGTCCGCCAGCAGCGCGCCGCCGTGCGCGGCGGTGCTCGCCGCGCCGGCCACCAGCGCCACGACCGGCGCGACGTCGGTCAGCGACGACGCCAGCGCTGTGACCGCCCCCTCCAGGCGCGCCAGCCGCCCGGCCACGACGATCTCGCGTAGCCGGGGCACGCTCGCCGCCAGCCCCCGCACGGCCTTGGCCGCGCCCTCCAGCAGCGCCGCCCACCCCTCGGCATGGGCGGGGGCGCCCCACGACGCAGCCAGGTCGAAGGCGCCCGTCCCGGCCGGATCCAGCGCCCCGCCGGAGAACAGCGTCCGCTTGCGCAGCGCCGGGCCCAGCAGGTACGCCAGCTCGCCGTCGAGCGCGCCCGCCGCGCGGACCCCGATCGGACCCGAGGATCCGCCGGCGCCGTCGACGATCTGCCCGGACGCGATCGCCAGCGCGGCGGTGAACGCGCCGCCGAGCTCGAGCAGCACCAGCGACGCCTGCTCGTATCCGATCCCAAGCCGCGACGCCTGATCGGCGATCGCGTAGGCAGCCGAGCACACCTTGTCGGCCGTCCCGAGGTCGACCCGGTTGTACTTGCGGTGACGCGGCACCGTCGGCAGGTGAATCACGCCAGGGCCGAACACGACCGGCAGGCCGCTGCGCGCGAGCGCCCGCAGCAGCGTTCGCATGCCCACGATTCCCGACTGGGCGCCGCGCTCGTCCGGACGGACGAGCACCATCTGCGCCAGCCGGGGCGCATCGACGTCGACTGCCATCACCAGCGGCAGCCCGTAGCCGCTGGGCCCGTAGACGAGGTCGTACGGGCCGTGGCGCAGGAGCGCGTCAATCAGCGGCGCCGGGTCGTCGCTCAGGGCGCCACTGCGGAACACCTGCTCGAGCACCGGCCGCCCGTCATCGAGCACGCACAGGTCGAACGAGACCGTGCCGGGGTCGATCCCGGCTACCCGGGGCATACCATCGGGGGATGAGCGAACAACGCACCTACAGCGACGAGGAGATCCCGGCCAAGCTGTCGCAGCTGGGGCTCGACGAATGGTATCTCGAGGGCGACTGGATCCGCCGCAAGTACAACACCGCCGGCTGGCCGATGACGCTGATGGCAGTCAACGCGGTCGGCTACCTGTGCGAGGCGGCTGGTCATCACGCCGACCTGAACGTGACCTGGGGCAAGCTGTGGGTCAAGCTCGCGACCCACTCGGCCGGCGGGATCACCGACAAGGACTTCGCGCTGGCGCGCAAGATCGAGGACACGGTCCTGTGGCGACCGGACGCCGACGGGCCGCTCGACGGGCCGATGGGCAAGTTCGTGTTCTCGAAGTGACGACGGCTCACAGGGCCTCGACGGCGAGGTCGTAAACGCCGTCGAGGTCCATCACCGTCCCCTTGGTCTCGAACATCCGCTGCACGCAGCGCTTCTGCAGCTTCATCTTCGGCGTGCCGACCGCCAGCGCGCCGAGCTTCTTGATCCCATCCTCGTCGGCGAGATCGTCGTCGCGGCCGACGCCCTCGACGCCGACCGGATCGGCGGCCGAGTAGTCGACCACCACCTGTAGCCCGTCGATCCCCTTCCAGCCGCTGCAACGCAGCACCTGGATCCCTGCCGGACCGGCGGCGAACACCGCGGCGTGGCCGGGCAGAGCCGCGTCGAGCTCGTCGCTGGAGTCCGGCTCGGTCACCTCAAATCCTGCCTCCTGCGCCGGCTTGATGCCCGACGCGCGCCGGAACTTCCCGTCGAACACGTCGGGCGGGAACGTCAACACCGTCACCTCGGCGCCCTCGCGGCGAAGCAGCTCGGCGGTCCGTAGCCCGACCGGACCGACGCCGATCACCGCCGCCCGGCTGCCGTCGAGCGAGACCTCGTCGCGAACCATCGCCAGCCCTGCGGCGGCGGTCGTGTTGGAGCCATCGGAGTCGAGCATGATCGACGGCTTGAACGGGTCGAAGAACAGCTTGCGGGCGGCCGAAAACACCGCCTCGCCGTCACGGACGTTGGAGCCGCCGACCCAGAACGCGGTGTGCGCAAGGCCGTCTGGCCCGCGCGGGAACATCGCGCCCTGGACGACGTCGGCGAGGTTCTGAGGGGTGATCTCGCCGAAGCCGAGCACGACCTCGACGCCGGCGTCGTAGGCGGCGATCGCGTCGAACGGGCTGGGGTGGGGATCGGTGTCCAGCTGGATCAGGATCTGCTTCATCGTGGGTCCTCCCGTCGGGGTTCGGGAAAGCTCATCAGCCCCCAGTCGAGGGGCCCCTCCTGCCGATAGCTCTTACCCAGGCCGCGCGCGATCGTCGCCTTCAT
>Ga0302325_10007486_pt1 | contig 24215 bp, 24 predicted proteins | sample Palsa_T0_2_FD_201948 | JGI IMG/M metagenome (GOLD analysis project Ga0302325, IMG submission 201948) | Peat permafrost microbial communities from Stordalen Mire near Abisko, Sweden - Palsa_T0_2 | ecosystem: Environmental > Terrestrial > Soil > Palsa > Peat permafrost | place: Sweden: Abisko... | reverse complement strand
GACGCTCGGGAACACCGCCCTCGGCGGGCACCCGGTACACCTCGAATTGGCCCTCTTTGTTGGAATCGAAAACGATCCACCGCCCATCCGGCGACCAACGTGGGCTACCGGTGATGGGCGCATTGAACGTAGTGAGGCGCACGGCGTTCGAGCCATCCGCTTCCGACATCCAAATCTCGGATGCGCCCGAACGCGTGGAGTGGAATACGATGCGTTTGCCATCGGGTGAGTATTGAGCGTTGTAATCAGTGTGAGTAGAGGAGATCAGACGCACAGGTGGTCCCGCGGGTTTGAAGTCAGGCGTAAGATCCAGCCGCCAGGTATCCACACGAAAAATCCTGCCGACTGAAAACGCCAATCGGTTTCGCTTGCGCGAGAGAGCGGGATGATAACACGAGTTGGTGGAACGAAACACTGGGCGCGGCTGCCCGGCGACGCATAGGGGCAGGAGCCACAGACTGGCAACATCATCTTTTATCCCGGACGAATACACGACGTCCTTTCCGTCGGGAGTAAACGCTGGCATACCGGTCCAGCGATGGTGCGCGGTGAGCGGCTGTGGCTCGCCATCGGGTTGAAGATCGCTCTTCAGCTTCAGCTGGTAGAGTTCGGACGTGCTGCCAAGATCGCGCGAGAATACAACGCTCGCGCCATCGGGCGAAACGGTCGGTTCGAAGTCGCCCCAGTTTTCGCGAGGGGGCTTGGTCAGGAGGCGCATTTCTCCGGTATTCACATCGATGGCCGTGAGCCCAACAGGTCCCGACACGCTTTCATAAGCTGAAGTCACAATCCAGCGGTTGTCCGGCGACCAGGCCAGGGAGTCCATCGTGCGCGGGTCCTCGGAGATGACTTTTTCGTGCCCTCCAATCGGCGGAATCAACAAGATCTGCGTCTTACCCTTAGCCGGGAAGCGGCGGAAAGCTATGAATCGGCCGTCGGGCGACCAAGCCGGCGATACATTCTGTGCAGGGCCTTTGGTTAGCCGGAGGGACGAATCCGAGCCGACCATTTTCACGTAGATGTCCCATCGGTCCTGTGAGGGTCCGTCCCAGGCGTATGCCACCTGATTGCCATCCGGCGAAAAGGTCGGATCGCTTTCGGACCCCAAATCTGAAGTCAACGGAACCGGGTCCAGAACGGTCAAGTCCGAACGCCGGAAGACAACCCAGCGTGCCAGAGCAACCCCTACGATGGCGACGAGCATTACCAATAGGGTGACCGCTCCAATCCAGCGGGAACGCGCTCTAGGCGCCGGACCACTTCGCTCCAGTTCTTCCGCGGGCGCATCGGTCTGCCGGCTGCCGGCCCACCAGGCATCCAGCTCGGCCTTATAGGCAAACACCGAACCCTGCCGGTCCAGCCGATGAACCGGCAAACCCCTGACGCGTTCCCAGCGCTGTACAGTTCGCACACCGCGCTTCAGGTAACCGGCGATCTCTTTCCAGGAATCCAAGCGATCTTCGGGACTAGGTGAAGCAGAGGTGGGCATGAGTCATCACAGATCGTAGGGATCAGCTTACCGGCGCTCGGTGGAAAAACACACCGGTTAGCCAGCGGCATCGGACTTAAAACAATAGGACGACTCCGCCCGAGGAAAGTTAGGTTTGCCGGCTTGCTCTGTTGGTGGGAAAGTGCCGGTTATGCAGCCAGGGCCGCTTGACAGATCTCCGGCATCGTTGCCGTGAGTCCGCCAAGCTTGCTCATCTGAAACTGTTTCTTCTTCTCTGCCAGCTCGATGCCACTGATTACCACCGCCGCCGTCCGCAAGCTCTTCAGTCCCAGCATCGGGCGCAGCCGTTGTTTGACGCGCCGGTGGTCTTGTTCGATGAGGTTTGTTGGTTCGTACTGGCACGCGCTTCGGTAACTCGCCATTACCCTTCCATTCCGCCACCGCCCGGTGGGAGGCGGCATAGGCGTCCAGGGTGATTTTCGTGGGGGTCCGCTGACCCTTCACTTCCTGCTCAGATGGAAATCGACCGTCTTCCCGGCTTTGTCCACTGCCCGATACAGGTACATCCATTCACCGCGTACCTTTATATAGGTCTCGTCCATCCGCCAAGATCCGCCGACGGTGCGAGCGAACCGGCTCCAGCGCTTCTCGAATTCCGGCGTGTAATGTTGCCCCCACCTCAGAATGGTCGTGTGCGCTATGCCTACGCCCCGTTCGCCCATTATAGCGACCAAATCTCGATAACTGAGCTTAAAGCTCAAATACCAGCGGACGCACAGAACCACGATCTCCCGATCGAAGTGCCGACCTTTGAACAGTTCTTCGACCGGTACGAATCGTGGCATCCGTCCATCATTGCCGAATGTGGCCGCGTTTGCGCCAGAGCCGTGCTTCCGGCATACCTCCAAAAATGACAGATATAACGCAACGGAACGGCTTTATTCGTCTACCGGCTTGCCATCGTTGAAAGCACTCAGGCTGGGATGAACGAAGCCCGCGCGATGCCGTAATCCATTTGATGGCAGGGTCGCATGAACTCATAGGGTTCTTTGGCGTCACGGTCCGAGCAGAACACCAGCGTCTAGCTGGTCGTGAGATCTCCGAGCGCGACCCCTTGGTTCCGCGATGCGCTCTCGCGTATTGCCACACATCCTGTGCATCGCCTGGCCGAAGCCTCTCGACGCCGCTACCCAGGCCTGATATCCGCTGCCGCAGGATAGCTTCGGACGTCGTATGAGGCATCAGCGGATCACGACGTTGAACCACTTTGGCCGGCCGTTTTCGTCTTCCATCTGATCCGGCAGAAGTTCGATGGCTACGTTGGCTCCTGCTCCAGTAGGGCTCGCCGCGATCATTGATCCATACGCAGACTGGTCCTTCTGCAACAGCCGGAACTCCATCGTATCGTACCCTTTGTCGACAAGAGCCGCTCATCGAAGTGAAAGGATATCTCTGGTTCAACCGGGCCGCGGTAAACTGCCGCGTTTACCCGGTGCGAGTAGATCATCAAGGTGCCGCTAGATTGGATGCCGTTGGGCGGCTTGATCCGGAAGTGGACTGCGCCGGTTTGTTTGGCCGGAACGAACAGGGGCTCCCGTTCGAAGCGATCGCCTACCGCTTTCCATTGCTTGGCGTCGATTTTCCCGCAACTCATACAAAGTCTCTCCCCCGCTGACCGGCAATAAACAATGGCCAACGCCGCGCACAAGAGTATGGATCGGCGGATCATGTCGTACTTTGCCGGAAGACGACCATATCCCGGCGTCAAGCCTTTAGGTGTTTCGCCGGCGACAGGCATATCGATCCCGCCCTGTTTGCGCCAAAGGGCGTAGGCGTTGGTTCCTTCCTCTTTCGCCTTCCCTTCCCGGGTTACGCGGGCGCTCTTCAGGGGAGACGCGATGGCTTCCGAAGCTACATCCTTACCGCCAACGAAGTTCTTCTTACGAATCACAGCCTCGTAATTGCTGCGACACAGAAACGCATGTAGTTCGACTTTGAATTTGTCGGCCATCTGTTGTGCAAGGCTCTTTTCCGGATGCGCATAGTCGCTCGAAAAAGAGTCCGCGCTGCTCGATATCCCCGTCCGGCAAGCGTAGCAGAAAAATGCGTCCATCCGGCACGAACGCGCCGGCGCGGCAAGACGCAAGCTGAAGCGCGGCGAAGGAAACGCGATTTCGCTTGGCAGACCGTCGAGAAGAATAGCACATCTTGGAGCAGGGTCTTTTGTTTCGGTGCTCTGTCGGTCTTTTCGTGGCGGTCATGCGAGTTTGACAATGTTGAATCCAGCGTGGTCGCGCAGATAGTCGAGCGCCAGTTTCTCGTGCCGCGTGTAGCCGTCATCGACGTAGGCCAGCGTCTTGCGGTCGGCGCTGCGGAAATTAGTGCCACGGAATGCCGGTACGTACGCAGCGGCGATAAACATCATCTTTGTGCAGAAAGTTTCGTAATGGTTTTCAGCGGCGACGACAATCAGGTTGACCCGAGCGCCAAGCCGGCCCAGGACTTCGATGAAAGCAAGCACCCGCGAGATGAGCGTGGCCGCTTTGCCGATCGCGGCAACGCGGACCGAAGTCAAAACTGCGATCAGCGCTGCTGTTTGGAAAAGTCACCAGCAAGTCCGGAGAGACTGCATCTGTGCGTCTCCGCGCTGGCTTGCACTGCCGCAACCAGTAGCATCAAGCGCCTCCTCGTTCCCGGCCCGCCGACACTGCCGCGGCGTGGATTGCCGGACAGAATGGATTTCGGTTAATATACCTTGCCATGACTTCAAGTAGTTCAAAAAGCGGACCGAGCCAGGTGATGATCATCCGGCACGGCGAAAAACTGGGCGATTCCTCCAGCGATAAAGACGGCGGGCCGGATCTTTCCACCCGCGGATCGGCGCGCGCTACGGCGCTGCCGCAGCTTTTTGCGCCCGCGCAGCCACGTTACGGTTGCGCGCTGAGTATTGGAACAGACCAAGACTTCACTGGCGACTATGTAGCCGTGCAGATTCAGGGGACAGCGCCAAGGTTCTCCACGCCCGGCTTTTTGTTTGCCACTCAGGCGTCCAAAAGCAGCAACCGGCCGGTGGAAACGATTACTCCACTATCGGCTGCGCTTAATCTTGCCTACGACGATAAGCACGCCGACGGCGACTATGCCAAAGTCGCCAGCGACATTCTGACTGATTCGAAATACGCGGGGCAGGTGGTTCTGTTGTGCTGGCACCACGGCAATATTCCGAATTTGGCGACGGCGCTGGGCGTGTCAAATCCGCCGGCGTGGCCGGGGTCGGTATTCGACCGCGTCTGGGTGATTTCGTATGCGAACGGAACGGCCTCGCTGGCGAACGATGCGCAGATGCTGCTCTACGGCGATTCGAGCAGCTAAGCTCTGGCGACATAGCGCGTCGTCGAATGGCTACTTCCCCTGGGCAATTCGCCCTCTTGGACAGGCCCAACCCACATGGCTATACCCTCGGGGAGCGCATGCTGCGAGCCGAAGGAGCCCGCCGTGCCCTTCTGATCGCCGAGGAGCGCCAGCAGAAAGCCCGCTGGTTCTACCTCAGCTTCGCAACTGGATATGAATTCCTGGGCCGCCATTGTACGACGCCATGGCTTCCTCACCGCAATTCAGCGCGCCTCTGATCTCAACATCAATCCCGGTGGCGGGGTCGTGGACCGGCCACTCAACTGGCGGCACATAAAACGCATTCCCGCCGATCTTCGCAACCGCCTGCTCAGTAAGGAAGAAGTCGATACTCGGCTGGATGTGCTTGGTGACTAAGCCGGCACATCAACAAGTTTGACGCCACGCAGACCGCCAACGGGCAGAACGGGGGCGAGCGAAGGCTTCTCCCGAGCGCCCTGGCGGCAAGAAACGGCCGCGCTAAAAAAAGTGCACGTCTATCGCCATCCTGACAGCATTTCTGGATTTCAGCGCTGGCTTGTTACCGTCGACAAGTAGCATCAAGCACCGCTCGTTCCTGGCCCGCCGACTTTGCCGTGGCGGGCCCTTTCTGTTTTCAGGCCGAGCCTCTCAATGATTAACCAATCACCAGCTGCGACCCGAAATGTAACCACAACGGGCTCGCCCGAGAGCCAAGTCATCGGCTGGACTTCTCGTTCCTGACATTTGAAAAGAGCTTTCAAAAGTTACATTCTGGCAATCAACGCGCCAGCGCGCTTCAGGGAACTCGAGCATCCCGATGGCCTCATCAAGCTCACTCTGCTGAGTCGCGTACGCGCAGCCCTATGGCTCGATCAGCTAGCTGCACGGGCGCCAGCACAAGCGGGAGTTGCGGCGCGATCAAGCCAGAGAATCCACCACTATCGCGGAATCGACATTGGCACGTCGGGCTTTGCGGCGGTGCGAATCTCGAATCTGAGCCCGGCGCTCGCTCGGCCAATTCTCGACTTGTCACCCTAGCTTACAGCCACCTATCTACTTAGTCTTGCTGTCACGCGACAGCCGCTGGTAATTGGCCTGGAACTGCACCTCGCCAGGCGCCAGCTCCGCCGCACGGGCGTATTCCTGCAACGCCTCCGCGGTTTCGCCTTCCTTCTCCAGCGCCATGCCAAGCCGGAAATGCGCTATCGCCAAGCCCGGCATTCGTCGAAGGGCCGTTTGTTCTTCGGCGATCTCCCCTCGCCAGTCGCCCAAATGCCCGAGCGCATCGCCGAGGCCGCTGTGCGCCTCCGCCGAGCCCGGCTTCAACCGGATCGCTTCGCGGTACTCGCGTGCGGCGTCGTCCCAACTCTCCTTGCGCGCCTGGACCGAGCCGAGTTCGGCGTGCGCCGCGGCCATGCTGGGCTCGCGCTGCAGGGCTTGCTCCTGTTCGCGCTGGTCCCCATCCAGGTCGCCGATCTTGCCGAGCGCAGCGCCCAGCTTATAGTGGTTGCTGGCCACTTCCGGGTGAAGACTGGCCTCCAAGCTGTAATGCGCCACTACGCCCGCCAGTTCACCGGTCCGGGAACGCTTCTGCGCGGCGACTCCCGCCGAAGCGCTTTGGGCCGCCAGCTTGGTCAAAGCCGCCACTGCCGGCCCCCAGCCCGGGCGCAACTGGGCAAGCCGCCGGTATTGCGCGGCCGCGCCGTCGAAATCACCCTTCTTCATCAGCTCGCTCGCCTGGCGCCAGATATCCCTGACTTCTTTGTTTGTCGCGGCGTTAAAGGGCAAGGCGTTGAGCGCCCCCTGAATATCGTCCGCGGGATTCGACACCGGTTCTTCGGCGGGCTGCGGCACTGCAGGACTTTCTGCCTTCGCTGGCTCTGACGAAGGCTTAGACGGAACCTCTTGCGGCGCCGGTGTTTGGGGAGGAGGCGGCATGCTTGGCGCGGCTTCGGGCGATGGCCGTGACTTCACCACCGGCGGCGCGCTAACCGATGACGGGTTCGCCACAGGTTTCCGCCGCGATCCGAAATGCCAGACGCCGCGGGCGCTCAGCACGAGAGCCGCCAACAGAGCCGCCCAAACCCAACGGGATGTCCGGCGCGCCGGAACCGCCTTCGCGGTCTGGACCGGCGCAGGCCGCGGCGTCGCCATGGTCGGCATTTCGTCCGGCGCAGCGCCCACCCCCACGCCTCTCTCGGCGGCCTCAATCAGTGAGATCACTGCCGCCCCGCTCGCCGGCCGGCGCGCAGGGTCCTTCTCCAGGCATTGCATCACGACCGCGCCAATTCCCTCGCGTAGTTCCGGCCGCCGCGCCCGAATCGGTTGCGGCGCCGTGTTGATCTGCCCGATCAGCATCTGTAATTCCGACTCCGCTTTAATGGGCAGCTCGCCGGCTAGCATTTCATACATAACCACACCCAGCGAGTAGAGGTCAGCGCGGCCATCCAGCGCCGCGCCGGCCGTGCCCATGGCCTGTTCCGGCGACATGTAGGCGGGCGTGCCGATCGACGTGCCCGTGCGCGTAAGCGTCGCCGCGTCCACTGCCAAGTGCACTTCCATTATCTTGGCAATGCCGAAATCGAGGACTTTGGCCACTTCTTCCGCCTCACCGCCTCCCGAGGGACGCGTCAACAGAATGTTCGCCGGCTTGATGTCGCGGTGAATCATCCCCAGCTGGTGCGCCGCTTCGAGCGCCCCGGCTACCTGTTTGGCGATCCGGCATACGCGGGGAACCGCGAGTGGCGCCTGCCGTTGGATCACATCTTTCAGGCTCTCCCCTTCGATGAACTCCATCACCATGAACGGACGCCCGTCGTCCGCCTGGTCGATGTCTTCCACCCGCACCGCGTTGGGATGCTGCAGCTTGCGCGTGAGAGCGGCTTCCTGCCCGAAGCGCTTCACGAACGACGGATCGCCCGCCAATTCCGGATGGATCACCTTCAACGCGCACACCTCGTCAAAACCCATGTGCAGCGCCTTGTAGACGGTGGCCATCCCGCCCGCGCCCAGCTTGCCCAAAACCCGATATTTGCCGCGAATTATCGCGCCATCTATCCACTCATTGGCTTCCATCAGCAGGGAACCATCATGCGGACAATGCGTGAACGTTGCGGGATACGTGGCGTGACAAATATTACAACGCTTCATTTTGCGGACTACTTAGGATCTGATGCCAGTATAACAACCGGCGGAAAGCAGCGACGCCGCTCAAATGAGTTGGCCCCCGGTGGATTCTCCCTTCGGTGATGAGATTCTCCCGGCGTCGATGCCGAGGGCGCACATGACACGGGCTGCCCATGTCAGAGCGCTGACGGCGTCCAATAAATCGTTGTCTTGAATGACCGGAATTGTCAGCGGCATGCACATCATTGCCTTAGTCCTCTATATTCTGCTGCATCGGGCTCCGCGGCATGAAAATGGGAGTATGGACCTCGCGGCGGAGCTTCAGAGGATATACGACAGCGAAATCAATGTTCGGATCGGCTGGCTCTGGGACGGCGGCATCGAGGTGCGGCTCGGCGACGACGTCAATGGCTACCTGGCCGCCGAAACCCTCGCCTCCGCGCGGCCGAAATCCTGCCCTGGCTCCAGGAAGCCATCGCGCACTTCTACCCCGCGTCCACCTAAGCGGGATCGGCCGCCCCCGAGATCCGCGAGCTCGGCGCCGCGCGCCTCTTCGCGCCGCCGAAGATTCAACAGCGGGTAGAATCGCACGCTTCGATCCTGATCTCGAACGAAAATGTTAACCGCGTGAACGCTTAGGTAGGGGTTCTTTCGATCGGTGCCCATCGCGTGATTATAAGCCCCGCTGCCGTTCCATCGGACTCCAGCACGTTCCCACCGTTCCCAGCCACGTCCGAACTGCGTTCTTATCGCTGAACCACTCGCGCGCTGACTACCGCATGCGCAAAACGCTGGAGGTGTTCGATGAGCAACAGCACCGATTACCACGACGCGAATTCCGATTCTGCCGCTCAGCCAGCCGCCTGAAGACCCGTCTATCTTAGGCGGGCTGTGGCGAGTGAATCTTGTTCCCGATGCGTTCACGCGAGCCCATCTCGGAGAGCGGCTTCAGTATACTGATTGGGTCATGGCGAGGAGGCAAATTGTGAAGGCTGCTGGGATCGGTGCTCTGGCGGTCGCGTTGCGCGGGCAGGATCCCGCGCACGCAGCGGCTTCGGTGAAGTCACTCGTCTTTGACGTCTTCGGCACCGTGGTAGACTGGCGTGGATCGATCATCGAAGAGGGCAAGGCCTGGGGAAATACCAAGGGCATCAGCGTCGATTGGGCTCGGTTTGCGGATCATTGGCGGGACGGCTATATGCCTTCCATGAACAAGGTGCGAAAGGGCGAAATGCCCTGGACCAACCTCGACCACCTGCATCGCGCGCTGCTGGAAGACCTGCTCCAGGAATTTCACATCGAAGGGCTTTCCGAGGAAGAGAAGGACCACTGGAACCGCGTCTGGCATCGCCTGAAGCCATGGCCCGACTCCGTCGCCGGCCTCACGCGCCTCAAGAAGAAGTACACGATTGCACCGCTCTCGAACGGCAACGTCGCGCTGCTCACCGACATGGCCAAGCAGGCCGGTATTCCGTGGGACCTCATTCTTTCGGCCGAACTAGCCAGGCATTACAAACCTGATCGTGAAGCCTACCTCACTGCGGTCAGCCTACTGGAACTGAAGCCTAAAGAAGTGATGATGTGCGCGGCCCACTCAATCGATCTGATCGCCGCGCGCGACTGCGGTCTACGCACCGGCTTTATCCATCGGCCCGACGAATTCGGATCCATGCGCAGGGCAGACGAGGCCAACCCCTTCGATTTCGACGTGGTGTCCACGGACATGCTGGATCTTGCGTCGAAACTCGGAGCGTAACAGACGTAAACCGATACCCAAGACCTGAACGCTTCTGCTCAACAGTCCACCGCTCCGGTCGATCGGCGTAGTGCAGCACGAGGATGCCGGGGATCTCGCTGTTGCGGCGGAAATCCATCGGCACTGTCATATGGAGCTTCGACGGATTCAGATCCGACAGATTGTGGAGGCTGAGCACCGTATGGTGGCTGTATACACCCTCGACTTCCTCATTGCGGTTCCGGGACCACAGCGCCCAAAGGACAAGTTCGGGCCGGTCTGTCGTTGGAAACAGAGTGAGTCGATAGAAACCGCGATGCTCACGGACCCAGTTCCCGACCTGTACACCCGGGGGCGGGATGTATCGGGCTCGAATGCGCGTTTGCTGATGACATCAGAACTCCTGGGATATTCTCGGTGATGCCGGAATCGGGGAGCCTACTCTCGAGAGGTTCGTCTTCGACTTTATGCAGATGTGGCATTGTTCCGCTTTGGCCTGAAATCGCGATCGAAACAACACTCGCTGCTGAACAGTCTTTCCGTACTTCCTGATCCTTCAAGCGCTGGGCTAAGAACGCCTCCTGCCCTTCAGCGGTTACCAACAATTCCGCGATTGTTTCCGGAGTTCCTGCGTCGCGAGAATGATCTCCCGTTCCGAGCGCCCTTGAAAGGCATGGCGGTATTCAGACCAACAATCCAGCCATTGCCCATTCACGACAGCGGAGGCGCGGGAAGCATCGAACGGATCATATCGGACGTCCCGCGTGGTCGGGAGGGTATAGATGATGAATTCCCGGTCGTACGGGATGAGGCGGCTGGCTCGGTGGCCGGTTTGACCAAGCCCGGTTTCAAACGCTTCACGCGGTGCTCTTCCAAGCGCTGGATGCTCGGTGCAATCGTATCTCTCCGAGGCTGAAATTTCCACGGGTGGAGCGCAGGCCGATGCGCAGCGCCGGAATCCGGCCGTCGGGCAGCCAGGCCATGGAGTGATAGTCGCTCACGTCATCGGAGGCCATGCGTGTGACGCGGCCGGTGGCCGTGCCGATGAGACCAGGAGGGCTAAACCAGGAATCTCCCGGCTGGAGCGGAAATAAGAGCCGGCCGTCCACGCTCAAAGAGTTGGAAGACAACCACCAGGTGCCCATCGGAGGCTGCGAGTGGTCCGTCTTGATCTCAATTTCGGCGCCGCCCGATCGCTTCGCATCGAGCGCGCGCTGCCGTAGCCTTGTAGCGATGAAGGCGGCCGGTCAGCATCATTGGGTTACCGTCACCGTGATGGGTGCCGAGGTTGCACTTGGATATACCGGAACGGGTATTCCCCCTCCTGGTGGTTCTGATGGACTACAACACGGCGCGATCGAATTTCCCGAGTAGACCGCTGTTATCGTGTTAGCGCCTTGCGCAAGCTGAGATGCGCTGATCGGCATACTTGCCGCCGAGGTCGTGGCGCTGGTCGGCAGCAGCGTTTGCTTTGCCAGCAAGTTCGAACCGAGCATGAAGTCCACCGTACCGCTCGGCACACCGGCGCCCCCGGGAATGGCGGACACCGCGACCCTCAAAGTGGTCGCCTGATTGGGCTCGAGAATGTCAGTGCCCGCGGTCAAATTCACTGTCAATGTGTTGCTGATTCCAGTGCGTTGGTAGGCGCCAATATCAATGCTTCCGTTGGTCATCCGGGGGTCTCCAAGCAAGTCCGTACTCCCGTAAATCGAGTTGGGAGAACTGCCCTTGGGATCACACCACCCAACGCTGCACGTGAGGCTGGCGCCGCCCGCGCCGACGGCCGGCGAAGACGGCGTGGTGTCAAAGTTCGGAGGCGTGTCGCCCAGATCCACGAAGAGAGGATCCGCATTCAGAGATTCTGCGTCTTCCCCGGTGGCGCTCTGCCAGTTTGCAAAACTCGTGTATCTACTCACGTCACCCCACAAGATTGACGTTCCTTCCTGGTAACCCGCAACCGAGTAGTAAAGGTTCCAATTGAGCGTGGCTGGGGGGCATGGGTAACTCGAGCCGCAAGGAACGTAGCTGTGGATCCAGATATTAGGTGAACCGGCGTAGACAAGGTTGTTTTCGTAAATGTTCCCCTGATCCTTGCCCACCTGGTACTGAATCTGGAATTCTCCGCTTGGTGTGCCTTCACTTGCGTTGCCCGGTTGCGTGCCGTTGTCGTAAAGAGTGTTGTTGACGAAGACATCGTGGTAGCTGCTGCCTCCTCCATTGCTCCCGCCTCCCCTGCTGGTGGCGGCGGCGTACCCGCCGATGGAGTTACCGCAGGAATTTGCTTTGTAGAAGAGATTGTTGCGCACCGTGGCATACCTGCCGTAACACGGATGCTTGCCGGTGCCAGCGGTTCCGGATCCCGTATTTCCGCCAGACCACTCAGTCCCATTCTCCTGACAGACCTGATTCTCACTAGTGGTCTCGATGCCGTAGTCGACCTGAAAGATCACGTTCCTTTCGAATGTGACATATGCGCACCCGTCACAATAAAGTCCATCGGCATCGTATTCATTGCCCTCACCCGCATTCGCTATCCCGCTGATGTTATAGATCGTGTTCCCACTGATCTCCCCATACATAGCCTCGTCATAGCCGACGGGACCTACCCCTTCGTATCCAATCGCGTCAATGCCGATGTTGTCATTATCGTGAATGAGATTGTTGGTAATCCTAAAATGGGTAACGTTTCCATCCACGTTCACGGATTCGCTTTGCCCAGTCTTTAGCTGGTAGACCTCGTTACCACTGATGACCAGTTGGGTGATGGGAGTCTGCGATGTGCCGTAAGCGGAAATGCCGAACGCATTGCCGTTTGCTTCCGAAGTCGTTGTAATGTTGTGCACCAGATTGTTCAGAATCCTGACGCCAGCGCCATAGCCTGTGATCCATATGCCAGACGGAGTCGCGTTGGAGTTGCTGGTAGTATAGTTACGAATCTCAAATCCACTAATGGTGACGTAGCTCTGGTTAATTATATTGACGAGGCCCTGAATGCCCGATGCGCTCAGGCCGGTCCCGTCGATTGCCGCAGTCTGACCGGGATAGCTCTCGAAAGTAATAGGCGCCGATGCCGTTCCCGAATTGGGAAAGTTGATAGACTGGTTGTACACGCCCCCGAACACATACACCGTAGCGCCTGCCGTGGCTGTATTTGCGGCGTGCTGGATCGTCAACCATGGCTCGGCGAGCGTGCCGGGATTGCTGTCATTGCCGCTTGTCGATACATAGTAGGTGGGCCCGCTCTGTGCGAGCAGCGAATTGGAAGCGAACAGAACTGCTACGAACGACAGCTTCCAGATACCAAAGAAACGAAGCGAACGGGAAACTGCGCCAAATGTCATTTGAATCTCCTTCTTCCTCTCTCTTGACCGGTACTCGCTGCGATGAATTCCTGTCGTCATGTGACAGTTCACAAGTTCCGGGTCATTCCGGAGCGCCCCGCAATCGGGCATGGTCCGATTTATTCTACCGCCATTGATCATTCTGCATAATGCCAAGTGCGCCGCGCGGTGGAAATGTTCGTTTCCGCGCTCGATACCGAAGCGGGCGGCCTATGAGTCGCCGTTTTGGAAAGCTGTTCGAGCATGCACGTGTTTCCCACAATGGCGTCGTTTCATTTCTCGAACCGCCAATGGACCGTGAACAGGAAGAAAAGGTTACCATGCCGGAATCGCGGGAGGAGTGGCTCCGTCCACATCGGCGTTAAGTCCAGTAATCGTGCCTCACGGAGCAGAAAACAGCCCTGGCCGCAAGAAATGGCCAGGTGCCGTTGTCGCGGCACCATCGAAGCCCCGTTGCTGAGCAGAAGCGGTATAACGTCGTCAGCGTGCCGCTCGGGGTGATTTTGAAGACCATCCCGCAGCAGGAGCCACTCGCCCCGCCCTGCGGGGTCCAGAGCGCAGCCGAGAAGCACGCGATTATGGCGCGGTCGCGAAGACCCTTCAGCGGCGATACTATAGCTTGACGGCAAATGTTTCTTGTTTTGATATTTCTCCTTCTGACGTGCCCAGCCGCGCGAGGTGCGGATTGGCCGCAATTCTTGGGACCGGGGCGCAATGGCGTTTATGTCGGCCAATTGGCGGCTGAGTGGCCGAAACCCGGGATCGCAGCGGTGTGGAAACTGGAGGTTGGCCAGGGTTTCAGCGCTCCTGTAGTGGCGCGCGGGCGGGTCATTCTGTTCCATCGGCGAGGCAATCAGGCGATCGTGGAAGCGCTCGATGCGAACACTGGGAAGGGCATCTGGTCGGCAGGTTATCCAACCGATTATCGCGATGATTTTGGCTTCGATGAAGGGCCCCGAGCGACGCCGGCTGTGGCGGGTGACAGAATTTACACGTTTGGAGCGGAGGGCGTGTTGCAAGCTCTCGATTTCTCGACTGGCAAGCGCGTCTGGAGCGTGGATACGCGCCAGAAGTTCGACGCGCCAAAGGGCTTCTTCGGAGCCGCCTGTTCGCCGTTAGTAGATGACGGCCGCGTGCTCATGAATATCGGCGGGCCAAATGGCGCAGGTATCGGGGCGTTCGATGCGGCTACCGGCAAGGTACTCTGGACAGCGACCAACGACGAGGCCGGCTACTCTGCGCCCGTTGTAGCTACCATTGGCGGCGCTCGTCACGCGTTGTTTTGGACGCGGGCTGGTTTGGTGGACGTCGATCCCGCAACCGGGAAAATCCGGTTCCAGTTCCCCCGGCGCTCGCGCAGCCACGCTTCGGTCAACGCTGCCGCGCCTCTTGTTGCCGGCGACTTGGTGTTTCTTTCCGCCAGCTATGGCACAGGCGCGATATTGTTACAAATCGCTGGCTCGTCAGTGAAACAACTTTGGGATTCCGATGATGCGCTCTCGAACCACTACGCAACCAGCGTGTACCGCGATGGCTATGTATATGGCTATCACGGCAGGCAGGAATTCGGCCAGAGCTTGCGAGCGATCGAGCTGAAGACCGGGAAGGTGCAGTGGAACGTCGACCGCTTCGGTGCTGGTACGGTCACATTGGTCGGTGACAAGCTTTTGCTGATCCGGGAAAACGGCGAGCTGATCGTGGCGTTTGCGACTCCGAAGGAGTTCCGGCCGCTTTCACGTGCTCAACTGATGCCGGCGACTGTACGATCCTACCCGGCTCTCGCCGATGGAAGACTCTACGTGCGGAATGAGCGGTCGCTGGCGTGTTTCGATCTGAAGTAGGCCGGTGTGTGCGGACCCAGGCCGTGGCAAGATCCGCGGCCGCGCCGGATTCTTCGTGAGCGAGCGTTTGGCCGGCGCTACCCCCAGACCGAGCTGCGCCTGGCCCAGCCCTGCATCGGCAACGTGATCCGGTAGATCGCCGGGAGCTGCGGTTTGCGCTGAAGCTGCGGGAGCGCGATCGACGATCAGCCGTCGCGGACTTCGGTGCGCGCCGCTGGTCGCATCGCTCAGTGCGGGCGTGCTGTTGTGGAACGCTTGGCGACGATCCGGTTCGCGAGATTGGCGTTCGAATTGATGCGTGATCATCGCCACGTTCCATCGCGCTACGCCCGCGCGTGGCGGCGCGGTCGCCCATGAGCGCCGCGTCGTGGCCGGCAGAAGGTCGCGCGCGTCGGGAGGGGGTCACGTCAATCACTTCAAGAGATCGCGGATCAGCACCGCTGGATGTTGCGCCTTGGCCCCGTTGAGTTCCGCCACCTGATGGCGGCAGGAGGTTCCTGGTGCCACCAGCACGTCACCCGGCCCCATCCTCTGTACCTCCGCCAGCAAGCGTCGATTGGCGATGGCTACGGAAATCTCGTAATGCTCCTTGTAATAACCGAACGATCCTGCCATGCCGCAACAGCCGGCATCCAGATCCATCACTTTCGCCGAGGGAATGCGGCTGAGCAGCGCCATCGTGGCCGGCAATAGCCCCAGCGACTTCTGGTGACAGTGGCCGTGCACGAGAATCCGTGCGGGTCCGGGTTCGAGCGGCAGGTCTAAATTCACCGCGAATTCATCGAACAGCATGCAAGCGTTCGCTACCGTCTGCGCCCGATTCTGCGGTTCGCCCCGCAAGAGCGCCACTGCGTCGTCTTTGAAGACCGACAGACAACTAGGCTCGCAAAACAGGATCTTCTCACCGCGCTCGGCAATCGGGAACAGCGCTTCCACGGCGTGGGCAGCCTGCGCCCGGGCTTCAGCCAGCAGCCCTTGCGAAATCAGCGGGCGTCCGCAGCAACCGGGCCGGACCACGCTGACCTGGCAGCCGCCCTTCTCCAGGATCGCCAAGCTCGCGATTCCAATCTCGGGATCGTAATGATTCAGGAACGTATCGTTGAATAGCGTCACCCGAGTGCCGGCCGCGGAACTCCGTGGCGGGTTGCGGGCGAGCCGCCGCTCGAAGGTCTGCCGTTTCCAGGCCGGCAGGACGCGTCGGCGGTCGATGCCCAGCAGCTTTTCCATGATCCAGCGCACGGGCCGTCCGGCAACCATCCAGTTGGACACCGGAGCGAACCGGCTACCCCAAACGGAAAGCCGGTGGATATTGCCGAGCGCGCGCGCCCGCAGCGGCGTCCCGTGGCGCTTCCAGTAGTCCGCCAGGAACTCGCTCTTGAACCGCGCCATGTCTACACCGATCGGGCATTCCGCTTTGCAGGCCCGGCACTGCAGGCACAGATCGAGCACGTCGTATGCGCCCTTATCCCCAAGTCCCGCCTCTCCGAGACGCCCCGTCATTGCCAGCCGCAATACGTTGGCGCGGCCGCGGGTAGAATGTGCCTCGTCCCGCGTGGCCATGTAGGAAGGACACATCGTACCCGAGAGTTGCTTCCGGCAGGCGCCGATGCCGCTGCACATTTCCACCGCGCCGCCCATTCCGCCGAATTCCGAGTAGTCGAACCAGGTCGCCGGATTGGGTGTCTGATACTCCGTCCCGAACCGCAGATTCGATGTGATCGGTGGCGCGTCCACAATTTTGCCGGGATTCAGTATGCTTATGGGATCGAAGGTACGTTTTACCTGCCGGAATGCCTCATACAGCACTGGACCGAACATCTGCAGGTTGAACGGGCTGCGCGTGAGGCCATCGCCGTGTTCGGAGGAAAGCGAGCCACCGAATTCCAGCACCAGATCCGCTACCTCCTGGGCCATGGTCTCGAACTTCCGAATCCCTTCCGCGGTCTTAAGGTTGATCACCGGCCTCACATGCAGGCACCCGACCGAGGCATGCGCGTAGATTCCAGCAGTGGTTCCGTGGCGGCGGATAATTTCCAGGAACCGGTCGATATAGTCGCGCAGCTTTTCGGGTGCAACCGCGGTGTCTTCCACGAAGGAGATCGATTTGGCGTCGCCCTTCATGGCCATCGAGAGGCCCAGCGAGTTCTCGCGAAGGCTCCAGATTTTCGCCTGCGCTGCCGGATCGGTTTCGGCGCGGTACGCGTAACCGAACTTCCGCGATCGCAGATCGTCTTCGAGCGCCTTGAGCCGCGGCGGCAGGTCCTCTTTCCGGTCCGCATAGAACTCCACGCACAAAATGGAAGCCGGGTCGCCTTCGATAAACGTGTTGCGAATGCGCTCGAGGACGGCATTCTGGCGAGTGTAATCCAGAATAGACTTGTCCATCACCTCGACGGCCGATGGTTTATGCCGCAGGATCGCGGGGGCGGCGGCCAGCGATTCCAACAGGTCGCCGAACATGATTACCATTAGGCCTTTCGCCTTCGGCAGCGGTACCAGCCGTAGTTTCGCTTCGAGCACGATGCCCAAAGTCCCCTCGGAGCCGACCATGATCCTGGCCAGATTGACCGGCTTCGAAGCGTCGATAAACTCATCCAGGTTGTAGCCGCCCACGTGGCGCAGGATCTTCGGATAGCGGCGGTCGATCTCGGCGACGTGCTCGCTTGCCAGCGCCAGCACCGTGCGATAACAGGCGGCCTCCAGCGTGTCTCCCTCCGGCACTTCGCAGCGTGGAATTTCGCGGAAATGAACGACGCTCGAATCGGACAGGGCGACCACCGTTTCCAGAACGTGGTCGATCGTCCTGCCCCACCACACACTCCGCGCGCCTGCCGCGTTGTTCGCCAGCATGCCGCCGACCGTGGCTCGGCTCGCCGTGGAAATATCGGGCGCAAAACGCAGGCCAAGCGGCGCCAGGTGCGTATTCAATTCATCCAGCACGATACCGGGTTCCACCCGGACCCACTGCTGCTCCTCATTCACTTCCAGCACCCGGTTGTAGTATTTCGAGATGTCGATCTGCAAGCCGGGCCCGATCGACTGGCCGCACTGGGATGTGCCACCTCCGCGCATCGTGATCGGACAGCGGTGACGCCGGCAGATCTCCAGGCTGCGCAGAATGTCTTCGCGATTCCTTGGAATGACCACGCCTGCCGGCTTGATTTCATAAACGCTCGCGTCGGTGGAATAGAGCGCGCGAGAAACCGGATCGAAGCGCACTTCGCCTTCAATTTGGTCCTCCAAATCCCGTCGGAGCGTGTCTGCGTCCAGCACTGGCGCGGCAGTTCCGGCCTGGATCTGAACGACGCTAGATCGCTTCGGCTGCAATGGTACCCGCCTTTTTCACCGGCAAGGCTTCGGCAGCCGGCATCCTGCGCCGCATCGGTTCGACCGCCAGCTTTGCCAGAACCCCCGCTCCGAGGCTGGAAACCGCCATAACCAACAACACTGCCGTCCAGGTCCCCGTTGCCGTGACCATGAGATTGGCGAGGGGAACCACCAAGGCCGATGTGCCCTTCGCGGTATAGAGGAGCCCATTGTTGGCGGTCGCATTCCGGACGCCGAAAGTGTCTCCGCAAATCGCCGGGAAGATGGCGAAGATCTCACCCCAGAACAGGAAGATCAAGGCCGCGAACACTAGGAAAGCGCCCGGCTGTCGTCCGAATACGGCCATGCCCAGGAAGGCGATCCCATCCGCACAGAACATCAGCAGCATGGTGTTTTCGCGCCCGATCTTGTCTGAGAGGAATCCGGAAAAGGGCCTGGTGACGCCGTTAGCCACGTTGTCGATCGTCACGGCCAGCGCCAAGAGGGGCATGGAGAAGCCAAGCAGCGTGACCATCTGTTTGTCCACACCGAAATCCCGCGCGATGGGTCCAAGCTGCGCGGTCACGATCATGCCGCCGGAGCCAATCATCAAGTAGACCAGATAAATGAGCCAGAACACTTTCGTTCGCACTGTCTGGGATGGAGCAAACTCCTGGCCTTGACGGATCTTTCCCGTTTGCGCGGGCCGATATACCCGGACGGCGGGCTTCACCAGAAACGCTCCCAGGCAGAAAATCGACACTCCCTGGAGCAGCCCGAAAAAGAGAAATGTATGGCGGTAGCCGCTCGCCAGGATCATCCGGGACGTGGGAATCACGGTGATCGCCGCGCCTAGCCCATAGCCGGCTGCGATCATGCCTGATGCGAATCCCCGTCTTTCCGGGAACCACTTGAGCGCCGTACCCATGCACGTGCCGAACACGCAACCGATGCCCAGCCCGCCGATGGCCGCCGCCATGTAGAGTGTCTGGAGTGAGTGCGTGCGCGAATTCAGGACCCATGAAGTCCCGGCCGCCAGACCACCCAGCATGACGACATACCGTGGCCCGCAGCGGTCCGCCACCCAGCCTTCCAGCGGCGCCAGCCACGTGTTCAGGAAGATGAGAATGGTGAAAGCGAGCTGGATCCCTACCGTTGGCCAGTGGGTCTCAATGTGCATCGGGTTGACGAACAGCGTCCAGCCGTATTGCATGTTGGACAGGGTGACCGTAGACAAGACCATGATGGTAAGTTGCACCCATCGGTTCTCGAGGGAGCCTGGCACGGCATGCGTCGGCGGCTCTGGCATCATGGTTTCTGCCCGGTCAGGTAATCGAGAGCGGCGTTGATTCCGCCCTTCCGATGGGGGATGCCCACAAGATCCAGTCCCATCTCGATACCGGCCAGCGTACCAGCCAGCATGAGCTCGTTGAAATCGCCCAGGTGACCAATGCGAAAGACCTTGCCCGCGGTCTTTCCTAGCCCCGCTCCGAGCGACATATTGAACCGGTCCAGCACCAGCGCCCGGAATGCGGATTCGCTGAAGCCGTCCGGCAGCAGGACCGCCGTGCACGTACTGCTGTATTCGGCGGGATTGCAGGCCCAGATCTCCAGATCCCAGGCGCGTACCGCGCGGCGCGTTGCCTCGGCCAGGCGATCGTGCCGGCGAAAGACGTTGGCCAACTCTTCCTCCAGGAGTATTTTCAAGGCTTCCCGCAGGCCGTAGAGCAGGTTCGTCGCGGGAGTGTAAGGGAAGAATCCTCTGGCGTTGTTCGCCAGCATTTCTTCCCATCGCCAGTAGCTCTTGGGGAGTTTGGAAGTCTTGCTGGCCTCCATGGCTTTCGGACTCACCGCGTTGAAGGAGAGACCGGGTGGCAACATCATACCCTTTTGCGAGCCGCCCACCGCGACGTCCACGCTCCACTCATCATGCCGGTAATCGATCGACGCCAGGGAAGAAATGGTGTCCACCAACAACAAGGCTGGGTGCTTCGCGTCGTCGATCGCGCGGCGCAGGGCGGCGATATTGCTCGTGACACCTGTCGAAGTCTCGTTGTGGATCGCCATTACGGCCTGAATCTCATGTTCCCGGTCGGCACTCAATTTCGCCGCGACCGCCGCCGGATTCACGCCGTTCCTCCAGTCGGATGGCACAAAGTCCACCCGCAGGCCGAGGTTTGCCGCCATTTTCGACCATAGTGTGGCGAAGTGCCCGGTGTCGAACGCAAGCACCCGGTCTCCAGGACTCAGGGTGTTGACCAGGGCGGCTTCCCACGCGCCCGTACCGGACGCCGGGAAGATGATCACGGAATGCTCAGTCTGGAAGACGGCTTTCATGCCTTCCAGGCAAGCTTTAGCTAGTTCAGCGAAACCCGCTCCGCGATGGTCAATGGTCGGATTGTCCATGGCGCGCAGAACCCGGTCCGGAACATTGGACGGACCAGGTATTTGAAGAAAATGTCTGCCGGTTGGATGGCTCATCGTAAATCCTTATTTCGCCCCGCTTCTCCGAGTTTCGTCGCTTTGAGCGCCTAAGTCGTCCTTGATCACCGTTCCCCCTTTCATCACGAATTTGACGTGCTGCATCTCGGTGATGTCCTGGAGCGGGTCTCCAGAGGTGGCGATAAGGTCGGCGAACTTGCCCTTTTCGATGGCGCCGACTTTGTCCTGCCAATGGATGATCTCGGCATTCACCGTGGTCGCCATACGTAGCGTGTAGAGAGGCGTCGCTCCCCAACTGACGAAGATGGGAAACATCTCGCTCTGCACGCCATGGGAACAGTCGCAGACGGCGTTGAAGATTCTGCCCTGCCCGTCGGAAACCGGGGTAGCGCCGCTCCCATATCCGAGTCTTACACCGGCCTTCAGCATCTTCTTCCACGTTTGTTCCATCAGACGAAAGCGGCTGTAAGGCGCCCATTGTTTCAAATCCCCAGATTCATCCTGACGAAGATCGAGGATCGTCGAAGTAATGGGAAGATTTTTCTGGAGGATCATTTGAATATCCTCGTCGGTCGCCGCCACGGCATGTTGGATATCTTCGACCCCAGCTTCAATTGCCCATTTCAGTCCGTCACCGCCGTAAGTATGACTGGCGACGAACATCCCCCGGCGATGGGCCTCGTCTACGACAGCCTTGAGTTCCTCCAGACTGGGAAGCGCCTGGTTCACCATCTCCCCATTCTGCTTGAAGTAAAACGGCCCGGTGGTGTGTATCTTCACGTGATCCGCGCCATAATGGGCCAATTCGCGGACGCCCGCGCGCAGGGCGTCTACGCCATCCTTGACAATTTCCACTTCGAACGGTGTGAACGCCAAGGGAAAGGGTCCATTGCCCGGAGCCGTGATCGCCAGAATCGGTCCGGCCGGCAGCAGCCGCGGCCCCTGTACTAAGCCTTGTTCGATGGCTCTCTTCAACTCCACATCGGCGAACCCGCCCCCGTGCGACCCCTGGACGACCTGGGTGGTGTAGCCGGCCTTCAAGCTTTCCGTCGCGCTGTGCAGCGCCACCATCATCTGGTGTTGCAGGCCTCCCACCGCATCCGTCAAGTGAACGTGGCCGTCAATCAAGCCCGGCAGCACGGTGGCCCGGCTCAGATCCAAGACCTTCGCGCCCGCCGGAATCGACACACTGGCGGCCGGGCCGACACTCGCGATTCGCTCGCCCTGGATCAGCACCACTTGGTTCGCCAACATCTGGCCCGACTTCGGATCAAACAGTTTGCCCGCCCGTATTGCGGTCGTCTGCACAGCCTGCGACCAGAGCATGGTGGCAGCGCCTAGTATCCCAGTAATCGCTCTCAAAACATAGTTCGATCGCATCGAGTACCCCTCCGTTTCGGCTTGACTGACTGCTTGACGAGGGCCCTTCACCTTACTCGCCGCCTTCTGTCACATAATGTCGCATGTTTCGGTCTCTGCGAAAATGCTGCTTGACGCCTTCATCGTGTAACTTGTCAAATCAGAATGGGATGGCCAAGCCAACTAAAGCCGCCACCGAGATGTGCGGCACGTTGCGGCATCCGTTTTGCGGCCGCCACAAGTGCGATGATGCCCTTTTCAAGCGGCGTTCCGCGGTCCGTCCGTGTGCGGACTACGCCTCGGCACGATCCGCGGCCGCACCGGATTCATCGTGCGCGCCTGGCCGGCGCTACTCACAGGCAGAGCTGGGCCGGGAATGCGGCCAGCTCTGCATCGGCGAACGTGACCCGGTAGATCACCGCGTGCAGCAGTTTGCGCTGGAGCCGCGCGAGCGCGGTCGACGAGAAGCCTTTGATGGCACTTTGCGGCATCCGTTCGCGGTCGTCAAAAGTGCGATGATGCCGTTTTCAAAACGCCGTTCAGCGGTCCGTCCGTGTGCGGATCAGCCTCGGCACGCGGCCGCGACGGGTTCTTCGTAGGTGCGCGGTTGGCCAGCGCTGCCCACAGGCAGAGCTGGGGCCGGAATGCGGCCCAGTCCTGCATCGGCGAAGGTGATCCGCTCAGCATCCCGGGTGACCTCTCACTGGGAAGGCATCGCAACCTGGCGTCGTTTCTGAACAGCGAATCGTCCGCACGGCCAACGCTCAATTCCTGACGTTTGTCACGATCGGGCCATCATCGTAGTTAGTCGAGCAGCTTGCATCAGAAGGTAATTGCGCTCAGGGATATTCACTGTTTTGCCCGCAGCCGCGCGGTAGTATTTCGCGGCTTCCTGCGAATCGCCAGCCATCTCCAACAGATGTGCGCGAACGGCATCCATACGGTAGTGTTCCGCAATTCGCCGGTCCTCTTTAAGCGCGTCCAGCAGATTCAAACCCTCTTTCGGGCCATCGACCATCGCTGCCGCGATTGTGTGGTTCAAGATCACCATCGGATTGTCCGACATACGTTTCAGCAACTCGTATAGCGCCAGGATCTGAGGCCAATCCGTATCTTCGGGGCGCTCGGCTTCATCGTGAACAGCGGCTATCGCCGCTTGCAATTGATACGGTCCGATGGAGCCTTTCGGCAGTGCGGCCGAAAGCAGTGCGATGCCGTCCGCGATCTGTTCCCGGTCCCAAAGCGCCCGATTTTGTTGCGCGAGCGGAATTAATTCATCGTTTGGGCCGGTTCGGGCATGTCGCCGCGCGTCGGTCAACAGCATCAGCGCAAGCAGGCCGGCGATCTCCGTATTTTCGGGCCGCAGCCGCAGGGCCATTCGCGTCAGGCGTATCCCCTCCCGTGATAGATCGGCTCGCCGCAGGTGTGGTCCTGAAGTAGCCGTATATCCCTCGTTGAAGATCAAGTACAAAACGTGGAGCACCGAGCCCAGACGCCCGCCGCGCTCTTCGGCATCAGGCATTCGGAATGGAATGCCAGATACCTTGATGGTCTGCTTCGCCCGGGAGATTCGCTGCGCCATGGTTGCTTCCGGAACCAGAAAAGCACTGGCGATTTCAGCCGTGGTTAGACCGCCAACGGCGCGCAGCGTCAAAGCAATAGCGGAGGAAGGCGTAAGTGCCGGATGGCAGCACATAAAGAGAAGCACCAGCGCGTCGTCGTCGACCGGCGCATCCAGGCTGGTCTCCGACACACGCGCCGTCTCCTCCACGAGTTCCGTCTCGCGACGCCTCCGTGCAGATTCGCGGCGGATAAGGTCCGTCATCTTTCGAAATGCAACCTGCGCCAGCCAGGCGCGCGGATTGTCGGGAACTCCGTCGCGCGGCCATTGCATCACTGCCGCAATCGACGCTTCCTGAACGGCGTCCTCGGCCGCGTCGAAATCACGAAATCTTCGGACCACAAGCCCGAGCACCTGTGGCGTCAGTTCTCGCAACAGCTCTCCGATCGGAAGATCGGATGATGGTTCCCGCCAATCCACGATTCGCGTCTCAGCCTCACAATCCCAAGTCGTTATGGCTGCCGAGCACCTGCCGTACTTCAATCGGCATATTACCCGGTTTCCCGCCCGGCCCGGGCGCGGCCGATGCACGGGCAGCAATCTTGTACGCCTGCTCGGGACTCTCTACGTCGATAACCCAGTATCCGGCAAGGAACTCCTTCGATTCCGGGAACACGCCGTC
>Ga0302325_10007484_pt1 | contig 24220 bp, 17 predicted proteins | sample Palsa_T0_2_FD_201948 | JGI IMG/M metagenome (GOLD analysis project Ga0302325, IMG submission 201948) | Peat permafrost microbial communities from Stordalen Mire near Abisko, Sweden - Palsa_T0_2 | ecosystem: Environmental > Terrestrial > Soil > Palsa > Peat permafrost | place: Sweden: Abisko... | reverse complement strand
CAACTACTTCACCTGGTTCAGCTCGGGCGGCCTGACGGTGCCCGTCGGGTTCCTGGTGGACCCGCTGTCGATCACGATGTGCATGTTCATCACGTTCGTCAGCGCCTTCATCCACCTGTACTCCATCGGCTACATGAAGGACGACCGGGACTACTCGAAGTTCTTCATCTACCTGAACCTGTTCGTCTTCTCCATGCTGCTGCTGGTGCTGGCGGACAACCTGCTGCTCACGTTCGTGGGCTGGGAGGGCGTCGGCGTCTGCTCCTACTGGCTGGTGTCCTTCTGGTTCCAGCGCGAGGCGGCCGCCTCGGCCGGCAAGAAGGCCTTCATCTACAACCGCATCGGTGACGTCGGTTTCCTGCTGGCCATCTTCCTGATTTTCGAGCGGACCGGCACCATCCAGTACGAGAGCGGCCCCGGCGGGGGGATCTTCGGTCAGCTGCACCATCTCGACGGCGGCTACGGCCTGGCCGCCGTGCTGCTCCTCTTCCTGGCCGCCGCCGGCAAGTCGGCCCAGATCCCGCTGTTCAACTGGCTGCCCGACGCCATGGAGGGCCCGACGCCGGTCTCGGCCCTCATCCACGCCGCCACCATGGTCACGGCGGGTGTCTATCTGCTCTGCCGGATGAACCCCCTGCTGCACGTCACGGCCACGGGGTCCGAGATCATCGCCGTCATCGGGGCCGTCACCGCGTTCGTGGCCGCCACCATCGCCTGCGCGCAGCAGGACATCAAGAAGGTGCTCGCCTTCTCCACCGTGTCGCAGATCGGCTACATGATCCTCGCCGTGGGCACCGGCGCCTATATCGCCGCCGTCTTCCTCATGGTGGCCCACGCCTTCTTCAAGGGCCTGCTCTTCCTGGGGGCGGGCTCGGTGATCCACGGGCTCGAGGACGAGCAGGACCTCAAGCGCATGGGCGCGCTGCGCCGCTACATGAAGTGGACCACCGTCACCTTCACCATCGGGTTCCTGGCCATCGCCGGCATCCCTCCGCTATCGGGCTTCTGGGCCAAGGGCGACGTCCTGGACAACACGTACGCCCATTTCAAGTGGCTGTGGGTCATCGGGCTGGTCACCGCGGTGCTCACGGCGTACTACATGAGCCGGCTGGAGATCCTCGCCTTCGGCGGCAAGGAGCGCTTCGACAAGCCGGGCCCCCAGGGCGAGCCGGCGCTGCACACGCCCCACGAGTCGCCCTGGATCATGCGGTTGCCCCTCGTCGTCCTGGCCTTCTTCGCGTTCTTCGCCGGCGCGCTCGACCTGCCCTGGGTCCACACCGACAACCTGGCGAGCTTTCTCGCACCCGTGTTCGCCGGCACGCTCTACAACGACAACCTGGGCGCAGGGCCGGAGTGGGCGCTCGCCCTGGCTGACATCGCGGCGGCGTTCATCGGCCTGATCGTGGCCTGGTGGCTGTGGCGAGGCGACGAGGTCTACCAGCCGAAGCTGGAGCCGGCCTTCCTCCAGCGGGTCTGGTACTGGGACGACTTCTACGACCTCGTCATCGGGCGCCCGGCCCAGCGGCTGGCCACGTTCTGCGCCTGGGTGATCGACGTCCGCATCATCGACGGGGCGGTCAACGGCACGGCGCAGCTGGCCAAGGCCACGGGGAACGCGGCCCGCAAGCTGCAGACGGGCTACGCACGGAATTACGCGCTCGGCATCGCACTGGGGACGGCCCTCATCATCGCCTTCTTGCTGAGCCGGACGTGGTGGGGATGAGCCATTCCATCCCCTTCCTGACGCTGCTCATCCTGCTGCCGGCCATCGGGGCGGTCGCTCTGGGTCTGCTCAACTTCGACCGCTCGCTGCACAAAGAGCTCGCCTACGTGCTGGCACTGATCTTCTCGCTGGCCACGGCGGCGATCGCCGTGGCCGCTTTCATCGCCATGAAGGTGCACGACGGCGGCTTCCAGCTGGTCTCGAACCACGAGTACACCGGCACGAGCCTCGGAGTGCACTGGTACCTGGGGGTCGACGGCATCTCCATCTTCCTGGTGCTGCTCAGCGCACTGCTGTTCCCGCTCACCATCATCCTCGGGCGCAACCGGGAGAACCCCCGGGCCTACTTCGCCTGGATCCTCCTCCTGGAGGCTTCGGTGATGGGGAGCTTCCTGTCGCTCGACCTCATCGTGTTCTTCTTCATGTTCGAGCTGACCCTGGTGCCGGCCTACTTCATCATCGCCGGCTGGGGACACCAGCGGAGGGCCTACGCGGCCATCAAGTTCTTCCTCTACACCTTTCTGGGCTCGGCCTTCCTGCTCGTGGGCATCCTGGCGCTGGCCTTCATCCACGAGTCGCAGTACCACTACCTGACCTTCGAGCTCGGGCCGCTGATGCAGACGCACCTGTCCTCGACGACCGAGATCCTGCTCTTCTTGTCCTTCACGGCGGCCTTCGCGGTCAAGGCGCCGCTCTTCCCATTCCACACCTGGTCGCCCGACGCCTACACCGAGGCCCCGGAAGAGGGCTCGGTCCTGCTGTCGAGCCTCCTCGCCAAGATCGGGACCTATGGCATCATCCGCTTCGACCTCAATCTCTTCCCCCACGCCACCCGGACCCTGGCCCCGCTCTTCCTGACCCTGGCCGTCATCGGCATCGTCTACGGCGCCATCGTCGCCTGCGCCCAGCGCGACATGAAGCGCCTCGTTACCTACTCGTCCCTGGCCGGCATCGGTTTCATTGCCCTCGGCACCTTCTCGCTGAGCACGCAGGGCCTCTCCGGCGCCGTCCTGCTGATGCTCAACCACGGGATCATCGTGGCGGGACTGTTCATCCTGATCGGGTTCATCTACCAGCGCCGCGGCACCTGGCAGACGAGCGAGATGCGCGGCCTGCAGAAGGCGGCACCCGTTCTGGCCGCCGTCTTCACCGTGGTCATGATGGCGTCCATCGGCGTGCCCGGACTCAACGGCTTCGTGAGCGAGTTCCTCGTGCTGTCGGGCACCTTCATCACCCACCGCTGGTGGGCCGTGGTCGCCGTCCTCGGCGTGATCGTGGCTGCCGTCTACCTGCTCTGGGCCTACCAGCAGGTCTTCCACGGCGAGCCGCGGGAGGCCGACGAGAAGACCCGTGACCTGGTCCTGCTCGAGCGACTGATCATGGCGCCCCTCATCATTTTGATCGTGTTCCTGGGCGTCTACCCCAAGCCGGTGCTCGACCGCATCAACCCGTCGGTCAACCAGCTCATCGCGCACGTGGAGTCCTCGACCGGCCACTACCAGCCGCCGGTGGCGGTCAGAGGCGTGGAGGGAGCCAAGTGATCGCATCCTTGTTCGCCACGTCGCACGCGGCGACGCACGCCGTCTCGAACTCCATCGCGGTGCCGTCGATCCGCTGGCTGGCCATCCTGCCGCCCATCATCATGATCGGCGGCGCCGTCGTCCTCCTCGGCATCGCCTCGCTCGTGCCCAAGCCGCTGCGGGTACGAGTGAGCACCATCGCCACGGTCATCATCTCGGGCGGCGCGCTCGGCGTCGCACTCTGGCAGTGGAACGACGTGCAGCAGCACGGCGCGCACACCTACATCAAACACGCCGTCGTCATGGACGGCTTCAGCGTGTTCATCACCATGCTGGTCGCCATCGCCATGCTGCTCACGGCACTCGTGGCGGACGGCTACCTGCGCCGGGAAGGCACGCACGGCGCGGAGTTCCATGTGCTGGCGATGCTCTCGGCCTCCGGCGCCATGATGATGGGGATGGCCAACGACCTGATCATCATCTTCCTCGGCCTCGAGATCCTCTCCCTCGCCCTGTACGTGCTGACCGCCTTCAACTACAAGCGCGCCGCATCCGGCGAGGCGGCGCTCAAGTACCTGATCCTGGGTGGCTTCTCCTCGGCGATCTTCGTCTACGGCATTGCGCTGACCTATGGGGCCACCGGGTCGACGAACCTGACCCAGATTTCGGACTACCTGTCCAAGAACGTCGTCCTCACCAACGGCCTGCTGCTGGCCGGGCTCGCCCTGATGCTGGTGGGCTTCTCCTTCAAGGTGGCGGCGGTGCCCTTCCACATGTGGACGCCGGACGTCTACCAGGGTGCCCCGTCGCCCGTGACCGGATTCATGGCGGCCGTGGCCAAGGCGGGCGCCTTCGCCGCCTTGCTGCGCGTCCTGTTCTCCTCCTTCGGCGTCATCGAGACGGACTGGCGTCCGATCATCTACGGGTTGGCCGTGCTGTCGCTCGTCCTGGGTGCCTTCGTCGCCCTACGCCAGCGCGACGTGAAGCGGATGCTGGCGTACTCGTCCATCAATCACGCCGGATTCATTCTGCTGGGGGTGTCCGCCGGCACGGCCCGGGGCGCCAGCGCGTCGCTCTACTACCTCTTCGCCTACATGTTGATGACCATCGGCAGCTTCGCAATCGTGACCGTGCTGGGGGGCGAGGGCGACCGCGACCACGACATCTCCCGCTACCGCGGCCTGGCCGGCCGCCAGCCCGTCATGGCCCTGGCGCTGGCCGTCCTGTTGCTGGCCCAGGCGGGTGCACCCTTCACGACCGGGCTGTGGGCCAAGCTGCAGGTGGTCTTCGCCGCCGTCGGGGCGGGCGAGGTGCCACTGGCGGTCATCGCCATGGTGACAGCGGCCGTGGCGGCCTACTTCTACCTGCGGGTCGCCGTCCTCATGTACGCCGGTGGCGGCCTGGGCGAGATCGAGGGTGGGGCCGGTGGCTCGGCCCAGCTGGGCGCCGAGGGCGGCATGACCGCAGGCGGCACCATCGTGGCGGGGTCCGAGGGCAGCGACACGGGCGGTGGGCTGGCGTGGGCCACCCCGGCCTCCGCCGCCAGCACGGTGACCACGATCAACGAGCAGATCCTGTTGGACGACGAGACCACCCAGAGCGAAGAGGAAGCGGAGCGGGAGCGGGTCCCGGTCCCGGCGCTCGCCGGCTTGGCCATCGCGCTGTGTACGGGGGTGACGGTGCTCTTCGGTGTGTGGCCGCAGCCGCTCATCGACTTCGCCAACCACGCCACCCTGCTGTTCCTGCCCAAGTAGGGCTGCCCGAGCAGGGAGTCAGTCGAGGACGGTCTCCGCCTTGCCCCTGCGGATGGCGGCGATCAGCGCGGCATGGTCTCGCTCGTTCTGGTCCGCGTAGCGACGGGCGAACCGACGCATGGCCTTGGTGAACACGTCGCTCTTCCCCATGTAGGCGTCGATGGCCGCGGGGTCGCCGGAGCGGGCGTGCGCCCGAGCGAGCGAGTTGCCGCACGCGATGGCGAACTCCACCAGGACGGGCGCGATGAGCTCGGTGGTGGGGATCAGCTTCATGTCGCGGAACTGACGGACGTAGAAGTCGCGCTCGCCCAATGTGCCCCAGCCCACGAAGATGTCGGTAGCGCTCTGCACCATTCGCTTGCCGGCGATGACTCGGGCGCCGTGGTTGTCGTGCCCGCTGGAGTAGGTGTAGGTCTCGTAGACCGAGGGACCGGCCTGCTTGCACTGCAGGAAGAGCGGGTCCCCGGTCGCGCTCCCTTCGAGGAGTACGAGATACACCACCATGCCGACGCTGCCGACCCCGACCACCTGCCGGACGACGTCCACCGTGGTGAAGCGATCGAAGAGCCGGCGGCGGTCCTCCTGGAGCGTGAGGCGGTACTCCCCGAGGAGTCCCTCCACGATGTCGCCCTGCTCGTCGTCGTCGAGGGTCACGCGCAGTGGGGGATGCGGGGTGATGCGTGCCCGCCCGCGCCGCTCGGTGGTCAACTTCTCGAACGCGCCGCGGCTCGTCCGCGTCTCTTTCTTTTTCTCGAACTGCACCTGCACCTGGCCGCGGTCGGCCGGTTCGAAGTAGTCGATGAACTGGTCGAAGCGCGTCCCCTCGTACCAGATGTCGAGGAGGGGCAACGTGGAGTAGTACCGCATCCGGTTGCGGTAGGCGTCGACCGCCGCGGTGACCGCGGCATCTGCCTTCGAGGGCTTCACCCCGTTTTGCCGCGCCGCCACCACCAGGCTGGCGACCAGGCGGGCCACGTCCCACTCGAATGGCCCGGGCAAGGTCTCGTCGAAGTCGCGCAGATCGAAGTTGAGGTTGCGTTCCGGTGTGGCCCACAGGCCGAAGTTCAGGACGTGGGCGTCACCGCAGAGCTGGACCTCAATGCGGCTGTGCGGCCGGGAGGCGAGGTCGGCCGCCATCACCGCGGCAGCGCCGCGGTAGAAGTTCCACGGCGAAAGGGCCATGCGCTGGTGCCGGAGCCCGGCGAGTTCGGCGAGCCGGATGTGGTTCTGCGCCAGCAGCGTGTCCACCGGATCGTGCCCGCGGGTCTGTTCGTCCCAGTCACCAAGATCAGCACGGGGGGCGAGTATCCGGGCTTGCCGACCCGTCTCGCGGCGCTCGGCCTCCGTGGCCGCGAGGTCATATTTGGCGGCAACTGTTGCAGGAACGGAGTGGATCTGGGTCTTGCTCACGGCATCCTCCCCTCTCGCTCCCAACTCATCTTCTATCCTGGCCCACGCCGACGGGCGCCTGGGGCGCGCCACCCCCCCGGCCACAGTATGCCGCCCCGTCGCCCTCGTTTTCTGTGCCGCGTCACCGACGACGGAGGCAAGCCCCGGAATGAATCGACACGAACGCGCAAGGGGTTGAGTCCGGGTCGGGCGCCCCCACGCCGCTCCGGTCGCACCGCGGCCGCCAAGGGTGCGGTGCCGTGAGGACATGGGCAGGGCGGGGCGGCCCCCAGACGACCTCGGCCACCCCACCCCTCGCAGCAATTGTGTCGGAACCGTGCTTCGGCGAGTAGGGCCGTTCGAAAGCAACCTGCACAACACCCGAACAACGGGGGTCGAGGTACGAGCCCGAAACCGGGGCTAGCCGAGCTTGCCGTAGTCCGTCGTGCGCCAGCGCGCCGGTGCCATGCGAAAGGCGACGCTCCCGGCCGCCTGGTCCGCCGTCGAGGCCACGTAGAGGTCGCCTCCCTCGTCGCCCAGATAGCGGTGGGCCAGGGTGCGACGCTCCTCGTCGGAGACGGTCTCGTCCAGTGCCGTGATCGGCCCTTCCACGCTGACGTAGCGATAGGGCATGGTCTCGGACTGGACGCAGAGAGAGAACCGGCCCGCCGCGCGCAGGAGTTGCGCCTTGACGCTCTGCCCTCCGGTGACGACGTTGACGGTCCCTCCGGGCGCGTAGGAGTACCAGACCGGGATGGTGAGCGGGCCCCGACCCGGCTCGTCGACACTGAGGACGGCCACGTGGAGCCCGGCGAGAAACTCCTCGCGTTCCGCTGTGGTCATGGTGAGCGTCATGCGGCACCTCCGGCCGAGAGATGATGGGGCGGGCGATCACGGCGTTGCTCGTCGGACCAGCAGCGGTCGCACCCCTCGCAGGGACCGCCGTCGCCGCGGCCGTGGTGCACGCCGGGATGGCCGCAGCGGGGGCAGCGGGGCTCGGTCATGGGCGCGGCGCCGTCCCGGCCTCCTGCCGCGTAGCTGTTCCATTGCCGGCATGCTCCTGCGCCGCGAGCACCTCTTCGGGCAGGGCCGGCCCCGACCGCTTGGCCACGCTCGTCGTGAGGAGGCGGCCGATGACCGGGACCTCGGTCAGCGACTCGGCCCGCATGATCTGCACGACGACGGGCACGAACTGTTCGGCCGAGTCGAAGACGATGTAGCGGGGGAGCCACCTCGGCTCGTATTTGGCGTTGAACCGCCACAGCGTCTCTATCTGCAGGACGCCGGAGAGGCGGCGGAGGGCCCAGCGCTCGACGCGCTGCGTGACGCCGTCGCCGCTGTCCCCCTCGAACACGGACCGTAGGGCGGCGAAGTTGAGGCTCAGGCCCTTCATGCCCATCTCGTTGAGACGCTCGATCGTCGAGCAGAGCGCGAAGTCGAGCAGGCCGTTCGGATGGTCGCCGGGGTCGCGGCGCATGAGGTCCAGCGAATAGCCGCCGATGGCGGGAGAGGGCACGAACTGGCACATGGCGACCGGTGCCCCGTCCGGACCCTCGACCAGCGTGAGCAGCAGGCCCGTGTCCCGGCGGTCGAAGAGGCGCCCGAGCATCATGGAGAAGCCCCGCTCCTGTTCACCGCGGCGGCTCTTGGCCATCAACTCGGCCATGCGGGCGGCGTCGGCCGGGTCGAGGCGGGCCGGGTCGAGGAACCTGACGGTGTAGCCGTAGCGCGCCACCCGGTTGACCGCTTGGCGCAGGCCTTTCATTTTACCGCCCTGCAGCGAGAATTCACGGGGGTCCACCACCGCCTCGTCCCCGATGTAGAGGAAGCGCATGCCGGATGCCTGGTACGTCGGCAGCCACTCCTCTCCCGCGCCCATGACGCCGAGGCCCCACCCGTTCCGATCGACGAAGCGGCGGAACGAGTCCCACACGTGGGCGCGCTCGGAGAACGGCCCGATGGGGTCGGGGGAGACCAGGCAGACCCCACCGAAGACGGCGTAGGCGACGAGCGAGTCGCGGTGGAAGAACCACTGCTTGTCGTCGCGCAGAGCGAAGTAGTCGAGCGTGCCGGTGCCGTGACGCCGGACGATGTCGCGCGCCCGAAGCTCGGCGGCACGCCGGCCTATCGCGGCGCGCCCCGATGACAGTCGGCGGTCGACCACCGGCCGGGTCAGCAGGTACAGCGCCACCACGATCAGGCTGATGCCGACCGCCAGGAGGCTGATCGACACGTAACGGTCGATGGTGGGGGGGAAGACGACCCAGTCCACGCCCACGAGGCGCTCCGCAGAGCCGAGGAGCACCTCGGGCCACCCAGGGAGGGGGTGGTGGTGCACGCGGCCAGCCACCTCCACCGCGAGGAAGCCGCCCAGGGTCGCCAGCACCCCGCCGACGGCGAGGATGACGAAGGCGGAGACGAGGGTCGCCTGTTCGGTCTGGGCCCGGAAGCGGTCCCGCTGGACGATCAGCAGCGCGAGGACGCCGGCACAGACGACGATCGTGACGAGGTCGGCCGCGTGGAGGAGGTGCAGCGCGAGCGAGGCGATGAGCAGCATCACGGCGACCAGCCACGAGCGCCGCTGACCTCTGAGGATGCCGCGGGAGAGCATGATCATGCCGATGCCGGCCAGGGCCGTCAGCGCCCCGGCCGCCTGGACGACGGCGACGGGCAGGTACTGCGCGATGAGATGCAGGTGCTCGCGCAACGGGGTCGTGACCGAGGAGAGCAGGTCGATCGCCCCGGCCACGAACAACAGGACCGCAGCGAGGCGGCGGATGCGGCGTACGCGGATGTGGTCCGCCGCCACCTCGGGCGCGGGCGGCCACGACGCGCCTCCGGGCCAGCTCGCCGCCAGCTCGGCGTGGACCTGGGCGGCCTTGGATCGGCCCTTGACCACGGTGTCGGCGGTGACGAGCCGCTCACCCATGGTGGCGAGCGGCAGATCGGCCTCGGCCAGGAGCAGGCGTACGTGGAGCTCCGCCCCGGTCTCGATCTCGAGGGTCGACTCCTGGCGGTGATGGAGGAACGTGGGTGGGAGTCCCAGGCGTCCCCGGTGTTCGTGCACGACCTCGGAGGTGGCGCCGGGACAGGCGAAGAACCCGGCATCGAGGTGGGTCAACTCGGGAACCAGCGCGCCCCCGACGATGACACCCGAGGCCCCGGCCTCGACGGCCGCCCGCGCCGCGTCGAGCGCGTCGACTCCGTCCAGCTCGAGTTGCGCGTGGGCGATCGGTCGCGTGCCCGATGGACCACCCGCCCACGGCGCAGGCAGACCCTCGCCGCCGAGTGCCCGCCAAATGCCGCGTGAGCTGATGGCGACGACGAGAGCCAGCACGGCGAGAAGGGCCACGGCGATCACGAGGGTCACGATGAAGCGCGAAGGCCAGGTCGCGTCGTAGGCGCGCTGGAGCGCAGTCTGCTGCCGGTGCGTGCGGAACACCCGGCCGAGACCGTCGACGACGAACTCGACACGCAGCAACAGCGCGATCACGGCCAGTGCGAGCGGCGGGGCCCAGAGGTACCGGCGCAGACGCCGGTAGAGCACGCGCGAGGTGACGAAGCGTCGTGCCGACCGAGGATCGTCCAGGCGGTCCATGCCGACGAGCCAGGGCCGGTCGTCGGTGGGTGTTGCGTCCATGGGCGGGTTGCCGTCGGGCCTGAGCGTGCCGGCGCGCACGAGCACGGTGCGCGTCCCGGCGCCCGTCTCGCAGGCGAGGTCGACCCCGTCGCGCACCGCGACGCCGCGACGCTCCAGCGCCTGCACCAGCGCAGGACCCCGCTCGGAGGGCGCCATCACGACGACCACCTGGGAGTCGGCGCGCGAGGCGAAGGCGCCCAGCGCGTCCATGAGGTCCGGGTGTTGGTCCATCACGCCCGTCGGATCGTCGGGGCACCCCGGCGCCACCAATCGTCCGCAGACGATGACAATGCCTGGTCCCTGCCATTCCCCGAGCCGCTGGGCGATGTCCCGGCAGGCAGCGCGCGAGCTGTCGGTGGGCTCGGGAGGGAGGAGGAGATCGCCGATCACTTCGACCCGCCGGCCGAGAGCCACGGGGAGCGTGCGGTCCGTGCCACCCGCGGTGGCCGGCTCGCTTCCCACCCCCGTGTCGGCATCGGATCCCATTTCTCGTCCATCGTGTCACCTTCGAGGCCCCCGACTGCTCCGCAATTAGGAGGATTCCCCTCTTCCGGGCCGCGGCAGACCCTTAGGCTGGTCGTTCGTGCCCGAGACCGAGCCAGAGAACGACCGGATCAACTGGACGTGGCGCGCCGAGGGCGCCGCGCCACACCCCAGCGGTCCGGCCGTGATCTTCGACATCGACGGCGTCCTGTCCGACGCCGCGGGTCGCCAGCATTTCATCGAACGAGGGAAGCGGGACTGGGCCTCCTTCTTCGAGGCCTGCGGCGACGACCCCGTGATCGAGGAGATCGCCCGGCTCCTGGAGCTCCTCGATCCCTCGCTGGCCGTCATCCTCCTCACCGGGCGCCCCCACCGTGTCCATCCCCAGACCCTGGCTTGGCTCAAGAGGTACGGATTGCGCTGGGATCTGCTGGTCATGCGTTCGCGCGGCGACTACGCCCAGGTCACCGAGTTCAAAGAGTCGGTGGTGGATGATCTCCGGGCACATGGCTTCGACTTGCGGCTCGCCTTCGAGGACGATCCGTCCAACCACGCCATGTACGTGGCGGCCGGCGTGCCTTGCGTCTACATCCATTCGGGTTACTACGAGTAGCGCAGCTGGCGGACCCACCCGACGGCGAGGGCCAACGCGGCGAGTGCCAGCAGCGGGAGGTCCCCCCAGTGGTCGTACGGCGTGAGGCCGCGGCGTAACGCGACGGTGGCGAAGAGCACCTGGCGCCGCCCGAGTGCGCTGCGCTGGAGGACGAGACCGCGCTGCGTGACCACCGCGCTGAATCCGGTCGGCGCGGCCTGCACGAGGTCGCGCCCGGTCTCGACCGCCTGCACGATCGCCGCCGCGGTCTCCTGCGTCGGCACCTGAGAGGTGCGGTAGGAGGACGTGTTGGTCGGAACGGCCAGGAGCTGGGCGCCGGCGCGCACCGACTCGTGGCTGCGGCCGGCGTAGAACACCTCGAAGGAGACCAGCAGCCCGAGCGGGCCGGCGGGTGTGCGCAGGAGGCCGGTGCCGTGACCGGGAATGGCATCGACCGGCACCCCCGACAGATTGGCGAAGTGCGAGAACAAGGAGCGGAGCGGCACGTACTCGCCGAAGGGCACCCGGTGGACCTTCTCGAAGACGCCGACGATGTGGCCGCGGGATCCCCAGGCCACGACTTCGTTACGGAAGGTGGTGGCGGACGCCGGCTCGGTGACGCCGACGAGGAGTGTGGTGTCGAGCTGCCTGGCCAACCGGCCCAGGAGCGCCGCTTGGGGAGAGCCCGCCAGCGGGCGACCGAGCGCCACCACGTCTTCGGGCCACAGGACGAGCCGGGGGGAGGGCCTGGCCCTGGCCACGGCGGACGTCGCCGCCAGCTGGGCGGTGAGGACGGTGGTGGGCGAGACCTGCTGCTTGCTCAGGCCCCGTTGCCCGCCCCCTTGCACCAGGGCGACGCGCAACGTCCGGACGGGCGCACCGCCATCGGGCGCCACCGTGCCGACCACGGCCAGCGCGACGATGCCGACGACGATCGCGGCTGCGCCGACGACGGATGGACCGCCGATGCGGCGATGGCGCGCCCACAGGGACGCGGCGATCGTGGCGAGTGCGACCCCGCCGGCCCAGACGCCGGCCGTGATGAGGAGGGGCCCACCGAGACGCGCCAGCTCGACGAATGGGCCGCGGGCCTGGCCCAGGAAGACGCCGCCGAGCGGGAGCCCGCCAAAGGGCCACGTCATGCGGACACACTCGGCCAGGGTGCATGCACCGACGAAGGCCAGGGCACGGCCGCACCGCGGTGGCGTGGCGCCGGCGGCCGCGGCGAAGAAGAGCGCCTCAATCAGGATGAGCACGACCGCGCCGTACCAGTTGAAGGCGCGGGCCCAGAAGAGCCCGATGGCGTAGCACCCCAGTCCGGCCAGCCAGCCGGACCAAAGACGGGTCCGCAGTCGCAGCCCGGCCAGGCGCCAGTAGAGCAACGCGCCGCCCACGAACCCCAGGGGCCACCAGCCCCAGGGAGGGAGCGAGAGCGCGAGGAGGACACCTGCCGCGGCCGAGGGGGCGGCGACGCGGCCCCGGCGCGGCAGGCGGCCGCTCACACGAGCGCGCGTGCCGCGGACCGCCCGCTGGCGATGCAGGCGGGGATCCCGACGCCGTGGTACGCCGCACCGGCGACGGCGACACCGCCGAGGCGAGCCAGCGCCGACTCCACCCCGGCTGTGCGCAGCAGGTGGTGGACCCGGTACTGCGGGAAGGCGTCCACAAAACGCGTGACCCGCGCTGCAGCGGGCTGACCCCCCACGCCCATGAGCGCGTGCAGCTCATCCCAGGCCCGCTCGGCAACCTCCTCGTCGCTCCACCCGGCGGCGCGGGTGTCGTCGATCCGCCCGAGCGACGCGCGCAGCAGCACCTCGCCACCGCGGTCGAGGTGCTGCCACTTCCGATCCAGGTAGGTGCACGCCGTGACCGCCCACGGTTCTCGTCCCTTGTGCGGGCTGCGGCGGGGCACGAGGAACCCGGTGCCGTGCAAGGTCGTGGGGATGTCGTCGGCGCCGACGCGGAAGGTCACGAGTACCACGGAGGCGTAGTCGATGGCGTCCAACAGTCCCGCCACCTCGTCGTCATGCGGGCGGAGAAGTGCGGCGGTGGCCGGCGCCGGCGTGGCGAGCACCACGGCGTCCGCCTCGACGACCCCGCCCGCGGACGCCACGAGCCATCCCCCCGATGACGACCGCTCGAGACGGTCGGCCGAGGACGAGAGGTGGAGGTCCGCGCCGCGCCGACGCAGGCCCGCGGCCAGCGCGTCGACGAGCGACGCCATGCCTCCGTCGAGCGACCAGAAGAGCGGTGGCCCGTCGGGGTCGGGCGGGGGGACCTCGGCGCGCAGGGCCCGCATGAGGCCCCCTCGCCGCTGGGCGGCGGCCAGCAGGGGCGGGAACGTGGCGGCGGCGGACATGTCATCGACCGAGCCGGCATGGATCCCGCCGATCAGCGGGTCGACCAGCATGTCGACGACGCGCCGCCCGAGCTTGCGCGCGACCAGCGGGCCGATGGCGCGGTCGCCGATTGGCCCGCGGACATCGGGCCGGGGCAGGACGGCGTCCCGAGCGAGAGCCAGACCGCCCCGGAAGCCGACGATGCCGGAGCGGGCCGTGGGCCAGAACCGGGTCGGGATGCCGAGGGCGTGGCCCTCCGGCAGCGCGCGCAGGCGCCCGCGGGCCCACACCGACGCACCCCGGGCCGCAATGGGCATCAGGTCGTCAGCGATCCCCACCTCCCCGCACAGCTCGACGGCCTCGCGTCGGCGGCCGAGGAACCCGTCGGGGCCCAGGTCGACGACGCGTCCCCCGATGTCCTCACTCTGCAGGGGCCCGCCGAGTTGCGGCGACGCCTCCAGGAGGGTGACCGCCGGCGCGCCGCCCAGCGGGGTCATCCCACCGGTCAGCTCCCACGCCGCGCTCAGACCACTGATGCCCCCGCCGACGATAACCACGCCGCGCGGCGCCACCTCAGGCTGCTCCATCGGTGGCGATGATCACATCGGCCAGCGCGGCGACGAAGGCGGGATCGTCGTTGAGCGATGTGGTGCGCGCGTAGCCGAGGCCGCTCGCCGCCGCGACGTCCGCCACTTCGACGTCGAGGTCGTAGAGCACCTCGAGGTGGTCCGTCACGAACCCGATCGGACAGACGACGACGGCGTCGACCAGCCGCTCGGCCGCGAGGTGCCGTACGACGTCGCGCACGTCGGGACCGAGCCAGGGTTCGGGGGTCCGTCCCGCGCTCTGCCAGGCCACGACCGATTCGTCGAGCCCGGCCGCGGTTGCCACGAGCCGGGCCGACTCGATCAGCTGCTCTTCATACGTGTCGCCGGTCTCCCGGATCCGCTCCGGCAGCGAATGCGCCGTGAAGATCACCCTCGTCCGGCCCGTCACGGCGCGCCGCGCGTCCTGCACGCGCGCGGCGAGCAGGGCCACCAGCGACGGGTGGGCGTACCACGGAGCCACACGCAGGAAGGGGGTCGCGCCCAGCGCGACTTCGGCGCGGTCGAGATACTCCTGCGAGCCCAGGGACGAGCCGTGCGGCGTGAGGACGAGGCCGATGACCCGCTCCAGCCCTTGCGAGCCGAGCTGGGCGGCGGACTCCTCGATCAGGGGGTCGGTGTGCTTGGCGCCGAACGACACGATGTAGCGGCCGGGTGCGCGCGCCTCGAGCTCGGCGCGCACGGCATCGACCTGTGCCGCGGTGCGGAGCGCCAGCGGTGAGACGCCGCCGATGGCGGCGTAACGCGCTTCGAGGTCGGCCAATTGCTCCGGCGTCGGTGGACTGCCGCGCCGGATGCGCGTGTAGAAGGGGGCGATCTCGCTCGCGGCCGCCGGCGTGCCGTGCGCCATCAGCAGGACGCCCGTGGTCATGCCCGCGCTGTTTCCGCGTGGACCAGCTCGACGACGGCGGCCAGGATGCCCGGATCCGACTCGGGGAGGACGCCGTGACCCAGGTTGAAGACGTGGCCGGTGCCGGTGCCATCGGCGGCGGCGGCCAGAACGGCCCGACTGGCATCGGCGACGACCGGCCACGGCGCCAGGCAGAGGGCGGGGTCGAGGTTCCCCTGCAATGCGCGGCCCGAGCCCACTCGTCGGCGCGCCTCGTCGAGGGGGACGCGCCAGTCGACGCCGACCACGTCAGATCCCGCGGAGCCCATCAGCGCAAGGAGCTCGCCGGTGCCGACACCGAAGAGGATCGTCGGCACGCCGAGATCGGCGATGCCACCCAGGACGGCACGGGTGGAGGGGAGGGCGAAGCGCGCGTACTCGCCGGGCGCGAGCGAGCCGGCCCAGCTGTCGAAGAGCTGTACCGCCTGCGCGCCGGCCTCGATCTGCGCCCGGAGGGAGGCCACGGCCATGGCCGCCAGCCGCTCAGTCAACTGGTGCCACAGCTCGGGGTCGCCGTGCATGAGGGCCTTGACCTTCGCAAAAGTGCGGGACGGGCCGCCCTCGACGGCGTAGCTGGCCACGGTGAAGGGCGCGCCGGCGAACCCGATCAGGGCCACCCCCGACCCCGCCAGTTCTCGGCGGACCTGACGTACCGTCTCGGTCACATAGGGCGCATCCGTCGCCGGCTCGAACGGTCGGAGGCGGGCCAGGTCGGCCTCGCCGCGGAACGGCTCGGCCACCACCGGACCGCGGCCTTGCTCCACGTCGACGCCGAAGCCGATGGCGTGCAGGGGCACGACGATGTCGGAGAACAGGATGGCGGCGTCCACGCCGTAGCGCCGAACCGGCTGGAGGGTGAGCTCGGCCGACAGCGCGGCGTCGCCGATGGCGGAGAGGATCGACCCCGAGCCGCGGGCGGCCCGGTACTCGGGCAGCGCGCGGCCCGCCTGGCGCATGAACCACACGGGTGTGCGGGAAACCGGTTCCCGCAAGCAGGCGCTCACGAGGTCGGTGCGGGCATCTGCCGCCTGGCTCACCCGATCGGCTCTATGACGACGGCCGTCCCATAGGCGCAGATCTCCGTCCAGTTGCCACCCATCTCGGAAGTGTCGAACCGCATGGCGAGGACCGCGTTGCCGCCCCGCGCCTCGGCTTCCTCGACCATGCGATTCGTGACGTCCTCCCTGCTCAGCTGCAGGTTCTTGGTCATCCCCTTGAGCTCGCCGCCCGCCAGGGACTTGAACGCCGCGCCGAACTGGGAGCCGACATTGCGCGAGCGCACGGTGAGGCCGAAGACCTCGCCCAGCACCGAGGTCACCTTGTAGCCGGGGACGTCGTTCATGGTCGAAATGAGCATCGCAATCCTTTCGGGTCGGGCTCATCGTACGCGTCACCACCCTGGACTCAGGGGCGTGACCGGGCGTTTAAACTGAACCGTTTCCCCGTGGGCCGGGGTGAGGAAGGGGAGAGGTGCCCGAACATCCCGATCTACTGGATGAGCAGCAGTTCCTCAACCGTGCCTATGACGGGTTGGAGTTCATGCGGGGCGAGGCGCGCCAGATGCTGCAGGGTGTGCTCGACCTCGGCCGGGGTGGCACGTTCCAGTCGCGCACCGAGCGCGACATCGTGGTGCGCACGAGCCTGGCCCGGCTGGAGCAGCTCGACATCGGCGACCAGGCCCTGTACTTCGGACGCATCGACCGCCTCCCTGAACCGGGCGAGGACGGCGCCGCGGAGACCCCGTTGTTGGGCGAGTCCTTCCACATCGGCCGGCTCGCCGTCTCGGGCCCCGATCACGAGCCGTTGGTGGTGGACTGGCGCGCTCCCGTGGCGGAGCCCTTCTACCGCGCGACAGGACTCGATCCGCAGGGACTGGCCCGCCGCCGCCACCTCTCGGTGCGGGGACGGGCCGTGCTCGGGCTCGAGGACGAGTACTTCGTCGACCCGGATGGCCGGCCGGGCGCGGTCGCCCCGGGCGGTGCCGGCGGCGCACAATTCCGGGACGGCGGGGAGCAGCTGTTGTCGGACGGGCTGGTCCTGGGCGGCCCCGGGGCGCTGCTGTCCGCGCTGGGCCAGGCGCGCACGGGCCAGATGGGGGACATCATCGGGACGATCCAGCGCGAGCAGGACGAGATCATCCGCTCGCCGCTGCCCGGCGTTCTGGTCGTCCAGGGTGGGCCCGGCACCGGGAAGACGGCGGTGGCGCTGCACCGTGCCGCCTACCTGCTCTACACCCACCGCTTTCCGCTGGAGCGCCAGGGCGTCCTCGTCGTGGGCCCCAATCCCTTGTTCCTGCGCTACATCGAGCAGGTCCTCCCTTCGCTCGGCGAGACCGGGGTCAGCCTTTCGACGGTCTCGGGTCTCGTGCCCGAGGTGCGTGTCCGCGGGGTCGACGACGCCGCCAGCGCCAAGCTGAAGGGCGACGTGCGCATGGTCAAGGTCTTGAGCCGCGCCGTGCGGACCCGCGAGCGCCCGCTCCGCCGCGACGTCGAGGTTCCCTTCGGTGCGGGGGTGTTGCGGCTGCGGGCCCGCACCACCGAGGACATCGTGGGCATGGCCCGTCGCCGGCCGGGGACGCACAATGTCCGCCGTCGCTTCGTGGAGTCACACGTCCTGCGCGTGTTGTCCGATGAGTACCGCGCCAGGCTGGGCCGGAGTGGCGTCGACGGTGCGGACGACGCTCCGACCGCCGAGGAGCAGAAGGATCTGGCCCAGCGGCTGCGTAGGGTGCCCGAGGTCAGTGATGCCCTCGACCGGATGTGGCCGCGCCTGTCACCCCACGAGTTCCTTCACGATCTGCTCGGAGCCCGGGCGCTGCTGGCGGCGGCGGGCAAGGGGATTCTCAGTCCGCTCGAGGTGCAGCGGCTGTACCGGCCCCGCAGCACCTCGCTCGAGACGGTGCCATGGACGGTGGGCGACGCCGCCCTCATTGACGAGGCGCGCACGCTCCTCGGCCCCCGCCGGGGACGTCCGGCCCGGGTCCGCTCCAAGCGGGCTGAGGAGGGCACGGCGTCCGAGATGGGGTTCTGGCCGCAAGGGCTGGCCGCCTCTCCGGAGCCGGCGCCCAGCGTGCCGACAGCGTCCGATGACGACATCCGCGCCTTCGGCCACATTGTGGTGGACGAGGTGCAGGACCTCTCGCCGATGCAGCTGCGCATGCTGGCCCGCCGGTCGCTGTCGGGCTCCATGACAGTGGTGGGCGACATCGCCCAGGCCACCGGGCCCTGGGCCCCCGCGGGCTGGGACGACATCACGCGGTATCTGAGCCCTCAGCGGCCCACCCGGCTGGTCGAGCTCACGGTGAGCTACCGCACCCCGGCCGAGGTCGTGGCCCTGGCGGCGCAGGTCCTGGCCGTGGCCGCGCCGGAGATCACGCCGCCGCGCCCGGTCCGCCAGTCGGGCTTCTCTCCCAAAGTGGTCGCCACCAGCCGGGTCGGGCTTTCCGCCAGCCTGGCCGAGCTGGCCCGCGAGGAGGTCGCAGCCGTGGCGCCGGGCCGGGTCGCCGTCCTGGGGCCGGCCGTCATGTTGCCCGAGCTGACCCGGGCGCTCGACGAGGCCGGCCTGGACCCGATCGATCCGCGCGACCCTGCGGGCGACGGTCTGGCGGCGGGCCTGGTTGTCCTGCCGGCCGACGAGACGAACGGCCTCGAGTTCGACTCGGTGATCGTCGTCGAGCCCTCGTTGATCGCCTCCGTGGGCGACGAGCCCGCCGGCGAAGGGCCGCCGGTGGCCACGACACGGGGCTTGCGAACCCTCTACGTCGCTTTCACGAGGCCCACCCGGCGGCTCACCGTGCTGCACGCGGAGCCGCTGCCGGTCGAGCTCCACTGACCTGGGCCTTCGGGCCGGCTGGCGGGGCCACAACCGCCTCACCTCTTGGTTGGCGTGTTCGGCATCGGGTCGACTAGAAATTCACCTGTGACCCAGGCTGTCTCGGCGGAGGTCCCCGCTCCCCAGGGAAAGATCATCCACGACCGGCCGCCGATGCTGGCCATCGGCGTCATGATCTGGCTCGGGTCCGAGCTGATGTTCTTCAGCGGGCTCTTCGCCGCCTTCTTCACCATCCGGGCCAACACGGTGGGGCCGTGGCCGCCGGCCGGGACGGTTCTCGATACGGCGCGCGCCGGCTTCTTCACCCTGATCCTCGTGTCGTCGAGCTTCACCATGCAGAGGGCCGTGTACCAGGTGGAGTGGCGCAAGCGACGCTCGGCCCGGATCTGGATCGTCTGCACCATCATCCTCGGGGTCGCCTTCTTGGGGAACCAGGTCTACGAGTGGCTCTACAGCACCACGCGCTGGTACACCAACTCCTACGGGTCGCTCTTCTACATCATGTCGGGCCTCCACGGCCTCCACGTCTTCATCGGATTGATCGCCATGGTCTTCCTCCTCGGTCGCATGCGGGGTGACAAGGGCGGTGACCCCGGCGAGCTCTCCGCTGTACAGGGGGTTTCGTACTACTGGCACTTCGTCGACATCGTCTGGGTCGGGCTCTACAGTTGCCTGTTCCTCCTCAAGTAGGCATGCGAGGCGTGCGCGCACCGATGAAGAGGACAATGAGCAGCCGATTCCTGCTTCCGGCGGGCCTTCTCTCGGTTGCCGCGCTGGCGTCGTTGGCGATCTTCTTCCCGGGCACCCTCGCCGGCGCCAGCGGCCACACGGACGCGGCACAGGTTTCGATCACGCCCGGCCAGGTCACGACGCGTGCGTGCGGCACCGTGAACATCAAGGGCGTCACGACTGCGGTGGCCAACGCCGGGAACCCCTTTCTCAGCTCCTCGAAGACCTGTCTGAACGGCCACCTGATCTCCTACGGCAACACGGCCATCACCTATGCCAACCCACCTCAGGCGTTCGTTTCGGCCGGCCGCCTGCTGTTCGCCCAAACCTGCTCGAGCTGCCACGGCAGCGAGGCCAATGGGGTGAATCCCCAGGGGCAGGCCACCATCGGGCCCAACCTGCAGGGTGTCGGTGCCGCCACGGTGGACTTCTGGGTGAGCACCGGCCGCATGCCGGCCGCCGACGTCAAGGCTGTCGAGGCCGAGCGCAAGCCGTCGCGGCTGACCCCGGTGCAGGCCCTGGAGCTCGCCGCTTGGGTCAATTCGCTCGACCCCTCCGTGCCCGCCGTGCCCAACCCGCACCTGGCCGGGGCAGACCAGTCGGCCGGGCAGGACCTGTTCTCGCTCAACTGCGCCGCTTGCCACACGATTCTGGGATCCGGTGACGCGCTGGCCTTCGGCACCAACGCCCCGTCCCTGCAGAACCACTCGGTGACCGCGCAACAGGTGGTCGAGGCGATCCGCACTGGACCGGCCAACATGCCGCGGTTCTCGGGCAACCTGACCGACCGCCAGGTGACCGACATCGTCTCGTACGTCACGGGCCGGCTGCAGCACGGGACGAACCCCGGCGGGGCCGCGCTCGGTGGCGTGGGCCCCGTCGCGGAAGGCTTCGTCGCCCTGCTCATCGGCGTCGGCGGCCTCGCCCTCATCTGCTTCTGGATCGGCGAGCGCTCGTGAGCGACACGGACCACCAGCCCTCGCGCACCCGGGTCCCCATGCCGATCGCTGCCTTGAGCGACCCGCACATGGGTGATGCGGCGAAGAACCCGGACCGCACCGAGAAGATCATCGCCTTCATCCTCTTTCTCAGCATCGTCTTCTTCGGCGTTGCCGGCGCCGCCTACGTGCAGAACTGGAGCCCGTGGACCTTCGGGGGCGCGCTCGGCGCCGGCCTTTTCGCCCTCGGGTTCGGACTCACCGCCTGGGGCAAGTACCTCATGCCTCAAGGCCCTTTCGTCGAGGAGCGACACACGCTCGCCTCGACGGCCGAGGAGCGGGACTCCATGTCGGCCGCCCTGGTCGAGCGCTCGGCCGTGGTCGTCAAGCGGCGCAAGGTGCTGGGCGGCCTCTTCGCAGCCGGCGCCACGGTGTTCGGGATTGTGGCCGCCTTCCCCTTGATTCGCTCGCTCGGCCCGCTGCCCGGGACCTCCCTGGAGACCACCGGCTGGCGCAAGGGCATGGTCCTGGTGGACTCGACTGGCCGCCCCGTGCGGAGGGACACCTTGGTCGTCGGCGGCATCATGACCGTCTACCCCCGGGACACTGTCGACCCCCAGAACGGCTTCATCACCGACGAGGGGCAGGCGGTCGACCAGACTGTGTTGATAAGAGTGTCGGACCAGCCCTTCACGACCGAGCCGGGACGCGAGAACTGGACCCCTGACGGGTATGTCGCCTACTCCAAACTCTGCACCCACCTCGGCTGCCCGGTGGGCCTCTACGAGCAGGAGCTCGAGCTGCTGGTCTGCCCCTGTCACCAGTCGATGTTCAACGTGCGCAACGGCGCGGTGCCGCAGTTCGGACCGGCGCCGCGGCCGTTGCCGCAGATGCACCTCGGCTACGACGACGACGGGTACCTGATCGCCATGGCCCCGTACAACCAGCCGGTCGGGCCCGGCTTCTGGGAGCGCAACTCGTGAGCACCACCGCGCCGACCAAGCGCAACCGGAAGGAGGCCCTCGGCCCCTACGGGCGCGTCGGCCAGGCCGTCGGCGAGCTCGACGACCGGCTGGGAGTGGCCAAGGGCGGCCGGGTCTTCCTCGACAAGATCTTCCCGGACCACTGGTCCTTCATGCTGGGCGAGATCTCCCTGTATTCGTTCGTGGTACTGCTGGCCACCGGCGTGTTCCTGTCGCTCTACTTCGTGCCCTCGAGCCAGCAGGTCATCTATCACGGCAGCTACAGACCGTTGGACGGCCAGTGGATGTCAGAGGCCTACAAGTCGACGGTCCAGATCTCCCTCAACGTGCGCGGCGGCCTCCTGGTGCGCCAGATGCACCACTGGGCGGCCGACATCTTCACCGGTTCGATCATCGTGCACATGGGGCGCATCTTCTTCACGGGGGCGTTCCGCAAGCCGCGCGAGCTGAACTGGATCATCGGCACCACCATGCTGATCCTGGCGATCCTGGAGGGATTCATCGGCTACTCCCTGCCCGACGACCTGATCTCGGGCACCGGGTTGCGTATCGGCTACTCCATCGCCGAGTCGATCCCCTTCATCGGCAGCTATCTGGTCACCTTCCTCTGGGGCGGGCAGTTCCCGGGGTCCGGTGTCATAATTCCGCGCTTCTTCATCATCCATGTCTTGATCATCCCGCTCGTCCTGATCGGCCTTCTCTCGGCCCACCTCGGCCTCTTGGTGCGCCAGAAGCACACCCAGTTCAAGGGCGAGGGGCGCACCGAGAACAACGTGGTCGGCTCGCCGATGTTCCCAACCTTCATGGCCAAGACGACCGGCTTCCTCTTCATGGTCACGGCGGCGACGGCACTCCTCGGTGCCTTCGCCCAGATCAACCCCATCTGGCAGTTCGGTTCCTACGACGCGTCCAAGATCTCCTACGCCGTGCAGCCGGACTGGTACATGGGCTGGCTCGACGGTGCCTTGCGCATCATGCCGTCCTGGGAGCTGGCTTTCTGGGGGCACACTGTTCCCCTCGAGGTCTTCCTCCCGGCCGTGATCTTCCCCGGCATCGTGTTTCAAATAGCCATCATGTGGCCCATCATCGAGCGCCGGTACACCGGTGACCTTGCCATGCACAACCTGCTCGACCGACCTCGCGACAGACCCAAACGCACGGCGTTCGGCGCAGCCTTCTTCGCCATGCTGTTCACGCTCTTCGCCGCGAGCTCGACCGACGTCCTGGCGAACTTCTTCAAAGTGTCGCTGAACGAGGTGCTCTGGTTCTTCCGGTTCGCCTTCTTCATCATCCCGATCATCACCGGGTTGGTGGTGTACCAGCTGTGCCGGGAGATGCAGGGCGTGCACGGCATCGGCAAGCGCAAGCGCGCCGTGATCGTGCGGCGCTCCGCCGAGGGTGAGTACTCGACCGTGCCGGCGGCACCGCGCCCCGACGACGAGCAGCACGAGCTCGACCCCGAGCCGGTGCCGGTGCGCATCGACATCGAGCCGTTGAGCAACGGCGGCATTCGGCAGCCCGAGAGCTCGCCCACGGGCGCGCGACAGGTCAGCCGCTGAGCACACGGCGGGGCAGGGCTACCGCACGCGACCTGTGGGTCGCCGCCGAATCTATCCACGCCGTCACCTACTTCGCACCGGAATGCCGCACCGCGCTGCGCGAGGCGGGGTTGCGCGGCTTCTGGTCGGGGTACTTCGCGGCGCGCGCCGCCCCGCTCGGCCGGGTCGGCGCCGGCCCGGTCACCGCGGCCTTCTTCAACTTCCACCGGGCCATGGTGGCGAGGGCGGTGCCTGGGTGCTGGGACGCCGTGGCGCCCGAGACACTCTGCCGGGTGCGGGCCATCGCGGCGGCGGAGGCGCTCGGCGAGGTGTGCCGGGTCGAGGCCCGGTCGGCCCTGTTGGCTTCCCTGCCGCTACTGCGGCGGGCGGTGGTGGCGTGCGACGGGGCGGGACGGATCATGGCCGGCGCCAACCGGTCACTCTGGCCCAGCATTGCGACTGCGCTGGGAACAGGAGGTCTCGGCGAGGTCTGGCAGGCCTGCACGACCCTGCGCGAGCACCGCGGCGACGGGCACGTCGCCGCACTCGTGGCGCACGGCATCAGTGGCCTGGAGGCGCATGTGCTGGCAGCGGGGACCAAGGCGATTCCTGTCGAGCTGCTGCGGGACAACCGGGGCTGGAGCGAGGCGGACTGGGACGCCGCCACGGCCGTGCTGACGGGTCGCGGCCTGTTGCACGCCGACGGGCGCGTGACCGATACCGGTCGCACCCTTCACGGCGAGGTCGAGGAGCTGACCGACGAGCTGGCGGAGCCCGCCTACGCGGGCTTGAGCGACCAGGCCCTCGAGGAACTGCACGGCGTGCTCACTGGCGCCGCCGCCGACGTGGCCGCCTCCGGCGTGGTGCCCTTCCCCAATCCGATGGGGTCGCCCCGCCCCACCGAGCGCTACGCGGGCCGCGGCGGCGGCCAGCCGGGCAGGAGCGCCAGCTCCTTGCACAGCTTGCGTGACGACACCATCTGGCCGGCGTAGCGCAGGGCACCGGGGTCGTCGCTCAGCCAGGCGGCCACCTCACCCGCCACCTCGGGCGGGGCGGGGACGTGACCGGCCCCGACGAGCACCTCGTCCATGCCCGAGGCCCGCATGGACTCGGTCAGGGTCAGGCCGGGGGCGATGGAGAAGGCGGAGATGCCCTGCTCCGCAAACTCCACGTGACACATGTCGGTGACCCGGTGGAAGGCCGCCTTGGCCGCGGCGTAGGCCACGCCCCACCCGCCGGCGCCGGCGGGGGCGGGCGGCGTCGTGAA
>Ga0302325_10007483_pt1 | contig 24222 bp, 21 predicted proteins | sample Palsa_T0_2_FD_201948 | JGI IMG/M metagenome (GOLD analysis project Ga0302325, IMG submission 201948) | Peat permafrost microbial communities from Stordalen Mire near Abisko, Sweden - Palsa_T0_2 | ecosystem: Environmental > Terrestrial > Soil > Palsa > Peat permafrost | place: Sweden: Abisko... | reverse complement strand
CGGCAGCGGCCGCGCCGTCAGCGCGGCCACGAGAGTATCGGCCATCCCTTCCGCCACGGCATCGAGGTCGGCCGGCGCGGCCACGTCGCCGCGGTCCCAGGCGAAGCCGGCGCGCTTGGCGTGATATTTCCCCGCCGGGTCGAGGCGCACGATGCGGCCGGCGTCGACCACCTGGAGCCGCCCGCCCACATGCACCGCGGCGGTCGCGACCACCTTGCCGTGCTCGACCACGGCGAGCTTGGTGGTGCCGCCGCCGATGTCGATGTTGAGGATGCGCTGGTGCGCGGCGCTCGAAAGCGTCGCGGCGCCGGAGCCGTAGGCGGCGAGCATCGCCTCCATGTGGTGGCCGGCGGTGGCGCAGACGAACTCGCCGCCCTTCTCCGCGATGATGCCGGCGATGGCCTTCGCATTCTCGCGGCGCAGCGCCTCGCCGGTGAGGATCACCGCGCCGGTGTCGATATCGTCGGGGTCGATGCCGGCGGCATGATAGGCGTCGTCGATGATGGCGCCGAGCTTCGCCTCGTCGATGTTTTCTTCGCTGCGATAGGGCGTGAGCGCGACGCCGGACTGGAACAGGGTTTCCCGCGACACCACGAAATAGCGGCTCGACAGGTCCTCGCCGAGGCGGCGCAGATGGATGCGCGAGAAGATGACCTGGGTGCCGGACGAGCCGATGTCGATGCCGACGCTGGTCAGCGTCACATGGTCCTGGATCCAGATCGGATTGTCCTCGAGCGGGCCGTCCTCGTCGGGGAAATCATGGTCATGATCGGCGTACCCGTCATGGCTGTGCGCGAGGTCGATGCCATAGACATGGTCGGTGAGCGTATGACCCTTCTCTTTGGGATCATCGGCGGGCGGCATCGTGGTCTCCGACGGGGATCGAGAGCGTTACTCGTTTCAAGTTGAATCGGATAGCGCTCTCATGTCTTTGATTTTGAGCATGACCTTGTCCGAAAAATCTGCAACTTTTCGGGGTCATGCTCCGAGGGGCTTGCCTAGCACGGGTTATGCACTTATTCATCAGTGATCACACCTTTTGCCGAACGGGAGACTTTGATGAACCGTATCGCGCTGCGGCTTGCCGCTGCTTCGCTCGCCCTGGTCGCCGTTGCCGTTCCGACCATCGCCTCGGCGCATCCCGGCCATGAAGGCGCGCCCGGCTTCGTCCACGGCTTCCTGCATCCGCTGGGCGGCCTCGACCACATCCTCGCCATGGTGGCGGTCGGCCTGTTCGCGGCACGGCTCGGCGGGCGTGCGCTGTGGCTGGTGCCGGCGAGCTTCGTCGTCACCATGGCGGTGGCGGGCGTCGCCGGCATGACCGGCTTTGCGCTTCCCTATGTGGAAGCCGGCATCGCGCTGTCGATCCTGGTGCTGGGCGCCGCCATCGCACTGGAGACGACCATGCCGGTCGCCGCCGCCATGGGCCTCGTCGCCTTCTTCGCCGTCTTCCACGGCCACGCCCACGGCGCCGAGATGCCGGAGACCATGTCCGGCCTCGCATACGGCGGGGGCTTCATCGCCGCGACCGCCGCACTGCATGCGCTGGGCATCGGCCTCGGCCTGTTCATCGGACGCAGCGGCGAGACGGTCTCGCGGCGGATCCTGCAGGTCGGCGGCGGCGCCGCGGCGCTGGCCGGCGCCGCGCTGCTCGCGGGAGCGATGTAGGGCCCAGGGGGCAAACACAACGCTCGGTCATTCCGGGGCTGGCCGCAGGCCGGAACCCGGAATCCAGGCTTTCTCTGCGACGTTATGGATTCCGGGTTCGGTGCTTCGCACCGCCCCGCAATGACGGCTTGAGAAGCCCGCGTCACGCCACCGAGCGGGCCGGCAGCGGCGGCAGGTCTGCGAGCTCGGCCTCGTAGGCTCCATCCATCTTCGGCGTCAGGCCGTGCCTGGACAGCGCGTCGGCGAAGGTTTTCCGGATTTCCGGCGTCTCGTCGGCATAGTCGATCTGGTCCCCGCCGATGCGGCGGCTGATCCACGCCTTGGGCACGCCCTGGGCGTTGCGGATCGACACCACCTCGTGCTTGAAGGCGAGATAGCGCGCCGGCGTGGTGCCGGTGTTGAAGTGCTGGTGCAGCCACATGTTGGGCGGCACGATCATCGAGCCGACCTGCCATTCATAGCGGCGCGGCGCATCGCCCTCCGGCCACATCAGCGAATAGCCTTCGCCGGAGAGAATGATCACGTGGGCGCCGGGGCCGTGGCAGTGCGCCTTCTTGTAGGTGCCGATCGGGAACTGGGAGATGTGGCTGTTCATCGAGCCCTTGGCCATGTTGAAGCGGATATGGCCGCCGCCGGCGCCGCGCTCCTTGGCCGAGATCAGCGGCAGGTTGACCGCGTCGGCGACGAAATTTGTCTGCAGCAGCAGGCCCTTCTGCTCGCCCTTGGCGCTGAAATAGTCGGGCTCGCCGTTGAAGCGGTCGCGAAAATCGTGGCTGGTCGAGAACACGAAATCGATGTCCTCGTAGAGGTTGATCACCGGGGGCGCGTTGGTCACGGCGACGTAGCGGGCGCCCGCGCGGCCGGAACCGTTGAAGTGCTGGTGCCAGGTGTTGAGCGGGATCGCGAACAGGGCGCCCGCCTTCCACTCGAAGGTGATGCGGGCGCCGGCATCGTTCCACACCGTGGTGGAGCCGCGGCCGTCCAGCACAAGGATCATCTCTTCGAACAATTGGCGCTGCGGCGCGAGCTTGCCGGCCGGCGGGATTTCGCAGACATAGCAGTCGTTCGAAGTCCGCGACGCCTCGTGATTGATGAAGACCCCGTGGCCGCCGCGCCGCGCCCACGGCTTGAGCTCGACGGTGTGCAGGTTCGGCACGTAATGGGCAGCGATGATGTCGAGCCCTTCGCTACGCACCCAGCGGGTGTAGGGGGAATCCTTCTCGGAAGCGAATTTCTTCGCCAGTTCCTCGGAAACGATGGCGGTCTTGGCCATGCAAAGCTCCTCCATCACCGCGGCTGCACTGATCCCGAAAGCGTCCGCCTTTGCCGCGGGGACACCCGTTCAAATAGCGTCATTCCGGGGCGCGGGCAAAGCCCGCGAACCCGGAATCCAGGCCGACGTATGGGCTCCTGGTTTCCGGGATCCGGCCTGCAGCCCGGAACGACGGAAACCAAATTATCCCGCGTCGGGGCCGGTCGGGTTGTTGCGGTAGTTGAGCGGGGGCGCGCGCTCGCCGATCAGCGGCTTATAGACGAAGTCCGGGCCGCGGCTGTTGTCGAACTCGGCCTTGGCGGCGGCAAGCAATGCGGGGTCGTTGAAGAGCTGCGCGCCGGTGAGTGCAAGCGTCTTCGCCGCGACCACCATCGCCTTGGTGCCGATGCCGGTGCCGCCGGCGGCGACGGCCTGCCAGCTGTGCGCCGCCGTTCCCGGCACCCAGGTCGCCGTATTGAGCGTAACCAGCGGCGTGACCCAGCTCACGTCGCCGGAGTCGGTCGAGGAATATTTCTGCCCGTTGTACTGGTATTTGCGGATTTCGCCGGCGCTGGCGAGCGCGGGGAGGCTCCTGCCTGGCAGGTTCTTCTGCAACCTCTCCGCAAACAGCTTCTCCGCAGGCGTCCAGTTGGGCGCGCCGACGCGACGGAGGTTGGCATCCATCACGCGTCCCAGCACGTCATTGGGCAAGGTGCTGTAGGTGCCGTTGATCAGCTCGTAGTCCATCTTCGTTTCGGTGCCGAGGGCGGCCCCTTCGGCGGCCTTGACGACGCGGGCGAACAACTCGCCGGTGACGCGGGGATCGGGATGGCGCACGACGTAGAACGACTCCGCAAAGTCGGGAACGATGTTCGGCGCGGCGCCGCCATTGGTGATGATGTAGTGGATGCGGGCATCCTGGGGCATGTGCTCGCGCATGTAATTGACCATGAAGTTCATGGCCTCGACGGCGTCGAGCGCGGAACGGCCGCGATCGGGCGCGGCAGCAGCATGGGCGGATTGGCCGTGGAACCGGAATTTCGCGCTGGTGGTCGCGAGATTGCGCTCCTGGGAGGCGTTGTTGGCGTCCGCCGGATGCCAATACAGCGTGGCATCGACATCCCGGAACAGCCCGGCGCGCACCATATAAACCTTGCCGCCGCCGCCTTCTTCCGCCGGTGTCCCGTAGACGCGAATCTGACCCTTGGTGCCCGTGGATTCGAGCCAGCCCTTGATCGCGATGGCGGCCGCGACGGCGCCGGTGCCGAACAGATGGTGGCCGCAGGCATGGCCCGCGATCTGGTTGGCGATCGGCGCCCGGTCGGGGACGGCTTCCTGGGACATGCCGGGCAGCGCATCCATTTCGGCGAGAATGGCGATGACCGGGCCATCGCCGGTCCCGGCGCGCGCCACGAATGCGGTCGGCATTCCGGCGACGCCCGCCTCGACCGCAAAGCCCGCGGCACGCAGTTCCTCCTGAAGGAGCGCAGTGGTCTTGGTCTCCTGGTATCCGAGCTCCGGCGCGGCCCAGATCTTGAGCGCGACCTCCGATATGTGGGGCGCGTAAGCGTCCACATTCCCGATCAGCCTTGCCTGGCTGTCGGCGGAAAGCTCGGCCGCTGAAGCAGGGCTGCCGGCGCACAGCGCAATTGCGGCAGCCGCGACAAACCACAACGATCGCTTCATCGGACACCTCGTTTCGCGCGTCGGCCGGGATGGCTTCATGCCTCTTGGAACAGGGCTGACGATAGCGAATTTACCGACGGCCCGAAAGAAGATCCCGACATGAATTGCGCACAGATCGCCTAGTCGCCTTCCATGGCGAGGTCTTCGGTAAATTAAAATTTGCGGAAGAATCTTCACTGGGCGCTACGAGAGCTCGTCTAAGCACTTCGAGAGGGCCGGACACCCGGGAGCAATCGAATGTGTAGCGATCTGGCGGAGCGCCCGCTCGGGCGCCGCACAATCCTCAAAGGCCTCGGTGCGGGCATCACCGCCTTCGCTTCGGCGGGGCTCGCAAACCCTGCGTGGGCGAAGATGCGCGACGACGATCTTTGCTGGATGTCGGCGGCCGATTTGCTCACCCTCTTCAGGGAGCGCAAGCTCTCTCCGGTCGAGGTGCTGAAGGCCCAGATCGCCCGTGCCGAGCGGGTCAACGCTCTGGTCAATTGTTTCACCCATACGCATTTCGATAGCGCAATGGCGGCGGCGCGCGAATCGGAAGCGCGCTGGATGAGAGGCGATGCCCGCGCCCTGGAAGGCATCCCGACGTCGCTAAAGGACGAGGATGCGGTCGCCGGGTGGCCGGTCACGGCGGGCTCGATCCTCATGAAGGACAACCGGGCCGCCGAGAACACTCCGGTCGTCGACAAGCTTCTGGCTGCCGGCGCCGTGTTGCACGCGCAAACCACCGCGCCGGAGTTTTATTTCATCCCGCTTACCTGGAGCAAGCTGTGGGGCGTTACGCGCAATCCCTGGAACCTGCGTATCACTCCGGGCGGTTCGTCAGGAGGCGCCGGCGCTTCGCTGGCAGCCGGCCTCGCGACGCTCGCGACCGGCAGCGACATGGGCGGCTCGATCCGCATTCCGGCGAGCCTGAATGGCCTCTATGGCTTCAAGCCCCCCGCACGGTCGCGTTCCGCTGGAGCCGGGCGGAGAGATCATGCCGCAGGGCACGTCGGGCCCGCTGGCGCGCAGCCTCGAGGACCTCGCCTTGTTGCAGAGCGCCATCAACGGCCCGCATCCGCGCCAGCTCAGCGCACTACGTCCACAGATGAGCTATCCGGCCAGCTACGCGGACATTCGCGGCATGAAGATCGCCTTCGGCCTGAACCAGGGCTGGGCGGTTCTCGAACCCGACGTCCGCCGCAACACCGAGCAGGCGCTGAAGCTTCTGGAGAGCCAGGGGGCCATCCTGGAGGAAGTCGCGCTCGCCTGGGACTTCGAGCACATCCGCGCCGCCCTTCAGAAAGCGCTTTTGTCGACCGGAATGGGCGAGATCCTGCAACAGATCAAGGACAAGGGCGGGTCGGAGGACGCCCTCACCAGTTACGGCCGGCATTTTATGAAGGCACTCGACGTGGACGCCGGGCCGCGCCAGCTCGGCGAAGCGCAGCGCTATGCGGACGAGCTTTTCAAGCAATACGACGCCCTGTTCGACAACGGCTTCCAGGCCTTCGTCTGTCCGACCGTGACCACCACCCGCGTTCCGGCCGATTTCGACTTCACCGCGTCGAAGCTGCTGGTCGACGGCAAGGAGGTTGATCCCTTCGCCGGCTGGGTGCTCACTCCGCAATTCAATCTCATATACACGATTCCGGTCGTGAACGTGCCGACCGGCCTGGCCGACAACCGCGTGCCGACCGGCATGCAGGTCGCCGCGCGATCATTTGATGACCTGACGGCATTCCGGGTCGCCTCCGCATACGCCGCCGCGGCGCCGCGTCTGTTCACCGGCGACTTGATGCCGGACTTCCGTAATTCGGCCTGACCCGCCCGGGCATTTGCTGCCGGCCGGAACGGAAGAAGAGTTCACACCTCGATGAAGACCTTGCCGTCCTCCACCGTCGCCGGATAGGTCTTCATCGGCACCATGCAGGGCGGCAGCACCACCTCGCCGGTGCGGATGTTGAACTGGCCGTTGTGGAAGTTGCACTCCACCACGTCGCCTTCGATGTAGCCCTCCGACAGCGATCCCGGACCGTGGGTGCAGGCGTCGTCCAGCACGTAGAATTCGCCGTCGACATTGAAGACGGCGAGCGTCAGCCCGTCCTTCTCGACCTTGAGCGCGGTCCCTTCGGCGACGTCTTCGGCGGGGCACAGTTCCAGTCGTGACGGCATTGCAAGGCTCTTCACGCGGTCTCTTCGCAGCAGCGCTTTCAGCAGCCCTTCATTGACGCCGGGGGAGCTCCGCGCTAGCTTCGCGACGGCTGAAAAGACGGCGTTTTGCAAGGGTTTGTGTCGCGCGCTCATAGACCATAGGCGTCACCGCAGGTCAATGTCGTGCATCGCGCGGGGGAGCCGCGCCGGGCATTCCCGCCGATCCCGCCGAACGCTGGCGGGTGACGTGCGAAACCGCCAAAAACAAGAAGGTCATTGATTTAGAGCATGATGTCGTCCGAAAAGTCTGCGACTTTTCGCGATCATGCTCGAGGAGGCGCCAGATGCTGCGAAGAGAACAGAACGATCTCCTGACCCAGACCGGTCCCGGCACCCCCGGCGGCAGGCTGTTCCGCAGCTATTGGCTGCCGGCCCTGCTCGCCGAGGAGCTTCCCGGCAATGATTGCCCGCCGGTGCGGGTGAAGCTCCTGTCGGAGCGCCTGCTGGCGTTTCGCGACAGCGAAGGCCGGCTCGGGCTGATCGACGAGTTCTGCGCCCATCGCGGCGTGTCGCTGTGGTTCGGCCGCAACGAGGAGGCCGGCCTGCGCTGCCCCTATCACGGCTGGAAATACGACGTCACCGGCCAATGCATCGACGTGCCCTCGGAGCCGGAGGAAAGCGGCTTCTGCAAGCGCATCAAGCTGAAGTCCTATCCCCTGGTCGAGCGCGGCGGGGTGCTTTGGGCCTACATGGGCGACCCGGAAACGCAGCCGCCGCTGCCGGAATGGGAGTTCGCGACCGTCCCCGACCGCCAGCGCTTCGTCTCCAAGCGGGTGCAGGAATCGAACTGGCTGCAGGCGATGGAAGGTGGCATCGATTCGAGCCACGTCTCGTTCCTGCACCGCGGCGACCTCAATTCCGATCCGCTGTTCCGCGGCGCCAAGGGCAACCAGTACAACATGGCGGATTCCCGCCCGGTGTTCGAGGTGGTGGAGAGCGCCGGCGGGCTCTATATCGGCGCCCGCCGCAATGCCGAGAACGATCATTATTACTGGCGCATCACCCAGTGGGTGATGCCCGCCTTCACCATGATCGCGCCGCGCGGCAATCATTCGGTCCACGGGCACTTCTGGATCCCCATCGACGACCACAATTGCTGGACCTGGAGCTTCGACTACCATCCGATCCGCAACCTCACCGACGCCGAGATCGCGGCGATGAAGGACGGCAAGGGCATCCACGTCAGATACGTGCCCGGCAGCTTCCGGCCGCTCGCCAACAAAGACAACGACTATCTGGTCGACCGCGCGGCCCAGAAGGCCGGCAAGACCTATAGCGGCGTCGAAGGCATCGCCATGCAGGACGCCTCGCTGCAGGAGAGCATGGGGCCGATCGTCGACCGCACCAGGGAGAACCTCGTCTCCACCGACAACGGCATCATCATGGCGCGCCACCGGCTGCTGCGCTCGGTCAAGGCGCTGATCGACAAGGGCGAGGTCCCGCCCGGCGTCGACCCCGCGCACCAGAAGGTGCGCTCGGCGGCCGTGGTGCTGCCGCGCGACCAGGCCTTCAAGGACGCCGCCAAGGACGCGCTGCTGGCCCGCCCCGGCGTGGCGCCGGCATCGGTTTAGGCGCCACGCGCGGACGGCAAAAGGAAACACGCATGCTGAGCGAAAGCGCGAGAATGGCGAGCGCCGCGGAGGCGCGGTTTCGCATCGATGCTCCGAACGCGAAACCGAAGCGCGTCAAGGTCATCGCGCTCGACCGGCCGAGCGAAGCGGTGGTCAAGGAACTCGCGCACAAGGCGTGGAACGGCGCGACCTTCTTCACCGCCTCAGCGTTCGCCGGCGCGCCGCCCGCCGGCAGCTTCTCCATGCAGGGCTGGCTCAGCGATCTCGCCGGGCGCACCAAGGACCTGATCGACGAGGTCGACAGCGCCGACCTCGTCGTCATGGTGGCGACGGCGGGCGAAAATGCCCAGGCTGCCGCGCTGATCGGAGAGGCCTGCAGCCTCAAGCGGATCACCACCACCGGGCTCATCCTCGGCGGCGCGTCGGCTTCGGACGAGACGCTGTCGAAGACGCTGTCGCAGATGCGGCCGTGGTCGCTTATGCTCGTCATCGCCAGCGCCGCCGACTATATCGAGGACATGCTGATCGCGCTTCGCGCGTGAGTCCGCAATGACAGTGCGGCACATCGTCGTCATCGGAGGCGGGCCGGCCGGCGTATTCGCGGCCATCGAGGCCAAGCGTCGCGATGCGAGCGCCGAGGTGACCCTCGTCTCCGACGAGCCGTCGGAACCCTATGAGCGCCCACCGCTGTCGAAGGCGGTGCTGCTCGGCAAGGCACGCGCCGCCGACGCCCCGATCGCCGGCCCCAAGGGCATGGCCGGCCACGGCGTGACGCTTGTGCTCCACACGCGATGCGCCGCGATCGACCGGGCCGCGCGGGAAGTGGTCACCGCGTCGGGCCGGCGCCTGCCCTATGACGCCCTCGTCATCGCCACCGGCTCGGTGGTGCGCCAGATCCCGGCGCTGCGGCTCGGCGCGCCCCGCGTCCACTACCTGCGCACCGAAGCCCATGCCGATGCGCTCGCGGCGGAGCTCAAGGCCGCGCGGCACCTCGCGGTGGTCGGCGGCGGCCTGATCGGCCTCGAAGTCGCGGCCTCCGCCTGCGAGCTGGGCATCGGCGTCACCGTCATCGAGGTCGCGCCGCGCATCCTCGCGCGGGTATGCGACGAGGAGACATCGGCGGTGATCACGCAGGAGCACCGCCGCCACGGCGTCGACATCCGCCTCGGTACCGGGCTCACCGATGCCGCGACGGCGAGCGACGGGCGCCTCACGCTCAAGACGAGCAGCGGAGACATCGTCCATGCCGACCTCGTCGTGGTCGGCACCGGCGCGACGCCGGACGACGGCCTCGCCGCCGCGGCGGGGCTTGCGACCGACAACGGCATCGTCGTCGACGCCCAGTGCCGCAGCTCCGATCCCGCGATCTTCGCGGCCGGGGACGTGGTGCGCTTTCCCGGCCCGCATGGCCTCATGCGCCAGGAGGATTGGCGCCACGCCCAGGACCAGGGCAGCGTCGCCGGCCGCAATGCCGCCGGCGCCGACGACGCCTATCGCAGCACGCCGTCATTCTGGTCGGAGCAGTTCGGCCTCTACCTCCAGGGTGTCGGCTGGCCGCAGCCCTATCCGGAGCGGCGGGTGCGGCGGTTGGGCGCGAACATGATCACTTTCGAAATGACCGGCCGGCATATCGGCTATGCCATCGGCATCAACGCTCAGCGCGACATGGCGGTGGTGCGGCGGCTGATCGAGCGGCATATCGCCGTCGATCCCGGCGCGCTGGCCGACCCGACAATAGCGCTTGCCGATCTGCTAAAAGCCAAGCCATGATCATTTCCAATACGTGAATCCACGAGGACAACGCCCATGCATGACGTTCCCGGAAGCCATTGGCACGAGCCGACCGCCGGCAAGCGCGCCGGCTTCGGCAAGTTCGGGCGTCCAAAGACGCCCTATGACCTGTTCATGGAATCCGAGGGTATCCCGGTGTTCCGCGACATCGGCGTGAGCAAGGTGCAGAACCTGCCGCTGGCGCCGTGGAAACGCCTGGGCGGACGCGGCACCTATATCCAGCTCTACGGCACCGAAGGCAAATGGGGCTGCTATCTGGTCGAGGTGCCCGGCGCCGGCGCGCTCAATCCGGAAAAGCACCTCTACGAGGAAATCTACTTCGTGGTCGAAGGGCGCGGCTCGACCGAGGTCTGGCTCGATGCCGATTCCAAGCGCCATGTCTTCGAGTGGCAGAAGGGCTCGCTGTTCTCGATTCCGGTGAATGCGATGCACCGCATCGTCAATGCGGGATCGAGCCCGGCATTGCTGCTCGGCGGCACCACGGCGCCGAACCTGATGAACCTCATCAACAATGTCGGCGCGATCTTCGACTGCCCCTACCAGTTCCGCGACCGCTTCAGCGGCGCCGACGATTTCTACAAATACAAGGACGACATCGAGCCCGATCCCGTGCGCGGGCTCGCCATGCGGCGCACCAATTTCATGCCCGACATCGTCGATTGCGACCTGCCGCTCGACAACCGCCGCTCGCCCGGGTTCCGCCGGGTCGAGCCGTTCATGACCGGCAACACGTTCTATCTCTGGGTCGGCCAGCACGAGAACGGCCGCTACTCCAAGGCCCACGCCCACACCTCCGCCGCCGTGCTCGTCTGCATCAAGGGCAAGGGCTACACCTACACGTGGCCGGAGCATGCGGGCGTCAATCCGTGGAAGGACGGCAAGGCCCATCTGGTCAAGCGGGTCGACTACGAGCCGGTCGGCCTCGTGTCCGCGGCGCCCGGCGGGGCGCGCTGGAACCACCAGCATTTCGGCTGCTCGAAGGAGCCGCTGCGGCTCACCGCCTGGTTCGGGCCCTACAATCCCGGCCGCGAGCCCGGCCCGCCCGGCGAGACCCACGTCGACTACACCGCCATGGACATCCCCGAAGGCGGCAGCGCCATCCCCTACTGGATGGAAGACCCCTATATCGCCAAAGAATACACCGAGATCCTCGCGCGCGAAGGTGTCGCCAACCGGATGGACCCGCAGTTCTACGACAAGAACTACAAGGGCGAGTTGCCCAAGGGCGTGTGACGAGCACCCGATCGGAATACGCCCGCTACCCTCGCCGGCGTGCCCCGGCGATCAGCGCCCACAGACGCGGCGGCGACAGCGGCAATTCGCGCGGCTCGACGCCGAGCGGGCGCAGTGCCGCCGCGACCGCGTTGGCGATCACGCCGCCGACCGGGATGATGCCGCCTTCGCCGGCGCCCTTGGCGCCGAGCGGGTTGTGCGGCGCCGGACTTTCCTCCAGGGCAACGGCGCGGATCACGGGAAAGTCGTTCGCGGTCGGCATCAGATAATCGGCGAGCGACCCCGTGAGCAATTGGCCCTCCGCGTCATAGACGAGATGCTCGAGAAAAACGCCGCCCAGGCCCTGCACGATGGCGCCGACAGCCTGGCCGTGCAGCGTCGCTGGGTTGATGATGCGGCCGACATCCTCGACGGCGACGTAGTCGATCACCTCCACAGCACCGGTGCGGGGATCCACGGCCACATGGGCGGCGTGGGCGCCGTAGCTGTAGGTGCGCTTCGCGCTGGCGTAGCTGCCCTCGGCGGAAATTTCGTCCGCGGCGAGGTCTGCGAAGGAGATCGCGCTTCGCTCCGGGCCGCGCGCCGCGCCGTCCGCGAGCACGATGTCGCCCGCCGCACAGCCGAGCCGGCGCGCTGCCGCGGTGCGGATCGCCTCACGCAGCTTGCCGGCGGCGTCGATGATCGCGGAGCCGCCCATGACGACGGAGCGCGAACTGTAGCTGCCGAAGCCTTCGCGCACGCAGTCGGTCGAGCCATGGAACACGCCACGGATGCAATCGAGCGGCAGTTCCAGCGCATCGGCCGCGATCTGGCTGAACACCGTCTCCAGCCCCTGCCCGTTGGCGGACGAGCCGACATAGACCGACACCGCCCCGTCGCGCTCCAGCACGAGGCGCGCCGCTTCGCTCGGCCCCGATGCGCCGCCTTCGAAGTAGCAGCCGACGGCGAGGCCGTGACGTCGTCCGTCGACCAGGCTTCCCTGCAGGGGCGATTTGGCGGCCCAGCCGATCTCTTCGAGGCAGCGCTCCAAGGTGACGCGATAGTCGCCGCTGTCGGTCTGCGTCGCGAGGTTTAGCTCGACCACGCGCGCCAGCGGATAGGGCATCTCCGTTTCCGCGATCAGGTTGCGGCGGCGGAATGCGACGGGATCGATGCCGAGGTCGTTCGCGGCCATGTCGAACAGCCGCTCGCGAAAGAAATCCGCCTCGAACCGCCCCGGCCCGCGATAGGTGCCGACCGGGGTCTTGTTGGTGACGAGCAGCGACACCCTCATGTGTATGTTGGGCACGCGGTATGGCCCCGACAGGATCTGCGCGGTGTTGCGCGCGCCGGTCGCGCCATTGGTGCGCAGGTAAGCTCCGACATCGGCCTTGGCGTGCCCGCGCAGCGCGAGGATGGTGCCGTCCTGGTCGCAGGCGATCTCCAGCTCGCAGGCGACATCGCGGGCATGGTTGGTGGCGATCAGGTGCTCCCGGCGATCCTCGATCCATTTCACCGGCCGGCCGATGAGGCGCGCGGCGAACGGAATGAGGAAATCCTCCGGATAGAATTCGCCGCGCACGCCGAAGCCGCCGCCGACATCGTTTTCGACCATGCGGACGGCGGCTTCCGGCACTCCCAGCTGCTTAGCCAGGATGCGCCGGTTGGGAAACGGCACCTTGGCGGCGCCATGAAAGGTGAGACGGCCGTCGTTCCATTCGGCGACGATGCCGCGCAGCTCCATCGGCACCGCGGTGTGGCGCTGGACCTGGAACTGCTCGCGGCGCACATAGGCCGCGGCCCGGAAGGCGGCGTCGGCGTCGCCTTTCACCGCCGTCAGCGTGCCGGCAAGGTTGGAGCCGGTTTGCCCAAAGAGAAGCGTTCCGCGCTCGGCCGTCGCGCGGTCCGCCACAACGGGCAACGACGCGATGTCGATCGTGACGGCCTCCGCCGCGTCCTCGGCGAGCGCCGCGCTGTCCGCCACCACCACGGCCACGGGCTCGCCCACATAACGCACCGTGCCGGTCGCGATGACAGGCTGCTCGAACGGCCGGAATGCCTCGAGCTGCTCCTGCCGCAACGGAATGGTCGGAACGCCGCCGATGTCGGCCGCGGTGATGACCGCATGCACACCGGACCGCGCCAGCGCCGCGCCGGTATCGATGGCGACGATGCGGCCATGGGCGACGCTGCTGCGCAGGATCACCGCGTGGAGCAGCCCCGGCCGCGTCACGTCATCGACATACTCGCCCTTGCCGCGCAGGAACCGCAGGTCCTCCACGCGCTCGATCGGGCTGCCGATGAGCGCATTCGCCGGGCGGGCGGCACGCCAGTGCGAACGCTGCGACATCGGTCTCAATCGATCCGCGCGCCGGACTTGCGCACCACTTCCTTCCATTTCGCCCGCTCCGCCCGGGTGAAGGCGGCGAATTCGTCGGGCGGCAGCGGCATCGGCTCGGCGCCGACCGCGGCGAGTTGCGCGGCCACGTCGGGCCGGGCGAGAATGGCCTTCGTTTCCGCCGCGAGGCGATCGACGATCGGCCGCGGCGTGCCCGCCGGCGCGAACAGGCCCTGCCAGGCGGTCGCCTCGTAGCCCGGCAGGGTTTCGCCGATGGTCGGCAGTTCCGGGATCGAGGGGTTGCGTTGCGGCGTCGTCACCGCGAGCGCGCGCACCGCGCCCGCCTGGGCATGGGGAATGGTCGTCGTCATGCTGTCGATCCCGAGATCGATGTTCCCGCCGATCATGCTGTTGACGACTTCGCCGGTGCTGCGGAACGGGATGTGGATCATTTCGGTGCCGGTCGCCTGCGCGAACATCACCACCGAGAGATGCGACGAGGTGCCGATGCCGGACGATCCGTAATTCACCTTGCCGGGGTTGGCCTTGAGATATGCGATGAGATCGGGCACCGAGCGCACCGGCAGCTTGGGATTGACGAACAGCAGATTGGGGAACCGCACCAGCAGCGAGACCGGCTGGAAGTCGCGGTCGAGATCGTAGGCGAGCCTCGTATAGAGCGCCGCATTGATGGCGTTGGAGCTCACCGTGCCGACCAGCAGCGTATAGCCGTCATTCGCCGCCTTGGCGACGAAGCCGGCGCCGATGCTGCCGCCGGCGCCGCCCTTGTTGTCGATCACGAAGGGCACGCCGAATCTCGCCTGCAGGTAGGTGGCCAGGATGCGTGCGGTGAGGTCGGCGGAGCCGCCGGCGCCGAACGGGACGATCATCGTCACCGCGCGCTGCGGCCACGGGCCCTGCGCATGGACGGGAGCGGCCACCGCGAGCGCGGCCACGGCCGCGGCAACGAAGCAACGCATGGTTCATGTCTCCTGCAGTCCGGCCGTGTCAGTTCATCAGTCCTGCCGGGGCGCGTCAAATCATCCGCACGCCCGTCGGTACGACCGCGGCACGAGCACGGATCATGCGTGGGAGACGAGACGCGGCCTACAGGATCTCCTGCAACCGCTCAGGCGGGCGGCACAGGCGCGTGCCCTTGGGCGTCTGCACCACCGGACGCTCGATCAGGACGGGATGGGCATGCATCGCCGCGATCAGCGCGGCGTCGGAGAGGGTCGTGTCGTCGAGCCCGAGCGCGTCATAGGGCGCGCCCTTGCGGCGCAGCAGCGCGCGCGGCTTCATCGCCATCGCCTCGAGCGCCGTCTTGATGGCGGCGGCGCTGGGCGGCGTCTTCACGTAGTCGACCACGTGCGGCGTGACGCCCGCGGCTCGGATCATCTCCAGCACTTTGCGCGATGTCGCGCATTTCGGGTTGTGCCAGACGGTCACTGTCATTGCGGCGGCGGCGGGTCAGCCTCAGCCGGCGCAGGGACCGCCGGGCGCTTGGCGCGTGCGGTCCGCGCCGGTGGCGACCCCTCGGCGCCGCAGCGCACCAGCACCATGTTGCCGTAACGGCCGGCAATTTCGGGGTCGACCCATTTGAGGATCAGCACCTTGCCGTCGAACGACACCACCTCGCGGTCGTCGCCGCTCGCAGGCGTCGGCCCGGGCCCGATATAGGTCTTGTTCTCGTAGCTGCCCTTGATCGCCATGTCCTGCACGGCCGGATTGTCGTGACCGAGCATCATCACCCCGCCGGAAGGCGAGCGGTTGATCAGATAGGCTTGGGTGCACCCCGCCTTCGCCGCCACCTCGGTGCGGGCGCGGTCCTGGTCGCGGTGATAAGAGGCGAGGCCCCAGCGCCCGACGATATCCTCCGCCCGCAGGCTCGGCGGCGGCAGCGGCGTCGTCGGCGCTGGAGGCGCCGAGCTCGTCGAGAACATCGAGCCGAACGGATTGCTGGTTGAGGAACAGGCGGCAAGCGTCACCGCTGCCGTTGCAAGAACGGCCGCCGTGAGCAGAAGGCGAGTGCGAAGCATTAGTGTCTCCTCCCAACCACGCAACCTGTTCAAGCGAATTCGACACCGGTTCGCCGCCGGGTGTGGAGGGCGTATATATGAGGTAACGTTAAGATTCTCCTGAATCCTGCTAGCCTTCACCTTACTTTGCGCAGCCTTTGCGGCGAGCGCAAGGGCAGAGGCGTCCGCGCGGCCACCACCGCACCTTAATTGATGCCCTACGTCGATACCTCTCAGCGCGGAGGTGGCGCCGCGCCGGCCTTGACATTGATGCTTGCCATCACCTCGGGATCGGTGAAGTCGGCGCAGGTCTTGTAGCTGGCGGCATGGATGCCCGCGACCGCACAGACATCGTCCATTTCGCCGGCATCCCCGGTCACCCCGATGGCGCCGATCACCTCGCCGGTGGTATCGCGAATGAGCTGGCCGCCGGCTTCCAGGAACATCGGGCCGTCGGCGAGCGCCAGCAGATTGTCCATGAACACCGGTTTCTCGCGCTGCTTCTGCAGCACCATGCGCGAGGGCCGGCCCATGGAAAGGGCGGCATAGGCCTTGCCGTAGGCGATCTCGAACCGCAGCATGGCGCAGCCGTCCTGCTTGAGCGCCGCCTTGAGCCGGCCGCCGGCGTCGAGGACGACCGCCGTCAGCGGCCGCAGCCTGCGCTCCTTGGCGGCCGCGAAGCAGGCGTTGATGATGGTCACGGCCTCGTCGAGGCTGATCGCGCGCATTCCCGTAAGTCTCCATGAAATGTTATGGTCGCCGGCCGCACTCAAGGCAGGAAACCCGGAGGTGTCAAATGCCCGTTACGGTTATGCCGCGGACCGCCGCGCCGGGCGCGATCCTGGCGCTCTGGCTCGCAGGGCTCACGGCCTTTGGGTTCGCGGCATCGAGCGCGCCGGCGCGGGCGGCGGATACGGCGATCCGGGTCAACACCTTTCCCAACGCCAAGGCGTTGCCGGTCTATGTGGGCATCACCAGGGGCTTCTTCGCCAGATACGGGCTCACGGTCGAGGTCGAGCACACCGCGAGTTCGCAAAGCCAGCGCGACGGGCTCGCCGCCGGCCGCTTCCAGATCGCCCAGGCGGCGCTCGACAATGCGGTCGCCATGATCGAGGTGGCCAAGCGAGATGTGGTCATCGTGTCCGGCGGCGACAGCGGCATGAACGAGTTCTTCGTGCAGCCGGGGATTGCTTCCTTCGCCGACCTCAAGGGCAAGACCATCGTGGTCGACGCCCCCGACACCGCCTACGCCCTGCAGGCCAAGAAGCTGCTGCTGCGCAACGGGCTCAAGGAAGGCAGCGACTACACGGTCAAGCAGGTCGGAGCCGTCGTGTTCCGTTACAAGGCGATGATCGAGGACCGGTCCAATGCGGGCGGCATCCTCAATCTGCCGTTCACGGTGGAGGCTGCGGCCAAGGGCCTGACGAGCCTCGGCCGCCTGGTCGACCTGCTCGGGCCCTACCAAGCCGCCGGCGCCTTCGTCATGCGCCCATGGGCGCGCGACCACGGCCCGGAGCTGGAGAAATACCTCGCCGGCTATGTGTTGTCGGTACGATGGATCCGCGACACCGCCAACCGCGCCGCGGCGGTCGATCTCCTGGTCGACAAGCTCAAGCTCCAGCGCGACATCGCGGAGCGCACCTATGACCTGTTGATCGATCCGGTGTCGGGCTTCACCCCGGACGCCAAATTCGACGTCGAAGGCTTCCGCAACATGCTGGCACTGCGGGCCGAGATCGAGCGCAAGGCGGACACCGAGGCGGTGTCGCCGGAGCGCTATGTCGACCTGCACTATTACGACCAGGCGATGAAGCTCATCGACCAACCATGAGGAACCAAGCCGAGCAGGACCGCCTCCGTGCGCCACGAGTGGTGCCGAAGGCCACGCCCGGCGGTCGACGTTTGTCGAGATGGCGATGCCGTGGTGCTAAACGGCGCCACGTCCTATATTCCGATTGTCGCGAAGGCATGGACGCATGAACGTTGCTGCCACCACAGCTGCCGAGGGGTTTCCGCGCCGGGCATTCACCGTCGAGGACGTCAGTCGCATGATCGCTGCCGGCATCATCCGCGAGGACGAGAAGTTCGAACTCATCGACGGGGAAATCGTGATGTCGGCGGCCAAGGGGCTCGCGCATGAACTAATCAAATCAGCCCTGATTATCGCGGTCGTGCGCTCCCTGCCGGACCACCTGACGGTCGGCGTCGAAACAACGTTGCGGCTTACCGACACGCTCATGCTCGAGCCGGACATCGCTGTTTTTCCGAAGGATCTATTCAAGAAATCGGCCGCGGGGTTTGCCCGGCTCGACCCCGGCGAAGCCCGTCTTGTGATCGAGGTCGCTGCGTCGAGCCTGGCCTACGACAAGGGCCTCAAGGCACGGCTTTATGCGCGTCACCGCGTCAGCGAGTTCTGGGTCGTCGACGCCGACGAGCGCCCCACCTGGGTGCATACTGGTCCGAGCGGGGACGCGTGGTCGTCTGTCGTCAAACGCGGGCCGGACGACGCCCTGACCACGCCGGCGCTCCCGGGCTTCTCGATCCGGCTCGGCGAGATCGGCTGAGGCGTTTGCGAGACAATCGCCAACCTCGACGGCGTCACCAAACGCCAGGGGAACGAGGCGATGCGCCGCGCCAGCATCACCAATAACTTGGGCAGCCCCGAGGCTCCTCTCGCCCACCATCGCCCGGTCGTGCGCCGTTCCCGCATTTGGGATAACATGTGGACGCGCGCCGGACCGGGACGAGTGCGCCGGCGAGCCAGGCAACTCATGTGGGGAGGTCGACATGAACATGCAGTGGAATTTGATTTTATTGGTGACGTTGGCGGCCGCTGCCGGCCCCGCCTCGGGGCAGCCAGCGGTGCCCGAACCCCGGCAGGCCAATCTCGGTGCGCAAAGCGCAGCGTCCATCCCCGATCTCTCCGGCATATGGCGTCACGGGTCCCTGCCCTGGCTGGTGCCGCCGGCGTCGGGTCCCGGCCCGGTGACGAACAGGTCGCGGCGCAAGGACAACGGCCAGAGCGATTACGGCTTGCTGGTCGGCGATTACACCAATCCGATCTTGCAGCCCTGGGCGGCCGACGTGGTGAAGAAGAAAGGCGAACTCTCACTGGCCGGCGTGACCTATCCGAATCCCGCCAACCAGTGTTGGCCCGAGCCGGTGCCGTTCCTTTTCAAGCATATGGCGATGGAGATGCTCCAACTGCCGGATCAGATCGTGATGCTTTTCAACGAGGATCATGAGGTCCGCTGGGTGCGCCTCAATGAGCCTCATCCCGCGAAAGTGATACCGTCTTGGCATGGGGATGCCGTCGGCCATTACGAAGGCGACACGCTGGTCATCGACACCGTGGGGATCAACGCCGACCGGCCATTTGCCATGATCGACTTGTTCGGTACGCCGTACACCGAGAAGCTCCACGTCGTGGAACGCTATCGGCTGCTTGATTACGAAGCCGCGAAACCGGCGTTGGAGCGCGCCGCAAAGGAGAACTGGCGCCCCGCCGGCCCCCCCGACCCCAACTACAAAGACAAATACCTGCAGGTCGATTTCACGGTCGAGGATAAGGGCGCCTTCACGACGCCCTGGACCGCGAGCATCGTTTATTTGCGCGACCGCCTCGAGTGGCCGGAAATTGCCTGCGCCGAAAACCCGGCTGGATTCCACCACGACAGGGATGCCGACGTCCCGAGTGCGGACAGGCCGGATTTCTGAGCCGGATCCTCTGCGCGCGGCAACTTTCTTGTGGTGGATACACGTTCCGCTGCTTGACAGCCGCGCGCGCAAGCCATATTTGCGCCCAGGTTTGGCACTCGACCGAATTGAGTGCTAACAGTTCCTTGCTGCATTGCAACAATAGGCCGCGGAAGACGCGGCATCGAGGTCCCCATGGCAAAATCCAAGTTCCGGCCCCTGCATGACCGCGTGGTGGTCAAGCGTATCAATCCCGAAGCCAAGACCAAAGGCGGCATCATCATTCCCGATACGGCCCGCGAAAAGCCCCAGCAGGGCGAAGTGGTCGCGGTCGGCCCCGGCGGCCGTGACGAGTCCGGCAAGTTGATCCCGATCGACGTCAAGAACGGCGACAAGATCCTGTTCGGCAAATGGTCCGGCACCGAAGTGGTGCTCGATGGCGAAGAACTCCTGATCATGAAGGAGTCCGACGTCATGGGGGTCCTCGCCTGACGACGCAAACCCGATCGGTCCAGTCGTTTCCCCAGAACACGGGTTCGGGGCGTGGAACGGCTGATATCCAACAAAACCAGGAGTGAATGGACATGGCTGCGAAAGAAGTAAGATTTTCGACCGATGCGCGCGACAAGATGCTGCGCGGCATCGACGTGCTCGCCAATGCGGTGCGCATTACGCTCGGCCCCAAGGGCCGCAATGTCGTGCTCGACAAGTCGTTCGGCGCGCCCCGCATCACCAAGGACGGTGTGACGGTCGCCAAGGAGATCGAGCTCGAGGACAAGTTCGAAAACATGGGCGCCCAGATGGTCCGCGAGGTCGCCCAGAAGACCAACGACACCGCCGGCGACGGCACCACCACCGCGACCGTGCTCGCCCATGCCATCGTCAAGGAAGGCGTCAAGTCGGTGGCCGCCGGCATGAACCCGATGGACCTCAAGCGCGGCATCGACATCGCCGTCGCAGCCGTCGTCAAGGACATCGAGAAGCGCGCCAAGAAGGTCGGATCGTCCGCCGAGGTCGCCCAGGTCGGCACCATTTCTTCCAACGGCGATCACAACATCGGCAAGATGATCGCCCAGGCGATGCAGAAGGTCGGCAATGAGGGCGTGATCACGGTCGAGGAAGCCAAGTCGCTGGAAACCGAGGTCGAGATCGTCGAGGGCATGCAGTTCGACCGCGGCTACCTCTCGCCCTATTTCATCACCAATGCCGAGAAGATGGTCGTCGAGCTCGATGACGCCTACATCCTCCTGCACGAGAAGAAGCTGTCCGGCCTGCAGGCGATGCTGCCGGTGCTGGAGGCGGTGGTGCAGGCGGGCAAGCCGCTGCTGATCGTCGCCGAGGACGTGGAAGGCGAGGCGCTCGCCACACTCGTCGTCAACAAGCTGCGCGGCGGCCTCAAGGTCGCGGCGGTGAAAGCGCCGGGCTTCGGCGATCGCCGCAAGGCCATGCTCGAGGACATTGCCGTCCTCACCAGCGGCCAGCTCATTTCCGAGGAGCTCGGGATCAAGCTGGAGAGCGTCACCGTCGCCATGCTGGGCCGCGCCAAGAAGGTGGTGATCGACAAGGAGAAGACCACCATCATCGACGGCGCCGGCAAGAAGAAGGACATCGAGGCCCGGGTTTCCCAGATCAAGTCCCAGATCGAGGAGACCACCTCCGACTATGACCGCGAGAAGCTCCAGGAGCGCCTCGCCAAGCTCGCCGGCGGCGTTGCGGTGATCCGCGTCGGCGGCGCCACCGAGGTCGAGGTGAAGGAGAAGAAGGACCGCGTCGAGGATGCCCTCAACGCCACCCGCGCCGCGGTCGAGGAAGGAATCGTGCCCGGCGGCGGCGTCGCGCTGCTGCGTGCCAAGAAGGCGGTCGGCAAGATCTCCAACGACAACCACGACGTCCAAGCCGGCATCAACATCGTGCTCAAGGCGCTGGAAGCTCCGATCCGGCAGATCGCCGAGAATTCGGGCGTCGAGGGCTCGATCGTGGTCGGTAAGATCATGGACAACAAGTCCGAGACCTACGGCTTCGACGCCCAGACCGAGGAATATGTCGACATGGTCGAGAAGGGCATCATCGATCCCGCCAAGGTGGTGCGCGCCGCGCTCCAGGACGCCGCCTCCATCGCGGGCCTGCTCGTGACCACCGAAGCGATGGTCGCCGAAGTGCCGAAGGACAAGCCGGCGATGCCGGCAATGCCGGGCGGCGGCGGCGGCATGGGCGGCATGGGCGGAATGGATTTCTGATCCGCGCCGCTACGAACGAAAGAGAAAGGGCCGCCGCGAGGCGGCTCTTTTTTTGCGCCCGATCCATGAGTTGTTTTGTCGTCACTCCGGGGCCTGCCACCGGCCGGAACCCGGAATCCATCTGCCCGCGCCGCGCTGGATTCCGGGTTCGGTGCGAGCACCGCCCCGGAATGACGGCCGTCAATTCGTCGGCAGGCGGAAGCGCAGGGTGCGGCTGCCGGTGAGCACCAGGGCGGAGCGTTCCATCCGCCAGCCGGTGACGTCGGTGAGTGCGGCGAGGAGGTCCTCGTCGGCGCGGGCGCGGTCGGGCGCGCATTGGCGGCCCGACGCCTCGCCGGTGATGATGGTGATGGTGTCGCCGGCGACGACGAGCTGCGCCTTCACGCTATTGCACCACAGATCGATCTCGGCGGCGCCGGTATCGCCGATGTCGAGAATCGGCACCTTCTTCGATCCGCGCATGGGCGCGGCGTCGAGCAGAAGCTCGTGCTGCCCGAACGGAAACTCGTCGGCACGCACCGGCATGGGGCCGGCGAACGCGGCAAGGCCGAGCACGGCCGCCAGCGAACCGATAAGTGGACGAACAAACCGCCTGCGCAGCACCCCAGCATTCATGTTGAGCTCTCCATGTTCCCGAGACACATACAAAAACATTGGCGGCCACGCCATGCCGGGACGCCGCCGTGCCGACATTCCCGTACATCAATCTCTACCACCACATCGACAAGGGCATCGCCGCCTTCGAGGCCGCGCCCGCATCGCGCGAGCGCCTCAAGGTGACGGTCGCCAGTTTTCACGCTGCCGGGGCTGGTTGAATTAGGCTTGCGACAGAGCCCTACATCCGCTCCACGATCGTCAGCCCGCGCAGGCGGTCGATCAGGAAGATCAGCCCGCGTGCATCGACGGTTACGTCGTTCAACTGCACGCGGTCGCAGCCGGCGACGATGTCGGGCATGAAATGGGCGACCTCGCGCGGCGCGTGGGGATTGGCGATGTCGATGATGCGCAACCCGTGGGAGAACCAGGCGAACGGGATCTCGGTACCGGTGATTCTTTCGCATGGCTGGTGGCAGGCGGTCATGGACGGAAAATTCTCGCCCTCGATGCCCTCGACCTGAAAGCTGCCGACCGGCACCGGCCTCGTCTCGTCGGTGATGTCGACCATCCACATGAAGGCCGGCGTCGCCTCGGCCGGGCGGAACACGTCTTCGTCGGCGACCACCAGATAGCGGCGTCCGCGGATGTCGAACGGGATCGGCAGCGCGGTGTGGGTCGGGCAGGCGAACGGCGGCGACCAGTCGAGCCCCGATACGAGTTTCGGCTTCGTCATGTCGTCGATGTCGAGGATGACGAAGCCGCCCAGCCAGTAGCTGGTATAGAGCCGGTTGCCGAGCCGCAGCGGATGGTGACAGCGGTGCGCGGTCTTGTCCCAGGTCGGCTTTTCGCCGCCCCCGATCCATTGCCCCGGCATCCACCAGCGTCCGACCTCGGCCGGATGGGCGGGATCGCCGAGGTCCATGATCATGGCGACGTTGCCGACATAGCCTTCGAGGGTCGGCGACATGTAGGCATATCGGCCGTCGAAATCGAACCGGTGCACGCCGCCGCCCACGGTCTCCCAGCGCGTGATCAGGCGCGGCTTGCCGGGAGTTGCGATGTCGTAGATGCCGAGGCCCGGGCGGAACTCCGGCGGGATCGGCCGGGTGTCGGCGAAATTGGTCTCGTGGTTGACGACCATCAGGCCGTTGCCGACGCGCACCTTGTGGGAATGGGTGCCCTGGGGCATTGCGATGGTGGCGAGTTCCTTCGGGTTGCGCGGGTCGCTCACGTCGATCACCGACGTGCCGTGCGGGCTTCGCATATGCGCCACATAGGCGATGTCGTTCTCGACCACGACCTGCCCGCCGCCGGCGCAATCGAAATAACCGACCTGGCGTATACCGGCACCAGCCCCCATGATGTTCTCCCGTGCTGCCGGGCCACGCCCGTTTCGCGGCGGCGACATTAATCAGAAACACGCTCCGATGTCTTTGGATTTAGGCATGGATCCTCCCGAGAGGTCTGCAGCTTGCGGGGATCATGCTCCGGCGCAATTTCCGCTAAGCTCGGCACCGGCCGGCTGTCGGGACCGGCGACGGGGACAGGACAATGCTTGCGGAAGGCTTCGTTTCGACGCTCGTCACCATCTGGCGGCTGGCGATTCCCTATTTTCGCTCCGAGGACCGCTGGCCGGGACGCCTGCTGCTCGTCGCCGTGATCGCGGCCGAGCTCGGCCAGGTCGCCATCACCGTGCTGCTCAACGAATGGAACAACCGCTTCTACAACGCCCTGCAGGATCGCAACTGGGACAGCTTCATCTACGAGCTCCTGTATTTCTGCGTGCTCGCCGCGATCTTCATCGTCGTCGCCGTCTACCAGCTCTATCTCAATCAATGGCTGCAGATCCGCTGGCGGCGCTGGATGACGGTGCAGTATCTCGGCGAATGGCTCGAGGGCAGCAATCATTATCGCATGCAGCTGCTCGGCGACGTCGCCGACAACCCCGACCAGCGCATCGCCG
>Ga0302325_10007482_pt1 | contig 24223 bp, 24 predicted proteins | sample Palsa_T0_2_FD_201948 | JGI IMG/M metagenome (GOLD analysis project Ga0302325, IMG submission 201948) | Peat permafrost microbial communities from Stordalen Mire near Abisko, Sweden - Palsa_T0_2 | ecosystem: Environmental > Terrestrial > Soil > Palsa > Peat permafrost | place: Sweden: Abisko... | reverse complement strand
CCCGTAGAAAAAGCAAATAGGGCCATGTCCAATTTGCAAGGACGCCAAAAGTGGCTGTCCTCTGAGCAAATCGAGAATTCCCAGTGAACTATTCCTCCTACTCCCCCCTCCCTTCCTTTCTTTTCTCTTCCCAATTGCAATTCCAAATACACGTTCCCTCGGTTTTCTCACTCACTTAAAGGGATTGCATCGACATCTGGGCCCCCGGCACCGCAATCGTCTCAACCAACGCCTTCGGACCAAATACCGCAACCGCAGTCATGACCGGAACAAGTATGGCCTGTCCACATGTCGCTGGGATTATTTCGGGGATGAAAACAAGGATGGTATTCAGTGATACGACGAATTATTTGTATGTTAGAAGTCAGGTATCCCCCGCACCCCCGCACCCCTCGTACACCTCTCGAACCCACCCAATATACACTCTCCATTTGCCTTCCACCCCGAGTATGCACCCCTTTGGTTGCCTCCCACTCCCCCCGCGGGGGTTTGTTTTGGGGAGGGAGGGTTGACCATGGTAGTTGTTGAGTTTGGCGCATTGGGTTACGCCGGTTGGGTTTCCTAATACGGAGAAGAGGCCTTTGTTGTATAATGGAAAAGGGAATTGTACGGTTGGTGGTCCTGCGTAGAAGGGCAGTGGAAGCGGTACTATCGGGGGAAGGCCGACGGTTGCAAGGGGGGGGATAATTTAGCCATTTAATAGTCGATGTTAAAAGCGTTAGGTGTTTGAGTAATTCATCCAAACGCACCTGGTGAGCGTTGCGAGATCGCCAGATCAGATGAGTCGAGAATAGAGATGTGATGAAGAAGGGATGCTTGCAAGTGGCTGTGTTATCTAAACGCTCCTTTTACGGGGCGGGGAATATTGAATCAGCGTAACGGGATACCTAGGGAGGAAATACCCGACGACGCGCAATGATTGGCACAATTATGTATTTATTCATAGCTTCCTCGGAATAAGCTTTCCTCATTCGCGGGTTGAGAAATAAGCTTTCTCCCTGAATTCCATGCTGTTTCGTTTTACGTGTGCGGTGTCGGCTTTTGTAACCCATATAAAACGTCCCATGTCCGGGAATCCGCAACACACTCTCTCGTCTTCGCTTTTCCTCATCCCGCGTCACTTTTCTTCGCCTTACCTCCTTCCTTCCTCGGACGACAATGATGTCCCTCTCCCACATCACAATGCTAGTTACTCTCCTTCTCGCCACGTTCTACACAACCCCAACATCCGCCGTCGTCGTCGAGCCCGTCTGCGCGGTTCATCCCCCCTTCCCTCCAAAACTCTGACGTACGTGTTTAGACCGACTGTTATCTCTCCACGTATACTGTCTCGGGCTGCACCCTCGACGACTGGGCATGCCTGTGTCGAAGCCAGGTCTATCTCTCTGCCGGGGCAAGTTGCGTTGTCGCGTCGTGTAGTGAAGCAAATCAAGTCCTTGCGTATGATTATGCGGTGTATTGGTGTGGGTTGTATGGGGTTAATATTGCCGCTGAGGTCACGGCGGCGGCGACGACGAGCGCCGCCGCGGCAGCGACGTCGGTGGCAGGGTCGTCGGGGGGGAATAGTGGAAGTGGCAGCAGTGGAAGTGGCAGCAGTGGAAGTGGAAACAGTGGGAGTGGCAACAGCGGGAGTAGTAGCAGTGGAAGTGGGAGCAGTGGGATCGCGCTCGGTCCCATCATCGGCGGTGCGCTCGGCGGTTTTACAGTCCTTTGTATCCTCGTCGGCGCCCTCTTCTATATCTGGCGAAAACACCCCCGCCAACAACAACCCCCAAAGAAAAAGGAAGAGGAACGGCCAAGGCCACCGCCGTTCTTCCCCCCCGAGGAGGATCCACTAATGCCAAAGCCACGGCCCGACTTGGAGAAGGGTGGAGAGCAGGTATCGAGATCGGAGATTCGTGGGGGGGATGATGCTGGGCATTTTGGACCGACTTTGCCGGTGGATGACAGGATGGTTAATGAATATGATGGGGATGTGCCGAGTGGGAGACTGCGGTATCCGGATGCGATTGGAAGTGGGCGATAGATACAGGGGGTTGATATTTACGGATCGGGACGCGAGGGATGTAACGCGTAGTAGTAGCATTATATATTTGGGTATTTAACACCTCCTTTGAAGCTCGGAATTCGTTGTAATCTATATATTCTTCCATAAACTACCACTATCTTATGTATCCTCGTGGAAGTCAACTCCTGTAGAGATCCTATAGTACTATCCCGGTACAAACGTTCGAGGACTCGCACCCCATATATATTTCCGTCGTGAAATTGTCTTTAGAGGGTCTAATGATCGGAAGATATTATAGGTATTGCGACTTTGCAAGAGTCTACTAGCTCGGAGTTCCCACTTTATATTTGATTCAGAACTAGACTAAGCTTATTACAACACCCAACGCATTAGTATTTCACCGTCACCCCCTTTTTCGCATCAGCGTTCATGGATCCTCTCTCGATTGCAACGTCCACAGCAAGTCTTGTTGTCCTTTGCGGCAAGCTCTCTGGCCATATTTACACCATCGTAAACAAACTTCAAACGGTAGATTCGGCGATTCGGACCCTCGGTGTCGAAGTCAACTCCTGAATTCGATGACGGCAAGTCTCAGAGACCCATTACTTGCGAATACGGCGTTCAAATCACAAACTGGACACGAGGTCCAGCATTGGGGCAATGTAAAGCGGTCACTTCAAGATTGCCAAGAGGTTCTAGAGAGTCTCGAAAAGATCCTCGAGAATGTCCAGAAAACAGACAGCGGCTTCCTTCGCCGCCCAAGGAATATAGTAAAGATGAGCTCCGGACAGCTCACACAATTGCACCAGCAAGTTGCTTCTTATACACGGACGATGCAATTGTCTCTACAACTGATCACTGTGTACGTATTCAGTCTTGGCGTTTCTAAATTCACTTAGGTCCTCAGTATTGACGAATGAAACTATGAGTGCCCATCTTTCTAGTAAATTGGACTCGATGCGAAGGGAGGTTCTGGAGGTTTTACGATCTATGCCAAGCAAACATACACGGGGAGTCCAAGGGTGGGACAATGCAAGAAACAGTCCGGTAACAGAGAATCTCGAAGAATGCGTGCAATCAGCATCCCAGATCGTCTCGAGTGCGTCGGCAATTGTTGGGTCCAGAACGACAGTCTACGGACGCAGCAATGCCAATTCTGTCATTGGGGATCGGCTGTCTACTACCCGCAACCAAGCTATCGAGAGGTGGATTTCCGAGCCTATAGCGGAAGAGTACCTGCCGCAGGCCTCTCCTCTCGTAGAGTCACTGTCTGTTGTAGACAACTCGGCTTCACTGGGACCGTCATACGACAATCTTGATATACTTGAGGCTCCCAAACCTTCTCCTGAAGCTCTTGAAAAGTGGCAAGCTTCCGGAGTTCTCAATTATAATAGTGGAAATTACGTCGAGGCGGAGCCATTTTTGGTTGCAGTATTACAGCAATCAGAAAGAGTTTACGGACAAGAATTCAGAGGAAAGTTCGACCTTCTTGGGATGTTGGCGAAGACATGCTCTCAGCAGTGTAAATGGAACGAAGCTGAACAGCACATACTCGCGCAACTTCAAATCAGAAATCTGGAGGGAGAAACCATTTCGAAATTGCTTTATTCTTTAGCGGAAGTCTACCATTATAACGGCGAAACGAACACAGCGGCGACCTTTTGTCAACGAGCTATGAAAGGAACAGCAAGAAATTTGGGATCACAGTATTATCGGTGCGTCTGCCTTCTGGCCAGGATTTATGCGGCTCAAGATGACTACGAGGAGGCATCGAACTGCAAATCGCTTTTGCCACCGAAATTTAGACGTTTGATCCCTAGTCTTAGATTACTTATTCTCAGCTTGTTTATCAATTGAGCTTTTATGTGACATGAACCCCCGGCGAGCTGCGGATCTCTTTGGTCGACAATTGTTACAGATTTTTGGATGTGGATGTTCGGAGGCAAAGCTTCAGGAGATCAAGAGAAATATCGCAATCACGGAAAAAGGAATAATTGGATCCGGAAACGGCTATACTCTTTTGCACGCATTCTCGGAATTCGGTATTGAGCCACCAGTCCGATTGTTGTGGGAAAAAGGGGCCGATATAGAGGCGAAGGATTCGAATGGAGAAACGGCACTGCATCTTGCTGCACGTTACGGACATTCGAAGATAGTGAGACTCCTGTTAAGTAGCGGTTGCAAAGTTGATTTGATAAGTAAACAGGGAACAGCACTGCTGATAGCTGTCCGAGGCGGGGCGGTAGATGCTGTTCGAATACTTTTAGGCAGAGGAGCAAGCATGGAGTCAAAAGACGAGTTTGGGAACACGTTGCGTGTCTTCTTGGTCACGACGGGATTGTCGGATTGCTCATCGAACAAGGCGCAGATCTTGAATTGAAGTGCGGCGGCTGGACGGCGCTGCATAAGGCCGTTGTGTCACAAAATTACGAGACTGTTCGATTATTACTTCGCCTCGGCGCGAAATATCGAGACGCAAGCCGATGCGAATGGCTTTACTGCTCTTCACTGCGCGATCCAAAGAAACGACGAAGGGATGGTAAAGTTACTCATAGAATATGGCGCAATAGTTGATGCCGAGGCTTGGTTGATAGCTCGTCGGAATGAGAAGAGCACAATGTTTCGATTGTTGCATGGCATTTAGGTCAACAGATTGGAACGCCCGGGAATATTTGGCAGCTATCTTTAAATAAACCAAGCAGTATGATACTGCAATTGCATTTTGGAAGCAGCTTCTTATGCAAGATTCAGCCGACATTTATGTGCAAAAAGAGTTAGTAGAGTTACAAAGGTTAGTATGACAGAAATAGTACTGATTTGAATGTAACCCGACACGATGAAGATACGGAAGCCCACTGTTTAATAGGAGGCATGAATGATTGACATGGGATCTATATGGCGGTCCCCATGACACCGCTGAAACACTGTATAAGTACTTCAAGAACATTTCTTCAAGTAAAGGCTATTATTGCAGAATTCGGGAAAATTGTTTTGAGAAACTCCCAAAAGAGTTGGCCGGAAACCTGAGAGGAGAGTAAGAATGGCTATTAAATTAGAGGGAAGATAACGAAAGATTCAGACCTAATATTTCGATTTGTTTATCTCTGTTCTCTGCACGTACTCCTTTTCTGTACATTGCACCATCATCATGATCGAGGAAAAAGAACTCCCAAAGATGTGAGTCCGACAACACACCCATCCTACACTGTTTGGCACCACTATGATGTCAGCTTTGTTAACAGATGAATTTAGTACTATTTTGACATCAATGTTTTCATTTGTCCAAACAATTCAGCTTCTGACGCTGGTAGATGGATTGTGCTTGACCGTTTCGCTTCAAGGACGACGAGTATCGGGTGTTTTATGATAGTGAACGTTCCTCCTTTTTCACCTCGCATCTGCCCCTCTGTAAATGATTAGCTTTTGGTAAACAATAAAAGTAAGTTACCAATACTCCCCATGCCAGCAGCCTCGACGTTTGATGCATCTCAGCAAATATATATCCGAGGGGGACCCCAGCTCACCTCCGCCGCCATCGAATACCCTGAATGGTCGATTTTGCATAGCGATCTGCTCGATAATCACCTCGGCATGAGGTGGTTGAGTCCGTTCATCGAACCTGATTGTTGCCTTCGAATTCGTCAAGATAAATATATGTATCGATATCGGTTGGGCAAGTCTTTTGCCGTACGTATATGTAACGAGGCGATAAAATTGGTCCGAGTCGACATAACTTCCAGTTCTTGACCGTCGGTGAATCGGCGTGCATGACTTGGCACCAAGAGGCATTTGACCATCAAACACTAGTACTATAGCTATCGCAGGTAGGATCTCAGCCCGGACGAGCGTGCAAAGTCCAAAGAAGCCGAGGACGAGATGCCTCTTGAACAATTTCCATCCCTTCGTCAGGAAAATCCCTTGGCATTTGCACTAGATTCAAATTGCGCGGAGGCGCAGGACGACGAGGGGGAAATCGACGGGAGCGATTCCAGCTCCGATGCGTGGAGAAGGGTACGTGACCCGGAAGGTACTAAAACATCAGCGCTACCGACTAGAGCATGTACGGCATATGCCTCGAGCTGGAGGCAAAGGCATCAACGAATGTCGGAAACTTCTCTTTTGTGGAGCTCAAGGCTCTGACAGTGGCGTCTACATTCGCCAACTCGAACATAAGCCGACGGATAATGCCTTGAATTTTTCTTTCTCCGGGAGATCGACATCTCGCAGTTTTTCCGGCTGTGGGGAAGAAAGTTGTGAAGGGTGGCGAATTGCGGCGTCTGAAAGAATTGAAGGCCACTGCAGCTGGAAAATACCCTTTGTTACCGGGCACACTAGGAAGAGCTGTACATACTGTAACGGATGATCCATTCTGAGCTTATATTAGATTCAATACTCATCGGAATAGCCATCGGCCAATGACCCCTAAATCAGCGTAAGCTATACCATTGAGCTTACGGAATGTGGAGAATGAACACTAAGTACGCAAAGGTGTCCGGGTACGGTTTTACTGGCATATATGCCCAGAGGGTGTCGGAAACCCGAAAATCACGTCTTGTGAAGCTGGCTTGAAGGTGTCTATGTTATTAATCCCCGCAGAAGAGGGAGGAAATACTTGATGAATGTTTGAATCAGGTTATCGTTGAACCAAATGCCCGACGTCAGTCTTTTAAGGTCATTGGGATAGATATTCAGGTCGAAGACCCTATTGTCAGAGTTGTGACAGCAAGGAAAACTTCCATAGGGAGGGCACTTTTTTTGCGAAGGCTATCTGGTGTGACAGCATCGTCGTCAAAAAAGCGCTTCACCATGTACATGTCTGTAATGCGTGCAGAGGACCACTTGAAGTAGTAATTTGTGTCATCCGGAGAGTCGGATGATGAGAAATCAAAGACAGTGTATTCTGCCATCCACAGGCAAACAATGGTGGCGGCCGCTCATCGAAGGAAGAAGCCTTTGGAACGATATCGATGCATGAGAAGAGGACAATTGCAACGAGCTGATCATGAGGGTCGAGTTCGTCCATCTGTGAGCGAGGCGGATGGGCGGCCTTTTCGGTAATTCCCCCTTCCCGTAATTACACGTGCACGGTCAACATCTCCACCGGCCCCTGTGTTTCGGATCTCAGAACCAGGCAACAATAAGCGATCTATAAATACCGGTACACGACACGCGCCTAGCATGCACCCCCCCCTCCCACAAAGCGACATTAAAGCGTCACGTCCCGTGAGTGGGATGGGGATTTGCGCCGCCTATAAAACACCCCCCTTTTTCCCCAGCCGACGTATCACATTTCTCGCGTCACCTCCTTTGCAATTCTTTGAGTGCTGGTCATGGATAATACTTCGGGGGATATGCCGCCTATTTACAGTGAGTCTCCTGTGGAGGAACATGGCCCTGGATTTCCTGATGTAGGGGGGTCACACTCAGGTACTTATTCCCCCCTTTCCACGGACAAAGCAGAGGGAGCTTCGGATGCGCCTGGATTGAGAACTGAGAGTAGATGACGGAACGACGGTTATCTGGGACGCGGCGATGAGTAATTGTCCCTCTGCATGGCATACCGAGACGTACCACCCCTCCTCCCCCCTACCCCTGCTTCTTTGTCCTGGGGTTAACAGCTGCAGTAGTCTTGAAAATTACCCCCTGCCAGAGAAGAAAGCGATTTTCTTGAAACCTTCACGGGGAACGATGTCGATTTCTGCAGTCTTCAAAAATATCAGTTTCCCTGTTCCAAAGTCTTGTTTCCATGATGGTCATTTGAGTATTTGTATGGGCAGACTAGACTGTTCTTCCGCGCCATTCAACATCCGCTTCACCGCAACCACGACAACCACTACGGCCACAGCCACCGCAACCAACGGGGTATCTCCCGAACCCTGATGATGGAAGGTTATCTAATGATAGACGCCAAAAAGGAAAGAAGTGCTGATTAATAAGCCGGCGATGGAGCTTTTGCCGATGGCGGAAAATGTGTATACTTTGGGGTTGGGGACGGTGGCTTTTGGTGGCCCGCGAGGGAACGAAACGCGCTATGATTTGGAGGTTACGGTTGATGTTTATGCTGCGGCAGCGACGTCTGAGGGGTTTGCAGGATTGGTACATTCCCTTTGAAACTGTCTCTCCATTCTAATACTACTTCATTTACATTCATCCCCTTGCTGCGATTACCCTCCCCCCCTTACGTATCTAACAACAGTTCCTGCAATGGATCAAGTTCGAAGTCAGCGAACTCCGCCCCGTAACAAACACCCGCGGATCTCGCCCCTCAACCCCAAGATGCTTTACAATACCTTCGACTGAAGCGTCTTACTACAATACAGACATCCCAACAGTAAAAATCCACCACCAATCCCAAATCTCCCCGTCAATCCCCCCCACCACCCGCCAAGCCCTCCGTTCCACAGGGGGTAACCCTCCTAACTATCCCAACCACGACCCCTCCGCCGCAGGGCAATGGAACTTCTCCACCGGCCCCCAAGCTTCCCCCGTCTTATCCCTTGGCTCCCGCCTGCAACGCCGAATCTCCATCCCCGTGCGCCAAGCAACACTCGACTCCCCCCGCTCGCCCCCCGGCCGCGCAGCCTCTCTCCTCGGCTTCGGCGGCGCGAGTGACATCCCGGACCACCCTCCCCCGTCCTTCACCGAGGCCGTCCCCGGCGCAAAATTCCTCGCCATCTTCAAGGACCGGAGCCGTTACCGCCGCGCGGGGACAGCAATCCTCCTCTCCCGCGCGCGCGACATATTCCTCTCCCGCCTCGTCCTGCGTTTCGTCCTCCTGCTAGGGAACTACCTCTCCCCGCCCGGCGAACAGTGGCTTACGGGGGGAAAACTCATCCTCTTCTGGCTTTGCAATACGTTTTTGTTTAAATTGTACTTGGGGAGGTTTAGTACGCTTGGTGCGCTGTGGAGTTTGCAAATTTGGGGGATGCAAGGGTGGTGGACGGGCACGGGGATTGATGCCGCGGTGTTTATGGCGCTGACGTATATTGGCGGGATTGTCGATGGGCGGTTTTTGACGGTCGAGGAGCAGGGGGAGTTTGAGCGGTTGATGGTCCTCGAGGAGTTTTGGAGGGAGTTTTTTCAGGGTATATTTGGGGGGCCGCCGGTTAGTAGGCAGGTTGTTTAACGCGCGCGCTGGAGGGAGGGGGGAGTCGGAGGATGACGACTGTGGGCTTTTTGCAATTGGGAATTTACAGGAATTGAAATTGAGCGGGGGTTTACCTTGACGGTAGTTGTTGTTCATGGTTACAGTACGTATCTCCTTTCAAACTACATAGATGTTCCATTCGTTCAAAATTATTATGTCTCGCTTCTTCCCCATAATATCCTTTGCACATCCCGTTAAATCGTCATCCCCCTCGAGCAAATTCGGAAATATAATTGGCCGCTCCCAACCAATTCCATCTCACTTCGGAGACTTCGTCCTCCGCAACAACCAATAAGACTGCCTTCCAAGAAGCCTAGACCGGAGCCCCACCCAGCCAATCACACACACCAGTGATTTCTCCCCGACAATTTCCCCGGCGCGATATCAATTAAACTTTCTTGGGCCCGGAAAATGGCCCGTTTTGAGCCCCTTAAGACGCACAAAAGGCGCATCTGATTGCCGTGGCCCGCAATAATTAGTCCGGTGAATGACCGGCTACACATGCCCCCCTATGCTCTGTGGCACCGCTGCCAGCAGCACTGATAATGTGGATAAAAACAACCGGCGGTGCCACACATTTCTTATCTTCTCCGGCTGTTATTCACACACACCACGCCGTCAAGAGCATTCGACACGACCATGCAGAAAGGAGAGGACCTTGATTTCGGTACCAGACCGGTCTACGATGCGGAAGACCAGCGTCTACAGAAACAGGCACAGAGACAAAGTTCATGGCTCAACGTCCTCCGAATAATCAGCCGCATTCTAGATTTAGTCTCCTCGTACCTTCCTCCGCATCCCTCCATCCCCCATTCCCCCTCCCTATCCCTACGCGTATTCTAACCCGTATCACCAGCGCCGGAACAATCGCAATGATGCTCCTCAACCTCACAAAGTACTACCAAACCCAGCACGACCAAACCGGTTCCCAACCACTCTGGTCCCCCACAACCTTCACCTGGCCCAACTTCCTGACCCTCGCCTCCGCGACGATAACTTTCCTTGCCGCCTGCGTGGTCCTGTTCACGTACTGTTGCGCTGGCCGCGCCGCCGCCGAGAGAATGGACGATCGCCGTGCGTCGCTTGCGAAAGTCTTGATGGTGGTGCAGGTTGCTGCTGCCGCGGCGGGAGCAGTGGCAATGTTCAAGACGAGGGGGAATCCGGAGTCGTTGAGTGGGCAGACGTGTGGGGCGCCGCCGCAGAAAGCGCCGTTGTTTCCGGAGATCAATTTTGACAGGTTTTGTCTTATGCAGGTATCCCCGGCCCCAAGTGCATCATCCCCCTTGTCCACTTGTTATTTCTCCCATTGAGCGCACGGGTCGCGCGCCCCGAGTGCGAGGTTCGACCTGGAGACGGCGCTGATGGAGCATAGGATATTTCGACGGGATTGTTGCTTGTTAAAGTGTTCACGGGATTGGTCAGTATATTTGGCTATATCTTGGGATCTTTGGATAGCAGGACAAAGAAGAAGATAAAGAAGCGTAACAACGGCCTTGCTTTGGCGCCGATTGGAGATACAACGAGTCAGCAGGCGAGGTCGGCGGCCGATACGAGGTACACTACTATCGACCAGCCGAAGGGAAGGTATGAGTGATATAAGAGGTATGTATTAGTTTTATAAGGTAGTTACGTTAGTTTTAGGAGTTATGATTGCATATACTTTTGAAAGTACAAATCAGTGTGAGATTTGTTGTCCAACTTGAGCGTTACAAAACATTGAGGCATCCTCGGTGCGATCTGCATCTGTCATGATCAGCCTGATTCTCATCTGACGCTCAGACAACGTGACCGAGTTCGTATATCAAACCACATATCTCATTGACCTCTTTACAGCATACATATATAAGTGAAACCAACCACTCCCGCTCGTTTTGATGAGAACCCCCTTTGTGGGCAAACCGTGTGACCATCTTCAATTCTCGGCTGTGCGGAACATTCACAAGCCAAATCAAATCCGGCTCGTACCAAAGGAACGGAACGAACCCCCGATATAAATTTCTTCCACCACCATCGCCCCATCACTACGATAACCCTCTCTTCGAACCTCCTCGTCCTCCTCCTTATCATCGCACCGCTGTTTCTCGCTGCCAACCAGACTCCCATCGGTAACACCATAGTAACATGACAACTGCCAGTGGTACCTGGACCACGAGACGAGTTTCCTTCCTCGCTCGTATCCGAGATATAAACCCTTCAACTACTGTACTGAACCACCCTTATCTTTTCTCTCTCTCGATGTAGACTTCCATGCATTCTAACAGTAGCCATATCTTTCACTGCCAGGCCGCGCCGTGATGATGGCAACAATGCATCCGCGGCCGGATCCGCCGACGGCAACTACCACTGCTGATAGCGAGAATACTACTAGCGCCCTTTCCCTGGGAGTCATTGTGGGGGGCGTTGTCGGGAGTTGTGTCGTTGTTGCGTTAGTTGTGGTGGCGGCGGTATGGTTTTTCCGGTTTCGTCGAGGGAAGGTTGATGCTTATGGACCCGGTCAGGGGCGGTTGGAAGAGACTTCCGTGTCGAGAGAGGCGAGATGCCGGGAAGTAAAGTGGGATTGATATTGGCGGAGTGAAGGAGACCGACAAGGGCGTTCGAGAATTCACTTGTTCGTAGGCATGGTGACCGTCGATAGATCTCAATTAGTAGCCTTTTTAGTAGTATTTATAGTCCAGATTGATAAATTTACATAGAAATAAGGATTGGACATTGACCAACTATGCCATGTCAACAACCGCAGCATGTCGTCAGCCGAGTGTTCAAGTCAACGCTTCGAAACTCTCCATATATATAATATTCATTAATTTCATAATCATACGCCGATGTACAACCAGTCCTCGAGACACCGTAAGTCCTTCAGTGCCCCGGTGCCTGAGATAACCCTTTAATCCCAGTATAAGTCTGCACACCCGTCAAAACCAACCCCACCATCGCCGCAACGCCAACCATAATCCCAAAATAAAACCCATACAAATTCACAACATCCACATTCCCATACCCGGGAAACCGCATCTCCCAAAAAGTCCGAGGCTTCCACCCCGTGAGCGTCAAATACAATTTATCCAGCGGCACCATAAACGGGTCTTGTAAGCGCACCTCGGTCGTGCGGTCCAGGAAAGAGTCCCAGGTGGGGTGATTGGCCAACAGAGTGGACGAGATGGATTTGATGGAGTCTGGGGAGGTAGGTAGGCCGAGGTGTTTGGCTTGGTGGTGGGATTTGGTGGGATGGATATGCGGGTGCGAGGATGGCGGGTGTTGGAAGAAGAGCAGGAAGAGAGAGGATTGGACACTGTAATGGAGGCGGGTTATGAATGGCCGAATACTTATCGTATGGCCGGGAGAGTATCTATCCTCACTGGTCAAGATATCAAACATACACAGCTGCTGCTCTGGGTCCGGATTAGAGTGGGTTTGTAGCACGGCATGATGTCTCATCCCGGCCAATTTCTCCAAGTCCGTGAAGATGAGGATTTCTTTTTCTTTTATCGTGAGATGTTCGTGGAGAAAGCACGTCCTTTGGAAGTGGAAGGGACCATTGGAGGTAATAAAACCCGCGTCCAGAATAGAACTATCGAGGATGGGAATACTTTTCGATTGTCGGTGAGTTAAATCCAGACAGCTGAGGATACTTTGTAGGGCACCGCTTTCTTCCTTGGTGTTGGTATCATCGTAGAGGAACGAGGTATGCCATGGAGGGTGCCATAATCCTAAGAGAGCATCACACAGGCCTAATTTATAGTCCTCCCAAAAGGAGTCGATATCCGCATCTAAGAAGCCGAGACGTTTCCAAACATCATATCGCAGTTGATCGAAATGGTGAAACGGATGGTATTTCGCGTCCGTTTGACATTCTTTCGAGGGTATTGGACTTTGTAATATCTGAACCATGATAATCGCATCCTCGACAAAGAAACGAAGGCTGGGTAACTGAATGCGTTCGTGGAGCCTGATGATTTCGCTAGCTATGAAATATAGCATAAAGTCCTGGATATTTCGAATCAGGGAAACTTTCCCACGGATAATTTGCTCGAAGATTAATTCATTCGATGACTGCGTCGGAACGAAAATGTAGTTATATAACGTGATTCGAAGGATTTCGTTTAACGCCCATTGCCCCGAGTCTTCTGCCATGAGATGTTTCAAGGTCTCGTAGTCTGTCTTTGTCGGTAGTTCCTCGCAGATATCATCCAATAACTCCCGATGGACAGCTAATATGATTAGAAAGCTTAGGAAGAAAAGTACTTGGAGGACGGGCGTTTAGAAAATCCAGTTTTCGAAGCAATTTGCGCTCAGACTTTGAAAACGTGCCTCGAAACGAATGAACAACTTCCTCATCATTGCCAAACCACACAATCGAGGGGAGTCGAAATCCAGCATCAGAGGTAGACCCCTCCGCCAAGGAAACCGTTGAATGTAACGATCCCCCGGTGATCGATTCCTGTGCTTCCTCGATATGGGAATGCCCTATCATTTATCAGTTGCGAAGCCAACGTTAAGGTGACGTACCCGCCGAGTCCAGAAGACCCAGTTCAAGGTCGATTTCTGCGTTCGAGACAGCTTTGAGGAATGAGCCCAGATGGCCAAGGCCAAGAAGAACTTGTCGGGGGTCGACTCCTTCGATTTTCTCCGACCATGAGGCCAGCGCGCGAGTGATGTTGCTGATATTATTCTCCCCAGTCATCAGTGTGTTGTGTCGATCGTGAAATCGGGCGTTTTAGAGTTTATTGGGAGAGATGAGATTGGTCAGTTTTTGATGCTCGCTGACCTTAGATTGCAGCCGGTGCAGGAACTTTATTTTTTTGGGTTCATTCATTTAATTAGCAATATTAAGTAGTCGGCGCCGCACACATGATAATCTCGCTCCGTTCCGTCCGTGGCACTTCTTTCCCGGCGACTGTGAGGAATTGAAGTAACCGGACTAGTCGGTGGACAATTTCTACCTAGCAGGGGGCATCCGGATCCAGCTGCGGCTTCAGCGACAATGACCTCCCGCGCAACTCTTCCCGCCGGGCGAGTGGCAGGCGCTGCTGCTGCAGCAGCACGTCACCACCGTCGATCAAGTTCCGGCGGAAACAGAAGAGTAATCGAAGACCCAATCCAGTGCGTCCCCCTCCTCCCATGCAATTCGCTAATCCCAGACCCCTACCACCACAAATAATATACCTCGCTACACTCCCGTCCCCGAGTCCCGGAAAGAGACCGAAAGCCCTGAAACATGCAAATACTTTCCCCCCCGATAAGACAAGCAGTTCGAGACTGTTACTGCCGGCACGACTGGAGTCTCCGATAAAGTCTAGTAGTACTAGTCGCGACCGGAAACGGTCTTCTGCGACGCTGGCTATAGAACAGCCTGAGTATAGTACTCCGAGGAGGGTTTCAAGGAAGCGGTCGGCGCCTTCGGAGCTACCTTCCTCGGACCACCAAGATATACCCGAGCGGGCGGTTAAAAAGGCCAAGCAAACTATCGCTGCGTTACCGATGTCGCCTCCGGAGACACCGGATAAGACAATTGAACTTGCCAGAAAGATATCTTTGAACGGTAAAGCGACAGTACGAGTCGGACCACCTATTGCCCTTCCAATGTCCCCTCCGAGTTCGCCCCCTGACAAGTCTAAAGCCGAGGAACATAAGACTTCTTTATTCGGCGCGTCAAAGAGAACTGATAGTACGACAGCATCGGAGACCTGAGGTGGTTCATCTCTCAATTGAATCCAGAGTATGTATATATTTGTTTGTATTTCACGTATATCTCTTGCTGGATGGGAACAGGGCTAGGGCGTATGTGGTTAGTGTATACTTTAGTAGTTTTGAATATACGAAAGGACAATTTCATGGTTTTCAAAATTACAGTAAGCTTCCCGCGGAATTTGGTCAGCGTACATGGTACGATGGCGTGACAGATTGATTGGCCGACATGACAACAATTATGAAGGGGAGATGCGGGGGGACCATCGATAACGTCCAGTTGCGACTCATTCCATCTTTGAGTCCAATGTTCTACTGCAGGCATTTAACTACGTCCTGAGGCTGACCGGAGGCAGGGATCATCAGCGTCATCATGGGGGACAGCAGAAGATTAAGCGCTAGGGATAAACTCAAACTCGCAAAGCTCCATGAGGATGCGGTGGTATCAATTCCTCCTCAGACTACCGTGACCCAACACGGAGACAATCGTCCTTCGTCCTCCCTTGCACGCAAGAAGTACGACACATTCCATCCTTTTCGACGACGCAAGACCACGAGTCAGGAGCCAAAGAAACCCGAGATCGACCCCAATCACGGGTATCCCACTGCCGCGCAATCAAGTCCTTGTATTCTGAGTATCCCTCGCTATTGGTTTTCTGAGTGTAGCGGGTCTGAAGCCTCGATTGGATATAAAATGCGGTCCCCTATTGCGATATGTTTCCACAGAGTATAATTCCGATACACCTGCCCCGCGGAGTTTATACACCGTTCTTATCGTGACGAAAGATCTTGGATCCGATCATTCAATGGCTCCTATCCTGGAAGTTACCGGGGTTCACGATGACGGGGATAATGGGAGAACAATTGAATTAGACGCCGAAATAATTCATCAGGAAAGAGGTCTTACTTTCTGGCGATGGAAAGTCCACGTCACTCTAACCAGGAACGAGCGACAAGTAAAATACTCTATTAACGGAAGTCAACAAACTCTGGCCTTCTGGGTCCCTTCCTCCAACCAATCAATGCGGATAGTCTTCCACACTTGCAACGGTACCGCCCCCTCCCCTTCCTGCCATTATCCCTATAAATACATACATAAAACGCTGACTTGTATTGTAGGCTTCAGTCAAGATGTGGATCCTAGCCATTTTAACGGCCCCGATCCGATGTGGAAAGACGTCCTTAGGAAACACAAGCAGCGACCATGGCATGTCATGCTAGGAGGAGGCGATCAGATCTACTGCGATGGACTTGCCAAAAAGTCCCGGCAGTTCCAGAAGTGGTTGAGTATCAATAATTTACGGCGGAAGTTTGCTATGAAATGTGATGAGAACAGCGAATTGCGGAATCAAATGGAAGAAGTGTTCTTGGAACATTATTGTCAGGTTCGTTCGCAATTCATACTACCCCGACCCGCGAGACACAAGGTTGATTTTGATAGTGGTTCCATCAGGGACAGTTCAGTCATGGTATATTCTTGACGTTCTCGTGGGGTTGGACAGTTGGTTGATTACTTAGCGGTGGCACAGGTTCCGATGGTCAATATCTGGGATGATCATGATATCATCGACGGGTTTGGATCGTATCCGAGATTATTGATGTCCTGTCCTGTGTTCTCGACAATTGGAAAAGTGGCCTTCAAGTATTACCTACTGTTCCAGCATCAGACGGCTCTGGAAGAAGGCACGGGCCCCGTCCAACAGTGGGATAGGAGCGTTATTTTTGGAGTCGATCGGGGACCGTATATCGGCGAATTGTCCCGCAGTTTCCTCACTCCTTTAGGGAAAGATATCCTCTTCCTTGGTATAACACTCTTGGCCTGCTGGGCGATTTCATGCTGACTGTGAAGGGGTGGATAATCGAATGGAACGGACGAGACATAAAGTTAACTATGCATCGACCTATGAAATCTTATTCAACCGACTGAATCATGAAATCACTCGGCTTGGACCAAAACATTTAATCATAATGCTCGGTAAATTCACTACGCAAACATCCGTCTGATCCATGTGTAGGAATCCCAATAGCTTATCCCCGCCTAGTATGGCTCGAGAATATCTTGACGAGTCGACTAGTAACTCCAATTAAACTATTAGCAAAAATGGGTGTATTCAGTAAACTGCTCAATAGATTCGATCGCCGTATTGAGATCTTAGACGACCTGGATGATCATTGGTATTACCTTCCAAATCTCACATCTCTCTGGCTGCTAACGAAACTCTCAGGACCGCAAAGCATCATAAAAAGGTACCACCATCGCGATAACTTGGGATAATTTTCAGGAACGAAACAGGTTCATCGAAGAACTTCAAGAAATCGCCCGACAACATTCCGTACGAATCACCATTTTAGGGGGAGATGTTCATTTAGCTGCCATCGGACGGTTTTACTCTAACCCCCTTGACAAATCCAATCTCCAGAAAGACCACCGTTACATGCTCAACGTACGTTCTCCTTAATCGCAAACACAAGAAACTTAAACTAACTAGTTTAAAGGTCATTTCTTCCGCTATAGTGAACACCCCTCCTGCCGAGAGCGTCGGAGATATTCTGTACATCCCACACCTAGTGCATGATTGCTGAAGGTTAACAGACATCGGCGGAATAAAGTCCACCACTTGAATGCCCAGACGGACGAAGATATGGTGCCTCTTTTTAACGACGATGTAGATGGACGGAAATTGCACAACAAGCATCTATTGCCGCGAAGGAATTGGTGTGGGATTCAGATGTGTGACGAAGGAAAGAGTCCGAGTTACGAACTTGATGTTGCATTGAATGTGGAGGTAAATAGACGGAATGCGGAAGGGAAAACGAAGGCGTATCATATAAAAGTACCTACTTTGAGTTCATAATAATGCAGTTATAATGTAATGTAGACCATCGTCTTGATCTTTTAAGACGGAACTTCGGAATCTGCCCTCCCCCAGGAGATCTAGACTTGCTACATAGCGCATCACGACAAAGGGGCCTACTCTGCTAAAATAAGCCGGAATATCCCGTCACTCTCCCGTTATTCATCCCCACCCGGAGGAACAACATTAGCTGTATGCTAACGATGCAAAAGACCAGCGTGCCTGCGGGGTCTTATTTGTTCTATCTGTGCTCGCAGCCAATAAACTTATGAAGTTTTAAGGATGTGATCCTAGTAACGATACTGTAGCTAAATGATCTTATCAGCTTTTCCCAGCGCTCTGGAGAGTAGCTGAAACCTCCCCGGTTTGTGTTATCTCTACACCTACCCCTGGAAACTCCTGAATCTTGTGATGTAAAATAGCTACTAACTCTTTGTGATCCTGCTTTTCAAATTGTATATAGTTTTGGCGGCCATTCTTTTGCACGAGTACATTCAGAGACATTAACACGGTCTTGTATTTGCCAATGTTGAGATTTTTGATGTTAGATCGATCCAGTGGCCATCTCTGAAGAAATCCCGTTGGTTTGAGCTCCAAGTGTGCTTCAGCTAGGATGCGCATCGATGTAATTGGCGAGTTGGTAAAATAATGAACGATCGAGCTGTGCGGAGGAAGCTGGACATATTTCGAGTAGGCACTGGGATGTGCGAATGTATATTTCCAGTAAAATAATCCTCCCCCTTTTCCAATATTCACACGCTTGAAGGCTCGTGAGAATGGGGTACTCTCTGTGGTACTTCCAAATTTCTTCGCATAATCAATATGGACCGCAGGGGCGGCACTCGCTACTAGTTTACCGCCGTAATTGACTTCATTGCTCGCAGAAACCTTGATATCTGTAAAATCCGACTGGGGTTGCTGTGACAATCCTATGTGCTCTCCGGACCAAGGTTGTGCTGTCATTTCAAGAGATAACTCACTGGCCCGTACGTGCGGCATTCGTTCGGAAATGATTTTGTCTCCAACCATTGCTGCGTCAAGACTGAGGCTGAAATTCGTTAGATTGGTTTGGGTTTGGCTTCGAGGTCCGTTATTCTCCTGCGAGAATGCCTTAATATCGAGTTCGAACGCCATTTGAACTCTTTGCTGAACGCCACTCTGGTCTTCGAGTATCAGAAGTCCTATGAACGGGAAGCTGCCCTGCATTTGGTCACTGCCTGGTTGTGGAGAAGGATCCGGCGATGAGGCTACTACTCCTGTCGCCCTCTTGACAGAGGGTGGCAATGTTGATTGATCAGGAGTGTTTATCAATGGCCGTTCTGGGTTTCTGGTAGTCACATTTCTTGGCTGAGTTATGCCGTTTCTGGTTATTGCCGTCGATACGGTTTGACTGGGCTGACGAAGCGCCGCAAGCTGTCCCGCGAACCCCTGTGGGTCAACTGAGGGCGAGCTTTGTGTTCTCGAGTTTGCAACATCCGTCGATGCCGGGTTTTCCACATAATGCGAATCGTTGACGTAAATTACCCGTTTTTTCGAGATCTCAAACACCGCAATCGGATACGGTGACACAGCTTCGGCAACTTTACGAAAAGTGCTGAGCATCGCTTCAATCTGGACATGCTGCAGTTCCAGCCACACGGTTTCACGGGACCCTCTAGGTAAACATTGGAAGGATAGGTGTTACCGGTAAAGAAATCCTCGCATCCGTCTGCGACATCATGATCAATATCTTCTGGATATGTATCATACCCGGCCGAGACTTCGAACTCCTCCCCTTCTTTGATAAAGGGCGTTATGTAACTCAGAAGTGCTTCCGAAGACTCCTGGATCTTTCGCATAACTGAGGTCGGGTAATGCACTGTAAGATACAGGGATAGCGCGGATTCAGTGGCCTCGGTGGCATAAGCCTCAGCCAAGCGCGCTCGAAGTGTAAGCTCGTTTGGATTCTCTTCAACCAGTTCTCGCCAAACTTTTGTTGACAGAAAACAATCGCCTTTTGCTGTCAAAGAAGCTGCGAGTTGGGTTTGCAGAGCAATATTCGATGGGACCTTATTGATAACTTCAACCCATCCGGATATTGCCACATCGATATCGTGAGTTTTCGCAAATGTAGTGACCAATTTCGTTCGTAAAGTTTCCTCAAAAGGATGTTCAACTACAAGCGCCTGCCAACCGTTTATTTGGCTTTCAAATGTTGGGTACGCACGTTCGAGATAAGCTTGCAGACCCAAGCTGTCGGGGCATTTTGATACTAACTCCGTGAAGCATTCGACTTCCTCCAGATTTCCTCGACAAGCCTCGTGCAATCGAGTCTGGAATCGCCAATTGCGGGGATATGAGTAAAGTCGACGCTTCCACACTGGAGCGCGCAGATGAGGACATTCTTTTAAAGCGGAAGCCAGGTCCTCCTCCAACCTTAAATCCTCCGGATATGTGTCAATTAATATTTCCCATAATTCAATTTTCCGTTCCGCCATCAGACTGTGAATGTAAGCTCGAGGCAAATCCGATAGGCCGAGGGGACGTTGATTGTCCCCACGCGACTTTGTGGTCCTGGCTTCTTTACTGTCAAGTTTTGCGGTGGACGACTTCTCCCCTGTGGTTTTATTTGACTTGGCGGCGGATTCATCCGACACATTTCGGGTCTTCGCAATGAGAGCAACAAGCCCATCTTTTGGGCTTCCAAACCCGCCAACAAAATCATAAGCAGAAGCCATAGCTCCTTGCAATTGATACCCTAGGGCTAACCCATGCAGCTCGTGCCATGTCGAAATCACCGTGTTCAAATCGTGTTTCGACTGGAGTACCCACTTCAGTTGTTGAACTACTACATCCGAGTCTCTTCCGGGAGTCTTCAACCTCTCTTTCAAAGCTTCGATGGTCGCATCAGGATCAAGAATTAGCTTGCAAGCAACTGCAATGTCATTGTGCCAAAACACACTGTGATCTGATAACAATATTAAGCCCTCGATAATTCTGTCGAGCCCGGCCACATTAACAGAGGGATTGAAGGGGAGGCGGGTAGGTGTGTGACGCTTCTTGAGCTTGATAAAGCGCTCTTGTATTTGGCGTATGTTATCGAAGAAGGGACGACTCTCATATGCATGAGGTAAACGACGGAGCTCACGGAGACGTGGAAGAACGGAGTCTAGCAGCGTAAGTGGTAACATAACTAATTCAATCCTTACCAGTAGTAGTAATAATGGAGATCATCACGCTTTCCAAAAGGGCAGCCCACGAGGCCAATGGGTCAATGTTCGTATCAGAACTGATATCCTCTGCAGCCCACTCTAACTCCCTTGCCAAATCAAGGATTGACTCCTCCCGCTCAAATTTCCTCAACGGTGGATTCAAGTTCTTGGTGAAGCTCAGCAATGGCATATGCTAAAGAGACAAGGGGAATCATACCTCAAATTTAAGCCAGCGCATCAGAACATTGAATAGAACAGGAAGCGTAAAACTTCCCAGCTGAAACCCCACCCCGATAGCTTCAAAGCTTTTACGTAAACGATCAATTGCCTGGACGCATTCATAGAAACTAGGATGAAATCGAACTTCAGGCCCTATAGTCTCACTTGGTTCCCAAGTGTGTTCCGCAAGCGTACTACTGAAATAGTCCATCATGGTCTCTCGCCACAGAAAGCCAAATTCGGCCAGAAGACGGTTGCTGCCACTGTGAAAGCGCACATCACCCTCTCTGAATATGGATGGCATCCACACTATGCCGTCAAGTGAATCTGGACTGCGGACAGCTTTATCGACGCTCTCTGAATCGGATGAACGAGGATCCCGCTCGCCCGGCTCAGTCGTGAAAGGCTTAGGAGGGACTGCCGATTCGGGGAAGTTCGCTTGGCTATGGTACAGCCAGTCAGGGAACTTTTCAGGAAACATTGATTATGATAACCAGAAGGTATGGGTTTATTTCGCGGAGCGGTGGTGATAATAGTGCGAAGGGCTGTTGGAGTTAAAGCGATGGAAGTGTGCTGAAAGCAAGCACGTGGCAAGGCGTCGTACGTGGACGGTGGTGGTCTTTGTGAGGGACCAAGGAAAAAGTTTAACTTGTGGCTTGCATCCAGGGACCGCACATGACCCAACCTTAATCCCACGGCCGCCCAATCATAGATTCATCACTACCCAAAATAGCCCCGTGGCGGAGATACTGCGACGAATACGAGGTGCGCTTATCGGATGATCGCGTATCCCACTTACGAGGGTAGATCGAGTCTTCATATCTCTTACCACTCGTATTGCCGCATGCACGAGCAATTCATTTCGGATTCGGCGGCCGGCACTGGCGTTGTTTTACCTGTTATCTGATTTGGATACTCGCGCCTCCTTGGATTAAGCTTTGGGAGGTGCCGGTATAGGGCATACTATTAATATAAATAAGGTTACCTCTCCCAAAACGAGGGCACAACTGACGTGGCACACGAACCACCCAATTCGCTCTTAAAACGATACCCGGCCGCACGGTGGGCACGCACACACCCACATACGCACGTATCCCCAGCCCCGTCATGAGTATCGGATCCATCGTCCAAGGCCAGTTCACCGACTGCGGCGTCGGCAAAGGTTTCTCGCTGAACTTCCACTGCGCAGGGCCCTCCTGTGTCGAGCTGCCGAGTTTCCCAGGGGTCAGCTGTGACGGCGACTTCTGCACCAACGGCATCAATTGTCCCGCTCCTGCGCCGTCGGGGAACGCGAATACCATCAACTCGAGCTTTATCATGCAACAGGCGCCCCAGACGCTCGCGGTCAATACAACGCAGAATCTGTTCATCAATGGTAATCATCCGGTTATCATGACGACGAATACGAACGGACAGGCCGTGTACAAGGATGTTGCGAAGGGGGACACGGTGGGGCCGAACGGGACGTCTTCCTCGAGCACAACTCCGCCCAGTTCGGCTCTACGACTTCGATGGCGACCAAAACTTCTGTTCACAATGTTCATTGTATTCAGTTTGTTCACGAATATGGCCTGGGCGCAGAGTGCATCAGACAACTGGAACCAAATCCTAGAGGGTTTTCCTCCGGAGAATATCCGCATCGTCCAAGATCATATCCCTGACCTTTGCTCGGAGCTCGTTCCCACACTCGGCGCAGTCGTCAACGGCGATAAGGATACGTATGTCGGCGTCGCCGATATCGCACGTCAATGCCTGCAGATCATCGGCTTGACAAACACCGTCGTCGCAGATCCCGCCATCGCCTTTGGCATCGCTTTGGGCAACACGTTGATTTGCAATCGCATTGCCGATGCCATGTTTGGCGGCTCCGCTATCACTGTGGGGCAAGAGTTATGCAATATCGTTGCCTCGGCGGTCACAACATCCGGGAGTACGATAACAAATTTGGTTATTGCGCAGAGTTCGAGTTTTCCCTCGGGGACCATTCCTACGTCAGAGGCTTTCACGTCTTCGGGACCCACGAGTAATTTACCCACCACTACTGCAGTGATTACCAGTTCTGCTGAGACTTCGCCGCAGACTACCGCGCCGGGGACCACGACAGTTGCACAACAGACAACGACTGCGAATGGGACAGCTTTGGTTCGAAGGCGGTATGAAGGGGGGTTGTTCCCATTGTTCTGAACCCATTGCAGGTGGTATATGTTTGAATTAGTAGGTGATACAATCGTTTGCATGGAGAGACTCATATACATGGGAAAAGGAGCATGGGTGGCTTATATAGTGTTTTCGATCAAATGGTAAATCAATCTGAATGCGTACTGCGTATCAAAGTCGCTGTGATGGCAAGCCCTTCGAAATTTCTTGTATCCGTGTAGATTGCCATGAGAAGACATGATTGTTGTGATCTGCAGAAGTGGAAAGTCGTTTAATGACCTGGAGTCTCTCTGGCCATCACCAAACATAAGAGACACATGTATCTGACGCTTACACCATAGCATTGTGATTGGTGGGGATCATGGACCAAGGCGGCGGAACGCCATCACGGAGAAATTGATCACTGTATCCCCGGGCCACCGCATGATTTGAATTTGAGAGTATCTCGCTCTAAACCGTTATTGCTGGTGAACTTCCCAACCCCGGCTTGGATATCGTCAAACCGATTAACCCGCCGGATTAACTACCAGATCGGACTCCGAAATCTCTCATTTGTGGGGAAATTCTTGAATTTATCAACAGTTTTGCCGCCCGAAATTAAATGACCAACCCCCGCCCCTGAATGACCTAAGAGGCTGTCCAAAAGTGAGAAGAATTGCCGACGAGTCGCGCCAAAACAAACACCTTTAAGTGTGCCCTCTTCCAGTCTCTGCTCTTACCTTTCCTCCCTCAAACCCACAGATCAGGATTCGGTGACCCTCAATTCTTCGGTCTTCGACTACAAGTGAGCTCGGAAATGAAAAACAGGACAACTGATACTAAGACGCACATCTCTGAGACGCGTCTTTGGGATGATGAGGATGGACAGAAATTACATAAACGCCATCGCAGGGGCGATAACTGGCTCAATGCCCTTCGTATCATTGCCCGCATCCTCGACATTCTTTCCTCGTACGTTCCC
>Ga0302325_10007480_pt1 | contig 24224 bp, 18 predicted proteins | sample Palsa_T0_2_FD_201948 | JGI IMG/M metagenome (GOLD analysis project Ga0302325, IMG submission 201948) | Peat permafrost microbial communities from Stordalen Mire near Abisko, Sweden - Palsa_T0_2 | ecosystem: Environmental > Terrestrial > Soil > Palsa > Peat permafrost | place: Sweden: Abisko... | reverse complement strand
CGCCGGGGGTGGGGCGCGGCGGCGTCATCGTGTTGGCGGGCTCGTTCAGGTAGAACCACTCGGGAAAGGCGAGGAACGTGCGCAGCCGGGACAGCAGCATCTTGCCCGCCACCGCGTAGCGCTTGGCGGCGGTCGCGGTGTCGATCGCCGGCGGCGGCGCGTAGCCGGCCTGATCGGGCCGGTAGATGCGGATGATGCCGCGGCGCTCGGCCGCCCAGTCGCTGTACACCTCGCGCACCAGGAGCATGGCCGAGCCCGGGCCGAGGGTGAAGTAGCCCGGCCTCGCCTTCCCCGGCCCGAGCCGGAACTCGAACCGGCCGTCGTCGGCGATCGTGATGGCGCGGTCGTCGAACGCGGTCAGGCTGTCGGGCACCTCGACCGGGGTGTAGTCGCCCTTCAGAACCTGGAAGCTGAGGTCGGCGGTACTGCCCCGGGTGCCGGTGACGACGTACTCCGCGTCGTCACGCAGGTACGCGTGGAAGTACAGCGTGTCCGGGTTGTCGAGCCCCATCTTCGAATACGGTCCGGTGGACTGCACGAACTGCGGGAAGTCGCGCTGGTAGGCCCAGGCCAGCCGGAGCGACGCCTGGATGCTGCCCGCCAGGTAGTCGTGCCCCTCGGCGAGGTCGCGCTCCGACGTGACGTGCGGCGCGCGGGCGATGATCTGCTCGGCCTCGGCCAGCGCCTGCGCGAACGGCTCGGTCAACGGCTGTGTCACCGGCTGGATCGGCACGGTCAAGCCGTGAACTTGAAGCTGGGCAGGTCGTCGAGCGACATCATCGCCTCGTAGGTGCGCACGTAGCCGGTATGCGCGATCCGCCAGCGGCCGTCGGCGCCGCGCTCATACCGGTCCTGGTAGAAGGCCGCGCCCTTGATGACGATGCGGTGCTCGGTGGCGATGACGGTGTCCTCGAACCGCCAGCTTCCGGTGGCGGTATCGCCGTCCACCGTGATCTCCGGCTGGCCCGCGGCGTGCACGGTGATGATCTCGGGTCCCAGGTTGGCGCGGAAGAACGTGATGATCTCGTCCCGGCCGGCCAGCTTCAGCGGCTCGCCGAGGGCGCGGGTCCCGTAGTCTACGGTGGCGCCATCGGTGAAGACATCCGCCATCTCGTCCCACAGCTTCTGGTCGACGTAGCGCAGATAGCGGTATTTCAGCTGCCGGATCTCTTCGAGCGTGGCTAGGTCCATGGGACAAGCTTGGAGCATCGGCTTGCCCGAAACAAGAACTTGTTCTAGTTTTAGCGGGCGAGAGCGCGACAGGCCCGGCACACGGTGGCAGCGGGAAGGCGGTGGGCGCGGTGCGGTTCAGCTACGCCGAGTCGATGATTGACCCGTCGTTTTACGCGCCGCTGGCGCGCGCGGCCGAGGAGGCCGGCTACCACTCGATGGTGATACCGGACAGCATCTGCTATCCGCTGCACGCCGACAGCGTCTATCCGTACAGTCCGGACGGCACCCGCGAGTTCCTCGAGGGCAAGCCGTTCGTGGAGCCGTTCTCGCTCATTCCCGCCCTCGGCGCGGTGACGAGCCGGATCCGGTTCACCACGTTCGTGGTGAAGATGCCGATCCGCAACCCGCTCCTGCTGGCCAAGCAGGCGACCTCGACGGCGGTGCTGACCGGCAACCGGCTCGGCCTCGGCGTCGGGACCAGCCCCTGGCGGGAGGACTACGACCTGCTCGGGGTGGACTGGGCCAGCCGCGGGCGGCGGATGGACGAGTCGATCGCGATCCTGCGCGGGCTGGCCGCGGGCGGGTACTTCGAGCATCACGGCCAGTGCTTCGACCTGCCGCCGGTGCAGATCGCGCCGGTCCCGACCGAGCCGATCCCGGTGCTCGTCGGCGGTCACTCCGACGCCGCCCTGCGCCGCGCCGCCCGGCTCGGCGACGGCTGGATGCACGGCGGGGGAGACCCGGCCGATCTGCCCAGGCTGCTCGGCCGCCTGACTGATTTCCGGAGTGAGGCGGACCAGGCGGCGCGCCCGTTCGAGGTGCACGTGATCTCGGCCGACGCCTACACGGCCGATGGCGTCCGCCGGCTGGAGGAGCAGGGGGTGACCGACGTGATCATCGGCTTCCGCTGGCCCTACACGGTCGGCCCTGACGCGGAGCCGCTCGGCCAGAAGATCGACAGCCTCCGCCGGTTCGCCGACGAGGTGATCACGAAAGTCCAGGCCCTCTAGTCGCAAAGACTAGAACTTGTTACAGTTCATGCACGTTAGATGGTCAGGTCCCGGCGGTTGCGGCCCTGTCCAGCAAGCCTCCGGAGGTGCAGCGCCGTGGTACGGCTGATCATCGCAATCGTCGCCGGACTGGTCATCGCCGTCGTGGCGGTCGGCTTCGCCGAGAACCTGCTGTCCAACGCCGCCAACGGCACCCCGAGCAACTCCTCGCTCTACGTATACGGCACCCGCTGAACCCGCCCGAAGCCCATCATCAGCAGCCTGAGGGGCCCCGACGTGCGTACAAGGCAACGCATCGAGCGCGTCCGGCGCCTGCTGGTCTGGGTCCGGGCGAGCCCGCTGGCGCGGCTCGGGCTGCTCGCGATCGTGCTCGCGTGCTGCTGCTACGCGGTGGCGGCGGAGTGGCCAGGAGTGCACGCGGCGCTCGGCCGGCTGCGCTGGGGCGCGGCCGCCGGGTCGGTCGCGGCGGCCATGGCCGGGGCGGGCTGCATGATGCTGGCGTGGCGGGCGCTGCTGGCCGACCTCGGGTCGCCGCTGCCAGTCGCCACCACGGCCAGGATCACCTTCGTTAGCCAGCTGGCTAAGTACGTCCCCGGCGCGATCTGGTCGTTCGCCGCGCACGTCGAGCTCGGCTACGACCACTACGTCCCGCGCCGCCGCGGCGCCGCCTCGGTCGTGACCGCGCTGGCGGTGACCGTCGCCATCGGCCTCGCGATCGCCGCCATCGCTCTGCCGCTGGCCTCGGCCGCCGCCGCGCGGCACTACCTGTGGGCGCTGGCAGCGCTCCCGGTCATGCTGGTCTGCCTGTGCCCGCCGGTTCTGGGCGGGCTGACCGACCTGGCCCTGCGGGCGCTGCGGCTGCCGCCGCTTGAGCGACGGCTGAGCTGGCGCGGGCTCGCGGTCGCGGCGGGCTGGACGGTGCTCGGCTGGCTGCTGCTCGGCCTGCAGGTGTGGCTGCTGCTGTCCAGCATGACCGGGCGTGGGGCGGGGGTGCTGCTGCTGGCGGTCGGCGGCTACGCGCTGGCGTGCTCGGTGGCGCTGATGCTGGTGATCTTCCCCAACGGTATCGGCGCGCGCGAGCTGATCCTGATCGCCGCGCTGGCCCCGGTTCTCGACCGGCCGGCCGCGCTCGCGCTGGCGCTGCTGGCCCGGGCGGCCACGACGATCGCCGACCTGGCCTGGGGCGGCATCGGGCTCGCGATCGGCCGGCGCGCGCGGATGGCGGGCGCCGCCGCTGACGTTGACGCCGCGCCCGCGGCTGCGGCCGGGGGAGCGGGCCCGGGTTCGGGTTCAGGTTCCGGTTCGGGCGGGACGGTCGTCGGGCGCGGGTTTCTCGAACCCGACGCCCAGGGGACGTCGTGATCGGGCGGGACGGGATCGGGCTCACACAGCCGCCGCCGGTCGCCCGTGCGGGGGCGACCGCTCGGGAGCGGCCGGCCGTGCAGACCGGGGGAGCGTCCGATCAGCGCGGGCGGCACGTGCTGTTCGTCGCGTGGCGCGACCTCGCCAGCCCGCGCGCGGGCGGGTCGGAGGTGCTGGTCGACCGGCTGGCGGAGGGGATGGTCGCCCGCGGGAACCGGGTGACGCTGCTCTGCGGCGGACCGACGGCGGACCATGGTTACCGGGTGAGGCGGAACGGCGGGACCTACAGCCAGTTCCTGCGGGCGCCGCTGAGCTACTGGCGTCACCTGCGCGATGCCGACCTGGTGGTCGAGGTCTGCAACGGAATGCCGTTCCTCAGCCCGCTCTGGTGCAGGCGTCCGCTGATCTGCCTCGTCAACCACATGCACACCGAGCTGTGGCCGCTGCGGTTCCCGGCCCCGGTCGCGGCGGCGGGACGGTTCGCGGAGAGCAGGCTGATGCCCTGGGCACACCGCAACAACCTGTTCCTGACCGTGTCCAACTCGACCGCCGACGCCCTCGGGCGGGCCGGCGTCGACGCCGGCCGTATCCGGCAGATCTGCAACGGGGTGGTGCAGCCGGACCCGCCGACGCCTCGCTCGGCCCAGCCGATGTTCCTGGCCCTCGGCCGGCTGACCGACTACAAGCGCATCGACCTGCTGCTGAAACTCTGGCGCCGGGTTCGGCCGGTCGTCGGCGGCACGCTGGTGATCGCCGGCGACGGCCCGGAACGGGCCAGGATCGAGGCCATGGCCGGCCGTGATGTCATCATCGTCGGCCGGGTGTCGGAGCAGGAGAAGCACCGGCTGCTCTGCGCCGCCTGGCTCCTGGTGCACCCGGCCCTGATCGAGGGCTGGGGCCTGGTGGTCGCGGAGGCGGCCATCCGCGGCACCCCGGCCGTCGGCTTCGACGTACCCGGGCTGCGCGATTCCGTCGTCAACGGGCGGACCGGCGTGCTGGTCGCCAGCGAGGGCGACTTCGCGTCCGCGTGGGCCTCGCTGGCGCTCAATCACCCGGCCAGGCGGGCGATGGGGACGGCCGCGCGCGAGCACGCGGAGCGGCTGCACTGGTCGCTCGCAGTGGACGGCTTCGCCCAGGTCGCCGACGACGCGATCGCGCGGGCGGCCAGCGGCCGGAATCGGTCATGAGCGGCGTCGCGCTCCGCCGCTTCTACGAACAGCCCGAAGTGCCCGCCAGCTCGGGTCAGGACCGGGCCCGCAGGCAGGCCCGGCTGCTGCGGGAGGTGCTCAGGGACGCGGCTTCGCCCGCCCTGATCGTGGACGTCGGCTGCGGTGACGGGGCCGCCACCCTGCTCGCCGGGCAGGTCAACCCAGGGCACCGGATCCTCGGCGTTGACTGGTCGGCCGACGCGCTCGGCCGCGCCCGGTCGCGCGGGCTCACGGTGGTGCGGGCCGAGGTCGAGCCGACGGGCCTGCCCATCGTCTCCGGCTGCGCGGATGTCGTGGTCATGAGTGAACTGATCGAGCACCTGGTCGACCCGGATTCGGCGCTCGAGGAGGCGCGGCGGGTCCTGCGGCCCGGCGGCACGCTGCTGCTGTCGACCCCGAACCTGGCCGCCTGGTACAACCGCGGGCTGCTGGCGCTCGGCGTCCAGCCGCTGTTCACCGAGGTCAGCCTGCGCGGCGTGTTCGGCCGGCCGGGGAGCCAGGTGGCCGGCCATCTGCGGGTGTTCACCAGCCGGGCCCTCATCGGGCTGCTGACCGCGCGCGGCTTCGGGCCCGTCCGGCTGTCCGGTGCCTGCTACCACGACGTGCCGCGGCCGCTGCGACCGCTCGACCGGGCGTTCTGCGGCTGGCCCGCGGCGGCGTCGATCCTGCTGGCCCGAGCGTCGAAGCTATGATCCCCGGCAGCGCCGGGCACGGCCTTCGGCAGCGGACCGGCAGCCCGCCGGGGACCGCGCCGGCGCCGGGCGGGCGGCCGCGATCGCGGCCCGCCGCGGCCTGGCGATGGCCTGCCTGGCGGTTCCCGGCTTGGCGGCCCGCGGCTTGGTGGCCCGCGCTGGCCGGGCTGCTGATCGGGCTGCTGGCGTTGGGCCCGGCGCTCGGCCGCGGCTTCGTGCTCAGCTACGACATGGTGTTCGTGCCCACCCCGCCGTTCTCCTCGGCCCTGCTCGGGCTGTCGGGCGGTCCCGCCCGGCCGGTGCCGAGCGACGCCGTCGTCGCCGTCGCCGCCCGCCTCATCCCGGCTGACATCCTGCAGAAGCTCATCCTGCTGGCGATCTTCGTGCTCGCCTGCTCCGGCGCGGCCGCGCTGCTGTCCGACTGCTGGCAGGCGCGCCGGGGCACCCGGCCGCCGCTGCTCGCGAGCCTGGCGGCCGGGGTGTTCTACAGCTGGAACCCGTACCTGGCCGAGCGGCTGGTAATGGGCCAGTGGGCGTTGCTGCTCGGATACGCCGGACTGCCCTGGGCGCTGCGGGTGCTGTGCACCGGGCCGGTCAGGATCGGGCCCGCCCGGCTGGCGCTGGCGCTGCTTCCCGCCGCTATCGGCGGTTTCGTCGGGATGGTGATCACCGGCCTGGCGGCGGTGCCGGCCGCGCTGGCCCGCGGCGATGGGTTCAGCGAACGAGCGCGACGACTCGTCGTCGTCGCCGTCGCCTGCCTGCTGCTGAGCCTGCCCTGGATCATCCCGTCGCTGATCGAGCCGGTGCGGGCCGACCCGGCCGGCGCGAGCCTGTTCGCGGCCAGGGCGGACACGCCGTTCGGGTCGCTCGGCAGCCTGGCGCTGCTGTCGGGCATCTGGAACGCCCAGGCGGTACCGGTCGGCTACGGCGGCCTCGGGTCGGTCTGCTGGCTGCTCGTGGTCGCCGCGGCCGGGGCCGGCTACCTGCTCATCGCGAGGTCGATGCGACTGTGCCCCGGACTCGGGGTGGCCGGCCTGATCGGGCTGGCGGTAGCCGCGATCGGGGTGACCGCGCCCGGTCGCGCGGCGCTGGCTGACCTCATCTCGGCCTGGGCCGGCTTCGCGGTGCTGCGAGACGGACAGCAGTACGTGGCGGCGCTCGCGCTGGCCGAGGCGATCGGCCTCGGCGCCGCCGTCGCCTGGGCGCTGCGCGACGTCCGGATAGCCGCCGCCCCTGTCCTCGGGGTGCTCGCCGCGCTGGCGCCGGTCCTGCTGCTGCCGGGGATGGCCTGGGGGTCGACCGGGCGGCTGCACGCGGTGCGGTACCCAGCCGACTGGATGACCGCCCGGCAGCTGATCGACTCCGACCCGCAGCCGGGGACGGTGCTGCTGCTGCCGTGGGCGCAGTACCGGCGCTACCCGTGGAACGGCGGCGAGGCGGTCTTCGACCCGTGGTCCCGGCTGCTGGCCCGCGACGTGATCTACAACGACGCCCTGACCGTCGTCAGCCAGAACGGCGGCGACCAGACCGTTGGGCAGGAGAGCGCCGCGTCCATCCGGCTCAATCGCGTCGTCGGCCGGCCGGGCCCGCTGACCGGGAAGCTGCGGGCGGCCGGGGTGCGCTACGTGCTGATCGACGCCGGCCCGCTGCTCGGCCAGCCCCGCGCTGACCTCGCCGCGACCGCCCGGCTGCCCGGCGCGCGGCTCGTTCTTGACAGCGCCGATCTAGTGGTTTTCCTGCTGCCGGAAGGGCGCTCATGAGCCAGGGCCTGGGGAGATCGGTATCGCTGTTCCGGCTGTTCCTGCGCGAGCAGACCGATCCCGGGCTGTTCTACCGCAGCCTGGCGCGGGACGCGGTCAGCCAGGTGGCCGCCTACGGCGAGACGGCCGGTCAAACGGTCGTCGACATCGGCGGCGGGGCCGGCTACTTCACCGCCGAATTCCGCGCTCGCGGCGCTGACTGCTTCCTGTTCGAACCCGATCCGGCCGAGTTGTTCGGCGACGACGGCGCCACCGAAGGCGCGGTGCTGGCCGACGGGTACTGGCTGCCGGTCCGCGACGGCGGGGCCGACATCTGCTTCTCATCCAACGTCCTCGAGCATGTCTCCGACCCGATCGGCCTGATCGGCGAGATGATCCGCATCACCAGGCCCGGCGGCCTCATCTACCTGTCGTTCTGCAACTGGTACTCGCCGTGGGGCGGCCACGAGATGTCACCCTGGCATTTCCTTGGTCCGCGGTTCGCCGAGCGGCGCTACCGCAGGCGGCACGGCCGGGCGCCCAAGCACCAGGTCGGCCGCACGCTGTACCCCGTTCACATCGGGCCCACGCTCCGCCTCATCCGGTCCCTCCGCGAAGTGGAGATCGTCGACGCCCGGCCCCGCTACTACCCGCGCTGGTGCCGCCTGGTGGTCCGGATCCCGGGGCTGCGGGAGGTGCTGACCTGGAACCTCCTGCTGATCCTGCGGCGGATGGCGTGACCGATCTCGATCCGGGGCGGCGCACGACCGCGCTGGCCCGCTCCCCGGACACCGGCCGGCCGCCGCTGCGCATCGAGTGGCCGCGTCAGCCGGGACTGCCCGGGTCGCCAGGGCCGCCGGTTCGGCTGCGCGACCGCTGGTGCTTCCCGGCCGTCTTCCTGATCGCCCTGCTGGTGTTCGCCGGGACCGACACCGGCCGGACGATCTTCGACACCAAGCTCGGCGTCGACATCGACGCGGCCGGCTTCCTGTCACGGCTATGGCCGCTGTGGAATCCGCTCGAGTGGTTCGGCACGCTGCAGAACCAGTACATCGGCTACGCCATCCCGATGGCGCCGTTCTTCCTCCTCGGCCAGTTCGCGCACGTGCCGATCTGGCTGATCGAGCGGCTCTGGCTGGCCGCGCTCATCACCGTCGGCTTCGCCGGCCTGGTCAAGCTAGCCCGAGCGCTGCAGATCGGAACGGACGGCACGCGCCTGGTGGCGGCCGCGGTTTTCGTGCTCTGGCCGACGTTCACGATCGTGATCGGCTCCACCTCCGCCGGCGCGCTGCCCGGACTGGTGGTCCCGTGGGCGATCCTGCCGCTGATCGGCGTGGTCCGCGGCCGTCGCGCCGGCGCGCCCGCCGGCCGTTCTGTGGGTCGGGCGGTGGCGCTGTCCGGGTTGTCGGTCGCCGCGATGGGCGGGGTCAACGCGGTCTCCACCGGCTACGTCCTGGTCCTGCCGGCCCTGTTCATCCTCGTCAACGCCAGCGGGCGACTGCGGCTGACCCTGTTCGCGCAGTGGTCGGCGGCGGTACTCGCGGGGACGGCCTGGTGGCTGATCCCGCTGCTGCTGCAGGGCAAGTACTCCGTCAACTTCCTGCCCTACATCGAGCAGTCCGGCACCACCCTGCGGTTCATGTCGGCCGCCGCCTTCCTGCGCGGGGCCGGCAACTGGACTGCCTACCTGAACCTCGGCACCCCGTGGCTGTCGGCGGGATGGTCCGAGATCACCTCGCCGGCGGCGATCCTGGCGTCAGCCGCCGCGGCCGGCGCGGGCCTGTACGGGCTGGCCCGGCGGGACATGCCGTCGCGGCGCTGGCTCCTCAGCTGCGTCGGCCTGGCCGTCGCGGTGGCGCTGACGGGCTACTTCGGTCCGCTCGGCGGCCCCCTCAGCGGACCGGCGGGCGAGCTATTCAACGGACCGCTGGCGCCGCTGCGCAGCCTCTACAAGATCGAGCCGGTCGTCGCCGTCGCGCTCGCCCTCGGGTGCGCGCACGCGATGAGCCGGTGGAAGCGCGGCGACCTGCCGCTGCGGGCCGGCCGGGTGCCCAGGAGCGCGGCCATCGCCCCGCTGGCGGCGGTCGTGCTGCTCGGTCTCGCGATCCCGCAGCTGTCCGGCCAGGTGCTGCAGCCCGGCTCGTTCACCCAGGTGCCCGCCTACTGGTATCAGGCTGCCGCGTTCCTCGCCGCTCACTCACCCGAGCAGACGGCGCTGGTCGTGCCGGCCGACTCGCACGGCCTCTACCTGTGGGGCGACCCGATCGACGATCCGCTTGAGCCGCTGGCCACGTCGCCCTGGGCCGAGCGCGGGCTGGTGCCCTACGGCGGGCTCGGCTCGCAGGTCTTCCTCGACACCGCCGAGCAGGCGGTCGAGTCCGACCAGGCGGTACCCGGCCTGCCCGTCTACCTGGACCGGGCCGGGATTCGGTACATGGTGGTCAGGAACGACCTGGACCCCGCCACCATCGGCTACGTCTCGCCCCAGATCATCAACCAGACGCTGGCGCTGTCCGGCTTCGAGCGCGTCGCGTCGTTCGGCCCGGCGATCGCGTCGTCCCCCAGCTACCTGCAGGCGCAGCCGCTGGCTCCGGGGCCGGCCCCCGGCTACCCGGCGGTGGAGATCTTCCAGGCGGCCAACCCCGCCTGGCGGCCGTCGAGCCCGGTCACCGCGCTCCCCGTCAGCCAGACAGTGCTGGTCAACGGCGGGCCGGACTCGCTCCTGGCGCTGGCCGGGCAGGGCGTCGTCACCAGCCAGCCCGCAGTGATCGCGGGAGACCCGCTGCCCGTGCGCCCGGACCTGTGGGCGATCACCGACGGGCAACCGCGGGCCGACGACGACTTCGGGCTGACGTCGCAGAACGTGTCGTTCACCTACACCGCGACCGAGACCAACCCGCCGGACGACCAGCTCGGCGGGTCCGGGGACCCGCCCAGGCAGCTGCTGCCGGTGTCGGCCGCCGGGCACCAGACCGTGGCCGTGCTGTCCGGCGCCGCGCAGGTCACCGCGTCGTCCTACGGATCCTGGCTGGAAGAGGCGCCGCAGTACGATCCGGTCAACGCCTTTGACGACGACCCGTCGACCGCCTGGGCGGAAGGGTCCGCGTACACGCCGGTCGGCCAGTGGATCCAGATCAGCTTTGATCACCCGCTTGACCTGCCGGCCACGATCGGCATCCAGCTGCTGGCCGACAGCCCCGTTCGTTCGGCCGCGAGCGAGGTCCGGGTCAGCACCGCGGCGGGCTCGGTCAGCACCAGCCTGGCCTACTCCGGGGCGACGCAGGCGCTGAGCGCGCGACCGGGACCCACCAGCTGGCTCCGCGTCACCATCACCGCGGCCAGCAACGTGGTGCCCGGCGCCCCCGGGGCCGGATTCGCTGGCCTGCTCATCCCCGGGGTGAAGGTGACCCGCTACCTGCAGCCGGCCCAGGACCCGGCGGGCGCTGCGGCGGCCTCGGCCGTCTACTCCTTCCACCAGCAGGCCGCGGACGCCGCCGTCACCCCGGGTCCGCAAGCCAGCCAGGTGCTCGCGCGGACGTTCCAGACATCCGCTCGGCAGCGGTTCAGCCTGACCGCCACCGCGGTGGCCGCACCCGGCGCGGCGCTCAACCGCCTGATCGCCAGCCTGACGCCGGCCACCGATTCGGCCTTTCGGGTGACCGCCAGCTCCAGCTGGGACTCGCTGCCGCGGTACGGTCCTGACAACCTGTTCAGCTCGGCCGGCGGCCTGCCCTGGCTGGCCGGCTCGACCGACGCGAACCCGCAGCTCCACGTGACCTGGCGAGGCAGCCGGACGGTCGGCGAGCTGGTGCTCAGCCCGGCGTCGGGCGCGGCCACGTTCCCGGCGACCGTGGAAGTAGTCAGCCCGCAGGGCGCCCGGCTGGCCAGCGTGGGCCAAGGCGGCGTGGTGCGGCTGGTGCCGACGCTGCGAACCAGCCAGCTGACCATCAGCTTCCCCGGCACCCAGCCCGTCGCCACCGGCGCGGCCGGGGCGCCGGAGCAGCTGCCGGTGGGGCTGTCCAAGCTCACGATTCCGGGACTGGCCGGCCTGCACCTGGCCGCGCCCGACGACGACGCGACGTTCGCGCTCGCCTGCGGACAGGGACCGTCGATCAGGGTTGATGGCACGAGTTACCGCACATCGGTCACGGGCACGGTGGCGGACCTGATGCGGTCGCTGCCGGTCCAGGTGCGGTTGTGCGCCCCCGACGGGCAGCTGGCGCTTGGCAGCGGGCGGCACTGGCTGCTCGCGACCCCGTCGCCCGTATTTGTGGTGACCGATCTGGACCTGGCGACCCAGCCCAGCGCGGCCGCGGTGACCGCTTCCGCCGCTTCCGCCGGTTCCACCGCGCAGGCCGGTTCCACTGCGTCGGCCGGCCAGCGCGCGGTCCGGGTGCTCTCGTGGCAGGCGGACAACCGCAGCCTGAGCGTCGGGCCGGGCGCAGCGAGCTACGTGGAGATCCACCAGAACTTCAACGTCGGCTGGACCGCGACCCTGAACGGCCGGGCGCTGACCGCCGTACGCCTCGACGGCTGGCAGCAGGCGTTCATCGTGCCGGCGGGCAGCGGCGGCGTCATCAGCCTCAGCTACGCGCCCGCCACCCTCTATCACGCCGGCCTCATCGTGTCGGCGCTGGCGCTCGTATTGCTGGCGGCGCTGGCGCTCGGGCTCGGACGGCCCGTTCGGCGCAGGAGCCGAACGGCCGATAGCGGTCGTGCCGCCGTCCGGCCGCCGCCGCCCGCAGGGCGGCTCCTCGCGGGTCGGCCGATGGCCCGCACGGTCGCTGTCTTGGTCCCGCTCGCGGTCGTCATCTGGCTGACGGGCGGCCCGGTGGTGCTCGCGGTGCCGGCGCTGGCCGGCCTCGGCTGGTGGCGACCACGCTGGCTGCCGCCGGTGGCGCTCGGCTCGATGCTGATCGCCGGCGTCGCCGCCGCTTCCGCGGACAACCCCACGGCGCTCGGGACCGGGGCCTTCGGCTGGCTGGCGCAGGCGTGCGCGCTGGTGGCGCTGACGGCGGCGTTGATGCCGGCGATTCCCCCGCCCGCCGTCCCCGCCGTCCCCGCGGACCCCGAGTACCGGGAAGGCGCGCAGTGAACCGCCGCGCCCCGTCCGTGGCCGAGCCCGATCAGCTGCCGCGATCGCCCTTCGGCCTCATCGACGAGCTCTCGTGTTACTACGACACGCCCGCCGAGCCCAACAACGAGCTCTTCGAGGTGCAGGTGCCGGGAACCATCGACTACCTGACCCTGCGCCAGGCGGTGGCCGGCGCGCTGGCGGCGGCGCCGCGCGCCCGCGGCCGGATGGCCGCGGGCCGGGCGCTCCGTCGTCGCTACAGCTGGGAGTTCCCGCTGGTCCCCGACGTCGAACCGCTGTCGCGGACTACGTGGTCGGACGAGCGGGAGCTCGCGATGGCACGCGTCGGTTTCATGGCGAGCTCGCCGCCGCTGCGCACCTCGCCGCCGGTCCGGCTGCTGCTGGCATCGGGGCCGGACGCGAGCTGCGTCATGCTGAACGCGCACCACGCCGCCATGGACGGGATGTCGTGCGTGGAGTTCCTGCGCGACGTAGCCGCGCGTTATCGCACCCTGGCCGCAGACCCGCCGCCGCCCCAGACGTCCGTCGAGCCGAACCCCGGGTCCCTAGGAACCCCCGCCGTGCTGGAACCCCAGCGGTCCTGCTGGCGGCCGGAGCCGCCGCCGCAGCCGCGCGGGCCCGTCCGGGACATCCGCCGCCATCTCGTCGCCCGCATCGCGCCCGAGTGGGACCGACTGACCCCCCGGAACCGGCGCGACGGCTGCGGCCTGCGGCTGCTGCTGGTGCCCGCCGTGCCCAGGCTGCCCGGCGCGACCGTGAACGACCTTCTGGTCGCCGCCCTGATCGCGACCATCAGCCGATGGAACGCAGCGCATCGCCGGCCGCCCGCCGCGATCAGGATCACCGTCCCCGTCAACGTGCGCGAGCCCGGCCTGCACGGGGTGGCGGGCAACGACACCCGGATAGCGACGGTCACCGCCGACCCGCGGACGGCCGCGGACCCGCCGTCGCTGCTCGCCGCGGTGACCAGGCAGACTCGCGCGCTGCGGCGGGCCGGCCGTCAGCGCGCCTCGGCCGGACCGCTCGGGCTGGCACCCGGGTGGTGCCCGGTCGCCCTGAAGCGGCTCGCGGTCCGGACCGCGCTGCGCGGGCTGGGCCGGTTCGTGTGCGATACGTCGATGCTCACCAACCTCGGGAACGTCCCCGACCCGCCCTGGTCGGAAGCGGCCCGCCCGGTGCGCATGGCGGTGGCGGGACCGGCCCGCATGCCGCGCGGCCTCGCGGTCGGGGCGATGACCGCGGACGGCCAGCTGCAGCTGTCCTTCCGATACCGGTACGCGCTGTTCGACGAGGCGGCCGCGGCCCGGTTCGTCGCCACCTACGCGGCCACGCTCGGCGAGCTCACGACCGGAACCCGCGCCCGCGAGCGAACGGACGCTGACCGCCAAGGAGGAGATACCGATGGCCCTACCGCCAGCTCTGCTCAAGATTCTCGTCTGCCCGGTCGATAAGGGCAGCCTGCTCTATTTCGCCGACGAGGACCTGCTCTACAACCCGCGCCTGAAGCGCGCCTACCGGATCGAGCGAGGCATCCCGGTCCTGCTGGCCGCACGGGCCGAGCCGGTCAGCGAGCAGGAGCATGAGCGGCTGATGACGCGGGCCGGCGACGGCGCCGCCCGGATGTCCGCCGCGGGCCTGGCGAGGGCCGGCTTCGCGCCGCAGGCGACGAGCGTCCGCTACCCGGCGACCGCCAGCGGCGGGATCGCCGGACCTGCCTCGGACGGCAGCAGGACTCCTGCCTGAACGCTGCCGATACACGGGACGGGCCCGCTGACCTGCTGGATGACCACCGTGCGGGCGCTGTCGCCGGTGACAGGGAAGTAGGCCGCGTGCAGTCCCCGGGCGACGCTGTACAACGCCGACTGCGTGCCGAAGGTAACGAGCACCCGCGCCGAGCTCGCCGCCAGGTACCCGATCCGCAGCATCGTCACCTGGGTCGCCGCCGTGGGCAGCGGCACGACGACGTTGCCGAAGGTGGCCGGCCAGCAACTGCCGCCCGCGGGCGCCGAGGGGCTTGCCACGCCATAGATGCCGGCCGTCACCAGCCGGCCGTAGCCGTCGAATTCCAGCAGGTGATCGTAGGTGCCGTCGGGTTGCGTGATGAACACCGGCCTGCTGCTCGGCGACCCGGACAGCAGCGGGGACAGCACGCTCGAGGCGTTGGTGATCGGTGCCAGGACTCCGCCGGTGACGTCCGACGGAGTCGGGTCGTCCAGGATCACCGTGCCACCCGGGGCGTCCGCCAGCGCCAGGCGCGCGGTGGCGATGTAACTGGCGGCGGCCGAGGCCGTCGGGTCGGTTGGGTAGTCGTAGAACGACCAGAGCGAGCCGACGACGACGGCCGCGATCAGAGTGGTCGCCGCGGCGAACTCGGGCCTGCTCAGACGGCGTCGGGCCTGCCATTGGCCGGGGCCGTCGACGAGCGGCGTGAACGCCAGCCCCAGGCACAGGACCAGGATCCCGGTGGCGTCCCACACGTATCTGGCCGACAGCCCGAGCATCACCCCGGAAACGAAACTGGACCGGCCGGCCAGCACCGGGACGATGTCCACGGCGATGAGCCAGCCCGCCAGGATCGCCCACGCCCGCCAGGCCCGCCAGCCGTACGCCAGGCTCGCGAGCACGACGACGGCCGCGAGCACCCAGGACGCCCAGGCCAGCGCGGGCGGGGGATCGGCCAGCGCATCGACGCCAGAGGCGGCCCAGCGCCATGGTCCGCCGAACGCTCCGGGCGCGAACGTCTCCCGCAGCAGCGTGCCCGCGAAGGTGAGGGCGTCGGCGAAGGTGGCCGGCTTGGTCAGGCCCGCGCTCGAGGTGCGCAGCCTGAGCAGGTAGAGCGGGACGTAGACGGCGGTGAGCGCGAGGTACAGCCCCCAGGTCCGCCAGTGCTTCCGCAGCACCGGCCACAGGGCCCTCGACCACGACTGCGGCGCGAAGAACGCCGACGTCAAGGCGAACAGCAGCAAGGGCACCGCCGCGCCCTGGAAGCTCGACAGCATGCCCACCGCCAGCCAGGCGGCGGCGGCCGCGGCGTGCTTGAACCCGCCTGTCCTGAGGTAGTGCACGTGCGCGGAGACCGCGCAGAACAGGGCCAGCTGAAGCGGGAGCTGCTCGAGCGTCACCGTCCACCAGGACAGGCCGGGCAGTGACAGCGGGCTCAGCAGGTACAACGACAGCAACAGCAGGATCCCCGGCCGGTCGCCGAACAGCGTCCGCAGCATCCGGAACAGCGCGAAGCAGGTGCAGCCGAGCAGGACCAGGGTGACGGCCGAGGCCAGGGTCCAGTCCTCCGGGGAGAACCTGGTTAGCACCCAGACGATGGCGGACCCCACCACGTTCAGGTGGCCGGCGTCCACCCAGGTCAGGTAGCTCCAGGTCAGCCCGCTGGCTGACGCGTGCTCGAGGTAGATGTAGTCGTCAAACCGGAAGAAGGACCGGCCCAGCAGTCCGGCCTTCCACCACAGCTGCGCGGCGATGAGCAGCACCCCGGCGGCCAGGATCGGGTTCGCGCGCAGCCACCGCACGGACCCCGTGAGTTCCGAGTAGGCCGGGGGCGCTTCCAGTGCGCGCTGCGTATCCGCCACGATGCCACCTCCACTTCAGCATTGTGACCTATATATGCGCCCAAAAATAGAACGTGTTACAGTAATGTGTCTGGATCTCACGGCTGTCAAGTGCGATGGTGGCAGCACCTACTGGCGGCAACCTGCAGACTCCGGAGGGACGATGCGCGGCATCATCGGACTCATACTCGCCGGACTCGGCGCGTTCCTCATCCTGGTGGCGGTGCTCCTGCCCACCTGGGTCGTCGGCCAGGTCGTCAAGTTCCCGCTCAACGAGTACGAGACCGCCACGCTGCAGGCCAGCAACGCGTCGTACTTCGACGAGAGCTCGCTGACCGAGAAGACCGGCGTGACGATGGAGGCCACCTACACGATCAAGGGCAACGCGAGCGCGGGCAACTCCTCGACCGCGGTCTGGAACGAGTACAGCTACGTGTACGACCTGACCAACCACCAGGTGGTCCAGCAGATGACGCGGACGTTCGCGTTCAACCGGCACACGGGCGAGCTCGTCGACTGCTGCGGCGCGAGCGTCAACGGGGTCGCGTCGGTCCGCCAGACCGGCCTGGTCGGCTACGTGTTCCCGATCGGCACCCAGAAGCAGACCTACCAGGTGTTCGACACCACCCTGAAGAAGACGATGCCGTTCGTCTACTCGGGGACGACGAACGTGCACGGTATCCAGGCCTACGAATTCGTCGAGAACGTCGCGCCGACCCAGACCTCCTCGGTGACGCTGCCCGGCTCGTTCGTCAAGTCGACGGCGGCGTCGGTCACGCTCGGCGAGTACGACGCCGAGCACTTGATCTACTACGTGGACCCCGAGACCGGGGCCCTGGTCGACGTGAACGAGCAGCAGTCGACGACCCTGCGCACGAGCCCCACCGCCGCGCCGTCCTTGGTCGGCTTCGACGCCGACCTGATCGCGACGCCGGCCAGCGTGACCCAGATCGTCGCGCTCGACGATAAGGGCCGGAATGAGCTCAGCCTGCTCCAGACGGTCCTGCCGCTCGTCTTCGGCATCGTGGGCGCCGTCTCCTTGCTCGCGGGAGTCTTCCTCAGCCGCCGGCGGAGCGCCGGCCCGGCCGAACTCGACGACGAGGCGCCGGAGATCGCCCCGACCGATTCCGGCCGGGCCGACGGCGCGACCAACGGCGCGACCAACGGCGCGGCCGGGGGACGTCACTCCGCCGAGCTGGCCGGCGTGGTGCCCGGCTTCGACGACGAGGCGACCGAAGCGGCCGAGGGCGACGGGCCGGACTCCGCCGGCCCGCGATCCTCTCAGAACTAGAACGTGTTCTAGTTCTGTGTCGACGCCGGCGAACTCAGCGCAGCAGCAGCCGGGCGGCGAGCTCGAGGTGGCTGCTCACGTCGTCCGCCGAGGCGCGCCGGGTCACCCAGGCGACCAGGTTCGACAGCCAGACGTCGCCGATCACCCGGGCGATGGCGATGTCGTCGGCCGACGGCTCGCCATCGTGCATGGCCCTGGTGAACATCCGGGTCATCTGCTGGGCGACCGTGTTCACCTCGGCGGCCGCGCTCGGGTCGGCGAACATGAACGCCCGCGTCATCGCCTCGGTGAGCATCGGGTCGCGCTGCATGTTCCTGGTGACTCGCCCGAGGACGAACAGCATCCGCTCGGCGGGCGTATCGCCCGGGATCGGCTTGCGGTCGAGCTTGTCCTGGATCTGCTCCATTTCCTCGGTGAGCGCGGCCACCAGGAGGTGAATCTTGGACGGGAAGTACCGGTACAGCGTGCCGAGCGCCACGTCGGCCCGCTCCGCGACCGCCCTCATCTGCACGGCGTCGTAACCGCCCTTGGACGCGAGCGCCAGCGTCGCGTCCAGGATCCGCTTGCGCCGTTCACGCTGCGCGACCGAACCGCCGTCGGGCTCGGCCGCGGCGGCAGGCTTGGTTCTGGCACGCGTTCTCGTGGCTGCCATCGGGGACCTCTCGTTCTGTTCACACCCACCATCAGCGTACCAAGGCCGCAGCGCATCATGCGTGACCGACCCTGGGCCCGTTCTGATGTAACGTGTTCTACTTACTGGCGAAACGGGGAGGTGAGGGTGCCGGTCGCCATGACCGAGCAACGCCGATGGACTTCAGCCTGACCGATGCCCAGCAGGAGACAGCGCGCCTCGCCGGCCAGCTGCTCGACGACGGCAAGACCGACCCGTGGAAGGAGCTCGCCCGGTCCGGCCTGCTCGCGCTGTCGGTCCCGGCTGGTCTCGGCGGCGAAGGGCTCGGGGTGATGGAGACGGCGGTGCTGCTCACCGAGATCGGCCGCCGGGCGGTCCCGGTGCCCGCGCTCGCCACGCTGATGACGGCCGTGCTGCCCGTCGTCCGCTGGGGGAACGACGACCTGCAATCCGCGCTGCTGCCCCCCGCCGCGGCCGGCGAGCTGATCCTCACGGCCGGCATCCGCGAGCCGTCTGACCCGCTGCCCCGGATTCCGGCCACCACCGTCACCGAGGGCACCGTGTCAGGCCTCAAGCTCGGCGTCCCCTACGCCGCGCAGGCCGGGCGCGTTCTGCTTCCCGTCAGCTTCGCGGCACCGGAAGGTCCCGGCGGAAAAACTGGCGTCGTCATCATCGACCCGGCCGCCGACGGGGCGCATCTGACCCGCACCCGCTCCGCCGCGGGCGGCCCCGAGTACACGCTCCGGCTTGACCGCGCCCCGGTCGAGCACGTCCTTGGCGCGGCCGACTGCCTGGAAGACCTGTCCGGGCTGGCAGTGGCGGGGGCGTGCGCCCTGGCCGACGGCGCCCTGGCCGCGGCCCTGGAGCTGACCAGGAACCATGTGGCGCAGCGGCGGCAGTTCGGCCGCCCGCTGGCGGCCTTCCAGGCGGTCGCCCAGCAGATCGCCGACGTCTACATCTCCTCGCGCACCCTGCACCTGGCCACCCTGTCAGCCTGCTGGCGGCTCGACACGGGCCGGGACACGGGCAGGGACGCGGGCGGCGACCTCGGGGTAGCGGGATATTGGTGCGCGCACGAGGCGCCACGGTCGGTTCGAACCTGCCATCACCTGCACGGCGGGACGGGGATGGACGCCAGCTATCCCTTGCACCACTTCTCGGCCCTGATCAGCGATCTGGTGCGGTCCCTCGGCGGCGTCGATTACCAGCTGGAGCGGCAGGCATGCTCATCGATCTGACGCCGCAGCAGGATGCGCTCCGCGCCACGCTGCGGAGCTACTTCGCCGGCCTGTTGTCTGCCTCGCAGCGCGTCGCGCTGCTCACCGAGCGGCACGGCACCGTGTACCGCGAGGTCGTCCGGACGATGGGCCGGGACGGATGGCTCGGGGTGGGCTGGCCCACCGCCTACGGCGGGCGCGGATTCGGCCAGGTCGAACAGCAGATCTTCGTCAACGAGGCGGCTCGCGCCGACATCCCGCTGCCCGCTGTCACCCTGCAGACCGTCGGCCCGGTGCTGCAGGAGCACGGCACGATGTGGCAGCGGGAGTTCTTCCTGCCGCGGATCCTGGCGGGCGAGATCCACTTTGCCATCGGCTACACCGAGCCCGACGCCGGCACGGACCTGGCCGCGCTGCGCACCAGCGCCGTCCTGACCGGCGAGGAGTACGTGGTCAACGGGCAGAAGATCTTCACCACCGGCGCCCACGACGCCGACTACGTCTGGCTGGCCTGCCGCACGGACCCGGAAGCACCCAGGCACCGGGGAATCACCATCCTGATCGCGAGCACCGACGACCCGGGGTTCTCCTGGACTCCGATCATCACCCATGACGGCGCCCATCACGTCAACGCGACCTACTACGATCACGTGCGCGTTCCGGCCAGGATGCGGGTCGGCGCCGAGAACGGCGGCTGGCGGCTGATCACCAGCCAGCTCAATCACGAGCGGGTCATGCTCGGCCCCGCCGGGAGGATCGCCGCGATGGCCGACCGGGTGCGCGAGTGGGCCGCCGATCGATCGCTGCTGTCACGGGCGGACGTGCGGCTGACCCTCGCCCGGGCCGACGCGGTCATGCGCGTCAACGAGCTGCTCAACTGGCAGGTGGCGGCTGAACCAGAGCTCAGCATCGCCGACGCGTCCGCGACCAAGGTGTTCTCCTCCGAGCAGGCGCAGCTGATCGGGCAGTCGCTGGCCGAGCTGGTCGGCCGGCACGGCGACCCGGCCGACCCCGCGACCGGGGCGCTGGTGACCTGGCTGGACGTCCAGCTCAAGCGGAACACCGTGCTCACCTTCGGCGGCGGTGTGAACGAGGTCCAGCGCGAGCTCATCGCCACCGCCGGCCTGGGACTGCCGAGGGTGCCGCGGTGACGCCGGAGGCCATCAGGAGCGCCGCGGAACGGCTAACCGCCGCCGGCGACAGCGCGCCGCGGCTCGCCCGCGATCCGGTGAACCAGCCGATGATCCGCAACTGGCTGGAGGCGATCGGCGATCCGGCCGTTCCGTCCGGTCAGGAGTGCGCGGATACGGCGCCTGCGGCGATGATCCAGGTCTGGACGATGCCGGGACTGCACGGAACCCGCGGCGACGATCCGCTCGGGGTGATGTCGGAACTGCTCGAGGAGGCCGGCTACACCTCGATCGTCGCGACCAACTGCGATCAGACGTACCACCGCTCGGTGCGGGTCGGCGAGCAGCTGTCCGTCCGGTCCAGGCTGCTTGACGTCACCGGGCCGAAGCGCACCGCGCTCGGCGAAGGGTGGTTCGTCACCACCCGGAGCACCTGGAGCTCCGCTGGCGAGCCGGTGGCGACGATGGATTTCCGCGTGCTCAGGTTCAAGCCCGGGCCCCGCAAGCCGCCCCAGGGGGACGCCACCCCCCCAGCTCCCCCTGGGGTCTCACATCACCAGGTCATCCGGCCGGTCGTGTCGCCCGACACCGAGTTCTTCTGGGCTGGCACCGCCGCCGGCGAACTGCGCGTCCAGCGCTGCGACGAATGCGGGACCGTGCGCCATCCGCCCGGCCCGAGGTGCCCGTCATGCGGGAACATGACCGCCGGGTACGTCGAAGCGGCCGGAGTGGGCGAGGTCTACAGTTACGTCGTCCACCATCACCCGCCGGTGCCGGGCAAGAAGCTGCCGATCGTGATCGCGCTCGTGCAACTGCCCGAGGGCGTTCGGATAGTCGGCGAGCTCTTCGGCGTCGACCCCGGTCAGGTGCGGATCGGGTTGCCGGTGCAGGCCGAATTCGTCAGGATCGACGCCGACCTGACGCTCCCGGCGTGGCGGGCGACGTCGTCCGCCGTGCTGCCCCCGCTGGTCATCGACGTCACGCCCACCTTCGTGATCTCCTCGGCGCTGGCCACCCGCGACTTCCAGGACGTGCACCACGACAGGGACCGCGCGGTCGCGGGCGGCGCGCAGGACATCTTCCTCAACATTCTCACCACGACCGGCCTGGTCCAGCGCTACGTAGCCGACTGGGCGGGACCGGACGCGACCTTCCGCTCGATCTCGATCAGGCTGGGCGTGCCCTGCCACGCGGGGGAGACGCTGACCCTCACCGGTGAGCTGGCCGCCGACGAGGGCGCGGAACGGGTGGTCTCGATTGTCGGGCGATGCAGTCTCGGCGATCACGTAACCGCGACCGTTTGCCTCGTCCTGCCGGGAGACCGCACATGACCCGGGGCGCGGCCGCGATCGTCGGCATCGGCGCAACCGAGTTCTCGAAGAACTCCGGCCGCAGCGAGCTCCGCCTCGCGGTCGAGGCGATCACGTCCGCTCTGGCCGACGCGGGGCTCGCCGCGGCCGACGTCGACGGCCTGGTCACCTTCACCATGGACAGCAACGCCGAGATCGCCGTCGCCCGCGAACTCGGGGTTAGCGAGCTGCGGTTCTTCAGCCAGATCGGGTATGGCGGCGGCGCCGCCTGCGCCACCGTGCAGCAGGCGGCGATGGCCGTCGCCACCGGAACGGCGGAGGTCGTGGTCTGCTACCGCGCGCTCAACGAGCGGTCCGGCCATCGTTTCGGCCGGGTGGCGACCGGACTAGCTGGCAACCTGACCACCGCGGGCATCGACAACGGCTGGCACTATCCGATGGGCCTCGCCACGCCGGCGGCGATGGTGGCGATGATCGCGCGCCGCTACATGCACGTGTCCGGGGCCACCAGCGAGGACTTCGGCGTGGTCACGGTGGCGGACCGCCGCCACGCCGCCAGCAACCCCAAGGCGTGGTTCTTCGGCCGCCCGGTCACGCTCGCCGAGCACCAGGAGTCCCGGCCGATCGCCGAGCCGCTCCGGCTGCTTGACTGCTGCCAGGAGAGCGATGGCGCCGTGGCCCTGGTGGTCACGAGCCTGGACCGCGCGCGCGACCGGCCGCGCCGGCCGGCCGTGATCGCCGCCGCCGCCCAGGGCAGCGGGCCTGACCAGTTCACCATGACCAGCTACTACCGCGATGACCCGGTGGCGCTGCCCGAGATGGGCGTGGTCGCCCGGCAGCTGTGGCGGCAGGCCGGCATCGGCCCGGCCGACGTGCGCACGGCGGTGCTGTACGACCACTTCACCCCCTACGTGCTCCTCCAGCTGGAAGAGCTCGGCTTCTGCGGCCGCGGCGAGGCCCGCGAGTTCATCGCCGGCGGCGCGATCGAGATGGGCGGCCGCCTGCCGCTCAACCCGCACGGCGGCCAGCTCGGCGAGGCGTACATCCACGGCATGAACGGCATAGCCGAGGCGGTCAGGCAGGTCCGCGGCAGTGCGGTGAACCAGGTTCCCGGCGACGGCCCGGTCCTGGTGACGGCGGGCACCGGCGTTCCCACCAGCGGCCTGATCCTGTCGGCGGAATGAGCATCCGCTAGCTGTTGCCTTGCTTGAGCACGCCCTGCTCGCAAATCGATAAATGTCATGACATGGCAGGCATCAAATGATCTTGGAAAACATAGACATTCCTCTTGAGTTGATCTTTGTCTATACGATAAAATGTTCGCATGTACACGATGTAGGCCACGATCCTCGGGAAGGAGGCCGGCCGTGGACGAGCAGGATCCCCCGGACGCGTCATCCTCCGAGAACCGCGATCTTGACGCGGGCGGAACCGGCGCCGATCCCAGCCCCAGCCCCAGCCCCAGCCCCAGCCCCACCGATGCCGATGACGGGTGGGGTGCCGCCGGGGACGGTGATTACGTTCCCGGGCCGTGGGAGCTCGAGGGCCCGGCGGTGTCGATCAGCCTGGGTGACGCGTGTGACGTGGATCCGGCGCTGCTGGCGGCGATGACTGGCCCGGCGGGCCTGGGCGGTGAGCTGCTGAGCGATGCGTTCGGGGAGGACGGCCCGGCTGACGGGCTGCGCCCGGGCCCGGTGCTGGCTGCCCTGGCCGAGCAGGCGGTGTCCGAGGTCACGGCATTGTCAGACGACCAGCTGACCGGTGCGCTCCAGGCGGCGCGCCGCCTGGAGAACCGGTCGGTGTACTTGCAGTCGCTGGCGGTCGCGGAGTTCGCCCGCCGCCGGGCCGCCCAGCTCGCGGACGCCAAGGCCCGGAAGGTTCCGAAGGGGCGGCGCCCGGGGGAGTTCCCGGTCGATGAGCTGGCGTCCGAGCTGGCCGTGACCGGCTACCAGGCCGACGCCCGGATCAGCCACGACCTGGCGCTGACGTCCCGTCTCCCCATGACGCTGGCCGGGATGGCGGCCGGGCTGATCAGCGGGAACCGGGCCGACACGATCGCGGCCTACACCGCGAGCCTCACGGACGACGACGCCGCCTATGCCGACGGGGTCCTGGCCCCGGCCGCTCCGGGCTTGCGGGCTGACCAGCTGGCCCGTAAGGCGGCGGCGCTGGAGCTGAAGCTCAACCCCGAAGGCGTGAAGGCCCGCCGGGAGCACGCCAGGCAGACGCGGCAGCGGGTCGAGTTCCGCCGCGAGGACTCCGGTAACGCGTCCATTGCTGGCCGGGAGCTGGATACGGTCGATGCGCTGGCGTCGAAGGCGTACATGGATGCGCTGGCGGTCCGGATCCGCAATTCCGGCCTGGCCGAGGGCCCGCTGGGGGCGATCCGGACCCGGGTGATGATGGAGCTGCTCCAGGGCCGCAACCCCCTCGACCTCATCGCGCCCGATCCTCCCGCTGCCGAGGCCCGCGACAACGCGGACCTCCGGGACCCCGACGACCCCGGCCCGGACTGCCCCGACGACATTGACGACTACGACAGCCCCGGTGATCCCGGTGATCCCGGTGATCCCGGTGATCCCGGTGATCCCGGTGATCCCGGTGAGCTGGACGACGACGGTCCTGGCTACACAGGTCCGGACGGCGCGCCCGCCTGGACCCCCGGCGAGGCCGAGAACGCCCGCTGCCGCGAGCCGGGCGAGGCCGACGACCCGGCCCGGCGGCGTGGCCCCCTCCGTCCCGGCGAGCCCGCGCCCCCGCCCGCCCCCCTCAACCGAACCATCCCGATAGGCACCCAACATGG
>Ga0302325_10007479_pt1 | contig 24228 bp, 23 predicted proteins | sample Palsa_T0_2_FD_201948 | JGI IMG/M metagenome (GOLD analysis project Ga0302325, IMG submission 201948) | Peat permafrost microbial communities from Stordalen Mire near Abisko, Sweden - Palsa_T0_2 | ecosystem: Environmental > Terrestrial > Soil > Palsa > Peat permafrost | place: Sweden: Abisko... | reverse complement strand
GCTCGTGCTTGGTGCGGCGGTTGGCTATTCGGTCCTCACCGGCGTCGGGGTCTGGGGCAATCAGATACCCGTCGCGTGGGCGTTTCCAATCACCAACTTCGTCTGGTGGATCGGCATCGGGCACGCCGGGACGTTCATCTCGGCGTTTCTTTTGCTCCTCGAGCAGAAGTGGCGCTCGAGCATCAACCGTTTCGCCGAAGCGATGACGCTCGTCGCGCTCCTGCAAGCCGGACTCTTTCCGATCATCCACATGGGCCGACCCTGGTTCGCATATTGGCTCGTGCCTTATCCGAGCACGATGGGCGTGTGGCCGCAGTTTCGTAGCTCGCTCACGTGGGATGTCGTCGCGGTGACGACCTACTTCGCGATCTCGCTCCTCTTCTTCTACATGGGGCTCGTTCCGGATCTTGCGGTCGCACGGGATCGCGCGCCGACGCGCCAGCGAAGGCTCGTGTACGGCGTCTTCGCGCTCGGTTGGCGCGGCTCGGTGCGGGCGTGGACGCGCTACCGCGCCGTCTACGGGATGCTGGCGGGACTCGCGGCACCGCTCGTCGTGTCCGTCCACAGCATCGTGAGCATGGACTTCGCGATTGGCGTCGTTCCGGGATGGCACTCGATGATCTTTCCGCCGTTTTTCGTCGCGGGCGCGATTTTCAGCGGGTTTGCGATGGTGCTCACGCTGCTCATTCCCGCGCGGCGGCTCTATCGACTCTACGACGTCGTCACCTCGCACCACCTCGACATGATGGCGCGCATGCTCCTCATCACGAGCTTCATCGTCGCGTACTCTTACTTCGCCGAGATCTACTCCGCAGCGCGCTCCGGTGACACGTTTGAGCGGCATCAATATTTCGTCACACGCATGCAGGGGCCGATCGCCTGGGCGTTCTGGACGACAATCGGATGCAACGTCCTCGCGCCGCAAACGCTTTGGGCGCGGTCCGCGCGAACGTCGCCGCTCTTTCTCTTCGTGCTCTCGCTCGTGATCCAGGTCGGGATGTGGCTCGAGCGGTTCATCATCGTCACGGCCTCGACGTCCGCCGACTTTCTTCCATCGAGCTGGCGCAGCTACGCGCCGAGCCCGATCGACTTGACGATCCTCGGCGGAACCCTCGGCTTCTTCATGTTCGTCTTTCTCTTGTTCTTGCGGTACGTGCCGTTCATTCCGATCCGCGAGCTCGAAGGTGAGCGCTCGTGAGTCGGTGGCTCATGGCACGCTTCGACGACGAGAAGGCGCTCGTCCAAGCGCTCGCGGCGATGGCTGCGCTGGGCGTGCGCGATGTCGACGCGGCGACAGCGTATCCGACGCGCGCCGTTGAAGCGGCGCTCGGCGCACCGCGCACGCGGATTCCGTGGGCCCCATTCACAGTCGCGGCTGGCGCGGGGCTCGCTGCGTGGCTCGTCATGTGGTGGACGAACGCTCACGATATGCCGCTCGACGTGGGCGGACGGCCCGTGAGCTCGTTCTGGACGGACGTGCCGATCATCTTCGAGACGATGATCCTCTCGAGCGGCTCTTTCGCGTTCCTCGCGTTTTTCTTGTGCTCGGGTCTTCCGCGGCTCCATCACGCGTGGTTCGAAGCGAACGATCTTTCGAGCGGGTTCTGGCTCGCAATCCCGATCCGCACGTCCGAAGGCGACGTCAATGTCGTCGCGCGGCTTCGCGCATGCGGCGCGTTGGCCATCGAGGTGACATCGTGATGCGCGCCGGCATGCTCGTCTGCCTACTCGCTGCCTCATGCGACGGCGGACAACCGGTGCACGAGCTCGACCCGTCGCTCTCGCGCATGATGACGCAACGTCGCGCTGACCCCTTCGCGATGACGCCCGTGTTCGAAAACGGAATGGTGATGCGCGTGCCACCACGCGGAACACGCACGTTTGCTCCAACAAAGGTCATGGCGCCACCGCTCGATCGCGCCGCGTTCGAACGCGGACGCGTGTCGTACGACACCTTCTGCGCCGTGTGTCACGGCGTCGCCGGAGACGGCGAAAGTGTCGTCGCGCAAAAGATGAAGCGACGGCCGCCCGCGTTCACGTCGCCCGACATCGCGAGCCTTCAGCTGGAGCGCATCGCCGACGTCATCGCGAACGGCTACGGGTTGATGCCGCCGTTTGCAACCAAGCTCGACGAGCCGGCTCGCGAGGAGGTCACCGCATACGTGCTCGCGCTGCGACTCAGTCGAAGCGCGCGCGTCGCCGCGCTCCCGCCCGACGTGCGCGAAGAGCTCGCGCGGGAGCCCCCATGACCATCCTCGCAGCGATCGCAGGCGGTCGATTGTCGCAGCGCGCCTGGATGCTCGGCGCGCTAGTCACGTTCACCGTCGGGCTCGGCGGTTTCGTCGTTGGCGCGATCCTTCGCGCGATCGGCGCAGTTTGGGAGCCACCCATCCGGCGGATTCACGAAGCCGTCGGAGGCGTCCTTCCACTCGGTGCGTTCGTTCTGGTAATCGCGATCTCGCTCGAGCCGACGGCGCTCATCGGCCTTGGTGTTCTCGTTGCGCTCGAAGAGACACTGCGCGCCGTGTCCGTCGCAGAACGTCCGGAGGCCCGCACGATCGCGATGGTTGCTTTGCCCGTCGCCACGATTGCGACGTCGCTGGTCGTGTTCGACGGCGTCGTGCCGCAAATCGCGCCGCGATGGGGAGCGAACGCGTCGGCCCTCTACATCCTCTCTGCGTCGTTCGTCGTCGCGATGGGCATCGTACTCGTCGCGTCGGCGCGACTTGCATCGCCTCTTCAGCTCGGCCCCGCGCATGCTAGCGCGCTCGGTCGCACCACGCTCGCTGGCGTTTGCGTCTGGGCCTACATTGGATTCACGGCCTTTCTCATCGTGTGGATCGCGGACTTGCCGCACGAGGTCACATTCTTCGTCACGCGAACGAGCGGCGCTGCGCGCGTGCTTCTCGCGTCACTCGTCGTCGTCCAGTTTGTCTTGCCGTTTCTCCTTCTTCTCTTTCACGCGGCAAAGCGCCACTTCGCGTTCCTCGCGGTGCTCGGCGTGCTTCTCGTCGTGGGCAATCTGCTCGATTGCGTATGGCTCGTGATGCCTCCGGCAAACATGCTCGCCGCGGCGCCGCTGCTCGTCTTCGCGAGCTTCGCGTGGATCGTCGCGCGCGCTCGCTTTAGGCGTCATCCACGCGTCGCATCGAACGACGCCCTCGCACGCGCGCTCGCTTACGAGGCGTGGTCATGACGCGCGAGCAAGAGCCGGACACTCTTCCGCTTTGGCGCATCGCGCTGCCGGTCGTGATTGTGGTTGCCGTCGCGACAGCTGCAACCGCGGGTGCGGGGGTCGCCGCAACGCGCGGCGCGGGTGCGCCCGTCGCGAAGCCCGCCGGAACGATCAATCGCGCACTGTTCCCGACCGAAGCCCTCACCGCTATCGCTGGGTCGATCGCGACGCCGGCCTCGCCGAAATCCCAATCGATCGTGCGATCGACATCGTCCTCGACGGAAGCCCATGATCGTTTTGCCGGATCTAGCGCGTCACGCGCTCGGGTTGCCAGTCGAGGCGACGCCGACGGCGGCGAGCGTCGATTCGCTCCATGCCGCGGTCATCACCACGACACTCGTCGGAACCGCTTGCGTCGCGGCCGTCACCTTCGTCTTCGTCCTGCGTTACCGACGCACGCGCGAGGCCCCGGCGGCAACGCCACGCATCGTGGCGTCCGGGTTTCGCGAGTGGCTGACCGCATCCGCCGTCTTGGCGCTTTTCGTGGGTTTTTGGGCGGTCGGCTACGTGCAATATACGTCCATCGAGCGCCCCCCATCCGGCACGCTCGTCGTTTACGTCACGGCCAAGCAGTGGATGTGGCAGTTCACATACGCCGATGGCCGCAGTAGCGAAGACGTCCTCGTCGTCCGCGCGGGCACGCCGTTCGAGCTCGTCATGACCTCGCGCGATGTGATCCACAGCTTTTTCGTGCCATCGTTTCGCATCAAGCAAGACACCATCCCGGGACGTTGGGTCACGCTCTACGTCGACGCCGCTGCGCCGGGCAGCTACCCGATTTATTGCGCCGAGTTCTGCGGAGTCGCGCACTCGCACATGCTCGGCGAGGTACGCGTCCTCGACGAAGCGGACTATGCCGTGTGGGAGCGCGAAGCAACCCACGACGGCTACGCAGCGCGCGGTCGCGAGGTTGCGGCGTCTCACGGTTGCCTCTCGTGTCATGCGCTCGATGGGCAAAAGCGTGCGGGGCCGAGCTTCGCGGGTTTGTACGGCTCGCGCGTCCCGCTCGATGATGGTCGCGTCGTCATCGCGGACGAAGCCTATCTCACGCACTCGATCGTCGATCCGCTCGCGGACCGCGTCGCGGGTTACCCGGCCATGATGCCTTCATATCACGGTCAGCTTTCGGCGGAGGAAACCGGCGCTCTCCTCGAGCTCATTCGCTCGCTTCGCGACACCTTGCCAACCCAAGGACGAGTGCCATGACCGCGCTGCCAATACCGCCCGGCGCCGCCCACGATGAGCGAAGCTTCTGGACGACCGCGACGACGATCAAATCGTGGCTCGTGACGACCGATCACAAGCGCATCGGCATCCTCTACTTCGTGGCGACGACGTCGATGCTTTTTCTCGGTGGCATCTTCGCAATCATCATTCGACTCGAGCACCTGACGCCCGGACCCACGATCGTCAGCGCCGAAACGTACAACCGGCTCTTCACGCTCCACGGCGTCATCATGGTTTGGCTTTACATGATCCCGTCCATTCCGGCAGGCTTCGGGAACTTCCTCGTGCCTCTACAGATCGGCGCAACGGAGGTGGCGTTTCCTAGGCTCAATTTGGCGAGCTTCTACGTCTACGTCATCGGCGCAGCCGTGGTCATCGGGTCGCTCTTCGCGGGCGGCGTCGACACGGGGTGGACATTCTACGCGCCCTACAGCGCGCGCACGCCGGCTACCGTTTTGCCGACGCTCATCGGCATCTTCATCGTCGGCTGCTCCACCATCCTCGGCGGCATCAACTTCATCGTGACGATTCACACGATGCGCCTGCGCGGTCTTGGGTGGATGCGCATGCCGCTCTTCACGTGGACGATTTACGCAACGAGCATCATCCAAATCCTCGCGACGCCCGTCCTTGGAATCGCGCTCACCGTCATCGGCCTCGACCACACGTTCGATTGGGGCCTGTTCGATCCAGCGCGCGGCGGCGATCCGGTGCTCCTCCAACACCTCTTCTGGTTCTACTCTCACCCGGCGGTTTACATCATGATCCTGCCTGCGATGGGCGTCGTGAGCGAGGTGATCCCGACCTTCGCTCACAAGAACCCGTATTCGTATCGCGCGATCGTCTACTCGACGCTCGGCATCGCGTTCGTTGGATTTCTCACCTGGGGCCACCACATGTTCGTCGCCGGCATCTCGCGCTTCGACGCGGCCGCGTTCGGCCTGCTGTCGATGCTCGTGGCGATCTTCTCGGCGATCAAAGTCTTCACGTGGGTCGGAACGCTCTTCCGTGGGTCGATCGAGCTCGCCGTCCCGTTGCTCTATGTCTTCTCGTTCTTCTTCTTGTTCACGTTCGGCGGCATGACCGGCGTTGCCGTCGCCACGATGAGCCTCGACGTTCACTGGCACGACACCTACTTTGTCGTCGCGCATTTTCACTTCATCATGGTGGGCGCGACGTTCACCGCGTTTCTCTCCGCCATCCACTATTGGTTTCCGAAAGTCACGGGTCGCCTCTACGCGCGCAAACCTGCGCTCGTCGGTTGGGCGCTCGTGACGCTTGGTTTTCTCGTCACGTTTACGCCGCAGTTCCTCCTCGGAAACGGCGGGATGCCGCGGCGCTACTACGACGACCCAGTAGGGTTCAGCGTGCTTCATGTGATTTCGACGATGGGCTCGTGGCTCCTCACGCTCGGCATGTTCGTCGTCCTCGGCGTCATCGTGCACGGTGTCGCGCGTGGGGCGAAGGCGGGGCCGAACCCTTGGCACTCGCGGTCGTTCGAGTGGCGAACGGCGTCACCGCCGCCGAAGCGGAACTTCGTGGGACCCATCGACTTCAACATTGGCGCGTACGCCTACGACGTTGCAGACGAGCCATGAGCGCGGACAGCGACCACTTCGAATCGGTCGCGCAGCGCGCGCAAGCCGTGCGACTCGCGCTCGGCGTGTTCCTCGCGAGCGAGACGCTCCTCTTCACCGCCATCCTCGCGCTCGTCGTCGGTTATCGCGCGACATGGCCCGAAGCGTTCGCGTTCGGCGTGCACCACAACACAAAGGTCCTCGGGTCGATCAACACCGTCGTCCTTTTGACGAGCAGCACGTCGCTCGCAGTTGCGCTCGAGATGCTCCGCACAGGACGTCGTCGCGTCGCGACGGCGCTCACGCTCTTCACGGCGGCGTGCGGTGTCGCGTTCCTCGCTATCAAGATCACCGAATACGAGCATCACTTCGCGGAAGGAATTTATCCTGGTGGACGCGGCGCGTTTTTCGTCGCGCATCCGATCGCGGGGCTGCCGGCGTTCTGGACACTCTACTTCCTTGCGACCGGATTTCACGGCGTCCATGTACTCGCCGGCGTTGGCGCTGTCGGCTATCGCGCGATACGCATGCCGGACGCGACCGAGATTCATCGCTTCGAAGCGACGGCGCTCTATTGGCACTTCGTCGATTTGGTGTGGCTCTTCCTTTGGCCGCTTTTCTACCTCGCATGAGCCCGATCCGTCTTCGCATCGTCGTTGGGCTCCTCCTCGCGGTGCTCGCCACCGCGAGCTTCGTCGCTTCGTTTGGCCACCTCGGATCCTTCGCGCTCACCGTGGCACTTTCGATCGCTACGATTAAGGCGTCGCTCGTCCTCGTCTTCTTCATGGAGGTCGGCAAACAGAGCGCGTCGTTCAAGTTGGCACTTGCCGCTGGAGTCCTTCTGCTCGTCACAATGCTCGCGCTCGTTGCGACGGACGTGAGCTTGCGTCGCGGCCCGAGCTGGGCAAACGAAACCACTTCGCCTCGTCGCGCGGATGACTCATCGCTGTGACACAAACGGCTTGTGAGTGACAAGTTGCCACGCGGTCGCGTGACTCATCGCGCGCATTCTCGCACACACCCGCACGGACCGATTGGTGCATGAAGAGCACTCGAGTCTCCCATCTGAACCAACGGAGCGCGTCATGCACAATCTACCCATCGCGTTTGTCCTCTTCTTCTCGGTTGCTTGCGCCGCAGCGTGTCGTGACGACGCGCCGCCAAGCACGACGACACTGAGCGCCGCAGGGGCGTCCAATTCCTCGCTCGGCTTTGTCGCGAAGGGCGCTCCAACGTTTTCGTTGAGCGACGCGCAGATCCTCGAGGTGACGCATGTCGCGAATGCAGGCGAAATTGCGCAGGCGAAGCTCGCCGAGCAGAAGTCGAGCGACGCGCGTGTGAAAAAGCTCGCCGCAATGATGATCACCGACCACACCGACGCCGACAACAAGGGCGCAGAGCTCGCACGGAACGAGGGCCTCGCACTGGCCGCCTCGACGACGAGCTCGAGCGTGAAGAGCGATGGAGGCCACATCCTCGCGGACCTGAGCTCCAAGAGCGGAGCTGATTTCGACAAAGCATACGTCGACGCGCAGGTGAGCGAACACACGGCGGTTCTCAGGGCCCTCGACAATCAGCTCATCCCGAATGCGAGAGACGGACAGGTGCAGGCCTTGCTGCAGACGATCCGTTCGAAGGTTGCGGAGCACTTGACGCATGCTCAGACGTTGCGGTCGGAGCTTTCGGAATAGGGTCGTGGCTCACGCGCTCGCTCGTGCGGGGTCGCGGCGTTGTCGAACCTGCTCGTCGGTCAGGCGAGCGTCGTAGATCGAGCGGGCCTCGATGGTTCGCGCGACGAGCGTGGCTGTGACGACGGACAAGATCATGGGGACGACGAAGCTGCGATCGTGCCCCGTGAGCTCCATCACGAGGACGATGGAAGAGAGCGGGCCTTGCGTCGTTGCACCGAGAACCGCCGCCGCGCCGACGACGGCGCACGCGCCGGGCGAAACGCCCGCGCCCCACGCATGCCCAAACGCCGCGCCGAGCAGCGCGCCGACCGACAGCGATGGTGTGAAGAGTCCTCCGGGCGCGCCGCAACCGAGGCACAACGTCGTCGCCAGCGGCTTGAGCGCGAGGAGAGCGAGAAGCAGCCCGAGCGCCACGTGGCCGTCGAACGCTCGCTGCGCGATGTCCTTGCCGTTGCCGAGCAGCTCGGGGAACCGCGTCGCGGCGAGCCCAAGCAGCGTCAGCGCGACGACAGGCGCAACGACGCGCAGGTGGCCAGTCGGGCGATGCCGATGTGCCGCCGTGATTGTTCGCACGTAGAACACCGACACGAGACCCGCGATGGGACCCAGCGCGATACCGAAGCAACTGAACGCGACCGAGCTTGGTGCGCCTGGGACGGTGTATGTGGGTGCGTTGGGGAGAAACAACCAGGCGACGCCCGACGCGATAAGCGAGGCCAGGAGCGCGGGTAGGACGAGGCGCAGCGCCAACAGTCCGCGCATGACCTCCAAGGCGAACAGCGCGCCACCGACGGGGACGCCATACGCGCCTGCCATGCCCGCCCCGGAGCCGCAGGCGACGAGGAGCCGACGTTGCTCGTCCGAGAGCGCGAGCCGGTCGCACGCCTCGTTGGCGATCACCGCGCCGAACTGCTTGGGAGCGCCTTCGCGCCCGAGTGAGGCGCCCATAGCGACGATCACGACCGACAGCACCGCGCTGACGAGCGTGCGCATGCGTGGGAGCCTGCCCGCTTGGAAGAGGATGGCCTCGGTGACGTCGATGCCGTTTCCACTCGACAGGTGCCGGAGGACGAGCTGCCCGAGCCCCGTGATGCCGCCGGCGATCGCGAGGATCACGACACGATGAGCCGCGCTCGTTCGCGACGCAGCGTCCAGCAGCGTGTCGTGCGGCGACCCATGCCATGCCACGGCCTGAATGAGATAAAGCATGCGCGTGAGGAGCCCAGCTGCAGCGCCGGTGCCGGCGCCGACGATGATCACCGCAACCCAGAACCGAACTGAGCCGCGAGCGGTGAGCGTCGCGGGGATCTCGTCCAAACGGCCTGCTGTCACCAAACCTCCATCAAAACCATGCTCGCACACGGCGAGTTCGACTGGGTCGACTACATCTATCGCCATATCGCGAGTGGGACTGGACTGCCGCTGACGTCGGCACGGCACATGAACTGCAGTGCACGCGTCATCAACCCGGGCGCTCGTTTGGGGGTGGCTCGACGCGACGTGACTGGGTCGACCGAAGTGCGCGTATCGGACGGGCGCCGACTGGTGTAGGAAGAACGACATGGTTCGAATGCACGTCATCGCGCTCGTCTCCATGGGAATCGCCTGCGGCAAGGAATCCCAAATCTGCCACTCTAGGCAGGCCCGCGCGAAGGACAACCTCAACGCCTTGAACACCGCCGAGGCGCATTTCCGCGAGAAGACCGGGAAGTTCGCGGGCTCGCTCGTGGAGCTCGGCTTTACCGCGCCGGAGCCGGAGAACTACGATCTAAAGATCGATTCCGCCACGGCCACCACCTACCACGCGACCGCGACGGGCAAGGGCTCAGCCAAAGGCGACGTGTGGACCGTCGATCAGCTCGGCAATCCGATCGTCAGCATCGACGGATGCAAATAGCCATCTGACCCGAGGATCGCGGAGCGCAGCATAGCGATCCGAGGCGAAGCCTCTCGAGGGCTCGGGGGCGGAGCCCCCGCTCGACGCGTTCCCTTCACGCTTGTCACGTTGGTGCAAGGGTTGGGCAAGTCCACGCGCACAACCTCTCCTGAGCTCGGTGTTTCGAGCACAACCCGGAGAGAAGCCATGGCCATGTCACGTACCCACACCATCGAAAAGACGCACGACGTCCCGACCGTGGCGCGCCCGATCGTCGCTCCTGAGATACGCGATCTGGAACAGCGCATGCGCGACGCGTCGCAATGGATCGCGCCGCTTCGTCGCGAGATAGGAAGGGTCATCGTCGGGCAGAAAGCGCTCGTCGATCGACTGCTCCTCGGCCTGCTGACGAACGGACACATTCTGCTCGAAGGCGTCCCCGGCCTCGCCAAGACGCTCGCGCTCAAGACGCTCGCGGGGAGCATCCACGGCGCGCGCTTCGGACGCATTCAATTCACGCCGGACATGCTCCCGTCCGACATCACGGGCACGACGATCTATCACGGGCCGACTGCGAGCTTTCGGATCAAGCACGGTCCGATCTTCGCGAACCTCGTGCTCGCGGACGAAATCAATCGCGCGCCCGCGAAGGTGCAGAGCGCGCTGCTCGAAGCGATGCAAGAGCGTCAAGTCACGCTAGGCGACGAATCGTTTTTGCTCCCCGACCCCTTCCTCGTCATGGCGACGCAAAACCCGCTCGAGCAGGAGGGGACGTACCCGCTGCCTGAAGCGCAGGTCGATCGCTTCATGCTCAAGGTGATCGTGGGGTATCCGAACCTCTCGGAGGAGCGCGCGATCCTCGACGCGATGGCCGTGAGCAAACCCCAGCTCGCCGTGTCGCCCGTGGCGTCGCTCGACGCGATCGTCGACGCGCGCCGCTTCGTCGATGAAGTCTACGTCGCCGATGCAATCCGCGACTACATCGTCCGCATCGTCGCCGCGACGCGAGAACCGGAGCGGTACGACGTCGACATTCGCGGGCTCGTGCGCGCCGGTGCATCGCCCCGCGCGACGATCAACCTGGCGCTAGCTGCGCGCGGCAGCGCGTTCTTGGAGGGCCGCGGCTACGTCGTTCCGGAAGACGTGAAAGCACTCGCGCCCGACGTGCTTCGCCATCGCATCACACCGAGCTTCGAGGCAGAGGCGCAAGGAATCGACGGCGACGAGCTCGTGCGACGTGTGCTCGACAAGGTCGTGTCGCCGTGAAAGCCGCGGCGAGCTCGGTCCACACGCGGATTTCGCGGAACGTCCGGCGCATCGAGATCGCGACGCGTCGCCTGAGCACCGACGCGTTTCACGGCGGCGTGCAGTCGCGCTTTCGCGGTCGTGGGATGGATTTCGACGAGCTGCGCGAGTACGAGCCCGGCGACGACGTCCGCGCGATCGACTGGAATGCGTCGGCTCGCACGGGCCGCACATTCGTCAAGAAGTACCGCGAGGAGAGGCAACTCACCGTGATCTTCGTCGTCGACATGAGCGCGTCAGGCGCTCTCGGCGCCGGCGACGCGACGAAGCGCGAGCAGTCCGTCGAGATCGCCGGCGTGCTCGCGCTCGCGGCGCAGCGCAGCGATCACCGCGTCGGCCTCGTGATGTTCACCGACTTCGTCGAGAAGCTCGTCCCGCCGGCGCGCGGTCGCGGGCACGTCGGCCGCGTCGTGCACGATCTCGTCGCATTCGAGCCGAAGGGGCGAGGTACGAACCTCGGTCTCGCGCTCAAAACACTGCGCGAGCGGCTGCATCGCCGCGCGGTCATCGTCGTCCTGTCCGACTTCTTGATGGGCGCCAACGACACGACCGAGACGCGCACCGAGCTCACGCTGCTCGCACGTCGTCATGACGTCGTGTGCATTCGCACCGGCGATCGGCACGATCGTGAACTTCCGTCGGTGGGCCTGCTGACGCTCGAAGACGTGGAGACGGGCGAGGTCGTCGAGCTCGACACGGGGAGCGCGCGCCAACGCGCGGCGCTGAAAGAGGCCGTGCGCGAAACGGAGAACCGCATTCGCGCCATGATTCGCGCCGCGCGCGCGGACCTCCTCGAGGTCGACACGTTGATTCCCTACCTCGGCCCACTCATCGGCTTCTTCAAAGCCCGCGGGGTTCGAACATGAACCGCAACGTCGCGTCGCTGCTCGCGTTCGCCGCTGTCACCGGCGCGACGATCGGGGCGTTCGCCGCTCCGGCGCCCGCGGACGACATCCGCGACATTCGGGGTCCCATCGCGATCCCGCTCTGGTGGGTATTGCCGCTCGCCGTCGCCCTCGCGGCCCTCGTGACCGCCGGGCTCGTCTTCTTGGTGCGCTTCTGGCGAGCGCGGCGTGCGCGAGCGCTGACGGCGCTCGAGCGCGCGCTCGCAGCCCTGGCGGTCGCCGAGGCGCACGCCCGCGAAGGACGCGCGCAGGAGTGGGCCAACATCGTCGCCGATACGACGCGCGGCGCCCTGGCCGTGCGCATCGGCGTGGAGGTGTTGCCACAGACCACGGCGGAGCTCGCCCGTTCGTGCGCCAACGATGCCGATGCGGCGCGTGTCGTCGCGCTGCTCGAGACGTGCGACCTTGCGCGATTCGCAAAAGCGAACCTCGACGCGAGCGCGCTCCTCGCGTCGACCAGCGTCGCGCGTGACGTCACGGAGCGCCTGTTCGCGCCACCGCAACCACCAACGCCTCCGAGCACGGTGACCTCATGATCAACTTCCCGCACACGGCACTGCAGCTTCAGCACCCCATGGCGTTGCTGCTCCTCGTTCCGCTCGCGCTCATCGCGTTCTGGCTCGCACGGCCGGGTCGCGCGAACGCGGTCGCGTACTCCAGCACCGACCTCGTTCGCGGCGTCGCGATCTCGCGACGAACGCGGTGGGGCCGGCTCCTCGTTCCACTGCGCTGGCTCGGCGCCGCGCTGTTCGTCGTCGCGCTCGCGCGGCCCGCGTTCGCGCATCACGAGGTGCAGATTCGAGCTTCGGGCGTCGACATCATGCTCGCGGTCGACGTGAGCGGATCGATGCAGGCGCGCGACATGGTCAGCGCGACGGCGGATGCGCCGGTGAGTCGCCTCGACGCCGCGAAGGAAGTCGTCGCACGCTTCGTGCAAGCTCGGCCCAACGATCGTATCGGGCTCGTCGCGTTCGCCGGCGATCCATTTCTCGCAAGCCCGCTCACGCTCGATCACGACTGGCTGCTCCAGAACCTGGCGCGACTCGACACGAATCAACTGAGCGACGGCACCGCGATTGGCTCCGCGATCGCGGCCGGCGTTCGACGCCTCGACGCGCAAGGAGCGAAGTCGAAGATCCTGATCGTCCTGACGGATGGTCAGAACAACGCGGGCAAGATTCAACCGAACGTCGCCGCCGAGGCCGCGAAGGCGCTCGGCGTGAAGGTCTATACGATCGGCGTCGGGTCGACGGGCGACGCGCTCGTCCCCGTCACCGACGATCGTGGCAGGCAACAGCTCGTGACGGCGCGCGTCGACGTGGACGAAGCCGGCATGAAGCAGGTCGCCGAGCTCACGGGTGGCAAGTTCTATCGCGCGACCGACGCTCGCTCGCTCGGTGAGGTCTACGCCGACATCGATCGCCTCGAGAAGACGACACGCACGATTCAGACCTTCACGCACCACGACGAACGGTTCGCCTGGTTCGCCTTCCCCGGTCTCTTTCTCATCTTGGCCGAGCTCGGCCTGTCATCGACGCGCTTTCGTCGAGTGCCCTGAACAACGGAGAATGAAGATGCATTTCGCAGAACCTCAGTGGCTGCTCATCGGAGCCGGTGTCGTTGTCGTGCTGACGCTCCTACTCGTGCGCGCCGAAGTCTTGAAGTCGCGCGCGCTCGCGCTCCTCCAGCGAGCGCGGCTCGGCTCGCCCATTGCGTCCTTCTCGCGGGCGCGTCGGTGGGCGCGGGTCGCGCTCATGGTCGTCGTCACGGCGCTGGGCTTCGTCGCCCTCGCGCGACCGCAGAAGGGGATGCACTGGGAGACCGTCGAGCGAAATGGAATCGACCTCCTCCTCGTCGTCGACACCTCGAAGAGCATGGACGCCGACGACGTCAAACCGACTCGTCTCGAGCGCGCGAAGCTCGCGATGCACGATCTCGTGGACCGGTTTCCCGGTGATCGCATCGGCATCGTCGCGTTCGCCGGGGATGCGTTCGTACAGAGCCCCATGACACTCGACCACACCGCGCTCGGCGAATCGCTCGACGCGCTCGACACGTCCGTGATCGCGCGCGGCGGAACGAACATCGGACGCGGCATCGACGTGGCCGCCGACGCGCTCGCGACCGAGCCAGGCCGCCAGAAGATCATGGTGCTCATGACCGACGGCGAAGATCTCGAGGGGCAAGGTCTCGCGGAGGCAAAGCAAGCCGGCGCGCAGGGGATCACCATCGATACGATCGGCGTGGGGACGCTCGCGGGTGAGCTCGTGCCCGCCCGCGACGCGCACGGCGCGACGGTCGGCGTGGTGCGCGACGAGGTGGGCAAGCCAGTTCGATCGCACCTCGACGAAGCAGGTCTAAAGGCGATCGCGGAGGCGACGCACGGATCGTATCTGCCGCTCGGCGTCGACGGCCGAGGGCTCGTTCGACTCTACGACCAGTCGCTCGCGAACCTCACGCACGTGACGGCGTCGTCGCGAACGCATCGCGTCTACTCGGATTGGTTCCAAATCCCGCTCGCGCTCGCGCTGCTCGGGCTCGTGCTCGACGCGCTCGTCGGTCGAAGGTGGCTCGGGCGCAGGGCCCGCGCACTCGCGCCGGCGCTGGCGGCAGCCGTCGCGTGTCTCTTGCTGCTCTCGGCTCCGAGGCGCGCGCATGCGTCCGTCGAGAGCGCGGCGAAGTCGTACGCGGCGGGGCGCTACGAAGAGGCCGCAAAGGAGTTCGAAAAAGAGAGCACGCGAAACCCGAAGGACGCGCGTCTCGCCTTCAACGCGGGCGATGCCGCGTATCGCGCGGGCGATTACGAGGCCGCGCAGGCCGCCTTCACGCGCGCGCTCGGGGCCGCAGACCCCCACCTTCAGCAGCGTGTACTCTACAATCAAGGTGACGTCCTCTACCGCGCCGGTGAGTCTCAGAAGCCAGAGGCGCGCGACGAGATCATCGCGAAGTGGAAGGCAGCGATCACCGCCTACGACGGCGCCATCGCCCTCGACGGAAAGGACTCCGACGCGCGATTCAATCGCGACTTCGTGAAGCGCAAGCTCGCCGCCCTCGAGCAAAAGAAACCGCCGGAGCCTCCACCCCCGCCGAAGAGCGACGACAACAAGAAGAAGGACGACAAGAGCCAAGGCGACAAGAAGCAAGACGACAAGAAGAGCGGCGGCTCCTCCGGAGGAAACCAACCGAAGCCAGGCGACAGCGGTCCGCAGAAGAAACCGTCGGACACGAAGGGACAAGGTCACACGCAAGGACCTGGTGAAGAGAAGGGCTCGGGTGCGCCCGGCCTCTCGCCAAAAGACGCGCGTGCCCTCCTGGGCTCGCTCCGCGGCGAGGAGCGCCACGGCGTCAGCCACGGCACGGCGCAGGCTGTCCCAACCGACGACACGCCACGGAAGGATTGGTGATTCATGGGACGCAATACAATGCTCGCGAGCGCGCTTTCACTCGCCATTGGCGTGAGCGGCGGGAGCGCGTTCGCTGCGCCGCCGACAACGACGACGGCGCCGACTGCGCACGCCACCGAGGCAAGAAGCGCGCACGCCTCCCTTCGGCTCGAGGTCAGCCGCGCGAAGGCGTGGGTCGGTCAGTCGCTGCCGATCACGCTGCGCGCGTACTTTCGCGGCGCGGAGGGCATCACGCTCGAAGGCACGCCGCAACTCACCTCGAGCGGCGTCTTCACCTCGGATCTCGCTCGTGAGCCACACCAGTCCACCGAGATCATCGGTGGCGAGCCGGTGCTCGTCGCGACGTGGACGGGCACGATGACGCCGTCGTCACCCGCTCCGCTCGAGATCACCGCGGAGCTCCCGGTGCGTCTGCGCTATCGTGATCCGGCACCGCAAGTCGAGATGGGCGATCCGTTCGGGGGGGCCGATCCATTCGGCGACATGGCGAACAATCCTTTCGATACGTCGATGCTCGACCGGTTCTTCCACCAGTCGATGCGCCAGTCGCTCGGTCGTGCACACGACGAGGCGGTTACACTGCGCGCTTCGACGGGCTCGATCGACGTTCGCGCGCTGCCGACGGTCGATCAGCCAGCGTCGTTCAGCGGCGCCATCGGGCACTTCGACGTGAGCGCGTCCGTCTCGTCGACGCACGCGCACGTCTCGGAGCCGGTCACGCTTCGCATCGCGGTCTCCGGCGACGGCGATCTCGATCGTGTCGATCTCGCCGGCGTCGCCACGTCGGACGTGTGGAAGGCCTATCCGCCGAAGTCGACGGTCGAGCCAGCGGCCAAAGGCAAGCGGGCGCGCAAGATCTTCGAGCAAGTCGTCGTTCCCGTACATAACGGGGACCTGTCGATACCCTCGGTCGCCTTCGCCGCGTTCGATCCAGACTCGAATCGTTACGTGACACGCGAGACCGCGCCGCTCTCGGTCGCCGTCGATGGAGCGACCATCGCGATCGAGCCACCACTGCCCGTCGCGAGCTCGGCGCCCGCGGTCGCGGACGTCGGTGTCACGCCTCCCGTCGTCGACGAGGCACCCATCATGCCTCCGCACGTACAACCGACGAAGATCGCGTTGTGGCTCTCGCCGATCGCGCTCCTCGTCGCAGCGATCGCGCTCCTGTCGCGCCTCCGGCGCAAGCGCGTCGAGCGATCCCTTCGTCGAACGATGCGTAGCGCGGCCTCGAAGGGCGATGTCGTTCCCTTCTATCACGCTGCACACGAGCTCATCGAGACGCGGCTCTCGCAGCGCTGGGGTGTGTCGCGCGAACACGTGAACCCACCCGAGATTCGAGAGCGCCTCGGTGCCGACGGTGACGCGCTTGCTCGCGTGCTCGTCGCCGATCAGGCGCTCCGCTTCGGTCGCGCTCAAGTGGAGGCGACGAACCTCGTTCCGCTGTGCACTTCCATCGAGCGCTCGCTCGGAGGTGCGTCGTGAAGCGCCATGATCGCCGGCGCGCGATCGCGCGCCTGACGATGACGATCGCTGCGTGTCTCGTCCTCTTCTGCGCGGCGACGGCAACGAAGAATCTGCTCGCGAGCGAGACCGCTCGGGCGCGCGCTTTCGTCGCAGAAGGTCAGCGCGATCTCGCAAAAAACGATAGGGCAGGAGCCGCGCTCGCGTTCGAACGCGGGCGTCTCTACGCCCCCCGCGCCGATTTCGTGCGCGCGTCGATCGCCGCCGCGGACGTCAAGGACGCCGAAGCTCCGGTGGCGCGAGCCCTCCGCACCGTGACCACGCGCGAATGGTTTGCGCTCGCGATCGCGGCGGGCTGGACGGCCGGCCTGGCGCTCGCACTCGCCCTCTGGCGCCGCACGAACCGGCGCGCACGGCGCGTCGTCTTCGCCGCGGCCGGCGCGCTCGTGGTCTCGGTCGCGGCCATCGTCGAATCGAACGCCTCCTCGGCGGCGATCGTCACGGCGACGGACGTTGGTCTCCTCGTTGCCCCCTACGCGAGCGCCCAGACCTCCGCCCCCATGCCGGCGGGCACGATGGTTGTCGTCGGATCGCCGTATGATGATTACGTTCACGTCGAGGACGCCGACGGCAGACAAGGTTGGGTTCCCCGACGAAGCATCGAGCCCGTCGACGAAGGTTAAGCGCAAATGCACGTGGTGCTCATCGAAGACGACGCCAAAATCGGTAGCTTCTTGAGCCAGGGCCTCAAACAGGAAGGCCACGCCGTGTCGTGGGCTCGAAACGGTGACGATGGGCTCGAGCTCGCGCGCAACGCCGCCGCGGACTTGGCGATCGTGGACCTGATGCTGCCTGGGAAGGACGGGCTCACCATCATCCGGGCGCTGCGCGAAAGAAAGAGCGCGCTGCCCATCATCATCCTCAGCGCACGCGCGGACGTCGAGGATCGTGTGCGGGGGCTCGAAGCGGGAGCGGATGACTACCTCACGAAACCATTTTCGTTCGCCGAGCTGCTCGCTCGAGTCAGCGCGCTCATGCGCCGTGCATCGCCGCGCAACGAATCGGTCGCGCGCCTCGTCTTTCGCGATCTCTCGCTCGACCTCGTCGCTCGAAGAGCGCAGCGAGGGGAGACCGTGCTCGATCTGCAGGCAAAGGAGTTCGCGCTCCTCGAGTACTTCATGCGCAACCCCGATCGCGTCCTATCGAAGACGATGATCCTCCAGCATGTGTGGGACTACCACTTCGATCCGCAGACGAATGTAGTCGACGTGCTCGTGAGCCGCCTTCGATCGAAGATCGACCGAGACTTCCCCCAAAAGCTCATTCATACGATACGAGGCGTGGGGTATGTCCTCCGCGCCCAAGAATAACGAGGCGCCCACGCGCACGTGGCGCACGCTCGGGCTGCGCCTCGCCATCTGGTACGTCGTCGTCACGCTCGGCTCGTACATGGCGCTGGCGGCGATCCTCCCTCTGACGGTGCGCTCGCTCGCGGACAGCGAGGGTCAGCGCACCACCGAGAGCGCGCTCGGTCGATACAAGAGCATCGTCGAGGCCGGCGGAACGGACGCGCTCCGCGCGATCTTCGATTGCCACGGCGATCCGCAGTCGAGCGTGGCCGTTCGATTGAGCGACGAGCGCAACGTCGAGATCTTTCGAGGCTCCACCGACGACGCGTCCGGTCACGTCGCCGCGGACCTCAGCGAGAGCGGCGCGACACACCTCGCGTCGCGCCGCGCGCCCATGGGCTGGCACGTCGCGTCCTCTTCCGTGTCGCAAGGAAGACAGCTCGAGGTCGTGCTTCACGACGACGCGGGTTCACGGATGTGGAGCCACGCGCGCACGGCGTCGCTCTGGATGCTGGCGTGCGGTCTCGCCTTCGCCGTGCTCGGCGCGCTCGTGATCACGCGGCGCGCGCTCGCCCCCATCGACGACTTCGCCAACGCGACGCGCGGCATCGTCGACTCCGGCGACCTTTCACTTCGTGTGCGCACGCGCGGCACGACCGACGGCCTCGATCGCTTGGCCGCGCTCTTCAATCGCATGCTCGCGCGAAACGAGGCGCTCGTTCGCGCGATGAAGGAGTCTCTCGACAACGTCGCGCACGACCTTCGAACACCGCTCACCCGGTTGCGCGCGGGCGCGGAGCTGGCGCTGCGTGGCAGTGGCGACGCGGCGAGCACGCGCGAAGCGCTAGCCGGGGCGATCGAGGAGTCCGACCGCGTGCTCGCGATGCTGACGACGCTGATGGACATCACCGAGGCCGAGACAGGCGCGATGAAGCTCGACAAGCGCACCGAGGACCTCTCGGACATCGCGCGCGAAGCGATCGAGCTCTACGATCTCGTGTCGAGCGAGCGCGGCGTGCACATCGTCACCCGCCTGTCGCCGGGCGTTCTCGTCTCGGTCGATCGCACGCGCATCCGCCAAGCGTGCGCCAACTTGATGGACAATGCGATCAAGTACACGTCGTCAGGCGGACGCGTCGAGGTCGTGGTGACGGCGCGCGACGGGGTCGGTGTGCTCGAGGTGGCGGACACGGGCATCGGCATCGCCGCCGACGAGATGCCGCGCGTGTGGGATCGCTTGTATCGCGGCGATCGCAGCCGCACCGAGCGCGGCCTCGGGCTCGGACTGGCGCTCGTGAAGGCGATCGTCGAAGCCCACGGCGGCAGCGTGGCGGTTCGCAGCGAGCCGAACGTCGGCTCGACGTTCGAGCTGCGCTTCGCGCTCGCATGAGCTCGACGTTTAACCTCCGCGCAACGTGGAGGCAATGAAGCACCCCCAGGATGGGACGCATCATGCGAATGCGCAATATCGCTCTCCTCGTGGTCGGGCTCTGCGTGGTGAGCTGCCACGGCACGGTGGCTTCGGCCCCTCCGTCCTCCCCCCCGCGCACGACCGAAAGCAACATCACCGCGCTGACCACGAGCCTCCTCGAGCATTCGCAGTTCTCGCACCGCCCTTTCGATGACGCGCTCGCAGGGACCCTGCTCGACCGCTACGTCGACTCGCTCGACGGCACGCACTCCGTGTTTTTACAGAGCGATATCGACGAGTTTGCGGCGTACCACGCGACGCTCGCCGAAGCCACACGCGGCGCCGGCGACACCCGTGCAGCCCGGGACATCTTCCGTCGGTACGTCGCACGGCTATCGCAGCGCGCCGCATACGTCACGGAAACACTGCGCACCGCGACGTTCGACTTCACCGGCCACGACGCCTACTCGTTCGATCGTGAGCAGGCCCCGCGCCCACGGACGATCGACGACGCGCACGAGCTCTGGCAGAAGGAGCTGCGCGCCGAATATCTCGCGGAGAAGCTCGGCGACAAGGCGCCCGCGCAGATCGTTCGAACGCTGAGCGACCGAGCCGCGCATCAGGTCCAAGCGGTGACGGCATTGCGAGCCGACGACGTGCTCGACCTGTACTTGGACACGCTCGCGCACGTATACGATCCGCACTCGGATTACCTGGGTCACGAGCAGCTCGAGAACTTGTCCATCGCGATGAACCTCTCGCTCGTCGGCATCGGGGCGACGCTCGAGAGCGAGGACGGCTATTGCACGATTCACGAGCTCGTCGCTGGCGGGCCCGCTGCACGAAGCGGTCTGCTGACGCCCGGCGACCGGATTGTCGCCGTGAAGCGACCCACCGATAGCGCGCCAATCGACGTGGTCGGCATGCCGCTGTCCCATACGGTCGACTTGATCCGAGGGCAGAAGGGGTCCGTGGTGACGTTGAGCATCGTTCCGAAGAGCGCGGGCGCGGGCCAGCCCCCGAAGCTCGTCACGCTCGTGCGCGACGCCATCAAGCTCGAAGACCAGGAGGCGCGAGCGAGCATCGTCGACGTGCCGACGTCCCAAGGAAAGACGGCGCGCGTGGGCGTCATCGACTTGCCATCGTTCTACGCGGACATGGGCGAGCGCGGGGGCGAGCGTCGCAGCGCCACGGCCGACGTCGCGCGTCTGCTCGCGAGGCTCGAGGCCGAGCACGTGCAGGGAGTCCTTTTGGACTTGCGCCACAATCCCGGAGGGTCCCTGGAAGAAGCGATCAACCTCACGGGCCTGTTTATTCGCACGGGTCCCGTCGTGCAGACACGGGATCAGCGCGGGGATGTCGCCGTCGGCGCAGACAAGGATCCTTCGATCGCCTATGACGGGCCGCTCGTTCTGCTCACGAGTCGCTTGAGCGCCTCGGCGTCGGAGATCCTCGCCGGCGCTCTGCAGGACTACGGCCGCGCCGTCGTCGGTGGAGATGCGTCGACGTTCGGCAAAGGGACCGTGCAGAACATCCTGCCGCTCGCGCGCGTCATGGACAAGGCGGGCCTCGCGCACGCCTACGATCCCGGCGCTCTGAAGATCACCACGAGCAAGTTCTACCGGCCGAGCGGAGCGTCCACGCAGCTGCGCGGCGTGGCGTCGGACATCGTCTTGCCGTCGACCACGGACATGAGCGAGGTGAACGAGTCGACGCTGAAGGATGCGCTGCAGTGGGACGCCGTCGCACCGACACGTTACGCACATCTCGGCCGCGTGGAGCCCTACCTCGCTCGCCTTCGGGAGAAGTCAGCCGAGCGCGTCACCGCCGACGAACAGCTCGCCCACGTTCGAGAGGACGTGGTTCGATTGAAGCAAAAGCTCGCGGCGAAGTCCTTGTCGCTCAACGAAGCGGAGCGTCGCCAGGAGATCGCAGAGGCCAAGACGCGGGACGAGGCGCGCGCGGTCGAGCTCGCGGCGCTCGACGCGACCCAGCCTGTTCGGCGGGAGATCACGCTCGAGAGCCTCGATCCGGGAGGCTCACCGACGGCGGCGAGTAACGAATCATCCGCGAAGCGCGCGGCGAGGGGCGATGCGATCCTGCACGAGGGCGTCCGCATCCTCGCGGACTACACTGGGCTCGTGGCTGCAGACAGATGATTCCGAGTGTGCGCATCGGTCGGGATCACGACCTCGGGTGCACGACGAACACGTTGCGACCCGCGAGGTTCGCGACCTTGCCGGCCGTCGTGCCGAGGATGCGGTCCCAGCCATGATAGCCGTGGCTTCCAATCACGATCACGTCCGCGTCGATGGCATCTGCAGCCGCGATGATCTCGCGCCAAGGTTGGACCCCTTGCTCGACGCGAGCCTCGCAGGGCACGTCAGGAATGGTCTTGATGAAGGCCGCGAGCTGCTCGTGCGCTTCGCGAAGTAGGTACGCTGGCAACTCGTCCGGGCCCGACGTCGCGGCCGCTGCAGGGAAGTCGGGGGGAACGACGACCGCACGAAAAAGGACGATACGGGCATGTGTCGCTCGTGCAAGCTCGACGCCGGCTAGGAGCACCTTCGAAGCGCGCGGTGAGCCGTCCACCGCAACAAGGAGTGTTTTGGTCATGACCGACTTTACCTGAACCACCTGGCCTCATCATTTCCGATGATGGGCGCCGACGACGGCATGGCGTACTACGACGTCGGAGCCAATATGAGAACAATCGTCATCCTCGGAGTCGTTGCAGTGATTGGGTGCGGTGGTGAAGCAAAGCCTGCCACGACGCCCATGGGAACAACGACGACATCCACGAGCAGCTCGAGCGACACCGTACGCAAGCCTGTCGGCGCACACCTCACCGTCAGCGGCGACATCTATCGGCTCTGTCACCTCGAGGCGCCGACCGATGCGCAGGCAGCACCGAAGTTCGCCTTCGACCAGAGCCTCATCACACCAGCCGACGCGACCACGCTCGACCGGATCGCGGACTGTCTCACCACGGGCGCGCTCACGGGTCGCCACGTCAAGCTCACAGGTCGCGCTGATCCTCGTGGCACGGAGGAGTACAACTTGTCGCTCGGGGCGCGGCGCGCACATGGCGTGGCGAGCTACTTGGAGCTGCACAAGGTTCAGGGCACGCAGCTGAACGAGACGTCACGCGGCGCGCTGGACGCGACTGGAGACGAAGAGCCGGCGTGGGGCGTCGACCGCCGCGTCGACATCGCGCTGCTGCCTCAATAGACATCCAACGACGCGACCTGCCCATGCACGCGTTCCGTATTGGCAAGCTCTTCGGCATCGAAATTCGGATCGATTGGAGCTGGCTCTTCATCTTCGTTTTGCTGACGTGGAACCTCTTCGTAGTTTTTTCGGGGTGGCACCCACACTGGCCGCAGTTCGAGCAGCTGTCGGTCGCGCTCGTCGCGTCCTTGATCTTCTTCGGTTGCATTCTCCTTCACGAGCTAGCCCACTCGTTCGTGGCGCGACGCAAGGGCTTGCAGGTGCGAAGCATCACGTTGTTTCTGTTCGGCGGCGTGTCGAACATCGAGCACGAGCCACCGTCGGCGAAGGCCGAGTTTCTCATTGCGATCGCCGGCCCGATCACGAGCATTCTCCTCGGTGTCGGCTTTCTCGCGGTCACGGTCGCCAGCACGGGCGTCTCGTTCGCGGACGGCGAGACCGCAACCGCCGCATACGCGAAGCTCGGACCTGGCCAGACGCTTCTTGCATGGCTTGGCCCCATCAACCTCGTCATCGGGCTGTTCAATCTGCTGCCAGCCTTTCCGCTCGACGGCGGTCGCGTGCTACGTGCGATCCTTTGGGGGCTGAGCGGAGATCTGCGGCAATCGACACGTCGGGTGTCTGCGATCGGACGGCTCTTTGGCTGGATGCTCATCGTCATGGGCATCGCAATGACCTTCGGCGTGCACATTGTGTTCTTCGGCACTGGTTTCGCGAGCGGGCTGTGGCTCGCGTTCATCGGCTGGTTCTTGCACAGCGCTGCGTCGCAATCGTACAAGCGGCTCGCCGTCGACGACGCGTTCGCCGGTCACACCGTTCAGGAGATCATGCGTCGCGACGGCCCGACGCTGTCACCAGACACATCACTCGAGGTGCTCGTGCACGACTACCTCATTCGCTCCGACGAGCTTGCGTTTCCAGTCGTGAGCAACGGCCAGCTCGTGGGTGTGATCTCAGCCGCAGAGGTGCGGGGAGTTCCACCTGCCGAATGGCGTGCGACGACCGTGGGTAAGGTGATGCGTGCCGACAAACGTTCTGCCGTCGCCCCCGACGAGCCATTGGCACACGCCTTCGACGAGCTTGCGAGACAGAACCTCGAGCAAGTCCCCGTGCTCGACCACGGACACCTCGTCGGGATGCTCCGGCGTGGCGATGTCGCGCGTTGGCTGGAGCTTGGGTGGAGTCACGCGGCCCAGTACACCGGTCGCCCATAGTAGTCGTACAAATGCGACTCGTACTGGCGGTTGACTGCTTCGCTCGCGTCCCATGCTGGGCTGCCCTTGATCGCGTGTCGAGTCAGGTCGACATGGACCGTTCTGTCCTCCCAGCTCACGCGGCGTGCCCAATGCGGAGCAACCAGGACTTCTTTCCCTGACCACCAGTGGCCCGTCTTGACCACGAGGTATCGTACTTCCCAGGTCTCATCGTCGATGATGAAGTCGGCGACGCGTCCAACCGCTTCGTCGCTACCCAGAACTTGGTAGCCACACACCTCACGAGCGCTTCGCAGGTGCACGTCGCCGGAGGGGTTTGTTTCTCCTTTCACGGCGTCA
>Ga0302325_10007478_pt1 | contig 24228 bp, 28 predicted proteins | sample Palsa_T0_2_FD_201948 | JGI IMG/M metagenome (GOLD analysis project Ga0302325, IMG submission 201948) | Peat permafrost microbial communities from Stordalen Mire near Abisko, Sweden - Palsa_T0_2 | ecosystem: Environmental > Terrestrial > Soil > Palsa > Peat permafrost | place: Sweden: Abisko... | reverse complement strand
CGTCGCCGAATACGTCCCATCGCCGTGGTCAGTCACCCCACCGAAGTGCACGCCGCTATCGGTGGAGGAGAAACCGACGCCATCGCCCGGCACCGGATTGCCGTTCGCGTCCGTCACCGTCGCCGTCGCGGTGCTCGTCGAGCTGCCGTTCGCGACGATCGAGCTCGGCGCCAACCCCACCACCACACTCGTCGTCGGACCGACGGTATAAGTGATCGAAACAGACGATCCCGCGGCCGTCGGGAATGCTGCTGGACCACCAGAAGGGATCAGGTCAGATCCCCCTCCGCCACCCCCTCCAGCGCCGTAATAGCCGCCGTGCGCGGTTGCGTTCGTCCCGCCGCCACCGCCACCACCACCGAAATAGCCACCGCCACCGCCACCGCCACCAGACGCCGGCTCGCAATAAGTACCCCCATTCGTCGGTCCGCCTCCCGCTCCTCCAAGTCCCTGAGATCCCGCGGACCCATACCCCCCTACGCATCCGTCAAGCACATCGTCCGCCCCTGCCCCCAGCGCCCCGCCACTCGACGCGCCGCCCGCTCCGCCGCCCTGAGCTGCAGCGGTCCCATCTGCGGTCTGCCCAGGCTGACCGGCGTCACCCCCTCCAGCCTGCTGAAGGAGTGAAACCCCGCTCGGATCACCGCCCTGCGAGCCCCCTCCGCCCCCGGCAACGATCAGGCGCGAGTTCAAGGTGCCGCACGTATCGCTTATCGAACACGTGCGCACGTCGCTGGCGCCGCCACCGCCAGCACCGCTGCTCGCGCCAGAACCACCCGAAACGGCGCCGCCCGCAGCACCTCCATTCCATCCTCCCATGCCGCCGCTAGCAGTTCCGGTTAAGCCTTGGCCACCCACCTCCACGTATAGAAGCTCGCCAGGGGTCACGCTGAGCGTCCCCTGCACTTCGTCGCCTTCACCGACCGGAAGAGTTGGGAAGTATGAATCGCCGCCAGGCCCGCCGATCGCAACGACTGAGACTGCGATCACGCCGTTCGGGACCACGAAGGTCTGCTCGCCACCGGTGTAGACGAACGTGGTCGTGAATTGATTCGCCTGCGCAGGAGCCGCAAGCAGCCACCAGCTCAAAACGATGGCCATGACCAGGAGCAGCCCCGACAGCGGCCCTCTGGCGTAGCCGCTATCGCTCGAGCCGCCGCCCAACCCTCCGACTGGATACCTCGTATATCGCAAATAAACTCGCTAAGCCCGCGCTCCGCCAGCGGAACCCTACTTGATGCTAGTGCGCTTCCGCGTCCAACCGAGTAGCAGGTGTCCGGATCCCCGCGTGGCTCGGCGCTCTGTCGCATCGCCACCCAAGCGGGTGCGTCGACCGACTCCGTCGGCGCTTCCGAGATGGACGAGAGGCGGGCAGCCCCGCCGTGCAGTCCGCCGACTGCTGCTTCGCCGGGCGATGCGATCACCCGCGTCGCACCGGCCAGACGGCTGCATCTGGTGCATTTGGGCGGCCATGCGGAAACGCCTGTTTACGCAGCAGGGCGTCCGTGGCCGGCGCTCGTCACACTTCTGCTTCCACCGAGCGCAGAACAGATCCTCGTGCCGGCGATCTGTGCCCAATCGGTGCTATTCCGACACTCACGGCTCAGCACGTCGAGTCCCCGTCGCCCGGCCTGCGGTGCTAGCTGCCATCCAGGCAGCTGGCAAACGCCTCGAACCTCAAAGCGGAAGCGACGCTAGGACTCGGCGCCTCTCTCGACGATTTCCTGCTCGTGCCTTCGCCTGCGAGCAGTAGCGCGGACCGGGTGGGACGAAGAGCTTGTCGCGCTGCTTGCCGTCCTGCGAGTGGGTAGCCTTCGCGGTCATGATTCAGAGGAGCTCCACAGGGGAGGCGGTGGTGCTGGACGTGGCACAGCTGGAGGCGCTGCTCGTCAAGACGTTCAACCTGCGCTTGGACGTCGGTCGCGGCAAGGAGAAGGTCGCGCTGGTCAGGCTGCGACTCGCGAAGGCGCTGTCGGCCTGGCCGAGGCCAAACGCGCTCGCAGCTGAATCGATCGCCATCGAACGGGGCGTCACCACTGAGGAGATCGCCCAGACCGAGGCTCTGGCGCTGCAGGCGGCGGCGTTCAACGGAATGCCCGACCCGGTGCTTCACCTCACAGCCCGCGCAATCGCGATCATCACCGCGCTGGCCGCGATCGAGCCTGATCCGCGCGCCGCGAAGAACGACCTCCTGCTGGACGCCGCGCCCCACGCCGCGACCGGCCTGCAACCGTTGCTCCAGTTCCGCGGGAACCTGGTCACCGCCACAACCGGCGCTGAGCGCGACGCGGCCACCGCACGGCTGCTCAATGCCGGCGCCGAACTGAGCCCTGCCGCCGAGGCCGTGTCTGGGCTGCTGAAGCTGGCCGAGGTCTGCCCCGATGGTCAGGGGCGGTCAGCGAGTCGATAGCCAATTCCCCAGACGCTCTGGACGAGCGGGCCGGACCCCGCGGTCGTGAGCTTGCGGCGCAGCCGGTAGGCGTGGCTGTCGAGCGTTCGTGAGCCCCCGTAGCCGCGGCCCCAGACGATACGGAGCAGCTCCTCGCGGGTGAACACCCGCGAGGGCTCGCGGGCGAGGGTCCGCAACAGCTCGTACTCCTTCCCGGACAGCTCGACCGTGAGCTCGGCGACGCGAACGGTGCGCGCGACGACGTCGACGGTCAGCTCGCCGACGCGCAGCAGCCGCGGCGCGCGCCGGCGGTCGGCGCGGCGCAGCACAGCCGCGAGGCGAGCGCGCAGCTCCGGATAGGAGAACGGCTTGGCGAGCACGTCATCCGCACCGCGATCGAGCACCCGGATCCGGTGAAGCTCATCCGCTCGGCCGCTGAGCACGATCATCGGAGTGTCCGGGTCCAGCCGGCCGGCGAGCCCGTCGCCGGCGCGGACGGCGTCGATCAGACCGAGTGTCTCGCCGTTGACGTCCACGACGACGACGTCGAGCTGCTCGACCGCGAGGATGGTGAGCGCCTGCTCGCGTGAGTCCGCCGTCCAGACTTTGTAGCCGTCGCAGCTCAGGTTGTCTGCGAGGAACAGGCGCGCTCCGTGGTCTTCTTCTGCGACCAGCACGCTGCGCTCCGCGCTACCGATCGCGAGCTCGTTCTCGCCGTGACGATTCGATGGTGTGGTCGTGGTCATCTGAAAGCCTCCTGAGATGCGTGGCCCGCCCGGGCGGCGAGCCGATCCCCGACCCCAAGGCGCCCGCCAGGGCGCAACAATTGGGAGGGGTCGACCCGCCCGCCACCCGGCCGTGTTCTCTGAAGTCGATTCCGCGCCCGACATCCCGCGCCGGCCGCGCCGCTCCCCCCGACGACCACCCGTTACGAGTTCGATCGATCACAAGTGCTGCAGAAGCTTGCGCGCGCCGCCCGCGAGCTCGGGCACGACCCCACCGCATGGTTACGCAGCGACGAGGAACACGCGACGCTGTGCACCCGTTGCGGCGCTCGTATCTAGGCGCGCAGGCGGCGAGACCGTCGTCGACGGCGAAAGGCTCACCGAACCGTGTGCTGCTAACGACTATTAGAAAGGCGCCACTTGCGGCTCCGAGCACTGGGCCGTCATCGCCAGCGCCGGCGTCGGCCGTGGCGCCCGGCGTCGGCGCGTTGATGGCATGGCCACAGAGCAACGGTGATGTCGCTACGACGTTCGTGCCCGAGGCGTGCGTACGTGAGGTGATGGATCGTCAGCTGTCGCCGTGAGCGGCAGTTTTGGTTCTGGCAGCGGCCGCCGGCGCGGATGATCCAGATCCGCCGCCGGACTCGCCGTAGCGGCGAGTGCAGGTAGAGCCGGTAGCGCTGCGAATGGTGGCGGCGCTGGGGCGCGCCAGGACGTAGGCGCAGACCACCACGAGCACCCGTACGACCGAGACGGGCATTAGCTCCCCGCTTGACGGCGCGGCGCAGCGCCAGCGGCTATGTCGGCTCCTAGGGTTGCTCGACGCGCTCGAGCTGCGCGAACGCTTGCTCGCCGGGGACGTTCACCGCGGCGTGGATGGCGAGGCTGTCGAGGACTTCGATCAGCTGGTGGGCGTGCTCGTATGCGCACGCCCGCGGCGCGAACGTCGGATCGAGCTGCTCGTGTGGGTGCTCGGCGGTGATCGTCACCGGGACGTGTCCGGGCGGGCCGAGCACCAGGTGCACCGCGATCGTCGCGACGCCCTGATGGCCGATGAATGTGGAGTGCAGCTCGAGCGCGAGACCCCGTTGCGGAAGGACCGTGTGCAGGCTGAGGATGTACGGGCCCGCCCAGGTGTACGTTGTCTCGCTCTCGGCGGGCTGTCCGTCGAGGGTGATCGGTAGCTCGATCGTGGGACGGTCGGTCACTGGCCGACCGTAGCGCAGCTGGACGACGGTGGGCCAGCACTTCAGGCGAGTGCGCGTAGCCGCTCGAGCGTGACCGGCGTCCGCTGCACGAGGAGCCAGTCGGTGAGGTCGTAGCCGTCATCGCGACCGGGCGCGAGGTCAACGACGACGACCTCGCGGGCGGCGTCGGCGAGGTCACCGGCGATCCGCTCGGCGAGCTCGCGGCCGGGCGGGTCGGCGTCCGTAACCACGGTGACCCGCCGCCCGGCGAGGAGCTCGGCCCACTCCGGGCGCCAGGCGTCGGTGCCGGGAACGGCGATCGCTGGGAGGCCGTGGGAGCGGCTGGCGATCATGTCGGGCGGCCCTTCGACGAGCAGCACGTTCTCGGACGCTTCCAGGGCGGGGTGGGGCATTAGGCCGAGGCGGGTGCCCTCGACGGCGAGCATCTTCGGATCACCGCGAGGCTGGTAGCGCAGCACGCCTCGCAGCTCGCCAAAGCCGGTGCGGATCGGGATGGTGACCCGTCCGCGATGCAGTCCGAGCTCGAGCGAGTCGATCGCCTCAGAGCGCCAGGCGCGTTCGCGCTCGAGGCGACGGATCAGGCCGGGGCGGAGCGTGAGCGCGAAGCGCCACCGCGCGACGTCGCGCTCGTCGACGCGGAGCTCGGCGCGGACGGCGATCGTGCCGGCTGGTTGCGCGCACGCGACGGCGCGGGCGGGCGTAGGACGCGCCGCGGTCGCGGGGCGCGCTGCGCGCGCGCGCGCCGGGTTGGGTCGGCGCTCGGCGAGGCCGTAGGTGACCATCAGGTCCATCGCGGAGCGCTTCGAGTGTCCTTGGGCCCATGCGGCGTCGTACGGCCCGCCGCGAGCTCCGCAGCCATGGCATTTCCAGACGCCGTCAGACAGGCGCACCGACAGCGACGGGTTGCGATCCTCCCGACGGTGCGCGTCGGGCGAGGCGAAGCACCGCACGCACGCGTTGCCCTCAGCCTGCGGCGGAAGGGGGATCCTGAGCGCGGCGTAGAACCCGCGGATGTCGGCGCCGGGGAGAACGGGCATCACTCGGGCTTCGTGGCGGCCTCGAGCCAGACGGTGCGCTGGCCGCCGGGGATCGGTCGCCGCCAGGGCCCGGGCATCGCTGGGAGCTCGCCAGAGCCGAGCAGGAGCGCGACCAGCAGGAGCGCGTCGAGCTGCTGCTGGGGACGCGGGGAGGCGTACTGGATGCCTTCTTGTCCGGCGAGCGCGGGGAGTCGCGACTCGGTGACGTGTACGAGATAGGCGGCCGTGGCGCTCATTCGGCGGCGGCCTCTGGGGTGTACGCGGCGAGGAACTCGAACTCGCCGTCCAGTAAGGGGATTTGCTCTGGATGGCGGCTCGACCAGGCGCAGCACTGGCGCATGTTCAGCTCGCCGCGGCGCATCGCCGCGACTCGCTCCGACGGCGACATCGCCCACAGCCGCCGCAGCTGCTCCTCGAGCCGCTCGCGCTCGGCGACGGCCTCGTCCGCGTCGGGCTGCGGAGCGCGGCGTGAAGTGGTCGGCGGCGGGGTCATCGCGTCTCCTCGATGCCGCGCTGGATCTCGATGCTGCGGACGTGCTGGCGGTAGCGGCGCGACGCGAGCGCGTCGATCAGATCGGTGCCCTCGGCGACGTCGGGAAGGTGCGGGGTCCGGCGGGTCATCGCGGCGTCGATGATCTGCGCGAGGTAGGTGGAGCGGGGGATCGGATGGCAGCGCCGGTCGAGCTCCTCGATCAGCGCGAGCGGGAGCGTCGTCTCAACTCGGCCGGTCGGGCACTGCTGGCGGATGACGTCGATCGCCGCGTCGATCGTCCTCGGGCTGTGGGGGCGCGGGTGTGTCATCGGTGGTGTCTCCGTTGGAGGGCCGGCGGGCCCGGCCGCCAAGGCGCAGTTGGCGGCGGGCCCGGGGAAGTCGGCCTTCCTTACGCGGCCGCCTCCACGGCCTCTGGGGTTGACGAGCCGTTCGACTCGCCCGAGTCTGAGCGGGAGCCGTCGAGGAACTCGACGTTCTCGGCGATGACCTCGAGCTTCTGACGGCGGCTGCCGTCGTCGGCCTCCCACTCGCGGTGGTTCAGGCGTCCGACGATCCCGACGCGGCGGCCCTTGGCGAGGTACTCGCCGCACACCTCGGCCTGCCGGCCGAAGGTCACGATGTCGACGAAGTCCGCGCCGCGGTCCTCGCCGTCCTTGCCCCGGGAGCGCTGCACCGCGAGGCGCAGGTGCCCGACCGAGGTGCCGCTGCCGCTCTCGCGGAGCTCGGGGTCCGCGGTGAGACGGCCGATGAGGTTGACGCTGTTCATTCGATCCCTCCTGTGGGGGTCGGTGGTGATTGATGTAGCCCGAAAGCGCCGGGCCAGAAGGCCGAGCGGAACCGAGCCTTGGTGAGGGGAAGGGAGCGCAGCGACCTTGAAGCGACTGGCCAGCGCCGGCGCAAAATCGGAGCGAAGGCAAACCACCACCGCCACCCGCCGAGGAGACGCCTGATCGAATGACGTGTCAACCCGGCTGTCACTCACCGCGCCTCGCGTGTGACGATGCGGAGTGGCCCACGTCTCAAGGCACGCTGCGCCAATCAGCAGCAAGGTCGTGGCCAGGGCAAGGACGACGAACTCGCGCCGGCGTGTCGTGTCGTCTCGTGCGATCAGCCAGACGCAGGTCGAGCAGGTGAGTGCTGAGAACTCGAGCGGCAGGTGCGGCAGATAGGGCAGCAGGCGGCCTTGCCAACGACCGACGGCGAGGCCGACGGCGACGCAGTTCACCGCGAGCCACGCGCTGACAACGATCGTTCCCGCGATGCGCCCGCCGCGGCGGGCGGGGAAGCCAAGGACGATCAGCCCGAACGGGATGGCGATCGCCCGAAGGTTGTTCAGCAGGATGCTCTCGGCCTCGCCGACGGTGCCGGTGAGCGTGGGGTGGGGGTGTCCGCTGCCGGCGAGCGCTGGGTCAAGCGCGCCCGCGAGGACCGCGGCGCCGGTGAGCGCGAGGACCGCGGCGGCTGCTGTCGCGAGCTCGCGCGGTAGCGCATGAGCACTAAGCGCAGCGGGGTTGCCGGCCGGCCGGGCTGGGCACGCGGTCAGTTCTGCGGCTGCCATGTCTCGACGATCCAGCCCGACCGGGTGTTGGCGACCGTGGCGTAGGTGACGTGCAGCGCGGCGGGCAGCCCGGCGTACGCGCCGGCGCCGGTGGTGCTCTCGGAGGTGACGATGACCCAGCGGCCGCCTGCCGTTCCCTCCCCTTGCGCGACCCCGACGACGGTTCCGCTGTTGGCGACCTTGCTGTTCTGAAGGACGCTGTCGCGGCCGTCGCTCGCGGCGGCCTGCAGGGCCTCCGCACGGGCCTGTCCGAGCGAGATCGCGGCGAGCTCGCGCTGGACGCGGCCGACGTCGCCGGCGTTCCAGTTGATCTCAAGCTGCGCGTACCGCGCCAGTGCCGCCTGCGGTGCGCCCGCGCCCGCGCGGGCGGCGAGCTGCTGCTGGGCGCTCTGCGCGCGCGGCGGGATCGTTCCGCCGCGTTCAGGGACAGGATCGCCCGCCTGCGGCGTCGATGTCGACGTCGACACCGGCGTGGTGGTGCCGGTGGTTGTGGAAAGCGCACGACTGGCGTAGGGGTCTTTGATCCCGCAGCCCGCGAGCGCCAGCACGAGCGCCGGCGCCACCGCGAGCGCGAGTCGCCGAGCTCGCCGGTGGGCGTGGGCGTGCGGAGTGGCTTGGTTCATGGTCATAGTCCTGGTGGGTGGCGCACGACGTAGGAGAGGCCGTCGGCGAGGTTTCCGGTCGGGTTAGGCCGCCACCTCGGGCCGGTGCCCGGCGGCTGCCACGTCGACGGGTTGCCGCTCCAGCTGGTGTCGAGAGAGATCCCGGCAATCGCCATCCACGTGTGCCCGGAGTTGGCGTAGACGCTGATCCATTGCCCGGCCCCCGGGTCGCCGTAGCTCTCGAGCTGCGTGGAGTCCTCCGGGCCGGCGTCGAGCAGACCACCGCCGTGCAGCGCGAATGACACCGTGCTCGAGCAGTCGTAGGACGCGGCGATGGTGTCGAGCGATTGGCCGTGCCCGCCGCCATAGACGTAGGGCTTGTCGATGATCTCGTTGCCCGCGGCGATCGCGAGCTTCACCGCCCGGGGGGCGCTCGCGGGCGCCTCGGCCTGCCCGTCGGGCAGGATCTTCGCGATGCCGCCGGGGGTGAGGTAGAGGATCCCGCCGGGCCCGGTAGAGCTTGCGCATCCTGCCCCCGCCGCCGCGGTAGGCGCGACGCCGGCTGTGCCGGGTGTCGTCGCCGTGGTGCTCGTTGTCGGTGTGGCCGCGGGTGGGGGCGTCTGGCCGAGGACGTTCCCGGCGCCGGGGTTCGCGGCCGCTGTGACGTTTACATGCCGCGCGCCCCACGCCAGCTGGCTTGAGCGGCCTTCCCAGTCGTAGATGTCGACGTGCTTGCCGAGGATGGCGCCGCCGGTGTCGCCGGCGAGGAAAGCGCTGCGCGTGCTGAACGGGTTTGGGGTGACGTGCGCGTAGGAGCTAAGCGGAACTACCGCGGGGTCGACGGCGATCTCATACATGGGCTGCCCGGCGGTGAGGTTGAGGCCGGTGGCGGTGATGCCGTTGCCGTTGATCCCCCCCCACGGCGGCCCGTACGCCGTCGCCAGCCACGACCCGCCGCCGGCGGGGAACGTGCTCGGGCCCGGCGGCGTGCCGCACGGGGGATTCCCGGCGCCGGCGAGAAGCACAAGCGGGGCGAGTAGGAGCATGAACCCCCCGCCGACCACCAGGAACCATCGTCCGCGGCGATGGCGGTTGGGGGCCGCAATGACGGCGCCGCGCGTGAGCGTTCCCGTGGCGATGGTGCTCACGGCTCACGGTTCTCACGGTCATTGATCGCTCGCCGCCCGAGCCAGTAGGCCAAGAGGGCCTCGCGAATGTGCGCGAAGACAGCATCGAGTTCAGCAAGCAGCGCCTTTTCGCTGACCGCGTGCTCGCTTAGAAAGAGCTCGACGCACTGGAGGCACAGCGGCGGAGCGCCGATCTGCGAAGTGCGCGGCTGCGGCGCCTCGAGCATTCGATCGACGTCCGAGCGACGAATCAGCAGCCTCCGCTGGCCAGCACGCGTCGCCGGCAGCGTTCCCTTCGACACCCACAGCCTTACCGTGGCGGGATTGACGCGCAGCTCGCTCGCGATCTCCGCCACCGTCAGCCAGGGATCCTCGAGGTCCTCGGGGTCAACGTCTGACACAGGTCCTCGTCCGGGGGGATCTCGCCGGTCGGCTGCCGCGTCTGCTCGGGGCCAGCGGCAAGCGCTCATGCAAGCATCGCCCCGCGCTGTTGTTCGTGCCAGGCCGGGTCGCAGAGGAGCTCGAGCGCGGCCCACGCGTCCCCGCCGGCCTGTTCGAGGGCGGCGTGGCGTTTGGGCTGGTCGTGCTCGGGGTCGCTTGAGCAGGTCCAGTATTCGTGGTCGCCGAGCGCGATCCGGACAGCGCCGCGGCCGCGGAGGGAGACGAGGTAGATCGTGGAGTAGACGCCTTTGTGGCCGGGGAGGGTGATGACCTGCTCGATGTCGGCGTTCGTAAGGCCGAGGGGCGCGCGGGCGTATTCGAGGTCGTGGCGGTCGTTCTGCAGGCAGAACGTGATGACGCTGTTGGCCAGCAGCGCGCGGCCTTGCTCGTTGTCGAGGTCGCGGAAGTGTTGTGAGATGAAGATCAGCCACAGCGCGTAGTGGCGGGAGCGGCGGGCGTACTCGTTGAGCCACTTCCCCGCCGCGGGCGAGCTCGTGACCGCCCAGCCCTCTTCGATGATCAGCTGCACCCGGCCGGCCCACACGCCTTGGCGGTCGAGCTCGCCGGCGACCTTCCGGCGCCGTAGGCGTTCGACTTGCCCGCGGACGTAGTCGACGATCGCGAGCATCAGCGCCGGCGTCAAGCGCTCGGAGAGGCCGGTGAAGTCGAACAGCGTCAGCGGCGCGTCCGGGGTGACCGTCGTCTGATGGTCGGAGATGTGCGCGAGCGACCCGTCCTGTCCGTAGGGCTCGAGGCGCAGCAGCAGGGAGGCGAGCTTGTCCGCGGCGGACCCTCCGAGCGTCTCCGCGCGGTGCTTGAGCGCGTTGATGAGGAGCTGCTCGCGCGGCCGCTCACCCGTCGCGGCGGCGTGCTTGTACGCCTGCTCGATCCCGGTGCGGATGAGGGTTTCCTCGTCCGCGTCGAGCGTCCGGATCCGCCCTTCGGGATCTTGGGCGTGCCCGATCAGCAGCGCGTGTACCGCCAGGAGCAGCTCTATCTTCTGGGTGGGGACGTGCGCCGGGGTGGGGACGTCCCACGGGCAGACGACGTCCCCGCCAGCTTGCCCGACCTGCACCCGCCTTGATCCGGGGATCAACGAGAGCAGAGTGTCGTAGTGGCCGGTACCCTGGGTGTTGCCGTGCTCGTCGGGGGTGGATGAGCGGTCGAGGATGAAGCTTTGCCCGCCTTGTGAGATGAACCGAGCGGTGAGCACGTTGAAGAGCACCGTCTTGCCGCCGCCTGAGGGGCCGATCGCGAGCGTGACCCTACGCGGGTAGATCGCCTCGAACGGGTCCAGGCGCTCGATCGTGTTCCCGGGATCGGCGGTCCCGAGGATCAGCCCTTGTGGGGAGCCGCACCGGCTCGAGGTGAGCGCGACGCAGTGCTGGATGTTCCGCTGCGCGTACGAACGCGTCGCGCGCAGCCGGTCGACGCCGAGCGGGAGGGTGCTCGTGAACCCTGGGAGGCACAGCCGGCGGCCGCGGGTCACCCTGGCGTTGGTGAGCGCGTAGAACTCGCTCGCGTGAGCGGCGACCGTGCGTGAGAACTGCTCGACCTCGCCGCGCGGGTCGCGCAGCGAGCAGTAGATCCCGACGCGGTAGACGGTCGCTCCGATCTCTGAGGCGAGCTCAGCATCGACGACCTGCGCTTCCTCTAGGGCTTCGTGCTCGTCTGAGCCGACGACGCGGTCGCGGCGTTCCTTGTAGATGACCGCGGCGCGTAGCCGCTTCCACCGCCGCCGCTGACGAGCCTGCTCGCGCGCGCGAGCTCCGACGGTGATGTGTACGGCGAGCGTGGCCGGTAGCGGGCACGCGAGGAGATGCGCGAGCCACGACGGGTCGGTGTAGCGGGGTGGGGTGCCGAGGTGAATGATCTCCTCGAGCGTTCCGTCTGCGTGACGCAGCCAGCCGGGGTTCTCGCCGGCGTCGATGCCCGCCGGGGCGCCGTCGCACACCGTTCGCAGAAGGTGGTGGCGAACGTCGGCGGCCTGCTCGAGCGTGGTCGTGCTCGCGAGCGTGCACGCCTCGGCGAGCCGGTCGAGGTCGGCGGCGTGCCCGTCCGCGGTGGGGTGAAGGCGCTCCCACAGCAGGGCGAGGGCCTGCGTTCCGTCGAGCGCCCAGGTTTCGATCCCCGCCGCGCGAAGAGCGCCCTCGATCTGCTCGGCGACGCGGAGGCTCTCGATCGCCGCGTTACGGTGGGTGCTCCAGCGTGTGCGACCCTGCGCGCGGTAGCGGATCTCTGAGACCTCTGAGCGGGGATCCTCGGGCCTGGGGCGATAGGGGACCGCAACCCACCAGCGCGCCGAGACCGCGGGCTGCTCAGCCCCGGCAGCGGCCAGCACGGTCTCCTCGGTGGCCTCGAGCAGCCGCTCGCGGACCTCCGCGAGCGCGTCGCGGCCGAGGCTGCGGTCATTCTGGGCGGCGAGGCGTGTCCGCTGGCGGTCCTCTGCGAGCGCGTCGTCGATCGGGACCGGGTCGGTCTGCGCGTAGATCACCAGCCCTTGGCGGTCGGGGATCACCCGGCACAGATCCGCAAACGCGCGCTCGATCCGCGCGAGCATGGTCTCGTCGGCGCTGATCGTGTTCGGAACGCGCTCGCACTCGATCAGCCGCACATAGCTCCCGCCGGTGGTCACGATCAGCCCATCGGGCTCGACCAGCGAAACGGGCAGAACGTCCCCGAGCGACCCGGGTCGGCTCATGTCGCGCCTCCCGCGAGCGATGCAGCCGGGCGGAGCTCAGGAGCGCTCTCGAGGACCAGCCCGAGCCGGTCTGGACGTTCGGGCACGGCGAGCTGCTTGCGAGCCCGCTGATAGCGCCAGATGACCACCAGGTAGCGGCCAGGGCCGATCGCTTGACCCGACAGGCCGGCGACCACGACTGCCCCCGCCGCCAAAGCGAGCACCACGATCGTGATCGTGGGGCGAGCAGCGAACGGCGAGAGCCTCACCGCCCCGTAGAGCACACCCACCGCAGCGACCGCGCCAAGCCATCCCGGCCACGTGAGCCCGTAATAGCGCTCACGATCATTCAATCGGCGAAGCGTCTCGATCACCCCTGCTCACCCCCCGCCAAACGGCGCCCCTGCGCCGCCGGGGTCACGATGACGCGATTGGCGAGCAGGACGCACGCGAACTCGTCGTCGAGTTCCTCCGCCGTGACCAGCACCCTTCCCCGCGTAGTGGCAGTAACGGCGGGCGCACTCGTGCGCGAAGCGGCAAAGCTCATCAGAAGGACTGGATTGATCTCGGTGCCCGGTCAACGCTTACCGCCCCGCGGACGGTTCCACCGGCCAGGCCGGCTCGGTGCGCGTGGCGGCGGCGCCGACGGAGCATTCCCACCGCGCGGCATGGAGGGCGCGCCCGCGCGCGGACTGCGCGTCGGGGTAGATGAGGAAGGCCGCGGCGCACTCTTCCCGCGCGGGCCTGCACTGGACGGTGGGGGCGTGGCGGGCGAGCGCGGCCGCGGCGCAGGCGTACCCGTGGCTGATTGGCCATTCGCGGCGTTCTGGACGCTGCTCGCCCCAGCGCCCGTCTGCGCGTGCCGCGGTGCTGCGCTCGCCGGGGCAGCGCCTGGGGCGGTGGTGCGCCAGCTCGCCGTTCCCGCTTTCGCCATCCGGGCGGCGACCGCCCCGGCACGGGAGCCGCCGATAAACGCGCTCGCGGCGGGCGCGGCCGACCCAGCGGCATGGCGCAGGCCACCGGCGGCAGTGCCAACGACGCCTCGCCGGCCGGCGTAAGCGAGGCCGCGTCCGGCGCGGGCCGCCATCGCGCCGCCGGCGCCCGCGAGCGCGAGCTCGCCGCCGGCGCCACCCGCCGCCGTGGAGACTCGGGAGGAGAACCGTCGCAGTGACTTCACGGCACTTTGGGTCCGAACGCCGCCGCCGGCTGACCCGCCGCCGCCGTGGCGGCCTGAGAGCGCGAGGAGGCCACCGAGCTGAAGGCGGAGCAGGCCGCCCGCTTCTCGCGCGGCCTTGAAGCAGAGGTACAGCGCCGCGAGGCCGGCGATCGCGGTGAGCAGCCCGCCGAGGAGCGATCCGATGCTGCTGTTGCCGGCGATCAGAGGGCCCGCGGTGCCGGCGTCGTTGATCAGCACCGCGCCGGTCGCGAACAACGCCGCCCACGCAACGCCGAGCGCCATGAGCATGCACGCGGCGGTCGCCCAAGCGCGAGCGAGTGTTGACCCGAAGTCGGTCGCGACGAGGCCGATCAAGAGCGGCCCGGTGGCGTACAAGAGCGCGCCGAGAAGGATGATCGCGACCTTCAAAAAGATCAACGCGAGCAGCTCAATCGCCGTGGCGGCCATCAGCCCGAGATCGATCAGCTGCCAGCCGCCGAGCGCAACGCCGTCGACGGCGTAGAGCATCAGCTTATGCAGCCCGTTGGTGACGGCCGGGACGGACAGGATCGCGTTCGTGATCGTGTTCACCAGCGCCGCCGCCTGCGACCACCAGTACGGGTAGGAGATCAGCGCGCCGGCGAGGATCACGACGCGGCTGAGCGGGAGCGTCACGGGGCCGCGCTCGCCGATCATCGCCCTCGACGTCCCGTACACCAGCGTTAGGGGCAGCAGCCCGATCCCGATCCACTGGAACTCGTCACGAAGCGCATTCACCCCGCCGAACCCGTATATGTGCCCGCCACCGGGCTTGGTGATCTTCCCCGCGTAGTCGGGGACGGCAACGATCCACTGCATGATCTGCACGCCCTCGTTCGCCCACGAGCGCGGGATCAGCATCTTCACGAGCGCTCCGATCGTGACGAGGATGAACTTCGTCGCGAGGGAGATCGTCCACGAGAACGCGCCGAGAATCGCTCCGCCGATCGTCGAGAAAACGCTCCCGACGGCCCCACCGATCGTGTTCAGGACCGGCCCGACGATCGGGATGCTGGCCGTCACCAGCGGCATATGGCCGCCCGCAGCGTAGGCGGGTGCTGCCGCGAGCGCGAGCGCGAAGAATGGGGCGAGCGCGGCGAGCGCCAAAACACGCCGGCTGAGCAAGAGCGACCTCATCGTCGAAGTTCCTCGCGAGCGGGTTAGGCGAGAACGGCGGGGATGACGATGAGGATCAGCATCACCCCGCCGATGATCTTGAACAGGTACCGGGGCGCGTCAACGGAGCCGAAGATCATCAGGCCGGCGACGAGCACGAACGCGAGGCCGATGCCGGTGCCGATCAGCCACTCCCAGTTACTCGTCAGCGTCGCGATCAGCGACTGGAAGGCACTTGCGTCGGGCGGCGCCGTGCCGTTCAGACCAGCGGCCCTGAGCGCGGCGAGCTCGCCTAGGCCGCCGGCGGCCAGCAGAACGATGCCGGCAGCAACGGCGGAGCGCTTGACGATCGGCGAAGCGAGACGAGGCATGTGAGATCTCCTTGGCAGAGGACGGGGAGCACCCCCACACAATAGCGCGTTTATCGCTAGATCGCTAGCCCATAAGCGCTAGCGCTAACGGGTTGTTGCGCCGAAGGCTGCATCGACGAACCCTCCACGGCAGCTCGGACCGGCGGCGGATTCAGCCCAGGAGATGCCCACCGAACAGGGCAGCGGCCCGCCAGCCGTTGCTCTGGCGGTCAAGGACGACGGCCCATTCCTCGTGCCCGGCGACCAGGCGTAGATCGAGAACGGCGGTGGCGCCGTCCCGCCAGAGATGGGAGACCTTCACCGAGGAGGAGGTAATGCGCGAGAACCAGCGCTCGCAGCTGCCATGCGCTGCGTGCCCGTACGCGGCGGCGAGCTGGCGGGAGAAGAGCTGACCGCAGACCTCACTGGGATTGTCGACCGCAGCCGCTTCGTAGGCGCTCAGCCACGCCGTCGGCGATGGCGGGAGCTGCACGCTTGGAGGACTGGACCGCTGCGAGAGGCCGGCCGCGATGAACCCGATCACGATCACCGTCAACAGACCCGTGCCTCGCACCAGCCTCGGCCGTGACTGCTGCCGCGACGGGTGTTCATCGACCTCACGACATACGTCGAAGCGCTCGGTCGCGCAGTCTAAGACGGCGCTCGTAGGCTCTGCAGAAATCTCGCTCTGCTCGGCTACCGTGGGCGCAGGATCATCCCCCCGAGCCGCTCCGCCGCGCGGTGGAACGTGCCACGGGGTGGTGTGCTCACCACGCGAACGCGCCATCAACCACCCCCGGTCTGACCGTCTTGGAGAGCGCAGACGCTCCCCCTCGGCAACCCGGACGACGCCTTGAGCAACGCCGTCACCGCCGCCGTCGCTTCTTGTTGCGATTGTGCTTGGCGCGGTGCTTGTCACCGGAGGTCCTAATCGCCCTGGGTGTCCGGCGTCCGAACGTCACCCTGATCTGCCGGCTGCGGCTGGCCGCGTAGGCGTAATCACTCTCGTTAGAAGTCGTGCCCAGCCACACGGGATACGTCGCGACGCCGTGCCCACCTCCGAATGCCTTGAACTTCAACGCGAACGCGCCCGACGCGTTCGTTCTGAACGACTGCGCCAGATACGGATGCCGCAGATGCGGCAGGCCGAGCAGCACACGCATCGCGACCCCGTCGGGCGGAATGTACCCGCCGGCGAGATGACCGTGCACCGTCAGCACCCCGTTCCATGGCAGCTGGTGCGGCGTGATCGTGATCTTGATCCTGGCCGGCACCAGCAGCGTGACGGTGTTCGACGTCGTCGGCAGCGTGGTGCTGTCCCCGGCATACGAGGCTTCGACGAGCCGCGAGGGCCCAGGCGGCAGCGTCGCACTCCACGCCCCGTCAGCGCTGGTCGAGACCACGGCCGCTTGGCTCCACTCTCCCAGCTGGTTGTTCGGCGCCGTAAGAATCTGGACCGTGCGGCCCGACACCGCTGTTCCGTCCGTGGTGGCGAGGATCCCGCTCACCGTTGTGCCCTGCCCGTAAGGAACGCGCTTGGTCGACACGCTCACAGCCTGCGGCGGTAGAGGCACCTTCTCAACCCTCGTGCGCTTCACCACCACGGTCTTGCCATGACGCTTGACCTTCACAAGCTCGATCACCTTCCGCTTGACGAACCGCTCACGGCACTTCATCACCCTCATGCGCTTGGCGTGCGCGCGACGGTACACCCTCACTCGCTTCCCATGCCGGCGAACCGTCACCCACTCTGCGGGGACCTTCACGCGCGCCATGACCCGCTTGCACTTCAACGAATGGATGACATTTGAGAACGAAATCGCGCTCGCCGTTGGCTCGGCGATATCCATTGAGAATGTCGCGGGCGCTGACACGGCGACCTGTCCGGATGAGCTGAAAGATCGATTAGAAGCTGTGCAGCCGATTGAATGCGACCCCAGCCCCGACACGGGAACCTGCACTGGGGAGCTCGAGTAGGACTGTTGAGGACCGCCATCCACGGAGCAGCTGATCGCGCCAAGCCCGCTGTCTCCGACGGTCGCTGTCGCCGTGACGTACTGCGTCCCCGCGCTCGACGAGGCGTCGGACGGCCCTGTGAGCGTGACCGTTGGCTGCACGGAATCGACGTGAATCGTCTCCGTGGGCGAGGCCGTATTCTGAGCAGCGCTGGTGGCTGACAGCACGAGCTGCTGGTTCCCGTTGCCGACTAGCGATATCGTTGGCGACCACGTCTGGGTTCCAGGACACTGCTGCCACACCGTGTGGTTCGGAACCGGGCACGCTGGCGACAGCGGCAGCTGAACGGGCTGAGCGTTCTGGGAGGCTGACATCGCGGCGATGCCACTCGGCGCGCTTGCCGAGTACGCAATTGACCACCCTCCGCCGCGGACGTACTCCGACGCTCCCTTGTACCACAGGTTGTCCGAGCCAAGCGCCGTAACCGAGGGGTTCACTGTCTCGCGCACATCTAGTTGGATGTCGTCGACGAGGAAGGCAGCAGCGTCCGCCGGGCACCTAGTTCCTGACGGGTTGCATCCCAGAGCGAAGCCGAACTGGGGCGCGGCGAGGCCACTGACGCTGTACGACCGCGAGGTATCGGTGACCCGCTGAGCGCCACCGGTCCAGTAGAAGTCCGCGATGTAGCCGGTGCCGACTGTGTCAAACAGCTGCATGCTCGGAACGGTGGCGCCCGCGATCTCAAGATCAGCAGGTGCCGTCGCGATCCACCCCGATGACATGCCCGGCGGTATCGTATTGACGCTGTCGTTGGCGAGCTGAAGACTCTGCTCGGCCTGACCGCAGTAATTGCTGGTAACGATGCCGAAAGTTTCGTAGCCAGTAAAGACGTTGTTGGCGCCGCCGGCGTCTTGGACACCGCAGGCATAAAGCGGCTCATCCGCTCGCGCAAAGCTGGAGAGCTTGAGCGACTCTGGCGCCAGCGAAAGCAACGAGAACACCAGCACGCACGAGAGCAGAACCTTGGTGGTTCGCGAGGTCCTATGCGTAAGAAAGGGTCGCTCCCACATGATGATCGGAGATCCCCTTCCTACGGGCAGATCTCAGCGACAACAATCGGCAATGGCCCGAACTGATTCGTGCCGCCAGGCTCCATAAAGACCACCAGGTTCTCTTCACCTCGGACAGAGGCGCTGGAGAAGGTGGTCACGTACCCAGGGAGCCTAAACGGCGGGCTCGTCACGTTCGCGAGCGCGAAGCACTTGCTTGACAGCTGACCGCGGAAGACGACGGTGCCGTTGCCGGTGGCCCATCCACTGGTGTGCGCTGGTTCGCTCGAACTGACGACCTGGCCGTCCTGGGCGATTCGCGCCCAGAACACCACTGATCCCGCGATCGAGCGACTGTTGAGCTTCGCTGAGGTGATCGATCCGTTCCCGAGCTTGTTGGTGGTGACCGCTCCGTTGCGAAGCTGTGAGGCGCCGATGCTGTTGCGGGGGATGCTGAGGGCTGCGTAGCCGGTTCCCCCAAGCGCCACGAAGAGGGCGGCGACGCCGATGGACTGTGATCTCAGGCTTCGAATTAGGCGCTTCAATTCTCCCTACCTTTCCGGTTTTAGGAGCACTGCGGGTCGCAGTTGTTGCCGACGATGGTTCCCGGCCCGCTTGGCCCTGCCTGGGTAGGCCCGGCCTGGGTCCGATGCGCGGACACCGATGTGCTCGACGGCGTGTAGTGGACGGCCGGGGTCGATTGGCTCGGTGCCTGCGTGGAGGTCGCGGCTGCCGCCGCGGGCGGGGCGGTCGCGGTCGAGTGTCTGCTGGGTGACGTGGTCGAGTGGTGATTCTTGAGCGTGCGCGCGCGCGATCGGGAAGGATGCCGTGCTGTGCGGGCGTTGCGTGCGACCTGTCGATCGATGCCCGCCACCGCGTGCTCGGCGAGCAGCGCGATCGAGATTAGCGACGCTGATGGCGCCGGATTGCTCACGCGCGCGGCAAACTTCGTGGCCGCGGTCGATGCGGGAGCGTCTCGAACCGGGCTGTTGGCGAGCATCGCGGCGATGGCCACAAGAACGGAAGCTGTCAGCGCAAGCACCGCGGTCGTGGCCACGGCGGCTCGTCTGCGTCGGGAGGAACGTCGAGTCGTGTCCTGGGGCAGCTCGGTGGCTACCTTGTCACGGTGGCGTTGTAGGGGGCGTGCCCGCTGCCGTTTGGGGCGGCTCGTAGGGGTGTCCTTGGGAAGGTGGGCCGTACCGAGCACCACTGAGCTACCGGCTGGGACCCCGTGCGTGGCGCCAGCGTGTGTGGCGTTGCGCTCCGCGCGAACAGGTGAGGACGTCTGCCCAGCGTCCGCGGGCCGGGTGGGCTGGCGCGGCTCGTGCCCGTCCAGGCGGTTTAGGGTCTCGTCAGGACTCGTACCGGGCGGTCGGACTTCTTCTGGAGACGTGCCGCTGTCAGCGGCACGCGACGTTTCGTTGGTGGAGTCGTGTTGAGCGACGGTCTGGTCGGCGTTGGGCTGGCAGCCGTCGGCGATCCCTAGCGCGAGGTGGGTCAGGTCTTCTTCTGGCGTGGGCTCCCGCGCGGCAAGGGTGTCTGCCGCAAGCCGCGAGGCCTGCGGCTCGGAGCTACCGTGTCGGTTGCGCTGGGCCCGAAGATCCTCGATCAGGACGAGGGTCCCCTCGTTGTCGTCGTGGTCACTTCCCCCGTCTACCATCAGCAACATGGTAGGCTAGCACGAGTTAGGGACCGATAGCGCTAGGAGTTTGCTGAAAAGTGGCCGATCAGGAGTTCTTAAGTCTGCGGCAGATCGCAGAGATGCTGCATGTGAATCCTTCGACGGTTCGGCTGTGGGTTTCCGAGGGTCGCCTCGTCGCGCAGAAAGCCGGCGCGAGGAAATGGATGGTCCGCCGGGCTGACCTCGACACGATGTTGCGCGAGCAGCAGAACATAGGGATCCCTCGGAACGAGCGCGCCAAAGTCGAGGCTGCGAAGGATTGGAGTGAGACTCCCGAGGAGGCTGGTTTGAACATCAAGGACTCTGCTGATCCCCTAGGGGGAATCCGTTGACGCGCGATGCGCTGGTCTCCTCGAACGTCGCGATGGAGCAGCTCGGCAAGGCTGACGAGCGGTGGGGGGCGGCGGTCCGCGCCTTCGATCGGTATCCGGCAAGACTGCGCACCCTCGCGCAGGCGGCGGACTTTGAGAGCCGCGCGCTGACGCTCGCTGATCTCGCGAACGTTACGTGGAAGGCGCGACGTGGCGCGAGCAAGCTTCGTCTCGCCTACGAGCTCGACGAGCCCGGCGCGCGCCCGGGCCCGCGCGCAGCGTGGACCCAGTTCGATAAGGCTATTGCCGACCTTGGCCTGGCACTCGAGGGCGAGAGCATCACGGCGCTGGCGGACGCGTTCTCGCGCGTCGCCGAGGTCGCTGGCCAGGTCGCGGACGCAATCGAGCGCGAGGAGGCCGCGGCCGCGGCCACCGGCTGATGCTCGGGATCTTCGGCGCGTACCTCGCCTGGCGAATGATGCGGCTCCTGTTGCGCCTGGTTCTGCTCATCGCCGGCGTGGCGGCCGTCGTGCTCCTCGTCTCTCACGGCCGCGTGACCGTGGCGCGGTTGGGCGAGTCGGGGTTCTGGCGCTCGCAGGCGACCGCGCTGCAGCGCGATGTGCAACGCGCCATAGAGCGCGGGTTCAGTCCGAACTCGCCGATCGATATGAACCGTCGCTGAAGGCCGCCGCGCCGGTTGGGTGGTGCGTGAGGCCGGAGTCAGATGCTGTCTGCTTGGGTGTGGGTGGTGGGGGAGTGCTGGGCGGGTGTCGGGGTGTGCTCGGGCAGGCTTTCGTCGGGGTGCACCGTGATCTCGCATGCGTGCCGCGCCACTTGCTGGGCGATCCGTTCGGGCTCTTTGTCGGGGAGGTGCAGGGGACGGATTTCGGCGCGGGCGGGGTCGGGTCCGTGGACGGTGTAGAGGACTGCTTCGCCTTGCACGAGCTCTGAGAAGGTGTCTGATCCGACCCTGAACTCGCGGGCGCGGCGGGCTGAGCCGCGGCCGGAGTGCTGGGTGCCGTGACTGGCGGTCTGGTTGGTCGATTGCCAGATCGCGCGGGTGCCCATCAGCTTTGCCAGCCAGTCGCGGCTGCCCGGCGATGTCTGGCGGTGCGCGACGACACCGGTGAAGTTGTCGGTCAGGCTCTCGAGCAGCCCTGGCTGCTGTGAGAGCGCTTCGATGTCCGCGGTCGACTGGGTGATCACGATCACCTGGCCGTGGTGCGAGCGGCCGCGCTGCATCATCGCGACGCCGCGCGCGGCGGCCATGTTGATCACGGCGCCGAACTCGTCGAGCAGAAGGGTCCAGGGAGCGTCTGCCTGTTCGACGGCATCGTGGAGGTCGGCGAGCGCGAGGACTGAGAGCGCGGCCGCTTCGTCGGGCATCGTGTCGGCGTGGGTGCGCCACATCACGACCGCGCGCTGCTCAAGCGCTTCCACGAGCCGCACGGCGACGGCTTCCCCCTTGTCGGTCGTCCTCGGGGTGACGATCGACCGTGACGCGAGCGCGAGCGCAACCTCGAGCCGGAACGCCCCGCCGGAGAGATCCTCGGTCCCTTTCGTCGAGGTTACGTAGCGGCCGTGGTCTCGCGCGCGCCGCGTCAGCCGCTTGTGCTCGGGCCCCAGGCGGTCGGCGATCGCGAGGACCTGTGGGTAGCGCACCGGTTGCGCCGAGTCGACCAGCAGCGGGATCGACGGTGGCCAGCGATCGGCGGCGTGGAGCACCTTGCAGACGATGTCGAGGTGCCGGCGCAGAACGTCGTAGTAGTACGGCTCTGACTGCTTGATCGGCTCGACCGCTCGGGCGGCGACCTTGTCCGCCGTTCCCCACAACGGCTGCCAGCGATCGGTCGCAGGGTCTTGGGAGTCGAAGATGATGAACGGCACCTCGGCCGCGGCGGCCAGGCGCCGCATGTGGGCGATGTCGTGCTCGTCGCCTTTCTGATCGAGGACGAGCAGCGCCGCGTGCTGCGCGAGCGTCCGCGCGGCGACGAGCCGGCGTGCGGTCGTCGTCTTCCCCGCGCCGCTGGCGCCGAACAGCGCGATGTGCTGACCCTCGCCGAGCGGGAGCCTTGGGCCGCGCTCCCCGAGATCGGTCATCGACACGTACTCGATCTGTGCCGGCCACGGTCGCTCGTGCACGAGCTCGCCCTGGGAGCGCAGGTAGAGCCGCTCGCCCTTCGTTCTCACCGGCGCGGGCTGCCAGATCCAGCGTCGCGAGAGCTCATGGTTGCGCAGCTCCTCGCCGGCGCCGAGGTCAACCAGGCGCCATCTGCGGCCCGCGATCGCTGCCGCGATCCACGGCGCCGTTAGGGGCAGCGCGACCATCAATGCCTCCCAGCTCTGCAACACGCTGCAGAGGACGATCATCACCGCGCCGATCGCGGCGGGTAGGTACAGGTTGAGGATCGACAGGGTGCTGCGCTTGCGCATCACCCACACGCCCGCGACGCCGCCGGCTGCAAGGCAAAACGTTGCCGCGAGATCGATTATCAGCGCCTGAGGAGCCAGCACGCCCAGGAACTCTACGCTGCTAGCGCTTCTAGCGCTAGCAGCGTAGATGGCTGTCCATATCGTGTCCGGACCTCCGGGTCTGACCTAGCGGCCGCGAACTGCCCCCAGCCGCAACGGCACGCCACGACGCCACCCGCCCGATGTCACCCCGGCACGATCACGACTGGTGGTGTGCGTGTGCCGCTCGCGATTGGGCTATCCCGTTTCATCGCCGCACGATCGCTACGGTGCGGTGAGGATGCCGAATCGCTCGTCGAACGCGTCGCGAGCTTCGATCGCGACGGCTTGGGCGAAGCGACTCGCGGTCACAGTCCATTGGTCGAGAAATCCGACGCTGCCCAGGAGCACGAAGCTGTAGCTGTGCCAGCCCCCGATGAAGCCGACCTGGGCACGCCACGGCAGGTAGCGCGACCCGGTCGGGTCGGCAGGGTGCAGGCGCAGCTCGACGGTCTTGTAGCGTGCGGTGACGGTTCGGCCGCCGACCGCGTGCGTGGTCTCGCCATCGTGGTCTTCGAGGTCGAGCTCGAGCTGCTCGGCGAGCAGATCGCTGGCCAATATCGCGTCGGCGCCGGTGTCGATGAGTCCGTCGAGCACGGCTGTGCTGCGGGCCGCAGCGGCGAGCGAGATCAGCACGAACGGACGAAACACCGGCTGCCCGAGCCGCGTGGACTGTGGATCCTCGCGATAGGGATAGACCCAGGGCAGCTGCCCCGGATCAGCCGAGGCCAACGTACTGCGGTTCGCTCGGGTACGGAACCCGGCCGCGAACCGAAACGTGATCGAGGTTCTTGGCCGCCTCGAGCACGACTTGCGGGTCTTCGTCCGCAAGCACGACCTCTCCCGTGCGCGCGTCGATCGCCACGTACTTGCCCTCGTAGCCCGTGAAGTCGGTACGCAGCGGTTCCACGCATCCAATGCTACCTCCATCGTCACGGGCGAATGGGCGGGGTCCAACTGCGTTTCAGATGGATAAGTTCGCTGAGTCGGCGCCTGGTGGGACCTCCCGGTGCTCGTCGGATTGCGTCCACGCTCACCCGATCTCGCGCGCACGAGTTCCCCGCCGACCGATTATGTGTCAGCCATCGTCTCGACGGGCCGCGATCGCCTGCTCGCGAACGTCGGCGAGCAGCTCCCCGCGCAGCGTCTTCTGATCGCGCTCGAGGCCGACATCGTCGGCGTGCTTGAGCACCCGTTCGAGCACCTTCTGCGTCCCGCAGACGTAGATCACCGCCCCTGTTTTCCCCGCCGCGATCCAGGTCGCATGGAGCGCGAGAATCGACCGCAGCCGAGCTAGCGACTTGCACGCGAGCTCCACCTCGATCGGCAACAGCCCCGCGCCGGGCAGCCCCGCCAGAAGATCGGGGCGATGACCGCGGCGCTGCAGACCGCTCCGTTCCAACCACTCGACGTCCCCGCGCCACCCGTCGTCGAGCAAGAGCTCCCGCGAGCCGACCATGACTCTCCCCCGCGCAGTCAGCCACGCCGCCGTCCACGCACACGCCCGCGAATGCGACCACGACGTCGACGCCGGCGGCGACCATACCGGCAGCGCCTCCACCTCACACACCGCCACCCCGGTTCGCGTCGCCGACAGTAGCGACCCCGCGCCGACCATCGTCGCGCTGCGCTGCACCCACCCTGCCCGCATTAGCCTCGCCGCGTGCGAGTACGCCGTCGACGGCGCCCACCCCATCCCGACAGCCCACGCATCCACCGGCGACGGACCAACTCTCGCCAACCACCGAAGACCCTCCACAGACCCCGGCCCAGCCCGTAGCTCTCCCGGACGACGAACG